>Ga0307517_10000051_pt1 | contig 156205 bp, 153 predicted proteins | sample 23_EM_MG_FD_194515 | JGI IMG/M metagenome (GOLD analysis project Ga0307517, IMG submission 194515) | Populus trichocarpa ectomycorrhiza microbial communities from riparian zone in the Pacific Northwest, United States - 23_EM | ecosystem: Host-associated > Plants > Roots > Unclassified...
TTTTGTGCTTTATTTTAATAACAAAAACCCCCCCCCCCCCCCCGGGTCGGTCTGTGGCCCCCTGTAATATTATAACTTCTCTGTGATGGCTGGTCGGATGAAAGCTGATTATGTATTATACTAGTTGGCTAGCAGGAGAATGTGATCCAGGGGGTGCAGTTATAAGATGGGACGGATGGACAGGTCGTCGTAGGTAGTGAGGTAGAAGGAAAGAAAGAAAGAAAGAAAGAAAGAAAGGTGTGTGGTAGATATTATATAAATTGTGGGATTTGTACTGGGGGATAGATGCCCGATTCAAAGGATACTTTCGCAAGGGAGAAGTAAGTAGGGGATTGTGAATTGCTCTCCTTAGCTACCAGGTAGGTACCATCGTATCGTAGTTTATATGTGTTTTTTCCCTCTACTACTTCTGCTTTTTCCGTCCTTCAAAATATGGTGCACTGTGGGTTAGTAAATCTTTTCTTTTTTCTCCCCACCCATAATTAATTAATTTCTGTTTCCGTGGATGGAATCCGATAACACCGAGTTTCAGTAGTATCGTAGTCTAGCTTGACAAGACGCCCGAGTCCATCCATCCATCCCTTCCCTTGCTAGTTTAAGGATTGTCAAAGAAAGCTTAGTAAAAAGTATCATCGGCATGAGTCTCCAAGTTAGCTTATTTCCTTCCTTGGAAAGGAGAACTGACGAGATTCCTAGCTAACTTAACCCCCTCAAAACGTTTCCTTTCCTTTCTTTGTGGCGAGGTAGCGTTTTTTTTTTCGACACGAAAATGAGTAATGATAATAATGATATATCACATCATACTCGACTACGATACCATGCCGTGCATTTTTTTCAGGAAGACGTTGGATCCCACTCGATCTCAGCTTTCTTTCTTTCTTTCTTCCCCCCCCATTTGGAGGCATCATGTACCATCACTCGCGCCTGGAGTTGATTTCCACCCCCCCCGTCCCCCCCCCCCCCCTACAACCGCTATTGGAGCACACGGAGTCTTTTTTCCTATATTATTATAATATTATGATATTTACTCCATCCAGTTCTATTGACTTTTTTTTTTCTTTTTGCTTGCTTGATTCATCTGATCATTAACTTGTGTTTCCTCACAAAGAACAAGACGGAATATTTCTCGAATCAACTTGAGTTAGCTACTAATCAACTTCTCAGCGGGTATCATACTACCATCGTATGCGTGAAAGGAAGCAAAGGGGGGCAACACAGCCATCCCTTCCTTCCTCCCTCCCCGCCGGATCCTGCCGCGCTTTACGGCCTCTCAGGGTGGTTATACCAGCGCGCCTGCTACTTAGCAGCCTCCTATCAAAGCTAGACCGGTATCATAGGTAAAATGGAGATTTAAAAAAATAAAGCAAGGAGAGAAGCTCCCGAGGAGCGTTTACGGATGCCAGTACTGTACAGCGGTCGGGGGCTTTTTATAATAATATGGAGGATGATTGTGCGGATTCTGCATCTTCTGTTACATGAATGTGGCGGCTTTCGCCCCCCATTCCCGTGTTCTCGCACCGATGCCTAGTTTCACCTGTGGTGCTCCGGCTAGTGCGTGGGGAACCAACGACCCGACCGACCAGCAAGAATCATTCCTCTGTTCAGAATGGATTGCCGGCTGCCGGCTGCTATCGAGTGATACACCATGAAGACAATTTACTCCTCCACCCTTGCATTCCAGCAAAATCATTATCACACCAGACACAAGTCATTCACCACTCCCCGTCGAATTACCAAATCTTCCAAAGTTTCTTATTTTACCACTCTCTAGTCTCCCCCCTCCCCTCTCCTACGGACTAAGCTATCAGCGAATACATTAAGCTATCCTCAAGCATCAATTGCCTCTTATCCGGCTAACACTCAATGGAAAACAGCGAGAAAAAAGGACACCTCCCAGACCAGACCAAACATTGTAGCGTCATAAAAAAAAAGGAAAGGAAGGAAAGAGATACTAATGGGGTAAAGTGAAATAAATAGGTAAAAAAAAGAACCCTACTCCGCAGCACCAATTCCATCCAACTCATCCCGGTTCCCTCCATTCCCAGGTCAATCCCAGTACAACCCGATCCATTCCATTCCCATATCATTCAATCCAATTCCAAACAAACGCACCCTAACCTTACCTGCAAACAAGGCCACCAACCCCACCCCCGAAAACCAAGAACCATGAATCCCGAAATCCCAAATCCCAATGTGAAAAAGAAAAAAAAAAGTGAAAGAGAACTTTTGTAAGTCAGTTGAAGCGTTTTGCCTTTTCCCGAAAACCAATGCCTCCGTCTATAGCATGATGATAAAGGAACTAGGAAAAGTAGAGAGAATAACCAATGACCAAAAAAAGAAAAAAGAAGTAGAAAGGTAAAATTCTTTTTAAGAAAGGGGTGGTGGTAGAGAAGCAAAAACCGTCATTCATCTTCCGACCCGGCAAATGTCCCCCGATTTTTTACTTTTTTCCTAAAGCCGCCTACTAACCCACTAAGTTTGCTTCTTGTCGCACCGGAATGATGACAGTCTTCCTCGGGGCCTCGGGTGCTGTGAGTGCTGGGCAGGCCAACCACCCTCAGCCCTTTCCCAGGAATGGTCGAGATAGAAGTCTGTCCAGGGCCCAACAGAGGACTCCCGGTAGCCTTTTCCGCGACCTCTTCCCAGCGTGCGCTGAGTGAACTGCTGGGCCGTTGTGCGCTTTCGGCTTTTGATACACAAATGTTTATGCGCTCTTGGATCTCTGAGCACATTTTATGGAAGCGGGCAAGGTCACCTTCGAGGTGGTAATCTGGAGCTTTGTCTCGGTAGATGGGGTGCCATTTCTGCCACATTGATACGAGTGAGGCGAAAGCACGGGGTTGGTCGATTAAGTACGGGAGGGAGGGAAAGCCCTCCTTTGATGGCTGGGAGAGGCGGGAGAGGATGGTGATTGGGGTTGCGTATGATGGGGGCACAGTTTCAGTGGGGTATGGGGACGGGGGGATTGTGGTGATGCCGTCGACGAACGACTTCATCTCAGTGCCATGTGCCTATAAATTTTTAGCCTGCGGGAAACCGGTGGTATCAAATCAGGTGAAACTCACTCCAAGAAATTCATTCATTGGCTCCATCCACGGCTCCTTGACACCAAAAGTCGACATATTCGCGAGCCCTTGCAGGCTCTTGGCAACAAGAGTTAATGTTCGTTGCGCCCTTACTCCAGGATGGTCTCCACATAATTTCAGCACCGTCTCCCGATAAAAAAGGGGGGGGGGGGGTGATAGACAAGCATACCTTTCAGTAGTCCAAACAGCTTCGGGTTCAAAATCGCCGGGCAGAAGAACCGCAGGAACAGGAACCCACAGACACTGCTATAACACACCGTCTTCAGCAAGTCACCGTACCGATCTTCCACACAAACCCTAATGTGCCGTAGTATCTTCCTCAACTCCATCGGGCACTTCTCATGGCTGTTATATATCCCCCCCCAAATACCCTTGACAATCCCCATTAGAATCTTCCAATTCTTCATCAAATTCTCGCCAGGCTCCATGCGTAACGGGTCGACCTCGCAGTATGTGTCCTCATCCGCTATTTCCCTGAGCTGTTCACCAAGCGTTTCCTCGAGGTACTCCCTACCAAGCCGTTTCATATGGGCATCAAGAGCCTTTGTGAGGAGGGAATTCCCGCGGAACAGAATATTAGCATCAACAAGTCCGGCCTTTCCTACATCGCGCCGAGATTGATCCGGGTCGGAATTGGATTCGTTGGAGTCTCTATGTTTTCCTAATCGTACCGCCGGTGGGGATTCCTTGTGCAATCCATCAATCTCGCCCTCGGCCAGCGACATCAGCCATTCACTCGCCTTTCCGCTGACCTGGTAGATCTTGAGAAGGGTATTCGCTAATCGCCGGAGATCTGGGCTAATAACTTGGGCTATCTTTATTGTAATACCATCCGAGAAGTTATGCAACAGCTGAATTCAAATCAGCAGTTGCACCAGGGAACGGACAATCACCACTCACATCTGAAAGCTCCTTATACTCATGGGCCATGAGTACAATTAGCTCCTCCATTCCAATCTTTAAAAACATCTCCCCAATTCTCTCTTCGGCGCCCTTCGCGGCAGACATAAGCGGCCACCATCGCTCGGTATCAGTCTCCATCTTCAATTCGTCAAATTGAATCTCCACGGTACCAATAATGGCGTCCTTACTACCCGGCACACTAACTCCGCCAAGCCCTCCACCGAATCCCCCCGATCCAGTAACAGATCCCGAACCCTTTACCTTCCATCTCGGATGCCTTTGCTTCAACACTACGCGCACGTCCGACAATATGGCGGGTAGGTCGGGAAACTCATAATCCTCCCTCCAAAAAGGATTATGAGTCTTTGTCCTAACCATGGTCTTGGCCCTGACTTCCCCGTCCAACACCACCTCCGCATAACAATCCATGTTGTCCTTCCCTCCATACTCAGTCCCAGGCATCAATATCTTGGCTTCCACCACCCTCAGGAATAAACTCCGCTGTATGCGGTACGAGTCCACTAACCCCTCAGCGGCAGGGTATTCCGACATCCCGGCGGCGACGCCTGGCGCCGGACGACCGTCGGACGAGGAAGCAGTCCCCGCGGGTCCATACAATTCCGGCATGGTAAATGCCCGGAGTAGCACAAACCACACTTCAAACAGTATTCGACTATCTATACCAAGATAAACAGGCCTGGCCAGTGAGACATTTGAAGATGGCGTATACTGCGGGTATATCGCTATACAGAATTCCTTGTCAAGGATACTAGGATCCAGCTGTTGCACAGCGCATCGGGAAAGCTGGCTCAGCTGAATCACAGTCAGAAGAGTGGTATCCAGCTCAGCATATAGCCTAAACTCGCCATTCTCCTGCAAAGTACATGAGACCTTCTGCCAAGCAACGCCCCCGGTGTGCCCCTTGATCTTACTCGACCCTTTGCCTGATATCGAGGAAGGGGTAGTGACAGCAGTCGGTCCACCCCTTCTCCATTTCAGCATCTTCCCAACTTTGATAATCGCAGCATCCTTTGAAGAAGTTGCATCCGAATTTCTCCTTCTATCCGCCTTCCTCTCCTGAGCCAACACGAAAGCCTGTGGTTTCACCATTTTGTTCTGGGCCCCCGCAGGTGCTATAGGTTGCCAGCACAGCAGCGCTGCCAGCCAAGGCATAAAATGATTGGGATCCAAAGGACGAAGTTTGATACTGATATTTGTAGAATGTGTGGAAACCTCTATAATCCCGTCGCTACCTTCATCCGTCGGTGCTATGCTCTTCACCTTGCAGCTGCGCAGGTCAGGTACTATGGCACTGAGAGGGGTTGAGTTGATATTCTCCTCCTTCTGGTGAACCAAGCTCCCAGTGTCCTCATTAATAAGACAATACCCCCTAGTCCACACCGTGGCATCGCCAACCCGAAATTCTACATGACCTTCCATCCTCCCTCGTACGTCCTTCATTAACCGTAATATAGTGTTCGTATCAGCAGGTGTAGCCGGCGGGGACGCGAAGTGTGCATCAGAAGCCTTGACGCCAGAGTTAAGTGCGTTAACTGAATTTTGTGGCCGGAGGAAGCGCTGTCGGCTAGATTTACTAGGTGGCTTCGCATGAATTGGAGATAGGGTGGTAGTCGACGGGAATCCTACAGAGGTAGGTATTGAGTCGGACGATTCGTAAGAAGAACCAGAAGCAAAGTTACGATACCGAGAACCATGCGAAGATGAACCTGAAGAATACATAGTGTCTGTAGTGCCAGGCCTATCGCTGGAAGGAGAAGTTCTCTTCTTCCTCTCATCCGCCGGAGACCCACCCTTACCCTTACTGATACCCAAGTCTGCGAACTGCGGGAAACCTGAAAGTGGCGTCCGATTCAGCAGGGCCCGAGCCTTCCCTGGCGAAGAAGGAGTAGACGGTTCTGTTGGGTCCCTCCCCAGCGTATCAAACATCGAGGCCGACTTATTCGAGGATCTGGAGGGCGTCCGTGGTGGCGTGGTAGGTGAATGCTGTGCAGTTAACGAATCATCCGTATCCCCCCCCTCCTCCTCTAGCCCAATGTCTGGCGATACGGCGCGAATGGTCATCTCCCGGTGATAGGGCGTCGCAGGACCTGGCAAAGAGTTTGAGAAGGAGTTTGATAGCGGCGGACTACTGCGGGCATATCCTGGACCGACACTGGTGCATAGAGGGAAATATCGCTCGTTTGGGTTGCCCACCCCATGGATAGCGGCAAGCCGATGGTTCGGGGTAGGGTTTGTTCGTCCGGTCATCGGCCACGGTGTAAAGCTCCCTGCCAGCTCGTGGGATATTCCTCCTGCCTTATATTCCGCCGCTTGGTTCCTTCAATCAATCCTAAAATCGCAAAAAAAAAGAGGAACTAGTCTTTCTAGCAGAAAATAGAAAAGTAAGGTACGAGGCTGAACGCTTAGGAGGGTTGTTGAAACAGGGCTGACGGCTTCACTTTATCAAAGAAGTGCGGCTCTTGTGTGTGGAGTCTAAACCCAGCCTTCTAGACGTAGGGGGAGGAGGGTGCGCCAAATCGTAGAAAGGAAAAAAGAAAAAAATAGTAATGATAAACCGAGTGCGTCCGCTAAGGCTTCTGGCCTCAGTTTCCCATTCAAGTTAAGATAATCTCCTCAATCACAACCTCCCCGTGTCCCATGTGTTGTTGGAAATAACGTGGGCAAGCAGGCCAAGGACCACTAATCATCCCCCGGAATATAAGCTACCAATGCGGCTTCCTAATCCGAAATCCAGACCCGGTAAGGGAGGAATATCTCCGTCTCGGGGGGGGGTGAGGGGGGGGGTTCGATCGTCGTCAATGCTAACCTAGATTGTGATTTTATTGCGTCTGATTCCTTTTCTCCTTCGGCGAGGAGATTGGTGTAATGGTGGGTATGGCGAAAGAATAAAAGAGGGCTCAGAAAAGTGCGAAGGAAGGGTTGGCGGTTCCTTTTTCTTGGGGTAACTTGGGGGGGTGGTGGTGGATGGGGGTAGTGTGTGGTTGTTTCTTTGTTTTTTTTTGTTTTTTTCTCTCTCTCCGGTGGATAGGTTACAAAAGGTACGGTGCAACCGACAAATTGGGACGGATACTCGAGTATTAATCTGCAGAAGGAAGAAAATCGAAGAAGATACAAAGTCAGGAAATACCTCTCTCTCTCTCTCTCGGAAAAAGCAAAACAAAAGGCCGACCAGCTACCTTGTGCTCCTTATGGTCAAAAAAGCTCCCCCTCCGCGAAAACTGTAGCAGTGACAGTGGCAGAAGTGAGAGTAGTTGATGTGGAGATAGAGATCTCACCCATGGATATGGGTATGGCTACGAGCAGTATGTACGGTACTCGTATGAACGGGGACGAGTAGTAGTCGCGGTAAAACGAGAGATGGACAAGTAGAGCTTTAGAGCGGAATTATTGGGAGCAGGAAGAGAGTTCTTGTCTCTTTCAAGGGTATACCTTGGTACAATACTTTGCAGTATGCAGTGTTTACCCGCAGTATCCCGGAGGTGAGGGAGTGGAGAGGGGGGGGGGGTTCGAGGGGGAGCAGGGGGAGAGGGTTTGCGTGTGGGTGGGGGCTCCGCTGTCGAAGCAAAGGGTCCAATTCAACAGGCCGGGGGAGGGAAATGAAGCCGTTACTATAGAGCACGTAGTTCGGGATGCATTCACGGATGGAGCACTTTGCCTGGGCTCTCTTATCGGAGATTGGAAACGGGGGCCGGGAAGGAAAGGGAAGGGAAGGAGAGGAAAGGGAAGGGAAGAAAAAGAAAGAGGTGACCTCTGGGTGAATCTCCTGCCTACCTAATTATCCATTGTGAAGCTGCCCCGGAGAGGACTGCGGTGGTGTAAGGTTGAGCTTGAAGGATGGAATACCGTTGATGAGTGGAGGTGGAGGTCGAGTCTGGGAGCTGGCTGGCGATTGGGCCGGTGGGGGGGTGGAACTGGGGGGAATCGGCCCCAATGGATGAGGGGAGGATCTCTATGCCGTACCGATATGGAAAAAAGCTACATGATGATACTATACCGGCGGTGCATATACCATCCACCTTCCTTGGTCACGTTGTTTCCCCCTTACTCACCTACTTTTTTCCAAACTTCCCACTGGGACACACAGGGGAGGAGAAGGGAGTGAGGAGAAGAGGAAAGAGATAAGCTGCCTCTACAATCATAGTACGAGCACACCACTACCCAAGTGCCGGTACATGGATAGCCGCAATGTAGCCAATACCAGTACCGTACTATGGACGCGGTACCATACATCAGCGGGCAAGTGCGAGCAGCAGCAGACAGTACTAGTATACCGCACCATATATTCCCTCCCCACCCGTACTTGTACATATAACATCCATCGTTATCTTCACCACGGCCAATGATTCACTTGACATTTTCTTCCACCCGGCGAGTCACTCACTCACTACTCGCTGGTCTTGGTTGGAGATCCGTGTTGGTGGGATTAGGCCCCGGATCAGTAACTGAACCCCCCGCTGATTCGGAAACACACATCACATGCATCACAAACCCGTTGTGCTCATCTCTCTCACTAAGAAAAATAAAATAAATAAATAAATAAGAAAAGTTATTTCGGAGAAGCGATAGCCGCCTTCTGGTCCGTACGGCACGGTGCGGGTGCCAAAGCTCCTGTCTGGATCATCTATAATACCTTGTAGTATGGCGAGACAGCCAAGCAACAACCAAACAGCCCCCCGCATAAACATCTGCTCCCCAAACCACCCCTCCTCCGTCGGACCCCTTCCAGAAGCATGCTACGCCGCGTCACGCAAACTTCCTCGTCCCTCCCTCCATTGATATTCCCACTCACTCGCTCATTCCCCCCCCCACCAGCGAAACTTACTTGGCAAAAAAAAAGAAAAACAAATGTTGCAATAATCCCCGGGAAGGGAAAAGCGACAGAAACAGATAGGAATATTATAGTTCGAGCTGGTAACTGCCGGTGCCTGCGTAAAAGAGGTCTGATATGATAACGATCCGAGTCGGGTTTAAGTGGAGAGGAAAAAGAAAAAAGAAAAAAGAATAATATCATTATCATTATCATTATTACGATTAAGGTGCTGGAATATCTCTTTTTTATTTATTTATTTATTTATTTATAATCAGGAGAGAGAGAGCAAAAGACAGACCGGACCTCAGAGGCAGAAAGAAAAAGTTAGAAATGCGGATAGGACGGGACAGGACAGGACAGGATGGGATTGTCTTGAATCTTGCCCGGTACTTGTACGGTACATACCGGAAATGTCTGTATTCTCCTGGTCATGGCATCGACAGGCTGACAGATGTAACTGTGAATCAAGTGCACTTGCGACATTCCGCCGCACCCTATTATGCTCTGCGTCCGTCCGCTCATCTACGAGTACCTTGTCCAGTTACATCCCAGTACCACCACTGCGAATATACGACACTGTACTGTACACACCCGGCCTGGCCAGCCTTGTATTGTGTTGTACTCAGTACTGTACGCACCATGACAGACAATCCATGAGTTAGCCCAGTAATGCCGGCAGTGTCATACCCAGCGGATGCCCACCCGCACCAAACCCCCGGCATGCCGATACCGACTTCTGCGCCGTACTGTACTGTAACCACCACGGCGGTTTACTGTTGCATACGTCTGCGCATGAGCGGCGTCCCATGGCACCTTGCGTACGAACGATACGATAACAGTCCTCTCTCACCTCGGACCAACATAACATGCCCTGAGCCATGGTTATCAGTACATACCGCACCCTAGTAAGCCCGCGGTCGGGGAACCAAGAGTGCGCCCCTCGAGAGGATGACCATCCGGGCTTGTGAAGGGAGGTTTCTGTCTCCCCCCTCCCTGGCCACATGCTATACAGACTCGACCCGCTCGTTGCGCGTAACTAAGCTTGCGAGTGCGGATTCGGTTGATTATTCATTATTCACTGTGGCGATGAGTGAGACTTGGACCAGCTGCCATAGTCGGTGTTCATGCCACACACACCGCGCTGCACATGACCTTCAGACTACCGCACGGCGCAAGCATGATGCTTAGTTCCTCAACCGGTGGTACGCAAGTAGTGGGAACCCCAACCCCATACCATACAACCCCAGCACCGTACCTACAGCACCACCAATCAATCACTCAACCTCCCAACTCCCCGGTTCACCTTGCAGTGGATGCTAAATTGGGCTCTCGGACAGTGATATGGTGCTATCGGACGCGGTCACGATTGCTAGTAGCGTGTTGGATCTCCGATGCTTTGTAGTCTTATGGTTGTTCTCGCTTGCTTGTGCGAGTATGACGCGGTGATGTGGAGGACTGATTGGTACGCAGGGTACAGTATCATATTACACTCACCCCAGCTCACCTCACTCACTCGTACTGCAGGTAGGGCCGGACTAAGGTGAATCAAGTCAAGTTAGTCTGGTACAATACTCGTAGACTTTCAGACATCCTTGCTTGCGGGGGAGGGCTCGAGAATAACTTTAATTAAAATTTATTTTTATTTTTATTTGTTTTTCATTGAGTTCATGTGTATCGGCTTGGTAGATGTGAGCGGACGCGTACTACAGTGTGGTGGGATGGGCTTGGCTTGTATGATGCCGTTTCACCTGCCGGAGTGACGGAGAGTGCGAAAATGATATACCGGGGGTATGGGTGTATGTGTATGGAGGGGTGGAAGGGATGAACGGTGTTGGGGTACTTGTGAGTAATGTACCGGTATGATCGAATGGAATAAAGAAAGCGGAAAAGACCAATCATATGAGAGGACCCTTTCATTATACGCTAATGAAATACATCCACTTCATTGGCCGGCCGTCGGAGTATATCCGGTCCACACTAAGGGTACGATGATGACCAATTGTAAACGATGAGAAGGTAAGTAAAAGGGAAAAATGGAGAACAGCTTGATACGTAAAGTCGTCTCTGAAGGGGGGAGGAAGGAACAAGACAGGAAATGATAGAAAGCAAAAAGCCCGTCCGGCCACACAACGCAAGCTTCTCAATTAAACTTCCCCCAAATTCCTGGGGATAAAAACGTGGTCGCAACCGGAGTGAGAGAGAAAGGAAGGGAACCCAACAAAAAAAACAATTCCTTGGCGGATCACTTGCGATGTTCACTGTTTCCCAAAAGATGGGGGTGACGCCGGATTCCTACCCGTGGACCCTGACAAGTCCCCACTCCCAGTCTTCCTCAATGCCTGCCTCATTGTCTCAATAGTGAGTTCACCCCTATCCATCCCCAAGTCGCTGGTGTTTGATCTGGATGGTGAACTGGCGCCAGATTTCGCGCTGAGTGTTCTCTGCACGGGTCCTGAGGCGGAATTCCCGGAAGGGCTGGATCCTAATCGAATGGGCGAGGGCGAACGGTGCCCGAGTGTCTCGTTGATTGTCGAAATACCCGTTTCTCGATCAGCCGGCGATAGTTGAGGGGAGCCACCCAATGGGGACGGGTTATTGACAGAACTCAGGGATGAATTGGGCATTTCCATGTGTTCAGCGTATTCGGCCTGCACCACGTCCGCGAACGATATGAACGACAATCTACGTTTGTCTGCTGCGGCTGCAGCCCCGGAGCTTATGCTGCCATATGGGGAGCATCCATCACCCGAATGACCTGCAGATGCAAGCTCGTCTACAGCATTGTCACCGGCGGGCGAAGGCGATTGTCGACGGTGTTGGTGGGTATCATATGTTGGGCTGGATGAAGCGGTTGAGTGCGATGGTGCAACGACGGACACAGCGGGTTGATGCATGCTATGCATAACGATCTCGACCTCGTCGACACCACATTTTTCATCTGTTATTGCTATAGAGCTTGCTTCTAAAACGGCGGGGATGTGGTTCTCGGTTTGGATATGCGCTGGGATCGCGGGAGATTTTGGGGGTGGCAGGGATGAATTGGCTTGTTCTTGGACATTGCGCTCGAATATTTGGGAGTTGCTGGTTGACAGGCGTGGATGTGTTGCTGAGCTATGACCTGCTGTGTTAGGTCTAGGAAGAAGGGGAGGCGATGAATTTGAGCCTATTGATCGAACTGGGGATGTAGGCGGCTGGAGTTGAGAACTAGCATTCCTGACAGTTGCGCTGGGGGGGGATGTGGTGATAGGGGGGATATCCGTTAGTATTGGCAATTGCGGGGGATCATTGGTTGAGGGAGTTGTTGCTTTGGCTGTCGCTGCCGGAGCTTCGACAGCATCTGTCGGATGCAACGCGGGGGAAGTCGACTCCTGTGGTGGGGAGCTAGAATCTGATTTAGTCTTGTCCTTTTTTCCCAACCCAAACCTCTTTTTCCAGCTTGTCGAACCAGACTCCGCGTCTTCCTTTGCGCCTGATCCCTTGGATGGGCTCAATTTCGCGGACAACATGATTTTGTTTCCGTGGCAAATGAAGTAATATCGGGGTGGCAGTAAGTGGATGAAAGCCGGTGCACAAAGTCTAAGGCGGAAATTAAGAGGTTCACCGACACACACCGAGTTGAGCGGATGGAAAGTGTTGAATGTCTCTGCAAGACTTCTGTAGATGTTGTATCGCTACTGTAATGGTTTGTTCTGGTAGAAACAACGGCCCTTTTTGTGCTGCCTTTTTGCAAGCTGAGGACGACGACGCACGGCTGTACAGGCGGGGAGAAGATAGAACACAGGCTGAGCAGTTGAAGGCGATGTTCTGGTATAGGGTTGCGTCCTCCTCCACACGTGGTCTGTCAGGTGGGTTGGGCGGGCTTCACTGGGGCGGTGAGGGTCGTCACGCTGGAAGATTTCCAGAAAACGGAGCCAAATATGCTCACGAGGAGAAAATAGTCTGATGTGAAAGCGGATCGGATCAGGGTACGAAGAGATTGAGGATGGGGGGGCAGTGAGCCGGGAAAATTCAAGAGTTGGAGGGGAATAAGCTGTGGCCTAAACAGGGAGGATTGTTCCTTCGTCTAGAATTGTTTTATTGAGTTGAGGATGCTACGGTAGCTTAGGCCTTTGGGGAAGATATCGAAGGCTGCGCAATCTGGAGGCGGCACATTCGTAGGGGCCAGTACCGGTATATGATGGCGCGCAGCGAAGGCAGGGTGAAGAAGAGAGCTGAGGGAGTGCTTCTCTCTCCTTTTTTTATTTTTTTATTTTTATTTTACTCGGGTATACTTATCCGCACCTCTCTGACACCTCTCTCCTTTCCCCGAACTGGGGATTTCTTCCGTATTCCTCTCGGATGTCTCGTGTGAGGCACGAGCACTGCACTGGATGTGATGTGTGTCTGGGTGTTTGGGTACTTGGGCATGGTGAAGCGAGGATTGGCAATGGCATGGGTGGGGAATCTGACTGGTAAGATCGAGGGGTTGTGATACAAGCATTGGGGATGGTTTGACCAAGGCACCAGAGATGATGATGATGAGAATACCGGTATGGTGTCGATGAAGTGATTGAGTGACAGACGCACAGACATAGGAAGTGGCGACAAACAGGAATGACGCAGGGGAGAGGAAAAAACAAGCAGAGTTGCTCCTTTCTTCCTCTCATCCTCCATCCCTCTCACTCGCCCGCTTTCCAACCGGCAACTTCTTGACTCCAGTACTCGTACATTACCACTTTATTATGATACAGGCGCAGGCACTAACCTCCGTGGCACTAGAAATTATCACACTGTGCTCGAGATACCGGTATCTCCACTCTTACCGATCCCTTCGCCTGGACGAGTACCTGTCGCCTTCTAGCTCTGGAATACTCCGAGATTGGGATTAGTTCAAGGTGACGATCGTGCACCGGTAAGTGTTTTCTACACCCGAGTACGGGTCAGGTCATGTCAGGTCAGAGCAAGATCTCCCCAATCATACTACTTTCTATCATACCTTCGGTAAAGATCTTGAGCCAACCTAAAGTCACCAACCGCGCCGAAAAACTGCGAAACCCGCACACGGATCAAGGGATATGTACTCGTACCTGGCAAAACACCCATCTTGTTATCGGCACTCCTTCCTCTCCTGTTCACGGCAATACCCGCAGAGAGAGCGACCATCTCGAAGGTATGATATTTATGGTATTTTACTCGAGTACTCATAGGTGATCCAGGACGCGGGTACGGGAGCTCGAATTTCGAAACCAATCGGACAAACCAGCCAAGGCCAACCACCCGACAAACAATTAGAGTTTGTTTTTCCTCAAAACGCTCGCACAGTGTCATTAAATCTTGATCGATGATTCGCTTCGTTGATCTGTCCCCTAAACCGCTGAGACATTCAGCCCAGTTTAAAACGTTAAACACCAGCCTGCAAGTGCTTGGGAATATGTTTTCGTATGAGGCGGGGTTATTTCGCTGGTTAACCTAAATTAACTATGCGAAAAACATATTCCCGGGCACTTGTATAAGGTAAGGAACGATCAACCGGAAACTACAAGGGTGTATTTGGCTGGTTAGCCTTAAATAACTGTTCCATAACTTTCCACACCCTGGGCAGTGTCCTCGAGTGGGTACTGTAAAGGGTAAATTGGACCTTGGCGCCCTCTGCTAGTCTTTTTGGTCCGGGTAACACTCTTTTTGATAATCGCAGCTCCGCCTGGCTGCCAGTCGCCCACTCTTGGCGGGTATAGCAACAACTGCCTATAGCCTTCCAGAGATCGGATAGGTCCCAAATAGTGAACATAGTGAAGCAGGACTGGAGGCGCTGCTCCCTAGGTTCGCCTACACGAGCGACGCTAGAGCAATGCGAAGAAGTTACCAAGTGCACCAGACTTTTTTCCACAACCCCGATCATCAGGTATCACTCAGGCTTCCCTCTCCTGGTATAATTTTTAGGTGAATCCCCTGCTAGTTTCGGGGTTGTGCCCGGCTTATTGCTACCCCCGAGTACATCACGCCTGGGCCTATTAAGCTTAGTTTTTCTATTTGGTTGAAGGTTATGACGCATTGTATGACACTGTTAGCAAGGGCAGGCGCTGAGTGGGGGCGGGGGAGTTCTGCTCCGCCCACGAGTAAGTATTTGATACTGTACAAGGCATAGGGATAAAGTTTCCGAACAGTTAATTTAGGTTAACCCGCAAAATAAACCCTGCCCCGTACGAAACCTTTATCCCTGGCACTTGTATTCGCTTTAGCGCCGGACAGGATCCCGTACCATATTCGAGCACGGCGTAAGAGAGGAAATGATTGATCGTGGGATGGGATGGGGGGGGGGGGGGGGTGTTATGTGTTGCCCTCAAATTAGTTTGAAAGATACAGCGGGCAGGATATTCAAGAGCAGCAACTGCTATGCAGAAAAGCTAGTATTTGAGGTGGATATGGTGCAATTTCTTCAAAACTCTTTGTTAGAAGCACTGTCCAAACACGACGGGACCAAATTGCACTCTGTTGAAAATATGTGCTGCGGAGGTAATGATTTACGGTGACGATTTTACACAGTGGAGTGAAATGGCTTAAGTGGAGATGAAGATCATGATTGTTTGTGATAACTCGATTGATTGAAAGGAAAAACTTGAGGAAAGTTGTGTACAGGAAGAAAGGTGTGAAGCGAGCAAAGGTTAGAAGGAAAGAAAAACTAGGGAGGTGAAACCATTTTCATAGGTTACGCGTCCTTTGACTAGTGCGTACGTACACCTCAGCGGCCTCAGAGTGCGGCCATTAAACTGTCATTTCCAACACACTCGACTATCACAGCACGAGTGACCCGGTGTGAGAAAGACCAGCCACCCTGTAGAATCCAAAATAGCAGAACAACTAGCCCATCTATCCTATATAACCTTCACTTCGAGCCCTTTACGACAGGGAGAGAAAAGCAGCCAGAAATAACTAAATACCGCGAGTAGCTTAAACTCCTGATCCCATTACTATGCACCCAGTGCCACTGGACTAAACCGCTGTAGCTTTCCCGCTCTCTATCTGCTAACCTCCTACTAAACCTTAGATTTATGAGCCCCGGAATTGGCTACAATCATCCTTTCTCTTGCTCAATGGCTTGCCGCAAGCCAAACTTACCAATGAAAACCGGAGACATCCTTAAATGGCATCTTATCAAACCGATCCGCATGAGCACTGCCATCATCCAAGGAACAACAGTAGCAACGCGCATCCAAACTCCTAAGCCATTAGGCCATAGGAGCTGGCCGATAATACTCTTTCATCTTGATCTTTTAAACTTGCTTCTTCAGAAAATAGAACAGTACAGGCGCCTGATACTTTATCTTTGGTAAAAAAAAGGACATCGGTATCCAACCATAGTACTCTCATAACACCCCATATCAATTTCCATCAGCCCTCACACTTGGGCTGCTCTCAATCATTCCTGAAGCATGAATGGGATGCTTTTTGGAAGCCAAAGTTCGCTCACATATAGTGTTCGAATAATACGGTACCGCACCGTACCTTACACGATTGATGCCATACGGTAAATTACCGTAAATTACACTAGGGAGGATAATAAAATACCGGAAAGCGGCCTCTCCCACCTTAGATTCTGCGGTTGGGCAATCCTGTTCTTCCATCCTCTGTATTTACGTCAAGCCGAAGCAACCCGACCCACAAAACGATCAGCTAGACTAGGTATTCTTGGCTATGATCTGGAACTTTATGACGGTCGGCAAACGGCACCTGGTAAGTTTACCGTACCTCGCCATTCGAACCCTGTTCACATACGAGTGATAGCTGATGACGTTGAACTTTCCCTGGGCAGGACTTCACAGACCGGATCATCCATGACTAACCCCTCAAACAATTTCCTCTCTATACCTCTCACACATGCTCAGAATGGAATTTTGAAAGTTCCCGAGAGTAGTAGAGTATCACAGTACATAGGGTAGGGAGTTGTTTGTTCTACCATATCTCAACCTCTCCCCATCGATCTGATTAGTATCGCATGTATGGCACTGACCCTTCAATTCAATGCACTGGTCTTATCCCAGGCTTGCTGCTGAAGAGATAGCTCAGTCGGTCTGGATTCTAGTACGTTAAAGTACTTGCGTGGCCTATGAATCTGATCGCCCTCACCCCAAGGGAGTCACAACAAGATTGGGGGGGGGGTGTGATATAGAAGGAGAGAGTCCTCTAGGACCGCAGAGTAGGGGTTAGTTTTTCAGTAGTCGCTATTAAAGGGAATTATTGCTGCTGCTACCGGTATGGTAAGATTTGGAAAGAGCATCCCAGTTGGGTGGTTGGTCACTCTAGAAGGGGCGGAAGGGAGCCCTTTCCCGGTATCTTGTGTCAAGTAACTTGCTGGGTCGGGGGCTGCTGCTTTAGCCCTTGCGGTATTACTGTACCATGCACTCCGGTAGAGCGTCAGCGGAGGGAAGCCACATATAATTTGAGGAGACCGTATGGTAGAAACCACCTCTCGACCGCTGGGTCCCCCGCTATGGAGTCAGGGGCGCCAGCGCGGTTAGATGGAAGATAGGATGGTGGTATCATATCCACCCCGCCCCATACGCAAAAGAAAGAGAGTATAAAGGATCCCATAACAGACCCCCATAACATATTTCATCACTTTGCGCCGTCCACCAGAGCCTTGCCCATGATAAGTCCTAGCTCACCGGGCTAAGAGCTCCGGGCAATGCCAGGAAGTCTGGCTGACCACCGGCCCATCGGAGAGACCGCTTGCGTAATCCACCGAACATGCACTGTAGAAACCATGGTACCGTTCCCACAAAAAAAGCTCCTGGTCACGAGCTCTCCATCACCCTCTGGAACAGACAGTTCAATCTAACACCCCATTGTGTAGGCAGGATCTAAACCCCTAGACCCATTCCAATTGAACAAGGGTTTATGGGTTGAGGCTTTAGGACGCCTGCGAGGGCAAAGCCTTCTGTGGAATGTTCCCGAAGGGGGAAGGAGTTAAAGCACTGAGACAAGGAGTTCACTCCCAGGGCAGTTTTTCACTAAAAACTGAAACTGAGCCTTCTTTACCGACCATACCCCCCCCCTCCACAAACGAGCGGCCTGGGGGGCTCCATCTTATATAATTTCAAGCCGGAGAATGTGTATTGGGTATCTTGCTACCAGAAGAAAAGCCTAATACGGCACTGTCTGCCCAGCGCCGGTAGGTTCAAATGAGATTTTTATCCTTGCCTTGTCTCGAGATTGCGATAAAACGCCATATCCCGACTCCGTATAGCCTCGACGAAGCCTCAGGGCTCTGATTTTGACTACCTAGCTACTAGCTTTACCTGAGCCGGTTCTTGTTTCGGAGTAGTAAAAGCATCTTCAGGCCGTGGCCAGATAATCTGGTGGAGGGCTTACAGAATTGAGGAATCATTGATAGCCTAGAAACAAATGGAAGGGGGGGGGAGGAATCTGGAGTCAGATAGTGCTGCATACTGGTTGGTAGGTTCTTGAGGGAAGGATTGTATTCCCCAAATTTGCTAACATTTGGTGGAAACAGGTGTGTACAATAGGGGTGACTAACTGAGGATGGCTAACACTCATCGTGAAACAGAACCCAAACAAAGTGGCACTCTTGTAGGGTTTGTGTATAGTACTGCGCAGTGCTATTGCGGAATGCCAGAATAGATTATCTGATAGGCTGTCGGGCGCAATGAAATCTTGAGCAGCTGAGCCCATCTTCGGGAGGGGATATCAGGTCTGACTAGGGAGAAGAGTGATAACACGTTCACGCTAGTTGGCAGCCTGGCCTCCTGGGAATCCTAGCGTACTTGGGTATGGTCATAAAGGTTGGAAAACACTCGGTGACGAGACAAGGATCAGAAGTGCCGATCGATTTGCACGAGTGGAAAAAAGGGGATGTTACATGACCCCATTCGGGTGGAGGAGTGGCACCAAGTGATAGTCTATGATGGGGGTCATGAAGCACCCCCGAGAAGAAAATTGTGGGACATGTGGCTTGGAAAAAAAAACCAACACATAAAAACATACTTGACTGTGATATATTATGTTTAATCCTGTCGAGCATGATGGCTATGAAACCCTACACAGTTTCCAGGACTTACTCACTCGCCAGATATTCCTTCTCCAACGGGGCCCTATGCGCCCCTGGACAAACGCTTCAGTACTCTGGCGAATGGGTGCATTGAATTTTTATATATCTCCCATACTTTGATCCTCTAGCACTCCTTCAGGTTCAGCACCCCCTCGTTCCCCCGGCCCACCCACTTCTACTCGGCTTGTATGGATGCCTACCTCTTCGGTGAGCCTCATATCATAAACTATAAGGGAGGAATGTCTAACTGAGGGGCGGGCATGAGGCAAATCAATTGGAGATGTTGTAACTAGCAATAGTCAGGGTTCGAATGTGTTTTGTAATGTGTTTGGTGTGGAGGTGATACCCCAGCCGATCACTCGTAAAGTAGCACTGAACCCATTAAATTCCTCAATTTCCTAACTTTAGAACATACAAGAAGCACCCGTCTTCTAATTCCCAAGACCCGCCGCCGGTATACTCTCTCTAACTTCCCCAAAAAACTCACCAATCCTATCAGCGACAATCTCCGGATTCTCGTCCCCAATCCAATGCCCAGACTCCGGTATCGTAACAGCGGTAACATGGCTCCCAACCTTCTCCCAATACGGTCCTGCCAATTCGGCGGGGGCGCTCGCCTCACCACCCAGGTACAGTATCGGCGCCTCAATCTTGGATCCATTGAACATCCGCTTAAAAAACACCGCATCCTCCAGCACCGATGCATACCACCCAATCGAAGAGCGAAGGTACCCAGGCTTCGTATACTCATACACGTACCGGTCCAAGTGCTCAAGACTAACCGCCAATCCGGAGTAAGCCGCGTGCCAGAAGAACCACTGTAAAAACTGCCGTTCCCGACCTTGCACCAAGAACATCGCAGCGTCTGGGACCGTGAGTAGGGATAAGTGCCAATGACTGTTCAACGAGCCATGTGCGTCCGGAACCATGAATCCCTCGAATCCGAAGCCGGGAAGCGCAAATTCCGACACTACTAATCGAGCGACTCTCTCTGGGTGCATGTGGGAGTATGCTGCGGCAGCTCCGGCCCCGAGGTCGTAGCCTACTGAACGCTTTTCCAGTGACGCCGAGGGCCGTTAGGATCCCGTCTACATCGTTTGCTAGTGCTTCTGCTGTGTACTTTTCTGGATAGGGAATCCCAGAGGCACCGGCGCCGCGCCCATCTGGGACTATTACCGTGTACTCTTGTGCGAGGAGGGGGGCAATTGTGTGCCAGGTTAGGGAGTGCTGTGGCTGCCCATGGAGAAGAACGAGGGGCGGTCCAGAGCCGTGGTGTTTTAGGTGGATGGAAACATCCGGGAGTTTGATTCTGCGGGAGGGCCATGAGTCGAAGGGGGGTATTTCAGCACTTGTTGTTGTTAAGGAGAGGAGGAGGGCCGTTAGAGTTACTTTAAGAGCGAGCATGGTGTTGGTGTGTATCGAAGGAGGCGGTCAAATAATCTTTGATGAGAGCAACTCGAACATACTCCTCAGCAAGCTTCTTTTATACCTTCCTGCTCAATTCCTGCATCCATGCCCCATTTAAGTTAGTGCTTTCTCCATACCGCTGGCAGCATTGATTTTCTCACTCATACCGCCACTGCAGGCAAAGTTTGCAACCAGCGAACCGGAGCGGTCCGCAAACTACCCGAACAGCGAACATGTGTATTCGCAGGGGGAGGAGAGGGGGGGCGGTTGAAGATTGATAAGTAGTTAGAAGCGTGGCCTTCAGAAAGGTAGTTTTTGTTCGTTGAGTCTCTTCTTGAGTGGCGCTAGCTCTCGCCACTCCCCTGGATAGCCTACAGGCGCTGTCATTGATGCTTACAGACAAGAGCATTTAATCCAATCACAGTGCTAGTATTTTCTTCTCCCAGGAGCACTGTGAGGGGTAGCTTCGCACGGCCATTAAATCCGGATATGCTCTGGGAGGTCACTAATAATCGGGAAGAGTGACTGTCCAGATTCTCAACTAAACGATGGAACCACACTAAAAATCAGAACCCAAAGGTCCCTCGAAGACGATGGTGACCGGGAGTAGCTACCATCGTGTATAACATCCAATGGACAGCATAGTACTATAATAGCAAATAGAAGATAGATTCCAGAATCGGAAATAGCCCCAATTTCACAAGGATTTGTTGGGAAAACGGAAGTTCCCTCGCCTTGTCGATTCCCGCCTTCTCAGCAGGATGCAGCTCCAAAGCAAGCAGCCTGTGTTTCTAGCTTCCGTAACATTGTATTTTTATTTCCCAGACAACACGGCCTTCGGGTCAAGGAATCCGTACATTACCATGCTCTAGTCACCCGGCCGAGTTGAGGTTGGACACTGTGACGATCCCAGGTCCGCCGGCCAATCAGAAGCCAAAGATAATGGGATCCTGTTATCTGATTGGCCAACTGATCAACTTCTCTTTCCGGCGCCAAGCTGGAACTCGGCCGTATGAATGCAAGTCATTTCCGATTCCTAATAACCCCGGGCTCCTGCCAAGAATTAGCACCCTTTCCAGAACAGCGAAGTTACTGCAGGAGTCTACTTGTACTCGAGTACAGGCCATAGGCAAGATTATTTCTTTCTTTCTTTCTTTCTTTCTTTCAAAAAGTCTCCAGAGGGACTTGTGGGCTAGAGGGAAACCTATGATAGTACCTCAAAGTACTCGAGCATTACCCAGGAAACGGGAGGGGAAAAGAAATCAGATCAATAATAGCCAAAACAAGTTAAACCTTAATTTAAGATACTAAATTAAAACTTCTTACCGGTAATTACTTATAGAGTGTTAAGTTGAGGTAATGCTCTACAAGGCTGGTCGCCGGTCCCGTAATTATGACCCCCGTCGACACGACTCTGAAGCCCGGCCCTCGGCGCCTGGCGTGGCCGATATGCGGTTAAGTGTGCGGTTGTCATTCGTCCACACTGCCCGCATGGCGATCAAATAGGCGCCACATCCTGGAGGCTCAAACCCGAGAGCGGCATCCTCATAAGTAGTTGAAAGAAGTAGACTTTGAAGACTGGGAAAATCCTGACCAAGGTAACTGGGCACCTTAAATGCGGTGGGGTAATCCTGACATTAGGTTTTATCCTCTCCACGATGGCCGCTCTTTAGGAACTGGTTCGCGGAGCTATGCGGTGTCCCCACGACCTGTGCAGATGCACAAGGATGTGCGTACGTGAAAGATGTGCTAATAGATCGTACCAAGTCTGCGGCAAGAGGAATTCTTTCCCTGAAGACAGGCATACTTTGTTATGTGCTAATGACTTTGCTGGGTTGTGAATAGTAGCCACAGGATATCACTCGTTTACAGCTTTACCCAGTGTGTTGAAAATCTGGGCTGCCCAGGTAATGATTTACGGTGAGGACTTTACGCAGTGGACTGAAACCGCTTAAGTGAAGTTGCGCACAGGAAGGAAGGTGTGAAGCGAGCGAAGGTAAGAAGGTAAGAAGGTAAGAAGGTAAGAAGGTAAGAAGGAAAGAAGGAAAGAAGGAAAGAAGGAAAGAAGAACAAGGGGGGTGAAAACATTTTCAGAGCTTGCGCGTCCTTTAACTGGTGCGTACGTATGCCTCAGCCGCCACAGAGTGCAGGCACATCCCGCATCAAGTGCGGCCATTAAACTGCCATTTCCAACACAGTGCTTTCCGGGGCAAGTGGCCATGTAATGGAAATGATTGGTACGATATCGGTATGGGAGTTGTTGTAAGAATGATCGCTATCATAGGGATATCCAGAATGTATAGATGGTAGGAGTTTCAAGCGTGCGGGTTGTATAGAGGCAAGCGTAGAATATCGGATACTTGAAATTAGGAAGGTTGGACTGGATTAGGAAACTTGTATATGTTGACATCCGGTTAAGAGACTGGGGTAATATGCTATAAGGGTTAACTTCAAAGAGACCGGAGCAAAGGAATTAATTGGATTTTATATTAACTTAGAGAATATTTGTTCCTTGCATCACCCGTTTATGAGTTGGACGAGAAAGGGGGCTGGAGGAGGGCTCCCGAAGGTAGAGGATAACACTCCTGTACGTAATACAGCAAAAGAAGAGGGAGACGAGGAGAAGAAGAAAGACTTGGGCTACTGTCTGTTAATTGGCTCTCTCGATTAATCACCCGCCAAACTACCTTAAAGCTTCACTTAAAAAGTATTAGACTGCAGATCAGGGTCAGGCGGAAAAGGGTGGAGCTGGAAGGGCTCTGCTACAAACATGGGGATGCTTACTCAATAGTATCATACTTGAATCATCAAAATAAGCTTGAACTTATCTGTACTGACAGGGGAGACAACAACCTCTGCCGATAAAGTTTCTTCTTCTTCTCATCCTCACATATATCTATTATACAACCGCCGCTTTCATTCAGGGGTTTTTTTATTATTCTTTCATTGCATTATACCAAAATCCATCGCATACTTGTCCACTATAGTGTGGTTGTGGAAAATCTAGCCGTAACTCGCTGCCGTAATTCGGGTGACGATTTTACCAATTGGCGACGCTACTATGATATCTAGTCATTTTCAAATTCGTTTCCCTCTTGGGCACAGATTCTGGGCTACGTAGATTGTGCACTCTGCCAACTGTAGCCCTCTAGAGCGAGTGATAATCTGGTAGAAGACGCTCAACATTACAATTCCTTTGGTTAAATGAATGGACGTCAAATATGTATTTGCATCGCGAGGCGGAAAGACTCTGAGTCTTATTCGGCTGGGGCCTTGCAAACCATCTACCACCCTTCTCGTAGGGTATTTTGTATTTCTTGTGTTGACAATTCAGGTGGTGAGGGTTGGTAGGTATGGGTGAGAGATATGTGGGAAATTTTGCAGGATATTTACAGTAATATGGGGCTACTAGTGAACTGGACGCGTGATTTGGGCTTTTTCTTTTGTTTTCTCACCACCCTTTCTGACCTACCCTTTCTGATTTTGTTCTCTTCTATGATACTGCAATCCAATGCCCCCTTCTCTGAACACTCCCTTCTCATTTCAGAATCTATTAAAGGAATTTAGGTGCGGTGTTATTAGGTATTCACTACCGGGCTGTTACTTGTTTCAGACTTCTCTAGTTAGCCTGCGTAGTCTGGAATCCAAATTTGAAGGGGGAGGCGAATGTGGGGGCGACAGGATATTAGTCGCCCATTCCAAAAGTGTCCGGATGACTTGCCGCTAAGATTCGCGCTTTGAAGTATAAATTGGGACCACTTGGGGTCAAGGCATCCCGACACTTTGGGGATGGGCAAGTAAAATCAACTATCCCAGAATGAGAAAAAAGTCCTACTGTAGATAGTGGGATGAATTCAGCCAATCCCCGACTGCGCTAGCCCTGGTCTTGGACCGCACGACGCCAGAGATACAGTACTCAGAAGGCAAGTGGTGCAAGGACTAGCTCGGTAGAGAGCTTTCGGAAGGGGCCCTTTAGCCAAAGCTTTTGTTTCACTTCTGGAATTTACTATACGGAGGTACAGGGCATAAGTTTTGTAGGTTACACAGGGAGTGAGGGCAGCAAACCTCGCTTGTGGAGCCTACAAAACTTATGCCCTGTACCTCCGTATAGGGTTGCGAATAGGAAATGGGAGTTTTCACAAGTCCGGACATGTTTTGAACATTTTTTTATCTTATTCCTCATTGTGATAATAATCTGTGCCCCCCTTGGCAACTCTGTCTTGGTCGGACTGCGAGCAAGGGTGAAGTCATGGCAAATACAGTAGAGTCTCAAACAATTCGACTATGTGCTATGTACTCGTACATGCTCCCGGCATGTAGAACCTGAACACAGGGGTCAAGACTTTGTATGGCAAATTGTCCGTGCGTATCTGAGCGCCCATGCTAAATTCAGATCCAAATGTTCAGGTTCTTTTTTTCTTTCTTTTTTTATAAAACTTTTTCCATTTCGGGTTCTATAAGCTACTCTAAAGCATAACCCTGATTAACTACTCCCATGCCCCTAACCTCGTTCAGGTTCTTCATGCCGGGAACGAGTAGTTGAGAATTACCCACCTCGGAGAAGGGGGGGGGGGAACCGCGGCAAAAAAAAAGAGCTTCTCAGCCCACCTGAGAGACATAGGGAAACAAAAAACACCAGCTCTTACCAGAGGAGGCAACTCCAACGACATAGCATATGGTCCAATTATTTGATATTCTCCGGCAAGTGCTTCAATAAATACCGAACCTGTGTGAAACAGTGAAGCAAGCTAGCCTTCTCAACCCTTTTAACTCAGAATACCGCTACCGCAGTAATTAGGTAACGAACATTGGTGTGGGGGACGAGGTGGGTGAGGAAAGTGCTAGAGTATTCGGAATGGGAAGATAGTGGAAGAGGGGGGGAACTGAGACCGAAGGTGGAAGCGGTAAGGGTTTGTTGGCAGAGTAGAGCAGCCAGAAAAGGAGGGAGATTCTGGAGAGGGGGAGAGAGAGCATGAGGAGGTTAAAGGGGAGGGGGGGATGTCATTGGAGCAGGACCATCGCACTCGCCCCCAGTAAGTACCCGAGCACTGAGGAGAGGTAAACGCTACAGTGGGGAAGGGCAAAATGCCCCCGAAGTACCTTGAAATATCACTATTTTCCCTCCTAAATGTCGGGATACTTCCTGCAAGGGACGAGTGCCCATTGCGGGTACTTGCTTCCGGAGGGACCTCAGGGCCTTGAGTGGGGGTTAGCTGGGAAGAGAACGGGAGTATAGATTGGCTTTGAGTAGTTATGGGGTGGATGGGAGGAATCAGATAGAGTTGTTTTAATTTATGAGTGAACTGTTTGTAGTATTAATACATATACAGTAAAAAAACCCAAATGGCACAACTGGGTGGCTCCGGGACATTGCATACTAAAATTTAGATTATCTGACCACACTAAGGACCCGTGTTTGCACTGTTTTAATCGCTTGCTAGAGTCGTCCCCGTATGGTGAGGGCGCCTGCAGCAGGAATGGACTGATACTATACCCATTCTGGCTTCGTGATAGTATGTTGATTTGCTAGGGGTCGTCTCGTTCCAGGTTAATACCTTATCAAATATCAGTTAGGTGGTTCCGCCAAGGAAATTAACAGTAGTTTGCATCCATTGAAAGCTCACCTGCACGTACAAAAAATTTGGTCCACTTCTATCTAAGTCCAATACCTCGGAGAATTGAGGCGTTCCTATTCCTCTTCTACCAGCCTGTAGAGAGTCATCCCCATCACCCAATATACAATATACCAACATGAAAAGCCCGATCATTTGAGTCTAAATTTGGCGCGAGCGGTCAGATGCACACAGACAATTTGCCATACAAATTGCTGATACCATAACTTGCATTCGAGTGGTGGTCAAAAATCCATTAGGGGTTGAGTTGAGCAATATTTTCCCAGCAAAGTGCTCCAGCCACGAACGTCATTGACCGTACCCACTGCGGAACCTGGCTGGAGACGAAGAGGGATCCCAAATATGTAATTTCTGTTACCCTACTTTGACGATTTCCACCCTCTTGATCACTCGCCAATTCCTTCGCGGCTAATATAAAGACCATGCTCTAACCACACTGACTCTTTGATTGACTAGCAGACGCAAAGACAATCACAGAAAGTTCTCCCCGTAGCCCTTAACTTAGTCAGTACAAGTAGCCCTGATACACTCGTCCCACACGCAAATTGTTAACCCCCCCCTAACTGAGCATGTGAGATCATAGCTTCCACGATATGAAAGTTCAAAGCAGCTCGATAGTTAAGCCTAGCACTTTACCTTCCTAAATAGTTATTAGGGAAGAAACCTTTGAGCTTCCCAAAGAACAAGCGATTATCCCTGATTATATTTGTGGCGGTGAGAGAAGTTGGAGTAACCGAAATGGCAATTAGAAACTTAGAATAAAATACTCGAGCACAGCATATTAACCATTATAGGACTCCTTTACCTCCAGATTGTATTATAATGCTGTTTGGCCGCCATAAGCCTGGATTGGCGGTGTCTCCAATTGATAATGGATTACATTGAATCTAAAGCAGTTATTAGTAGGGGAATATCGGTATGGCCGCCCGAATTTGGAAAATCTATTCTGAGCGTTTACGGAAAGAGATCCGATAATATGAGGCTCTCGTCCAAGCACAATACATGACAACTAAGCGATAGCTCTATCGAGGTTCTCCTCCGTGCTAGTACGAGCATTATCCCCAGGTGCTCATATCGGGAGGAAGTTTGGTGTGTTTGTTTTTCAAGTACTGCCGAAGGGGTTCGAACAGTTAGAGAGCTACACAGAGTTAAGAGAGAGACTCAAGTGCCTAAACACCTGCAAGAGACAAAGAGGGAGGGGTTGGCATATGCTACATTATCCCTGCACGAGGTTACATGTAACTGAGCTTTCACTTGTCAGGATTCAAAACCCTCCAGTGCAACTGCCGTACAGTATCACTCACCCCCACCTAATCCTTACAGTTCGCCAGGAGAACAGAACCCTCGCTTATGATTAATACCTTTCTAATCATGTCGCAGGATTGAAGTCGTACTTTTTTGGTGGTGGTGACGCGCTAAAAGGGGAGCGACTTCAACCCGGCGACATGAAAGATGGATGTGAGTTGTACTTGTGAATCCGGCCGAGGCCGTAGGCCAAGACTGGGTGTCACTGAGTTTGTACTGTACTCGAGCACAGTACCGGTAATCAACAGCAAACCGAAATGCATTATTATTGTTACGAGGGTTAGAAAGCGGTCATACTCCGAGTGATAGTGGGAAATAACTGAAGCTTAGGCTAAGAAGTTTAGAATTCCCTTCTTGGGGTAGGGGGGGGGTTCCCAACAGAAAACTAACCTTCGGCCTTCCACTGGGACAAATAAAGAAAAAGGTACTCGAATACAATGGGCCTTACTATTTAGTGCGGGGCTTATCACCTGGGACGGCACCCAGAGAGAGACAACTCTAGTGTCCCAGCCTTCGGTTCAGGTATTCCTGGTTCCCACGGTAGCACGAACCTCGTGGGTCCCTTTCGCTAATACGGGAGACCTTACGGTTTCAAAATTCTGGGAAGTAGTCCGTTCTGCTGACGAGGCAAGCCCTTGTTGTGTTTGGAATTTATGTCACTAGCGCACGTCGCTTGCGCCAAGCATGTCGCTAGATAGGTTATGCTCAGATACAGTACTTGCGTCTCGCCTCTCATGGGCACTAGCACTGCAATTCTTTCAGATATATTAACTTATTTTGAGGAGGAACAAGGACGCCACAGACCACGACAGGTACTCGGGTGAGGGGGGAAATATTGGGACAAGCAGGGGGTTGAAGAATTACTCTAATTAGTAGTTATCTTACTTTTTTTTGGTTCTTTGATACCCCTTCCAAGGTATATGCACAGGCCTCTGCTACCCCTGCTTGTCCCAATACTTCACCCCTACCCCTAGTACCCCTCACAAAAGCGTGGACACAAGGATCAAAATTTTTGCAGAGCAGGTTGTCTGTGCATATCTCAGCCGTCCCACACTAAATTCTGACTCCAATGTTGGAGTACATCATGAGGGATACGATTGTCAATTTCGAAGGGTTCCCAGAGCTGGGATTTCTCAAAGGGGTTTTTTGTTTCCTTTTTGGCCTGGAACCCAATTTCTCATAGCCCGCTCTTCCTTCTTTTGGCTATAAACCTTACCTCTTTCAGTTAGAGAACTAATCTAAACCACTACTGCGGCGTCGAGAGGAATGTTCTCCTCAGAAGGTTGAGGAATTGGTAAACTAACAGCCTTTTCGAAATCCCTGGTAACTTAAGCCAGGGGCGAGCAAATAATCATTTACCAGGCTACCACCTGGATTAAACTTTTTCACCGACTACTCCTATGAATTTCTTCCTAGAATCGTTTAATCTATAGTAGACAGGTTATACTAGGGTTGAGCTCTACTAAAGATCAAGGGGGGGGGTCCTCTAATCTTCTTAGAAGTATATAAACATCTGATATCTCTCAGTGTGACAGATTTTTGGCGCAAGCAGCCAAGCTTGGTCCTCTCGTTCATTCCTTATTTCAATTCTTTCTTTTTTGAAAAAGAGTTTAATACATTCTCTTGTACTAGCACCGTGTGCTTTTCTTCACTAAGATGTTGGGTTTAACTCTTCTCTCGCTCTTTGCCAGTCTGGTGACTGCAGCTCCAACAGCTTCTCCTCATCCGTCTTGCACAGTTAATTCCACCAGTGACTTGGCAACGGCCAAGAAGTCTTGCACGAATATCTCCCTTGGGTCATTCACTGTTCCCGCAGGAAAAACGCTCGATATGGGGGATCTTCTTGATGGGACCACCGTTACCTTCACTGGGACTATTTGCTTCGGCTATCAAGAATGGACTGGTCCACTTGTAACTGTGAGCGGAACAGACATCCAGATCGTGGGGGCTCCCGGATCTGTTCTTGATGGCGAGGGAGCGAGATGGTGGGATCGTTTGGGAGGCAATGGTGGCAAAAAAAAGGTTTACCAATCTCCTTGTGTTCATCGAGCCAACGCTGAGTATTATAGCCCAAATTCTTCGCCGCACATGGCCTTAAGTCATCCACGATTACCGGAATAACTCTCAAGAACACCCCTGTTCAAGGTTTCAGTATCAGCGGTTGTGAGGAACTCACCCTGACTGGGATCACCATTGATAATAAGGATGGGGATTACAACGAGTTGGGCCACAATACTGATGCCTTTGACGTCGGGAATTCCAATGATGTTACTATTACCGGTGCAAAAGTCAACAACCAGGACGACTGTTTGGCTGTCAATTCAGGAACAAACATTCAGTTCCTGAATAACTACTGCTCCGTACGTGCACACCCCCTCCGATGATATCCGGCAAATAGATCTAACATCAGCCAGGGCGGGCACGGAATTTCCATTGGCAGTGTTGGTGGGAGAAGTAATAACGTGGTCGATACCGTGACCATCAAGGACTGTACCATTGTTGACTCGGAGAATGGTGAGTTACATCAAAGCCTGTCCTAACAGGCCGAGGTCTGTCTAACCGCTGTCTCTCACTAGGTATAAGGATCAAAACCGTCTCTGGTGCTACCGGTTCCGTCAAGGGTGTCACCTATTCAGGGATTACGCTAAAGAACATTTCGAGATACGGAATTGACGTTCAACAAGACTACCAGAACGGAAGCCCCACTGGAGTGTTAGTCGTCCACAGCCCCCAAATCGAGGAATAGTTAGCTAATCCGATATAGACCTACTGACGGGGTTCCTATCACTGACTTAACGATCACCAACGTGAAGGGTACCGTTGCTTCCTCTGCGAAGAACATCTACATCCTTTGTGCATCTGGTGCTTGTTCTGACTGGAAGTGGAGTGGAGTCAGTGTTACTGGAGGAAAGAATAACTGTACGGGTGCTCCCAGCGAGGTTAAATGTTAGATTTAGGGCTCGTATGAATGGCGTGCCTAGTGCGGGCAAGTCTTTGAAGTGGTGTACAAAAAAGCGGAATTTGGAAACAGCTAGAATGTTTATCATCTGTATATTAAAATTAACTAAATCTTGGGCTGGTACGAGTGACCACCCATGCCTATGCTCCCCCTGCCATGATCCTATCTAGGGCAGCAGACCACTGCTCTCTCCACCCACTCATGCCCCCTTCCCAATCCGGCAACTTCCAAACCTCAACCTTACTCCTCTCCACAACGCTTTTCACCCTTCCACTCCCAACAACGATATCCGCAAATCCACTTTCATCAGCGACCTCCTCATCCCCTTCGACAAGCCAAAGCGTCCGATTAACAACAAACCCCATCTCGAAAAGCACGGCAACGATAATCACATCCTCCACAGGAATATTGATCCAAACCCTCAACCCTCCCCGTTCCGCAATATCCGCAACGGTACCCAACAACATCCTGACAACCTCCACCCCCCGCACACTCTGCTTAACCCCCTCCGCAATTTCGACCTTCGTAACCAACAACCTCCCCGCATCGCCCAGGCATGTGGCGAATGCCAGCCGCTGACCACTGGGGTCTACAACACTGAGCACATCCTCCTCATCAACTAGGGTCGCTTCGTCCGTATGCGTCTCCCGAAACCAATCCCCATCCTCAACAACCCTCCCGATCCCATTCTCGCCACCGGTATAGCCCACACGCCGGCTACCGCTGCCCATGCGCATCTCATACAGCTGCGACGTGCGCGTCGCCTTCGTGTACAATTCCAATATACTCCTGTCGAAAGAGTAAATGCTCCAATTCGGATTGATGGCAAGGAACTTCTGAATACGGGGTTTGAAAGAAGGCACGGAGGTCGGTGTCGACAGGAATAGGTATGTGCGGTTCTTGGAGCGATTCTTCGGCAGCTGTGTAGTGTACCAGGTTGGGTTGTTGGAGAGCGGGATGAAGCTGGGGTAGGAAATTAGGTGGTGGTGGGAGAGGAGGTCGTCCGACATATCTTTTAGTGTACTTGCTGGGTGGCCTTGCTTTGCGGAAGGGTTATTTAGGGAATTGAAGGAAGGAAGGAAGGAAAAGGGGGGTTTTTCGATGGAAGAATTTTTACTGTTTTCACACCTGGGCCCTTTTGCTGCTGGTGGTCGTGGTGTTCATATATTCCCGCCCAGTCCAAGGTTACACAGGGGCTTCAAAAGGTTCCTGTTTCAGAGGTTCACGGGGAAAAGGAGGGGAAAGAAACCGAAACGCTCTTGAAGAAAGCCCCTACAGGCGCCTCAGTGGGATGAAACTGTGTTGGGTTGGAGGTTGGTATTACAGTACTTTACTATCAGTGCGGCAGGAGCCTCATGTCAGAGGAATTATCACCTGGGGGGAGAGGAGGTGTTTGCATACCGTACTTTTGTGAGGCTGGGGCAGCGCGATAGAGTCACCCCTAGGTAATCCAATAGTTCGTATTAGCGGGAATTCAGCTCCGGCAGACGCTTGTTCTCTGTTGCAAGTAATTATGATACCCCTAAGGAACATTTCTAGAAACAATCCCGCTACCCTACAACCGTCCCCTTGTAAACGGAGTGGTGCACAGAAGCGCAACAAGCATAACTAGCTAAAGTTACCAAAAACAAACCGAACCCCGATTCACGGCGTCTTACCCACAGGGGTGTTGCTCTATGCCAGAGCGGGAATTGGATTGACTGCTGGGGTCTAATATATCGTGGTATAGTGCAGAAAAGGGCACTTGAAATTAGCCGAAAACCCAGCACAATCATGATTTTGGAAAATTTCCAACGACAACCAGATCTTTAGGAAGATACAAGGGCAGGAACGCGTTAACCGGAACAGACAGGGATATATTTGGCTGGTTAACCTTGAATAACTGTTCCATAACTTCTTGCTGGACCTTGTACAACCCTGTGGAAGTGCTTAGAACGCTCCCCTCTCCAACCGAATATTTTCTAGTTCTTCATAAGACTAATGCGGATGGAGATGGTAAAATGTGGAACCACTTATGTGTGGTCATATCCGAGGTTATTTTAGCTAAGGACTGCTACTTTGTATGTATCATACTGTATATGTGAGCAAAATTAATTCCCGGTTAGAGTTGATTTCAAGTGCCCGGCACCATGCTAACGCCGTATTCGGGAGTTAAGGGTAATGATGGGATGGACAGGGTTTCAAGATGTCGAACTTTTTACCCTTCTCAGCATTACACCTATCATAATAATATTATCATAGTTCCGGCCTTTACTCACTTTGCCAAAAAAAATACAAGCTATTTGATAATCATCCTAACATACTCGAGCAGACGAGTAAATTCTAGTCACTAACTAAGCTCTAACCACTACTCCGGCGGAAACATCCGATGCAGTCACTATTCTCTATGTTCCGCAAGCTTTCTAGAGGCAAGCGTAGACAAGTGGATTTGAGGTGAGCCCGATGCTAACGGTCGATAACTTTTTATTTATACTAGCTGCGCCGATCAGGGCTTGAGGCTTTTTAACAGCAGTTGAAACGATCTTCCCGCTTCAATGTTCGCGGGTAAATAAAGTTAAACAAGTCTATAGCTCTACAAATCCCCCAAGTTGAGCCAGTATCATATATGGCTTCGCCTTGAAACCCCTTTACGAAGAATGTCTCGCAACGCGCGGGATAAGTGCCCAGAACAGCGCCATCCCAGCGAGCAACCCCATTAGCACAGGTTGGAGAACTTTAACACCAGACTTCGCAGCAATGGCTCCAGTCAAGAACGGAAAGGCGGCGGATCCGGCTTGTCCCATTGTCGACGCGAACCCTAGAAGTTCAACAATCAACACATGTAAAAAGTTAGGGGAGGGCCATGAAAGCCAACCAATTGATGCAACATGTAATTCTCTAGGAAGGACCTTGGTCGCCACAGAGATACCCTATTTTCTTCAGCCAAACGGAGGAGGATACGAAGGGTGGGGGTAATACAGTAGGAAAGAAAGGGCCAATAAAGAATCCAAAGAGCGAAATCATAACCGCGTTCGCAATAATATTTGGCACAAACGTGAATATCAACTGCGTAATGATGGCGAGTATAATATAGACAAAGACCATCCTACGTTCACCAAGCCTATGCGTAAAGTCCGCGAGAAGAAGTCTTCCCAGGGTAAGACCAGCCCAGAAGCCCGATGCGACATATCCGACCTTGGAAGGCTCACCGTTCCGCACTCGGATGAGGAACTCCACGACCCAACCTAGAGACCAATTAGCCCCCACCTAGGTAAATCTCAGCCCAGGTGAGCGGGGGGTACCTCCAGCAGTAACTTCAGTCCCAACATACAAGAAGAAAAACAAACTAAGCACAATAACCGTCTTCTCGGAGAGCGCCTTCTTAAGATCCTGACTAGCACTCTCCCTAGCTGCCGCAGTTCCCTTAAACAGTCCATCCCGAAACGTCCATGCAAGCAATCCCAAATTGATAACGGCAAGCCCCAACGTGACCAAATAGAAGTAATGCCAATAGGGAGTCCTTGCCGCGATAGTCGTAGCAATTAGCGGGCCGAGTAGGGCTCCGGCGCCGAATAAGGCGTGCAGAATGCCCAACCATCTGTGGGAATTGTTCACGTTCGCTACGAACACGTTTGCCTGCGCGTCTTGGTAGGCTAGGCCTAGGCCCGAGAGGAAGAACGAGAATACAAATAGCGGGTACGGGGGCTTCCAGAACATTAAGCAGTACGCCGAGAGCTGGAATGCTGCACCGAGGGTTAGGACCCCACCCATGCCCAGGCGGGCGGTTAAGTGTACGTTTGTGAATGCGGCGACGAGCCAACCGGAGAAGTTTATTAGGTAGCTACCATCCGCACAATCTTCTAGTAACTATGCTGGGAGTATGTTGGGGAGGAGGGGAGAGGGGAGAAATACACAACGGCAACAAACAAAAGCCCAATATCATACGCTGGCTGTATGTACGGTATCAAGGCGCCTGTGCTGCCATCATTCATTCCAGACATGAACACGGCGAAATTCGTGCTCAGCAGCATCCCCTTCACGGTTGATACGTTCGGTCGCTCGAAGACTGTCGCGCCTTCCGGCGGTCGGTCGTCCAATGGTGAACTCTCCTCATCGCCAGGGGAGAGCGTGTGCGAGTGTGTGTTTATTGGTGGGACTCTTGACTCCGCGGTCAGCGGACGGCTCTCAAGCTCAATTGAGGCTACCGGCGGCGGGATTGTGACGATTGCTGTGGCCATATTTTTCCCTCCCTAATTATTTCAGTTCCACTATAGTGTCAATGTAAATCGCCGGCCGAACTTCTTAGGGAGGCAAGAATAAAATAAAGATCGGGGAAGGAAGCTTATTATACCCCTCCCTCCACACTCAGTATCTACCCTGATACGAACACGGCATTCAGGACAATCTACTACTTGTAAAATACCCCATCAAACCCCCATCAAGTCAAAAATTCCCCGTGGCTGCATCGCCGGGGTACGAGTGGAGCACACAACCCGATCTCCCCGAACGATTTTCTCTCTCCCTTCCTCTCTCTCCATTATCCAACTTTCTCTTTTACCGGCGGGACGTGACTCCCGCATCCCCGCGACTTGGTCCCACACGTCTTGTCTCAGATTGGCAGCTCATGGGATCCACCTATCATACTGTGGCTCCAGATGTAACGCTGGTATCGCCGCTCCCGGCCGCTTGCTCCCGGGTGGATCAGGCAAGAGCTTGTTCAATTGTGCTCGAGACGGAACTCGGAACCTAGTCAGCCTTACGGTATAGCAACCACTTGTGCCGTCATCCAGGATGACTGTGAGATGCACTGTACGAGTACTTTCCATTCTGCTGATGGATGAGAGTCGTGCAGCGAGCTATCAGTGGTAAGTGCGCGGAATATCGGAGTTGCCGCCAAGCTAGCCCACTTAGAGATATAACTTACCGAAATTCCCCGTTTCGAGGATAGGCTAGCAGGGTCAACGAGTGTTGGTTCGGTAGACACTTCCGCCGATATCAATAGGCCCTGCGCCCGCGGCGAGCGAATTGGTCTGGCTGCTAAGAAATCGCAATGCCAGTGCCGGTAATTCCGTAACCACTCGAGTGCTAGAGTATGTAGGCATAAGTTAACAACTGGGCCAATTCAACCCGACGTAGCGTAGGTAATTTACTCCCATGCGTACCAGTGCCGTAGTAACTTATGAGGTTGCTTTTTGCTAACTCTGTCGTAAACTGAACTGATGCAGTAGCACAGCAGTCTTCAGTTTGCTCGTAGCCCAGGTGCTCGGATGAGGGAGGTCCCACAGGTAGTCTAATTAAGGTTTGAGCTTACAACTAACTCGGCTCCACAAGAACCATTGCAGCCTGAACTACACAATTTCCCTGCTCAGCAAGGGCCCAAAAAATATCCCCAGGCTAATACATGTTATTATACATTCCTAGACAGGCCGCCACTAAACTCCTCCTCACAGCAGTTCTGCACAGAACCTACCAACCATACCACGAGGGCGAGTACTGACAGCCTTTGGGAAATCTATAATAAGTTATGTATAAATACGAGCTACCAACCATGCAGTAGTCTAACGGCCACCACGCCTGAGGGTTTCCACTCTCCAACATCTACCCAAAACCAGCAAGACGAGATATACCAATCGTTTTACCCTCCTTGCCTCCATCATTCCAAATTGGGTATCAAAATTCCACAAACACCAGATATACAAAATATTTCCATGCAATGGAGGAGAAAGGTGGAAACCCCATCAAGCCCTAATCTTCATTTTAATCCTATTCAGCTCTTCAAAGTGTTTGGCTACCTCCTCGTCCTCCTCGGTGTCAGAGACGAAGGCTTCATTCGGCAGATCCGGTAACTCTCGATTGAGGACTCCCAACTATGAAAGCATCGGGTTAGCTACCAAAGGGCTAGGCTGAATTGGAGTTCAAGAAAGAGTATTACACTGATACGGCCCTTACTACCGCTGCGATGGATCTCGGCCAATTTACCCGCTGCCAAGTTGTTCATCATTTGAACATCTTGGCGACCAAGGTATTTTCGAGTGCAATTCGATATATCCGTCAACCTGCTCCACTCGTTCATACCAAAGTCGGCAATCCCAACCTCGACATTCAGCCGAAAGTAGTTCTCCTTCTGTACGCCAGTGCGATGTAAGCCTTCCAAAAGCTCCTGGTGGATATCCTCACAACCAACTACTCTCGCACGATGCCTCTCCCTAGCCTCAATCAACCTCCCAAAAGGTGTGGCTGACTTAATCGTGGAGGGTTCTTTTTTGACCTCCAACCCTTCGGGGCTCTTCCCGCTCCCCACAGAGATCAGAACACCCACTTCTCGGCCAGGCCATTCGTGCACAAGTGCTTCTTCAAGAACCTGAGCAACAGGGCTATATCTCCCAGAACCTTCATCCAGGAATCTATCCTGTCCGATTTGGATGTATTTGAAAGCAGGGTAAGTTGCACAAGTTGCCCTGCCGGCCTCCCAAACGGTGCAGTGTGCAGATAGGGACGTCCCATGCGCCGAGTCATATGTTCTGAGTAATGCGGGGGAGGAGCTTTCGTCCGAGCCCTTGTAGACAGCTGTCACCAACCTAATTGAGAAGTAATAAGCATAAAGCAGGTTATCCAGATGTCCATAACCGTAAACTCACGTCTTGCAAGTTCCTTGTCTCAAGTCGCACAGAAGTGCGTTCTCGTTGCCCCATTGTAGGGGACGCGAGGGTCCTGTCTTCGGATTACTCCGGTTCCCGTCCGGTGGTTCGGTGGAAGAGCTGGAAGTCTGGGTCCGCCTGATTTGCGCGACTGGACTTTTTGGATCGATAAACATATTCACCGTCTCCTCCCCGTCTCTCATGCTGGCCTCACGTACAACCTCTCGAACAGCCTCCTCGAGCTTTGAGGCCTTGAACAAAGTTTTCCGATACGGTAGTCCGGCGATCGTTTTGTCCGTTTCGAAGACCTTCCTGCTCATCTTCACGTATACTTCTTTACAAGTTTCCAGATCAAGTCGCAGTCGTCCGATTAGAATCGCGATAAGCCTACCGAGGTTAGCCCTACGTTTCCAAACACCTCGGGAAACTAGGAACATAAGGCATACCCGCCAGTACCAGTGCCCCCTATCAAGTCGAAGTGGTCGCACGGTTTAGGGACCTCCTCCCTCCTGGGAGCTCGGCCGTGCATCTCGACGAATAATTTTAGCATCAACTCCTGTAGAATCATGATCATGCTATATCCTCTAACTCCTCCACCATCTAGATAGAGAATTACGTAGCTATTAGTAGTGAGCGAAAAACAAAAAGCGGGGTTTTACAGGACAAATACCTAGAGACAAGAGCCTCAAAGGAGGCTGCTTCTGGCTCATTTGAGCGCGCTGTCGATTCATGCGATAACCCTCTCTCGTGGACGATGCACTATTTTAATCACTCGCGGCTTTCGGGGTATTGGTCCGTGAGGTGGTAGAAGCTTTCATTCTCGAATTTCCCCGGAGTCGCTGAGCTTATATTCGTATTTTCCTCGGCCTTGGGAAGCCGATCGACACGAGCGGTTGTCTTCATCCACTATGCACACAGGTCCCTGGCATGAACGGACCGAACAGCAGGGGGGTTCCAGGGGCTGAAATTCCTTGGCCAAGGACACGGAATTACCCCTGTAAATAGTCGAAGCAGTTAACACAAAAGTAATGAAAAAGGGGGAAATTTAATCAAAAAGTAAATATTGTCTCTAGCCACTGCAAATTAGCGAGAAGTATCAACATTATTGTCAAATATTGTGAACATGAACTCTGGAAAAAAAACTCCATTATCATACATGTAAGTAAATTTTTCCCAATATAAGCCAATCATAAAGAAGTGCTTATCCAAATATAGAGAACAATAGAAGCCTATAAGCATGAATGAGTCTCCTACAAGCAGTAATATATAAGATGAATATTACGAGTTTTGGCAAACTAGACATACAGACAGATTGCTGGAGACCAGGAACTGAGTATCAGTACTACCTTCAATATCTGTTAAACATCCTTCATCTCCAAAAAGTTCAAGAGACAAACCTTTTCCCTTAATATTACCACTCGCCACTAACTTGTTTCTACAGTAACTATAAGCACTAAACATTCAAGTATGCTCAGGCTATCCTATGAAGTGGCAGAAGCCTACTACATTAAGCATATAAGAAACCCTTATGGAAAGTCTGTCAGATGGAAGACTATTTACAAAGGATTGCTTGAAAGAAATCATGCCTTACTAAAATAAAATAAGGGCTAAGCTTAGCCTTTGCAGTACATTACCAACACTAGATGAAAAAGAATTATAGTAGCATCAAATTATCCAAACTAATAAGTGCTACATTTGGCTCTTAGACTATTTGAGCCATATTTGGGTAACCTGACACCTAAGGGAAAGTTATTACCATAATTATCTTTTATCCAAGTTAACCCAGCAGAATACCATTATGGTATAATATGGTATTGTAGCGCGATGAGAATATGAGGTAGTTTTCTGAAACAAAGAAATTTGAGGAACTATAACTTCTGAAAGTTATGTAGACAATGTTCTTGTCCCAGTACTTCAACTATTTTGAATGCAAGAGATTAAGCATGCTGCTCATCCCATCTAGCTTATAGAGGATAGAGTGTCAGTCTACAGGGCATATTATATGCAGCAAATTAGAGAGTGGTATGATATTCCAAAACGTGACTAGTCACCTGCTTTCTTGAATCTTAACTGAATTGAAAATATTTAGTTGCATCTGAATGACAAGCTAATTAAGCAATATCTACCGTCTCAGTTGTTGGAAGATATAAGGAACACAATAAGAGGGAAGTGGGATAAGATTTCTGAGATTTATCTTTTGACTTTTGTTAATTTAATAGCTAAAAGAATACAGGCCATTATTACTGCCTCTGAAGACCCTATACACTATTAAACTTTATCTTATTTTTGATATTTTTGATATTTTTTATTTATTTATTTATTTTAATTTTTAATATATATTTACTTAAATGTCTTTATATATTTCTGTTGTATGAAGAATATCCTGTTTAATTACTTTTGTACTCACAATAATGCATATACTCGTATTGCCCCTCTACTCCGAGTTCCCGAGGGATGCAGTAGTTATGCACCCCGCACTGTACTTCTGCCCAGCACCCAACCTCGCTCGAGTCAGCTGATCCCGCCCAGCGGAGTAGCTCCTCCCCGATGCCGCCCGTCGTAGTGTCCGACATAAAACTCCCCGGATCCCACCCTGCGATCCCTTTAGATGATCCCGAGTTTCGAAACAGCCTAAACTAGAAGCATGAATGAAACCAGGAAAACGAGGAGTGCCGCAAGTAAACACACTATCTACTGCAAGACCAATAAATCCAATACTACTCCTGGCCGGTGCCGCAACTTCCAGCGCATACATAACCCCTACATGACGCCAGTTTTTCTGTATAATGTTCCGGAACTCTCCAGCTCCGCTAATAAGTGCGAGCTCCCAGCATCCAAATCACTCCAATCCAATGTATTCCCAACAATCTTCACTCTTAGCTCCGGGAGAATTCGCAACCTGGATTGTTCACCCTTGGGCAAGCAACAAGTCCCCATGGAACTCGGCAAAACGTGAATAGTCCTTTCCGGTTGACATCTCGATGGTTGGCTGGTAACCTGGGTCTAAAGCAACATGCCGGTGCTAAGTGACAGTGACGATTCCCTCACTCGCCCAGTCGGGCCCAATACCCGCTGACCGCTGAACTCCAAGGGATGGAAGAAGGTCCTGTGGTTTCAGTCCCTGGTGTAGCTAAGTTACTTACATTATGGACACCGTTCGGCTGGCTAAGCTCCATTCGAGGGAGAGGTCGCCCGGTTAATATTTAGGGTAAATGCAAACCCTTAATACCAAACCTCCTCTCCACAAGGTGCAGGGAATGTCCACCAGTTTGACGAACCGTGCTCTAGAAAGGTGCATTCTAAGTTTAAAGTTATTGCTGGCGAATTGGATAATTTGAGTGTCCGGTAACTATTCTAGGAATCTCCTGGGCACTTCGTCTTTTTCTCCAACGGGTTATGTCGGTGTTGGTGTATAGGGAACGGTTCATAGTTTACAATTCTCCCCTTGTCTGGTCCATGGGGGGGCAAACCTTCAGGCGGGGTCGTCAGTCTTCTAGCATCGGCTGAGATGGGGGGCTGGGGTAATCCGGCGACCAAAGTTGTCTCGAACTATGAAAAAGGTTGCATGCAGAGGCCTTCTCCCGTATCTGTAAAGACCTCATCATCAGGGAGGGTTTCTGGGATAGCCTCAGCCTCCGGGGCTGCCCCGATATCTCAGGGTGAAGTTTTAATTTCCTGTTTCTTTGGTTTCAATTCCTTTTGCCCTCGAGCAAAGCTGCAAAAGCCTGCCCAGGAAACGACGCAGAAAGTCACGCCTGATCACTCGTACGACCCATTGCTAAAGTCCTGCTGGTGGTGTCACTTACAGAAGGCCAACTGTAGGAGAGAAATGTCGATAACTTTTACACGCTGAGGTAGTAACCTCTCGCAGAACTGTATCTCAGGGTACTTTTGCGTGGAGCTGAAAGGCCGCTGCAGCCAATGCCATCCAAGCGCTACAGTCACCACCGCCACCCTCAAGGGCCCAGTCGCAACCACCACTGCAGGTAGTTGTGGTGCCCGCCGGATCGGCCCTTAGGCTCGATGCAAAGACGAAGGCAAAGGGAAAGGAGCACTTTAGAACTTACGCTGATTCTGCCTTTCCTAAAGATACCACCAACTCCAATATGGTCAAAGCAGAGCTTGGCCAACCTGCTCACGAAAGCAGCATGAAATGAGACGCCATGGAAAGCAAGCCACCATCCACCGCACCTAAGCTTGCATCTAATTGGGACCAATTACTGTAGATTAGCGAGCAACTACTGATCCAATTACACAAGTGCAGATATTTGCCTTGACCAACTCCGCCCAAGCTACGCAAATGGAAAACCTGCTCGTGGTCACACTCTCGGTATTTCACCCCACTAACGGAGAGATCCTCAGCTCTATTTTTAAAACCAGCCCTAACGCACCTTTGGTCTGGAATTCACAGCCAGACTACCCAGCTGAGTCCCCAACAAGCGGTAGTGCCAGCACGGTTGACCAATGCCCAAAGGGGCGACCACACTTCCAACGTTCCCCAACGCTGCAAGGGAAAAGAGTCACGATTGGGTGAGCCTTTTCCTTCCCAAAGAACCCAGAAATAGTACTGTACTCGTACTGCACCGCACTTCAGGCTCATGCACGATCGGGGACGTCGTCAACGGGATCTTTCCACGAGGACGGAAGCCTACACCCTTTCGGAAAAAAGGTTTTGTCACTTATCTCTTTAGCGGCCGTGAAGATCACCAATCCCAGTTCCGGGATTCTACACCAACGGCCACACGTCCAGTTGCACCTATTGTAGATTGCAACATCGCACCTGTTAACCCCCCTCTCTCTCACACACCCTTCGTCTGCAGTAGGGATAGTACCAACAGCGGGGCTCACCCGGACTTGTCCACTTGGTTCAAGGAGCTCAAGGTCGCCGGACCTCCAATAGTGGGAATTCGTGCCCAGGCCGTCGTTGTCGTCGAGTAAATGTTACCGGCGGTGTTGTTGCTTCTCTGTCCGCTTTTGTTGCTGCAGGTGTTGTTCCGAAGTTGCTATTACTGAACTCTGGCATCGCCTCCGCCACCCCCACATCTGATACTTGGGTCTTCATTGCATGACTTAGGCTTCCTGCATGATAGGGAAGTGCCGCATGGGTTGCGTCCGATAAGTTTATCTTGGGTCCGTTTGGGGGGGCTGTGTATATCGCTTTAGATAAGCCTTCTTCATTTTTCTTTCTAATAGAACTCTTGGAGGTTCTTTCTCCCTGCTCGATGGCAGCTTCAATAAAGCAGTATACACCGCTGCCTCGGACACTTTGAACTACGGGAAAAAGAAAGAGGTGCAAATGCTGGGGGTATGATATGATATTTCGTTTCAGTTTATTGCTTAGTTGATCTTTCAATAAAGTACACTTTCCAAGACACTCTTTCCCACCGCTTTGAAAGAAAAAAAGGCAAAATGGAAAGTTTAAAATAAAAATAAAAAAAAACTCCCGCTCCTCAGTAATTTATAATAAACAAGTTAGAAATGAAATCCGTGAAGGGTAAGAGATGAAAATTCATCAATCGAAGAAGATCCCAACGAGGGGAAGTGAAAAGAAATCAACCCCCCCCCCCCCAAGCGCCAATATTTACACCCCAAAGAATATTCCTACAGCAATAACCGCCCAATTTAAGCTCAGCAGACAGAGTCGTGGAGTGTAACGATACTATCCCCCCTCACCCGCCTCCCTCGTCTTCTTCTTCCAAAACATCAGTCTAAAACCTCCCCCCCGGGAGAACTGAGCCCGGACCCTCCTCTCCCAACTCTCCTGCCGAGTGCTAACCCGATTATCCCGCGGCTGCGGCTGCTGCGGCGGCGGCAACACCTCCGTGGCAAAAACCCCACTGGAACTCGGGCCGTCCAGTGCCTGCGTACTGGACCCATGTCTCGATCCCGCCACTCCACCGCTGCCGCCTCCGGCGGCACCACCCATGAAACCCTCGCTACTCCTAGCAGCAGGTGCACCGGCGGTCCACACCCCCGAGCCGCCAGGTGGCTGCGCGAACACGAAGCCGCCCGGGCCGACGCCGCTGCCGAGCTCTTCCATGTTGCTTTGCCGCCGGGGACGGTTCTGTATGACCTGCCGCTTCGCCCATTTTCGGATAGGGACAGCGAATGCGTAGAGGAGGATTGGCACGGTTACTACTAGAAAGGCGAGGATGAAGAAGGGGTAGTTTTTCTTCCACCTTGGGGTCGTTAGTAATGTATATATACATGGAAGGGGAAGGGCGACAAACCAAGCTCTGGCCCTAACGGCCTGGTCCGCCCCGTTTTTGGCCGCCGGGTCGTCGTTCGTGGTGTTTTGTCCGTTGACCTTGGGGGACCCAGGTTCTTCAGGTCTTCCAGGTTCAGTTTTATTGACATTGCCATTTCCACTACCACCACCAACACCACCACCACAAACCCTCCCCAACCACTGCCCAACCCTCGCCCTCACACCCCCCGACTCCCCACAAACAGAATCACAACCCCGCCACCCACTACCACTATCGCTACCACTACTACCGCTACCACCTTGAACCCACCCCACCTGCACACAAAAACACCCCACCACATTACTGCCGGTGAGGCCTGAACAATTGAACTGCGCGGCCCACAGTTGCTGGCATTCGTACGCGCATGCCGGCAGTCCTGTCGTCTCGTTGAATACCAGGATCTGTGCCAGTGCTAGGTTTACTGGGAGGAAGAGGAGGGGAAGGTGGTGTAGATGGCGCATTGTTTGATGTACCTGCCCACCAGATCTGCGTGTATCTAGCGTGTCGTAGTGATAGTGGTAGCAATGTTCCACACCGTAGGAGTGAATGGAGGGAGGGAGAGGGAAGGGAAAGGAGGAGAGGAAAAGAAAGAGAAGCAAGACAAGGCGAGGCAAGACAGACTGGACTGGGCAGGGAAGAGACGGGCGAGCTAGGGCAAAGCTAGGAAAGCCTAGCCAAGTCAAGGGAAAAAGTAATAAAAAAGGAGGAATAAGAAAGGGGATACAATGCGAAATGCCAATAACCGCAATATCGTATTTTAGTTATGATAGCTAATTAAGTTAGTCCTAGTGAAGGTACCACCATATCAACACTAGGTCATATCGCAGCCGTTCGGGTAGACATGAGCAAACCGTTTGCTCTTGCTCTTTCTCTCTCTCTTCTTATTTAATCCGTGTTACTTGCTTTTTCATTAAATGGAGCTATTATATTGGTCTCGAAGCGGCCGGTCTATTTTAAGTTTTTACTTTCGTTTTGCTTTTTTTATATTGGTTTGTGTGTGTGCTATGGAAAATTTTTTATGTTGGGTACGGCTGAGTGGTGGTATGAGAGGGACGCAATTATTGGTGCTGGAGTTTTTTTTGTTTTTTGTCCCCGGTGGTGGTGGTGGGGGAACGTGGAGGCTCAGTGCTATGCTCGAGCACAGTACTACGCTGTAGGACATGCCGGGACTAAAACAGTAACCGTACCGGTACTACACCAACTACGGCCAGTGTTACTATTGTTAACCCGAGCTTCAATATGAGTATCGTACCTGCAGTATCTGGGGTGGACGTCAACTACAATGACACCGTGGATCTCTCGCAAAGCTTCGAATCATATCACATCTTTAGAAGGCTAAAGCAGTTCCCCCCCACATCACTCGCTTGGCCTCACAAATCCACAATAAGCTTTCACACCCCTCCATTCCACCAGATCACAATAGATCAAAGCAACCCTAGTCATCACACCCCCTCACTCGTCTCCCCACTTTATCCTCTCTCCCACCTCATCCAACGGTACACTAGCGCTAAAGTCAGGAAAAATGTGCTTTGTACCACCAGCTATTCGATAGGCTCCCATATCATACCACCAACAAGGCAGAAGTGAAGGCACCGCATCTCGGCCAACAGTTATTGGAAAAGTGTTCTCTACCCGACGGGGCAAATTTCCAGGGGGGTATACAGTCTCCTAGTAGGATTGGGAGGAAAAAAGTTTATTTTATTTTTTTACTCTTGCTTTGGGTTCTTTGTTTGATTACTATTTGTCTACTATTGCTATGATAGGGCGATGGGTCGTTGCTACCGGGATTGCAGCTGTTGGGGGCTGACGCTGCGCTAAAGGGATTGGCGGACTAGGATTCGCGATACTCGCTGGGATTGGATGGTAGGGCGGAAATAACACTCGCACCGTAATACCATCGCATGGCTTGTCGGATCCTGTGGAAGCGGTGAATACAATAACGAGGAATCAAAAGTCTGTGATGCGCAAGCCAAATTCAGCTTTCGCCATGGATTGCCTAGAATTGCCAATAAAGACTCATCATTTTCCCAGTCCCTTTTTCCTAGGTCCCCGATATATGTTTGCTCGCGAATCTTACATTGGAGAAAAAAAATAACTAAAAACAACATACGAAATCTACACCGGAAAAAGGGGGAGAAGAAGAAAAGGCACTGCTATTATCAACCTCTGCTATGCCCGGCGTCTCCCACGATACATAGACCCATCCCCATCTCTTGGAGGAGAAGATGGTAGCGCAGGATCCTTCAGAGCAGTAGACTCAGTCCAACTCCCGTAACCGCTCTTTTCCTCAACCGGACCCAAAAAGCCGGAGGATCCCCGACTCAGTTGAGAACTGGCCGCCGTTTCCCCGCGCCGCCGCCGGCCACGATAAGAAGGTTCCAATGGACATTCCGCTAACGCAGACAATAGCGGTGGCGACTCAACCGTTTCTAGCTTTGTTTGGTTTACCGTTTGATCTGCGACAGAGGCGGTTCCTGAACCTGCACGCCGTCTACGGCCGCGGTAGATACCTGTCGAGGGTTCTATACTCGACGGCACTTGCTCAGGCATAGGTTGGGGGAAGTCGACTTCTGGATTCATGTCGCGGGAGGCGTCCGTGCGCGGAACGCGGAGCCCCCTTGGCGAGTAGCGGCCCGAACGTGATTCCCTTACCACCCCAGGGGGAAAAGGGATTGTTTCAAGCTTCGATGGTAGGTGATTTTCGTGAAGGCCCCGTTTAATAGATGTCGATTCGGATCCCGTACGTCGACGCCCAACATACGATCCAGTCCCCGTCGAAGTTTGCGATTGAATATCTGCCGGAAACTCAGACGATGTAGAATTCTCTAACAATGTAACATTTGATACTGTCAACTGTAATGGTGCCCTGGAAGATCGGTGACACCCCCGAAAACTGCTCTCCGATGTCTCTAAATGTTGTGAACTAGGTTGCAAGCCCAGTTCAGATGTGGGGGGAAAAAAACGCCTCCGCTTATAGCCAGGCTCCTGTCCATATTCGTCTAGCTCTGAACAACGGGTATTCAAAGGTTGTAGATTCGAGAGCCGGCCAGCCCGGGCTAATGTTGGAGCAGAACCGTCCACGGGTTTCGGGTCTACTGAAACTGATGGAGGCCAAGGACGGGGTGATTGACGACGACGACCTCGATAGATGCTTTCTGGAGCCGATGGTTGGGAAGTCTCCTCTCTCCGGGACGTTGGGCGATCTAGCGGCTCCCTCCCCGGCAGCGACAGCTCAGATTTCTCGGGGCTTGTCAGTCGACGACGACGCCCCCGATAGCTTACTTCAGTAGCCGCATCTTCCGCCCCAACCTGATTGCCCCTTGCGCTCTCCTCTACGGCTTTCTCCTTTCTCTTTACCTCCCTAGCTCCTTTCTCGGGTTCCTTCTCCTTCCTCCTCAGCGTCTGTTCATCCTTCCGTCGCTTCTTCTCCTTCTTCCTTTCCTCCACTTCTACGGCCCTCACCCTTTCCCGCTCCTCACTAATGAACTCCTCTGTAAGATGCCAAGGCTTGGATAGAACATTCTTTTTAAATTTGATCGCCTCCGTCCACGCATTGACTTCGTCATTTGTATCGCGCAATACCGAGACTCTCCGTAACAAAAGCTGCTTATTGCCCCTAAACTCTCCTAAAGAACCCTTCGCTTTGATTATCGAATGCAAACTGACGTCCTCAAGATCATTGAACGAAAACTTTGGCTTCTTCCCTGTTGGTGGTTCCCCTTTCCAGGCGACTAGGTCCATAAGATAACCGGAGCCATCATCTACTATAGCTACGTCAGCACAGTAAATAAGGAGAAACGGGAAGAAAGGGGGAGCTCTTACCGGTGATGCTAACCATCTTCTCCATATCATCATAAGCAACAACTACTCCGACCACCCTCACCCACCTGATGGGATGGTTTGAATAAAACCAAACATCTTGCCCCTCGAACCCACGTCTCTTATGTAGCCCCTTGTGGATATCCTTTGCCGTAAGACGTGCCCATTCATTATAAGTGAGAGAGTGAGGAAAGAGAAATCGTGGATAGAATGAGAGTCGCTCAGCCGAGCGGGTAGCGGTCATCGGGTGTGGGGGACCATTGGCGGGGAGATTTCAATATTGAACTATGGGTGAGGAAGGGGAGGAGAAAGCTAGGAATGAACAACGAAAAACAGACGGAAAGGTGAGGAGCCGCGAAGTTGCACGTGTATCATAATTGATCCGTTCCCACTTGCGGTCAAATGATATCTTGGCAATCACCTGATTGCGGGGGGGGGCTAAGTTGCTTTGTTTTTGATCTTCCGACAGTTGGCAGCTGGAAGGCCAGAAAGATAGCCCCTGTGCACCAAACTTGCCAACCACCGCTTCATTTTGGGCAACCAGCTTCCCCATTTCCTCTTCCCCATTCATGCTCCATCCTGCTGTGCAACGAAATTCATAATATCCTACATACATACTTGTACGCACTTACATACATATATACAATCATACATACATACAAATATACCAGCATCCAGTCCTTTACCTCCCACCACCTTCGAAAAACAAAAAAATTATCTACTTGCAAGGGCTCACCCCGAAGTTGCCACCATGTTTCGACCAACAGTTTCTTCTGCCCCCCTCCTGCTGCTTTTGGTTTGCTATTGCGGTGCAGCTTTATCTCAGGCAACAGGTACAGTTCCCTTCGAATCTGCGGTTCCCGTTAGCCCCTCCGCTGCTTCCACTACTTCAACAGGGGTAGGTGGGAATAGTAGTATCTCAGAAGGGAGCTCGTGCCCTCTGCGGTACCATGATTGTGGGGTGATCGGCCAACCGAATGTTTGCTGCACCCTTGACCAAGTTTGCATCAATGACGACTCGGGACAACCAGCTTGCTGTCCATTTCGCACGAAATGTGTAGGATCAGTGCACAGGACTCCTTCCAGCAGCCCAACAAATGCTGGCCTTATGTTGGGGTTCAACGTCTTCCTCACGGCGGGAGCTGCAGCGATATACCTGGCCAATATCTGCCCACTATGACAGGAGTCGTTCCTGAAATTAGAGCCGGCATTAATATCCAGATATAGTCAGCGATTACTTTCAACTAATTTCTTTCTGTTCGATTTTCGACATTGTACATATCGTTCGTACTTTACAGACCGCTCCGCGATAATACAACACAACTCTCCCTCAATGCCTCGTTCCAGCACCTTCTATAGCCGATCAAGGATCATTGCATTCAGCCTTCTCATAAACTGATCTTTATTAGCGGTCTGATCCTCTGTTTAATCTGGGATCACATACACACACCCTTGGCCGCCCCCAGTCCCACCCAATCCTCAAACTTTATCACCTTCCAGATACCACCTACCTCAACAGTAATCTTAGACTTAATCATTCATGGATCCCTCCCCCTCCCGAGGAGCCTGTTCCAAGCTCTATATCGGGTACTCTGCCCCGGCACCCGAAAATCATATGGCTCCAATTTCTAATAAGAACGACCAGCACAACCACTCTCATCGCCAACACCCTCCTCCTCTCTCCTCTCTCCGTTCACACAACTAGATCCGCGAACACCGCGAACCGCAAAAAGTTCGGGCAAGCTCCCAACAGCCTGATCATAGCAATGCGATAACAATTATATCCTTGGAATGATGTTGATCTCCACGTTCTCGATCTTGCCTATCGGGGGCTACCGTGGTGGTGGCTCTTGCAGGATCGCTCTCGATTGGTCTTCTTCGTAGGATGAACCGCCCTTGCTGGGTCCCGGTGCGGCAGTTTGGGCGTAAGTTTTCGGAGAAGGAGCAGGGGGGGGTTCTCGGTATTAGTATTAGTAGGCGGGGCATTGTTTCCTTTCTTCTTTCCCTTTTTCTTGTCTTTTTTGAGGGAGGCCACAAGGGCGTTTGTGCTTTACATGCATTGCTGTTTTTCTTTTCACCATTGTGCTGATGCGGGGGGGGTAGCGGGAGTTGACCTTGGGTGTTTATTGTTTTTTCCATTTTCATGTGAGTCGGGGTTTTTAATTCGGGGTTCTTGTTGCTAGCATCACAGTTGTAAGGGATTTATATTACGCATAGGGATGGTCGTGTACCGTATAATCTGGTGAAGGTTGGATTGGAGCTAAAGCGAAACTAAGGCAACCGAGCCAACAGGAGGGCGCGAAGAAGGCGAATTCGCCAGTTTAAACATAACTTATAGGCCACGGCGGTTGAGGCAGGTTCAAGGAAATCCTCAGTAGCGTCAATCCGACTTTTGCCAGATTACACGGTATGGCGTGTAGTTTGCTTTTTACGATGTGAATACGCGAGTAGTAGATCTGATCATTTGGAATTAATCGGATCTTTTCACGGTTTGATACCATATTATAATATAACTCGACCTGCGCTATATCATACTCTCAAACTTTCCGTCCAGACCCGGCTCTTTCATTTATCCCCATTTCCACGGATCAAAAACCACAAACCAAGTCAAGATGGGGGGGGGTCCCACCCAACGCATCACGGCGTATCAATCGCCCACCCCAACCTTGCGCCACCCCCTGCTTTCTCTCCAACCAACTCCTCGTACAAATCCACCTCACTCCTCCCAACATGTCTCTCCTCGACAGCCTCGGCCGATGCCCTAATCACCTCCTTCAACTGCGCAACCGCCATAAGCACCCTGAGCAACTCGGCAAGCCCCCCACCAACGCCCTTCGGCACCTGGACGAGTCCTTCCCTCTTGAGCAAACACACATACCCAACACCAGGATACCCCAAGCGAACATACTGCAATGCCAGCCCCGCCGTGCAAACCCCGACAACCTGCACCCGCCGCGTAATCCCCGCGTCGCCGTTCACCAGCTCGTGCAGGCGGAAGAGCATGTCGCGTAGGGCTTTGGCGAGCTTGAATGCGTCGCCGAGCCACTTCGTTGACGTTACACCGCCAGTGAAGGTTCGCGCGACTTCCATCGCGCCGTACTCGTGGTAGTCATCCTCTGATGTGCGGATTATGGCATCGAGGCGCGGGCCGAGTTTCATCCTTGTCGAGAGCTTCTGTCGGTGGCGGTTCTTGCGTAGTGAGGTGGCGCGACAGGGAGATTCTTTGCGCTCTACTGTCATGCCGGGAAGGTTTAGGAGGGAGTCGTCGAGGATTGAGGACCATACGTAGGAGCTGTACCAGTCTTCTAGGTGTGGTGCGCGAAGCGGCTCACCGGGGGCTTCGAGTAGCATTAGACTAGTGGGAGAGGATGGGGTGTTAGTTATGGTTTCTAGGCAATGGTGAAGGGTGTATAAAGCGTTCGTTAAAGTAAAATTTATATATATCTGAATAGAAAAATAGGAATACACACAATCTGCGAATGACCACATCGGCCCATTGTGAATTATAATGAATCCTGCTATCATAGCTAACGCCCACAGGCAAATAACTTTGCTTGTCTAGGACCTCTCGGAGCATGGTTGTGCATTTCACAGGGAAGAATCTCTTTAAGGAATCTGCCAGCACCACATCCGGCTTTGGCAAGGGCAATACACTAGCAATTATTTCGCTCCATTCATCCTCCGTGAACCAACTCTTCATCACAGGATCCGATATATCGAGCACAAACGATTGGGAAAGAGAGTGGACGAATGTTGCCGCGTCCATCGCTTTACAAGTTTTAAAGATGACATCTTCGACGGCACGACCGCTGGGAAGCACCCATTTGTGGTCGGAAGCCATCTCGCTATAGGCATTGTAAAAGGAGGCTGGGATCGAGCAGTTCTCACGAGGCTGTTCAGGCGTAGGGGTTTCACGATCTTCATCCCCAGATTCCTCATCTTCAGTGCCGCTTTCAACGGGAGTATCTACCGGTAATGCTTCACCATCCTGCTAAGATCAATCCAAGTTTCCATAGCAGTGCTAAGTAGGGCTACTCACATCACTATCGTCTACTTTATCGGTCTGTGGTGGTTGCGAACCGGTCGTCTGGGTGATGGGGACCGATGAGTTTGTCACAGTGCCATTGAAAATAGCTCCAATGTTTACTGGTGATGGCTTTTGCTGTTGTTTCGTTTGATTCGAAAGCCACTCGCGACCGATAAGACGATCGGATCCTTTGCCCTAGGGTATTCACAGGGTGTTGTATCAGTATCATAACATGAATCATCTCACTTATAACAAACCCTCGAGGTTTATTCCCCCTAAACAACGTGTGCGGCAATCAGGACCTCGCTGACGCGGAAACAGAGGAGCAAATAGGTCGTCTGCCATCAAACGGGACCATCATTGCAGGCTAGCAGCAGAAGAGCTAATAGGTCATCTGTATCACCTGCGATGGTATCTGGATGAGGAGCTAATAGGTCCACAGAGCCAGGGTCGCCGCAACACGTTGCTGAAAGAAAAGGGAAGGGGGAAGGGGGGAAGTCGCACTTTCTCTTTATACCGTTTGAGCAACTCCGCCGCGCGCTTCCGCCGTGACTGCGAAAACTCCTTGTCGGTGCACTTAACAATCGCTTCCAGTGATTTTTTCCATCCGTCGAGTACCTTGCGCGATGGGAGTTTGCCGTGGTCGTAATTCAAGTATTCAACGATTCCCCAGTCTCGAGGGTGCTTGCTGGCTTTGAAGAAGCGGGAATACCTTGGTTTGCTAGGCATCGCTTAGTCGGGGTATCAAGCTACCTATAGAATATGGAAGGTTGAGAATATGACATGATGAGAGCAAGGCGAGATGGAGGTTGTATTGCGGGGAAAGTGAGAGTTCGCGAGGCGATGGAAATGGGGTGGTTGGGGTTGAGGCGCAGGTAGGATCTACTAGTACTAGCGGCTCCAAAAGTATCCGGATGCCTTGGCGCCAAGACATTGCACAAAGTATGGAACTTGATCATGCTTTGGCGCCAAGGCATCCGAATACTTTGAAAAAGGCTAGTAGACAGAGATTAACCTAGGTTAACTGCAAGCAGAACGTGTTAAATTGCACGCGCCAAGACTAAAATTTAATCAACGCACATTACTTGGGGTGAGACCAAACGTCTGGAAGTGGCAACCACCAACTGCCAACTCAGCAGCACAAAAAACGACTCTGAAGATACTGAAAAAAATAATAGAGCAATTCCCGGCAGCAGAAAAGGTCCAAATACGCCCAGTAGAAGGGTTTTTGTAGTTTGAATTCCAGTGTTTAGCTCGCTGCTGCTAGCCTAGCTGTCGGTCGCTGGTTCCGGACACCCACTCTCACCCCAAGTACCGTACCGCGTGAAGAGAGATGCAAAGTGCATGGGAATCCCTTGTTTAAGAGGTCAGCCTGATTCTCGAGAGAGCCCCCCATGAGGACGGGAAACCTTTTACTTTCAAGAGATCCTCCAATATATAAAATTCATCACTTTTACCTGTTGGCGCCCACTGAACTCTTGGCTATGTGGACCACAGAAACTAATCAATGGGGGCACCGAAATTGGTCTCAGATTCAAGATTCGGTGGTTCTATCCCTCAAGCCCAGCACATGAATAAAAGCAATGCGACACAATTTCAAGTTCGACTGTTGATAAGGCTTTCGATCCAGGAATCACTAATCCGCGGCTCTCCAGAAGGACTGAAAAAATGGCCAGCACGTGTACCTGCACACGCTTGGTACCGCCTGCCTTGTACCACCAAATATTACTAGGGCTTTCGATGCATGATAGAGCACTAAGATACAATCTAGCACAACAGGCACCAGTAGTGCGTACCAATACTCATAAAATAACAATTCGATAACGTCCGAACACAGTTCGAGAAGTCCTACAATTTACAAAGAAGAGACTCCACCATACTAGTATCGGATCTGAGAGATGAAAACAAGGTTCTGTTTTCGCGCCAACGACCACTTATGACCCGGGTTTTTGCCCTTTGGCACTGGGGTCAGTCCAACCCCTTGAAGTTTCGGTTATATATAGGACCTAGTGTCCCATCCCACAATGTAGATACCACAGTCCCCGCCTACAAATGTATGGATTGAACAAGGCCACAAACCGTGGTCTGAGCCATAATGTGTCACTCGTTCTTATTTTGTTTCTTCTCCTGCAGCCTATTAGCAAATTACACTAACTAACAGCCGTGTTTCCACCCGCCGAATCGAACACAGCAAGGAATAGTACGCGTTGATTGTGATCATTCACATTACGAGTGGAAGGCACAGCTCTTCGGTTATTCCCGTGATGGATCGTGGTGGTGATATATAAGGCCGCCAGGGCTCATCTCCCCCATTATGAGGAACACCTAATCCCCCGATTTCTCATGTCTTTCCGTCAGTCTTGCGCTTGACCGGGATGGTATCTGCCTATCCACTAATGGCTGTACTGTACTTCGAATACCGGTGGTCGATGTATCTACCGGTGAGCTTACTTAGGAGGATCACAGGACCTAACACAGTAAGGTTTTGAGGAATCAAAGCGTCGCCCTGTCAACTCCCTCATGCCTAAGGTGGCTCCTCACACCTTATTTTTCCTATGGAAGCCTAGGCTGTATACCTTTGCAGGCTCGGGAGCCCCCGGTTCCTTATCAGGCACGTGCCCACCCACTCCAGACTAATGCAAATTCTAACGCGGTACCCAATACTGTGATACCATTTGTATGTTCAGTAGGGCAAGTTTGACCGTTCCTAGTCCTACCAGGCTTCCATCGCCCTCTCACCCCGAGTGATGTGCTATGAGCTAGGAGTCGCGATAATACGAAACTCGGCCCTCGATGCTCAAGCTGCGAAGCATGGCTCAGAAGCGGGGATACTCTGCGTCACGGGTGGCATGATTGCGCGGAAATTTAGACCTATCGGCCACTTTTGTTTGCTTTACGCGGCCTTCTGTTAGCGTGACCCTGTTGAAGTTGGACACTTTATATGCGCTCCTAAGAAAACAAAATACCGCTACCGACCATATTTGGCATTCAACCGGTGAGCCGGTCTTGGTTACGATAGCTCATCCGTATTCTATGATTACCTATTTTTTTGGATTGGGGGTATTCTGCTCCGAGTCTGAAGACCATAATCGTGCATTATACTTTGGGATTTAGGTCTTGGGAATCGCTGGAGTGGTTTTGGGGATGATTGATCGAGGCTGCGCGCACACTCAGAAATTAAGCTACAGTATTTACCTGCAATACAATCATTTCTGATACTCTTTGCTCTTTCTTGGATTTGTATTTTCTCACAAACTATCGCTTTGTGCTCTGTTTTACCTATTTGGTTAACTGGCTCAAAAGCCTTAGTTTCCTTGATATTCCACACTCGAAGCCACAAAATATCACGATGAAGCAATCCAACTCCCTTTACCTGACGTCTGCAAAGCCTGCCACCGGGCCTAGCAAGAGGCTACAGCGTTCGAAATTTTTCCATCTGATATCTATTGCACTTATTTTTACACTTCTGGACTAAATCTAGAAACCGGGCATATTTTGTATCTCGGGGATGACGCAGCTTCTTGGAAGGACAAGTATACATCTATATTCAAAATACATCTGGACGGAGATGGGCCACCGCTAATCCCCACAATCTTCCTGGAGCGACGAAGGACAGAAAGGTTATTGCTCACTGAGCTACGCCACTCTGGTATTAACCTTATAACTAATCTTTGGCGCTTAAAGCAAGTCTTTCGCTAAACCTTCCCGCGCCCTTCATCTCCTATTCGAAAGGGCTACGGAAAAGCTGTCAGCCCCACTGCTACTAAGAATGGGTGGCTTATCTCAAACCTGACGATAGAAACGGGAAACCAGCAGTATTTCGACTGGGTGCCTCATCTACTGAGAGATTAGCGGATGAGATCTTTTAAGACTTAAACGCCGGGTGGAATTGCTATTCCTTCCGGCGAAATCGACGAGAGGTCGCGGGAGAACCGATCTCGTAGCCGCAAGCCCGAGTCACGAGATCTTTTGGTTAGCACAACTGTTGGCAAAGCGGTTTGGACCTGAAAACGGGTGATTCTACAGACCTTCACCTGCCGTAAGATCACGGCCGGCCCCTCCCAAAGTATGTCTCATTGGAACCGCCCCCCTTGAGGGGAGCAACAGCATCAAATCTCTGTCGTTACCGGAATGATGGATATTAGGGGACCGCTGTTCCGGGAGTCATTTCAAGACGGTACCCTAACAGGACGCCTATACTCTTCCGATCTGCTGTATGAATGGTAGAGTAACCTCGAAAGGGCTAAAAGGCTTGCGAATGTACTGAGGAGGAGGGAGTTTATGCGGTGTTGAAAGTCGCTGAAACGGGGTCTTCTCTAACACAAGCACGGCATCCTTGGTTTCAATGCAAAAACCTCTTCCACTAACTTGGCGATGCATAAAATCTATCAGATCAAGCAGCCAAGGTGAGATATTTAATTCTCTTCCAAAACTGTGATGCAACGAATGACATTAGTACTTTTGGCTTTTCTCGGGGCACAATCACATCTCCTCATGTGGATGGCGCAAACGAATACCTATTCCGGCGCTATCTTGGTAACACGTGAACGGCAGCCTTGACCCCTCAGAATAACTTTGTTCTCGGAGATAGAGCGTTTTTCAGGCCTGGTACCTAGAGAAACTATTTCGGGGTATTACCGGCGGCACACCGGGGCGCTCCGCTCTCCCATTGACCAGGAATTTCATTCGCCCTGGAACAACGATAAAACTTGGACAGAAAGGAGAACCACAAGGCACAACGCACCTTTGGTTGAAGGATTGTCACCTGTTCCCAATTTCACTGAAGCGGAACGAGTCATCAGGGCAAAGTTTCATTGACGCAATATAGATGAAAACCCGGCTCACAAACTCCCCGCCAATGGATTGGAATAGCTTAAACCGTTAGCTATTACGGAACCACCTCCCCACGGTACTACACACTCCCGGAGAAATCAGGAGCCGGTAGCTGTGAGTTACTTGGGTGGGAATAACGAACCACTTGTTACGAATTGGAGACGAAGCTCGCTTACGAAGGCACGGTTTGCGAATTTGCATCTCCAGAAACCAATGGTCGGGGGAAGAAACAAGTGGACTCGCTCCTCCACGTCAGCGTTCTCCCGGCCAGAGGATCAAGAACATGGTATGGACGGCAGATCAAAGTGGGATGGATACGATAGGCATTCAAGGAGGAGGGGTCAGGAGGGGTTCATTATCAGCGGCGATGCGGTAGCGATGGGCGTTCTGGGCAACCCAACCCCGCAACGCAGCAGCCAGAACAGACAAGGATCCCAATATTTTCGGACCGTGACTCATGATCATTCACGGGACAGCGCTTACATGTCGGCATTTATTTTTCGGGGAGTTTACTCGATTGATGAAGCTCTAACGGGCTCTTGCCAGGGGCGGCATTCCAGAGAATTGAGAAATTAGAGTGGCTGGTCGCGGATGGAAGGAGATCTGTTTTGATATCTCAGCTGGTCCGGTCGCTGAATACACTCGCCCTTCTACGATTGTGCGCACTTGGGTATTGACAGCTCGTCCGGATCCTCAGTGGTGGAGCAGCACAATGAAAACAATATACCAACTCACGAATCACGATGGGGCAGGAGGCACTTTTTACCAAGGCTACTCCAGCAGAGTTTCTCAGCACAGCCAGATTCTTTTGTATGATACAAGGAAAAAGTGACGGAACGGAGGGAAAACACTCCCACGAAGCCAGAAGCCTTATTTATCCGCCTTCGGGCTTATTACTTGGATGCCCACAAAGGTATGGGAAGGGCAAATGGGTATGGGCTATGATATAGTGAAACCCATGCCAAACACGAACGTTGTGCGCCAAGATGAGGCTCCGCAGCCTAGGGTTGGGGTTTACTATTTGCGTCCACCGACCGGAGGCATCCCTGAAGCTGATGGGTGATTGGGGCAAGAATGGAGATGACAACCACGGACCACCCCTCGTCTCCCACAAACCTCTTACCCACAATAATACTTGCCAACTCCCCACCCTACGGTGACGACCCTCAGCGGTTCCGTCCGACAAGGCACCAACCGGCCACGAGTGTTCTAGAAGTTCTATTAGCCTAGTAGGCACTTATGATTCGCACCCGGACACTGGTTTATGGGTCAGTTCCAGTACCAGCGATCGCTTCCTGGCCCGCAGAGCCCGAATTTGCGAACCGGCATCTTAAAATACCAGGTATTTTTGTTATCACTATCTACCTACCCAAAATGGTTCGGGTTAGGAAGCGACTCACCTCGCCAATATTGTAGAATTAGGAGGTTGGTGGCCTTTGACTGTTGGCCTATAGGGTACGTCTTATTTCTACCAACTCTACTGTTTACCACTATCCATATGACTCCTTTTTCTGCAAGCCTAGAGTTTTTACTGCTGCGCACGTCCCCAGGATGATCGACGGTACCCTTCATCACCTCCGAGTGCTTCTACCTAACTACGCCGAGGGAAGCCGCTTCATTCCTCTCTAGATATTCCGAAAACAGAGCATGTTTATATCTCCCGGAGTATGAAGTACTTTGTGTGTCACATATGTCTTCCCTTTAGGGTATCTCTATTCAGTCATATCTGGGCGGTGTTCATGGTGTCGGATTCCCTTGCTAAAGCAGAGGACAAGGCGATCTCTCGAGGGCCATCCATCCAGCTGAAGACTGTTCGTAGTGAATTTCGTCATGGCCATGACCAGCCCGAGAGCCTTGAGTGTTTAGTTACGGCTTTCCGGACCTACGAGCATTGCCTTACCACCCTCCTCCCCGGGGAGGGTGGGCTTGGAGATAGCAGCACGCTGTGTATGCGCATCTTTTTGCTAATGTTGACTCCTACGTTCTGCAATTACCTTAACCCGCCTTTCTTCTACCGTGCTTCTGTCTCCTTCTTGACTCCAGCATAAAAGGCCAGGGAGTTCCTTGGTTTGAGGTCTCATCCAGACATTTCTCCATCATTCTCAGAACAAGAACGCATCCATACTCTCCTTCAAGCCTTCGACCACCCTACCTCCTCCACGGCACAAAGCAGTTCCCACAATACATTAAGACAACACCGTATCTTCTGCCACTTTCCCGTTTTTAAAATGTCTTCGGCACAAACCAATACCCATACTCATCTCAAGACCATGTCCGCCAACAGCGCTGGTATTATATCAACCCCCGATGCTTGGTACTGTGTAAGTGAAAGAATTCCCGACCTGATCCCACTCATTGTATGCGCGACTTACCATGATGTTCTTTTTGGTTTAGCCAAGCTGCGGCTATGGGCCCCACAATCCTCTCCTCGATGTTGGCTGTGCCAACTGCGGGTACATACCTCGTCGCAGACACAGGCAGCAAGCACACTCCTTTGCATCTTTGAGACCATCCACCTTCCCAATTGCTCATACAACTCTTCCTGTGACATCTCCGATATCATTTCCGATTCTCGGGGTGAGCGAGCCTGGCTCCAACACCTTCAACCACCCCCTACCTACAACTACTTATCCACCCAACGATCTCGCTCAGCACACCACCAATCATCGAACCTTCGACTTCGACTTCGGTTCACAAGGAGTCGAGTTTCCCACTTCGAATTAATTGTCGCCCTCCATAGATTTCTATTTCACAAACAGATAGATGATGAAAAAATATAAAAAAGCGGGTTGCGACGATCATTCACTACGGCAACGGAGTTTCACGTCATTCGGGATTTGCGATTAGATCGGTTGGTTACACATGGAGTTTGGCGAAATCCCACGCTACTCGCTTAGTTATCCTATTCGGGAATGGAAGCGCGGTTAAGGGTTATTTCCTTTATTGTTTTTTGTCCCCATTTTTCCATTTTCTTTTCTTTTTTCCCCTTAATTTCTACTTTTTCTAGATCCGCATGGAAGGCAGTAGGCTGGGCTATAGTGGGAAAAGAAAAGAAAAGCCGAGAGAAAGGGCCTTCGGACCGTTTTTTATTACCTTTTTGGAAATTGCTCTTTTCTCCCTTTTTCTACTATTTCATCTATGGGCGTAGTTTGCAAAACTATCCCTACGATACACGATCTACCCGGCTCCGCTATTGTGATCTTTTTTACAACTTTTCACTCTTTCATATTTCTTTTCTTTGCACCTCGTCCGTGTGCGATGTTCTACGAGGCGGCGGCGGCGGCGACTTATTCGTTCGTTTTGCCTTTCCCGTTCCGAGGAAGTGTGGTTTAACTTAACTAACCCCTTGACCCTTCACATGGATGCTCTCTAGCATCGTGGGGCTGCGGCACCTTCCTCCTGGACTGCCTGCCCACGTATGATATCTGCTGAGCTGTCTTGTGCTGTCCTACTAGGACCCTGGATCGCAGAGACCAGGCAGACAAACCTTAGGTTTGTTTGTTTTCCGGGCGTGCGGTGCTTACTATAACTTTGTCTTCGTTGTCGCACAGGGCTGCTCTTTTTCTTTTACATGTTCCTGCGCGTTCTGCTTCTTTTTTCTTTGGATGCCCTATGCAGTGCTTGGCCTGATATTGATTGATTGATTGATGGACGGCCGGTCTCGAGCTTTTCGAAATTCCATTTCCGATTTTCTCATTTGCTGGGGCGTGCTTGGGAAGTTGTTTTATCAGCTAGACTTTTTTTATTCATTTATCTACTTTACTTTACTTTAGAGTACTTTTACCCTTCGCTTGCGTATTCGTGTCTATCCTCTGGTAGTTGCAGCCCAATTGAATCCAAACTCAATTCAATTCAGTCCTTTTGCCAATGCTATATTAACTATATCATACGGTACTCCCAAGCACTTCCCACGTCCAACGTAATACCACCAGTATACCAGTACGACATTGCACGCCGACCGCATTAGCACTCGCCGTCTCGAAGCACTCCAAGCACGAGTTAGTAGTCGCGAGTTATAGCCCTTCGCAGTATGGTTGGTGCCTTGGTGTGGGTTGCAGGGTAAAGTTCCACAAAAACACGCTCGATTGATTGATCAATCGAAGAAGAGGCAGGTGAAAAGAATCCAGAAGGGAACAATCTGCGACCGTGGCCTCTTGCCTCCACCCTGATTCCCCAATCTCTAACAATCTGCTGTTTCTCGCTCTCGGGAGGTGGCAGTAATGGCGCTGCGAAGCGTACTTCTCCCCCTCCCCCGCCCTACTCTCTTCCTTCGGGAAGGAAGGTGGGCCTTATGTACCGGTAGTGACGTGCACTAGACATTTGGCAGGAGTGGTACCGATGGGTGGATGGGTGGATGGATAGTGGATGGGGGGGGGAGTAGTATTTTCTCCCTTTGATCCCACTTCCTTCCTTCCTGTCCTATCGTCAAGTATAGCGTGATGCAGTGCAGTGCAGCGTTAGACTGTATTTCATGTTAATGGTCAGGCGCACGACAAGTAACCAGCTTTCGGGGCGCAAGAGTGATGATAAGAGTACAGTATTCAATAAGTTTTACTTTTCTTCTTCTCTTTTTCTTTTTTCCATCCGATCAGTCTCACGATCAGCTGGTCACTCACTGTTGGTTTCGAGATTAACGCTGTCCGGCGTCGGGTTCTCTCTTGTTATTTATCCGCAAGGCCCGCTTGTGCCTGAGTGGGCTTTTTCTTTTCTTTTTCTCTTTTCTTTTTCTCTTTTCTTTCGTGAAGACCGGTGCGCACCGCGCAAGAACCCGTTGTACAAGAAGCACGAGGCGAGCCACCCACATGGCTGGAAAACTTATCAGCGATACTCTCCACGCCCAAATCTGATGGGGACGGGTATCCGCATCCAGCGTTCGTTTCCTCTTCCAATTCTAGTCGGATTTTTCCGCCAAGAGCTTGTTCGCCAGCCTTGAGCAAGTGTGACAAATGCCTGATAATTGGCAAACTCTCTCCACCTCTACTCCCCCCCCAGGGCCCCCACATCAATGAGGAGAAAGAGAAGGGAGTGGGGCTAAGGGATCGGGCCAATAGGGTAACGGCAATAGGATCTGAAGAGTGCAAATAGTACAATACTCGTACCATAAGAGAAAGCCGAACCTCATGAGTGAAATATCTGGACACCGACTCACGTACCCGTGAGCTAAACTAAACTTAAAAATAAAATAAAAAGAGGACTAAATAGATATAGACAAGGAGTGAGACGGTTGGCTAGTCGAAAAAAAAAATGATAAAAGAAAATGTGAAAGTATGATATGGTATGATAGCGGTGTCAAACAAGCAATGGAAAGTGATCCGTCGAGTTTCACGGCAGGCGCAAGCCTCAAAGAAACCATGACGATCCCGAGCCCCCCCCCGTAGATCTCCCGGGCGGGCACGTGTGTTCTGAGTGATTGATTGAGGGAAAGTACGGTATATTCTAATGTGTCCATAGACCAAAGGAATGAAGATGAACAACCCATGAGACACTGGACGAAATGGTAAGCAGTGTTGGCTGGGTATGATGGTGATGAAATTAAGAGACGTGTGTGACGGAATGATCACCAATGCATCTGTAAGCGGCACGTCACGGGAGTCGACTCTGTAAAACCGTTATTAAAGTCCTAGAGGAGAACCTTAATTACCTCATCGTTTGAGATTAGGGGTGGAGCCAACTGTCTTTTCTAAGCGCTGGTAGTGGTATTGTCACGGTTGGAATCAGTGCACACTGATTGGAATCGATTGGATCGGGCGAGAGCTAGACTGCCGGTGCGGTAAACGAGGAGGGAGGAGGGGAAAAGATAGAGGGGAAGGTGTATCGTGCAGTAGTCTAACGAGAAGCTGAACCCAGTTGCTACAACGCTTGGACTTGCAGTATCTAGTAACACGTTGGAGGGAGACGCCATGGTACCTGGTAATCTCTTCCGACATCCGTTTCGTTTGGAAGCTCTAAACATTCCGATAACACATCTTATCGACTATCACCGGTAGAAGCAACCTCGTAACAGAAATTAGCCTGTCTATAACCCGCCAATTAGGCCTTGATTAAGGTACCCCTCAAGTGAAATTCCCCACTGGTGACAGGCGATGAGCTCTTCTATCGCAGAACCGGATCAGCGGAATTCCAGAGATCATGTGAGATGTTTTTCCTCCCCCCTTTTCGTCCTTGAACCGTTCCCCTCCGCTAATAGATGCTCGGATTGCTTGTGCGCCGTAGCGAGGGGGGGGGGGTCAGACGCCTGAATTTTTCGGCCTTATCTCTTCCCTGTTTTTCTTGATGTTAGCAATCCGCTTTGAAAAGGGGAAGAGGGTACTACTTGAGTAGTATCGTAGTATCGTGGGCAATAGTATGGTTGTGGCATCATGCCGTATTGTAGTTAGGCCACGAAACAGAAGAATGCCTGGGAAAAGGGAAAAATATTTAGAGACACTCTCTTCGGGGTCTGTAGAGCACTCTGGAAGCGCACACGGCGCGCACCTCTCCCAAACTCCCCTACGTAAAGAACTGTCACCACGGTAGTTTGCTTTTTGACCGCGGGCTGACAACGTGACCAATAACCTGCATCTCGCAGCACCCGCATCCGGCGCCAACATTTAAAATATCATACTAAAAAAGAAAAGAAAGAAAGAACCAAACCTCATCCCTCTGTCCCCTCCTTCCCCCCCCACCATAACTAAAATTAAGGGAAAAAACAATAAATCGACGAAAAGGAAATAATGGCCATTTTAAAATGAACTGCATCTTTGCTCAATTTCTCCATCCTATGCAGATTGATGTAAGAAAATTTGTTGCCCTAGCTCTCATTTTGCATTCGCGCACGCAATTCCCCCAATTGGCCAAGGGTAATACCCGAGCACAGCAGCGCATTGGTTGGGCCCACTTGCCCCAACTCCAAGAGTAAAATACCGGTAGCTATCGTTCGATCTTTCGCACATACCATGCACGGCTTCGTCATGGCGGGGTGCACAGTCTGGGAGCATGTGCAGAGGGAAAGATGAAGCATGGGAAAAAGGACGGAGGAGGGGAAGAGGAGGTGGTGGAGGAGGTGGTGGAAGTAATGGAAAGTGCAACATTACTCGAGCAGCGCAGCCCAGAGGATTAGAATACGGCGGGTGATGGGCCACCGGATCCATGATAGCTCTATTCGTTTGGCCGATTAACTAGCTGGCTGTAACCATTCAGTATCAGCTAACTTTGCTGGACGGATAGATAGTCAGACCAGCTGTTTCCTCGCATCAAACACGTCGGTGGGGGGAAATAAATTAGGTACCATTTTCTAGAAACATTATTTATCGTTCCTTCCACGGCTAGATACACATGTAGAACAACGTATAGTACCGTACAGTAGGGCGACTCCTGCTCTACGGACGAGCGCGGGCGGTGAGCTAAGAGAGTGCCAGCGGATGAGCGAGTGAGTGAGCGGGTGGTGGGGAATGGGAGGGGGGCAGGCAAGAGAACCTGGCTTGTACACTGGTACGATAGGGTACAGAACAACGTATCAATACCAGTAGTACTGTACTGCGTAATGCCGTTATTTTTGAGATAATCATCTATTTTCTTTGGCATTCTCTCTCCTCTTTTTTTTTCTTTTTTCTTTTTCTGCTCAGCCTTGCTTCGTCAGAAGTGTAGAACCTCCCATCTCTATCAGGCCGAAGTGCCCCTCGATCCATCCGCCAACTGGCTGCAACAGCTTCCATTCCATTGTATACCTTCCAGAGTTGTTCTCTCTGGGGGGGGGGAGAGGGTCAGGATTGGGTAACGGACAGGGGATGGGGGATCAGAGGAAGGAATGAATAGACGGATGGAGAAGCCAGGACCCTTTTTGACAGGAAAAAGTACAATTATGCCTTGCGCAAGCAAGCAAGCAGTTAAGCACGAAGCAAAAGTAGAATAATAAAAAAAGGAAAAAGTAAGCCTGTTTCAAAAGATACCCTAGAAATCTGAATGAGTGAGTGAGTGGGAAGGCATACCCCGGAGCATGATGGTGGTGGGGCGGGATACGAGGGTGGGAAGAGGTAGTGTGTAAGAGAAATGGGAAAGGGAAAAAAAGGAATCAGCAAAATAACGTATATAAAGGAACTTCTCCCACCTCGTTTTCCACCCTCCCAGTTTTGCATTCACGCCAGTCAGCCCTGTCAGTACACTTACTTGCTTCACACACACACGCTACGATCACCACCACTCATCCAACTCTGTTGTTGCTTCGGACCTTGGAATACTCGTACATCTTGTTATCATACCTGTCCCGAACAGTTCGACGGTATCCCACACCGGGCAACGGAGTGAGGGCTTATTTGCTTGCTAGCTAGGGAATCCCTGAAGCGTACGTCATCCAACTATTTATATCAATTCTATCGATAAGAATGAGCTGACAAGTTTTTCCTTTCTTTTCTTTTGCCTCCTTAGTGCGCCCAAGGTAGAGAGATATATAACCTCCCGAAAGAGAATTTCGAGGGGGAAAGAGAAAAGAGAAAAAGAAAAGGCACGAGAGAATTTTCAGTCAATTGATAGGTTAGCTTAGTTCCGCGTTTAGACTACCAGTAGCAATACCGGTAGCTTTTGTCTGGAGGCCCAACTAACATCACCACCATCCGATGTCCAGCACCGCAGCTCACAAGCACAAAGCTTAACCATCCTCAACCCCCTTCCCCCCTCCCAAAAAAAGAGGAGAATCCGAACAGAAAAAACAGAAAAAACGATGCCTTACCGCTGGCGCTGTTGCAAATGCGACAACGGCTGGATGACAGTCCAAGCCGAGGAGAACGTCTGCACATGGTCCGAATGTCAACACGTGAAGTGCAACGGTTGTGATTCGAGAAATATGGCCGCTCCTCTACACAGTGGTGGAGATATCACCATCGGAGGACGTAGGATTGGTGGATTTGTTGGTGGTGGTGGAGGTTGTTGTGGACGTTTCATTTCGGCTTCCCATACTGAATCCGCACTCGGCGAGGATGATGACCAGGGCTTGCCGGTTTTAGAGCGTAGCATTAGCGCTACCTTGGATTCATCACCAATACCCCCACCAACTGACGGCGGGGAGGATGATGACTTCTCGCATGGCTCTTCTAACCATGACTATTTCTGAGGATGAGGATGGGCTTGTTCCGTAGACATTTTTCCCAGGGAAATGCCTGTTCCTTGCGAAACAAGCTACCGTATAGCAACTACCTACCTCTCCTCCCCACTAGCTTCTCTCATCGGTGGAAATTTGTTGTTTTGGGTCTTTTCTTTTCTTTTTCTTTCGTGCTTTTTTTTTTCTTCTTCCCTTTTTCCCCGTCTTCTTGATTATTTGTTTAGGCCAGCGCATCATCATCATCATCATCATCTTTCACTTTGCTTACGCCCCCCACTCCTTTTACTTGCCATGATACCTTTCTATATCAAGTTCGAGCCCGTTTCTTTTTTCCATTCTTTTTTCATATTTCTTCTTTCTGATTCGTTATTATCATAGAGTTACATGGAACTGGCGCACTTGCGGAGAACATGGGTCATTGGTTTAGAGCATGGAAAAAGGGTGGACTAGATATCGGGAAGGCTCTATCTTTTTTATCATTAGTTTTGATGACTTTTCTTTTCTTTTCTTATGGTTAATTCTGTCTTCTTGGGAGTATCATATTTTTTCTTCCCCACTCGGGGATCCCGGCTTCCCCCCAAGGCCATGCATTATGATGGACTACGTACGACCCATTCTCGCTCTCCACTTCCATCCCCACCCATCTTCCCACAAATTGGTTGTTGCTGTTGTACTGCAGATATCTGGAATATCATTTTTTGCGTTTTCAAATTCACGATCGTTATCATTATTCGCGGAACCACCGGCAGAGCAACGTGAATACCGTAACGGAACAGAAGAGATGGATCGATAGATCAGATATCCTGGGAAGCAGTCGTTGACATCCCTTCGGTGTTTCCACCAGCCTATGATATCAGCACTCCCAAATTATAGGGTCAGCCATTCATATCAGACGTCTGAACTTGCGCCCCCTCCCCCTCCCCCTTACTCAGGGCCCTTTTCTTTTTTACCCAAGAAGATCTCGCCACCAGTCCTATGGTAAAACTGGCGAATAGCCCCAAAACCCAAAAACTTGAAACGGTCGAAATTACAACGGTGGAAAAATGGATCTTGCATCCTGCTTGCATGGATCGCTACCCGCTACGTTTCTGCTTGCAAGGTTCGGTTGGAACCATCAACCCACCCCCATGAGTCTCCCCGATTCTGGGGGGCATCTGCATGCGCAGGAACAACAAAAAAAACCATTTCCTCTTTCTGCGCAGCCATTATTTTTGGTCCATCTCAGCCTTATCCGAGTTTTTGCTGCTTGCTGCATGCCGATCATCCTAGCAATAAATGGTGGCGATGTTGCAAGAGGAATGGAAGTATTATTTATTCAGTTGCGTTTCGGGAATGCACCGCATCCAGCCCTCTGCGCTGTCCGGTATTGTACCGGTACCGTAAGCCTAATATTCTACGCCCTATTATTCGTCCATGAATATTAGTCAATAAATTAGCGTAGAAGGCTCCGGGCGCCGTACTTGTAATAAGAAATCATGATGTCCGGGAAGTGTATTTAACTTATTTCCAGGATTTCCTCCTTTCTTCCTTGTGTACCATAAGAAAAAGAAAAGGGGGGGTACAGTAGCCTTACTTTCGCCTAAGAGTACTAGTAGAGCCTGCCCTATGTATGCGTTGTTCGTTCTTCTCAAGTCAGATACTGTCCTAGAGGATGCCGGGGGCCAGGGCATCAGGCCGTATTGCACCGCGCCCGTAAGAGCACAATAGGGACATGGAGGGGCCGATGGAACTCGGGTGGATCGAAGGTACCGAAAGGGTTGATTTTTCCCCTTGGATTTACGGTGCTCGTACCGATCCCAGTTCTGCTTCCAATTGTTTTTACCCTGCGCCCCGCCTCTGAGCTTCCTGGAGACACTACGCTCTAGCAGGAGGCTCACTCCCGAAGGTGGTACGAATCCGCCGTTGGCTAAGGGCTGGAGCTACTGCGAAGCTTTCAGCTCAGGTCCTTGAAAATGAAGTGTTGCTTTTTTTGAAGATTGGATTGCACTGGTACGAGTACAAAGACCTTTCGTGCACGCAACGGTCACTCATTTCGAACCTTCTGATGCTCACCTCCTCAGATATGATATCTCTATTGCTCGGTGGTGATACGTGTTGACAAAGCAGTGTTTTCTAAAAGCGGCCATTACTCACCAAATGTCCTACAAGTATTTATCGCTTCGCGCGCAAAGTGATCCCAGCCTCTCTCACAGGATATGGCAGTAACCTCGATCCACAAGGTGAATTGGTGGTTTGATGACTTCTTTCTTTCTTTTTGGTTGGGGCACCAAAGTCCCGCAAACCTCAGTGATCCGAGCTCAACACTAGAGATGAGGATGGCATTACGATTTTAAAAACTCTTGACGATCTGAGCGGGGTTGAGAACATATTTCTCCTGTTTTTTCAAATAGAGCTTCACCCTATTATGGTGTTTTTAATTTTTATTTGATTAGTCAATGACTACCCGTACATTTGCTTATGGCATGGGGCGTATCTTTTTTGTTTTTTCGGTTTCGCTCAGATCGTCAAGATTCTTTAGGGCTGCGATAGTTGCCACTTGTGCGATCTTTAAGACACACCAAAGCCTGGAAGTTTTCGCGCCCCAATTTGAAGGCCCCTGAGGTTGAGGTACGTTGAGCAAGGGTGGTTTGCCTATAAGCAGCTAATTTCATCGGTCCAGTGAGTTCCCCGGATCATTCTTCGTGCTTTGTGTGAGGTGCCACCTCAAGCATCTTAGCTAGGCATCTCGGGCACAATTCCCAAGTCACAATTCCTGCTTTTCGACGGCCCTTACGCAGTGCCGCTGGGTTAACCTTCCCTCCACTAGCTCCGTTAGACTATCTTTTGTTTGTCTTGTCATGATCCTCCCGCCATTCATTCGGCTATCGCCCAACCAGCTCCTCAATCCATAAGCAAGAAAGGCGACCAGCCCAGCCGAGTTGAAGTTGGACACCTGGTAAGGGAATTGCCACCTTAGGTGTCAAACTTCAACTCGGCCGCGAGAGTACAAGGGACCGGAATTGAAATCCGTCGCATCGGTGCGGCGATAAACACGAAAAAAATGAGTCTGTGCGTTGCCCAAGGATCCTCCGGCCCCTCAGGAAAAAGTAATGATGCGTCACTTTCGGAGCTTTTCTCCCAGACATCGAGCAGTTTGGCTTTGATCTCTTGCGAATGTTAATCGGTATTACTGCTGCGCTAAGACCAGTGTCCGCGATAGTACCGCAGTTGTGGAGTCATGCCTCAGGAAATAGGCCAAAGGCTGGAGCTGGGGGTCTCCTGCCATGCATGTACTCGAGAACACTCGTACGATAGAGAGAAAACGAGATGTCTTAACTGCTGGTTCTCGATTGCTCTTTTGTTTTTCGCTTCGCGCTGCATGGAGAAGATGTGCTATGCTCCTTCTCGGCCCCTGGAGGCCAAAGCGGGCGATGCACAACGAGCATCGCGAGTGATCAACGATGAACAACGCATGGAGGTCATCAGCTGTCCGTCACGCATGTTTCCGAGACCTGAGTGATGCGCTATTGATGCGCTACTTCCGTCAGCTGCTCGCCCTATTATGCCTACCCCCAGGAATATCAAGCATTAATTACTTGCTCGACGAATGAGCGGAAGGAACGCGAGGCGTGTCTGCCTGCGTGCTCACTAATGCACTAAATAAGTGTCTTCACGCTCATGCGATTATCGCCTAGAAAATTATTTAGATTAGTATACCAGTAGGTCAGGATCCTGGCTGCAGCCTATACGAAGCTCGAGTGATAGGACATGAATGGTGAATCAGGGGTTGATCTGCCTAGGAGACAACTGGCAAGAAAAAAAAGAAAGGGCCCAAAGCCAACATGCTGTAAATTGGCACAGACAGGCATAGGAAATTCCCACTTTATGATAGTTCCGATTTGTATCCTCTGGGAATTGAAGGGGGTGTCATGTGGTCCATTGAGCTCCCGACAATGTGTGTAAAAAGACTCCCACAATATTACCGGTATGTTGGCATTTACCCAACGGAAACGGGTCGGGCGTTTGGGGCTCTCGGTGGAGTGCGGCACACCCAGGGTCGGTCTTGGTCCACCTGAGAGCAAAAGAAACGTTCCAGAAACCCATCGACGATCTTGTGTTGCCTGATTTGACCAACAGTAGCCCGCATAGAAATTCCCAACTTCGATTAGCCGGGCAGCTCCGGGTTACCCTGCAAACCTATAATATATATGAACCGGACTGTCGGAACTAAGGCATAGGTGAGTACAGTACTCGAGTGGATGGTTCGTAACGTGTTTGGAAAGGGCCATACCTCTGTTATGCGTGAAAGGTTGACGGCGCTTTTTGTGGGTTCACGTCCCGGTACCAAATGGGCACCCTGACCGTGAAAGATAAAACAGTTACGATTGTGTTGGCCCTTGTGTGGGGGCTTCGCTTGTGTGTGGCGTCAGTGATGGATTAGCGTGGGCCCTTTGAACTTCGCACTTTGAGGCGGGCGCGCTTAAGTCTGAATCTGTGCTTGGGTGCGTAACTGCGAGTAAGATTCTGTGTGGCCCTTTCTTGTCCCTCCCTTGGCTCGGGGCACTTGGGTGTATCCTATGAGTTGTCAGGCACTAGGAGGGGGTCGTGTTCCGGAAGCCCATTTAGTGTGAATCCCAGCCCCAAAATGTATTCTGGTCTTTGTATAAGGCTGTCGACTGCCGCGGCCCAAATTAGGAATTCACTTTGCCTCTCCCTGAAAAAATATGATACTGCCATAGCAGCAAGTTCCCTTTGGGGGAACTAGCTTCTTATTTTATTTCCACCCCGGCCCTCCGCGGGTGTAATAATATGGCCAGGCTGATGGTAAATATTTTCCCTATATCTTGCGTACTAGCATACCGTTAAATGTTAATGGATGGGATAGTAGACCCCTACCTGTATTGCAGACGCGGAGCGGGCCCAAATGGCCCCTGATATATCGCCCAGAAGCCCGGAGATGAACTAATCCTTGGATGATATGGTAATAGTTGAGTAAGGTCAATGATAGTTTTGGTAGGTTTGTGGTGGATAGAGGAATAGGGGGGTAAAGAGAAAATAAGGAGGTGGAAGAATTGTTTTTAAACTCTATGGTCTCTCGGCTTTCCTTTTCAGGCACAATAAGAACTACACTGTTATCTGCTTACGACACCCGCGTTATCTTTGAACTTGGGAATATAGAGGGCGGATTCTGGTTCGGTGCCCCTGATATCTAATTTCTCCGCCAGTTTATGTTCATTTCACCATGCTATAGCACCCAATGTTATCGAAATGGCTTGTTTTTTCTGAGCTAAGCCCTCACCGAAAACAAGAATGAATTTTACAACCTCTGCGCCTAGCTAGCGGATCTAGTGAGAAAGAAGGGAAAAAGAATGAAGTAAAATATCAAGACAGAGAAGGGGAGAAAAGTAAAGCGTGAGAATCGTTTTTTATGAAAATGTATCCAAATTTATAGCAGTAGGAGAGGACTACAGATTTGATAGAGGAAACCATAGGGAGAAAAAACGAACACAGCCAATAATGGAAGAGGGTCCGGACCTTAAACATCAAACCCTAAGCATTCGATACCCTCCAAAAGCCTCCATATCTGGACAGCCTTTGTCTTGCCTGAAAGCTCCTTTTCACGGGCCAAGGTTTCGCTACTTCTAGCCCAGTCTACGATGTTGTAGCGTTGCTTTTCTGGAAGGATGCCTTTAGGGTCCACTGCAAAGGCGATTATTGCGATCCAGGTGTCCACCTCTAGAGACCCAGGGAGTGCCTTTTCTAGGTGTTTTCGGTTGCAAGAGGCCTCCCGGGATGACTCGATAATGTCCTGGGGAGGGATTGAATAGAGAGATATGTCCGGGGGGTCTATGACTCCTTGTGAATTCTCTGAAGAGATTCCTCCCCATCCCTGGGGAGGAGTGCCGAGCGAGAGCCTCTGGAATTTCGAAACGGGGCTAGGCGGATCTACTTGATTCGTGAGGGGCGAGTCATGGGGAGGCAATCCTAAAGAACTATACCCACTCTTACCGGTTGAATCCTGAGGTAGTATTGGGGGGGGTGATGGACCCGACTCAGGAGTGACTGGCTCGCCTCTGAATAAAATTGCCCTACAAATTGATAACATTTTTACGGCAACAGACCATTGCTCCACGGCACAAACACCTTCATTCTTTAAGAGCATACCCTGGATTTTACCCCTAACCCGCTCTAGCTCCGATGTAAATGTTCCCGTAATCGGTGATATGTGGAGTGGGTGGCAACTCCCAACACTCTCCCGCTTATGCTTTGTGGGAGTAATTACGGGGATAGAAACGTCCGAAAAACGTCTGCTTCTAGATGCATTCTGGTTTCCTGCTGATGGAGTCCCCGTTCGAAGAGCGTTCGCCAATTCAAGAGCTTTGAGCCCAAGTTGGGTGAAGTTACGGTTTGGTTGATAAACTATCCCCTGACACCCGGACGCGGTGTCATAAGTCTGTAGAGTCTCGGCTTGAATTCCTGGACGCGGAGGAGGTAGGTATTTGAGCAAATCCTCGGGTAAGGGATGGGCAGGAACAATGTATGACAGGAAAAGTGCAGCTCTATCGGTTATAGAAGTATCTGTAAGTATCAGGTAAGGTATCGATCTGATTCCATGGAGTTCTACCCCTCCAGAAGTGGCCGAAATAGAAGTAGCCGAAATGTCTGATGGTTGCCGGTTAAAGGACCCAGCTATAGAGCTCTCATCAGCGAACTGTAAGACATCTAACCTGGTTTACTCACCACCACAAGAAATGTTGGACTTCGGGTTTGACAGAAGACTCGATGGGGATCCTGAAGTCGCTGGAATTTTCGGGAACTGTGTTGGCTTAACTTGAGGATACGAAGGAGGAGGATCTAAGTCATCCTGATCACTCTCTGAACTCACGCCCCATTCCTCATCAGAACTCTCCAACAACGTGGGACGAGACGAGCGTGGCAAGACTAATGGGAGCTCTCTCGAATAGACCTTGGCAAATATCTCAATTCCCCTGTCCTCAATTGTGTTGTTGGACAAATCGAGTCTCCGAAGCGACGAAACCTGTTTGCATACTTAGCCGATAAAACCTGTATCATGAGCCACGCAAAGGGCTATACAAATCTAAGCCCACTATCCAGGAAGTCCTCCCAGATATCGGCATCCTCCTCCGAGACAACCCCAATTTCATTAGATCTCAAATCAAGATCCTTCAAGTCTTTACACGCTAGCCGTACAACCTCGCACAGGCACTTCAAACCGGCAACAGTGATATTGTTCTCGGCCAGATTAAGCTCATCAAGGTGAATATAACCAGCCTCAAGATTTTCGGTCAGAGCTTCACAGATGAGTTTTAAGCTATCATCGCAGAGAGACTTCCCCTGAAGGTTGATTTCCAAACGTTTATCCTTCAAGGCGGAGGTGGGCTTGCTATTGGGTTGAGCATGCCTAAAGATGTCCCTTCTCACCACCCCTCCTAGCTTGGTCCCGAAAATTTTCCGCTGTAGAGAGTCAGACTTCGTTTCGTTGACTTGGAGTAGAGGCTAAACTTGCGTTGGTATAATTCAGCTTCATTTTAGCTCTGCCAGATGATAGTGATGAAGCTTCTGGGACTTGCCGTGAATTTAGGGCGAAGTTTTGTTGACAGGAAGGAGGGGAGAGACACGCTTGGCTCAACAGATTCGAACCGGTAATTCGTCTTAGATCCTGTGTTTGGTGGTAGCAGGACTTGTGAGATAAGGGAGCTTCGAAGAAGGCTTTGTGCGGAAGGCAGGTGTATTGAAGTTCAAACAGCTTCTAAGGCTCTGTCGATTTGGATGACAGAGATTGGAGGAAGGAGGTTTAAGGGATGACGAGATGGTGTTCACGTGGATGGCGGGGGGAGGGAGGAGTGGAGTGTGGGAGGCTCAAGTGAATTAGGAATAGGCTACATGAGGTAAGGGCTCGGGGGCAGCAAGGAGAACAACGCCGTAGCGAGAAACGTAACCAAGATACGCGAGCGGGGCCCTTGTATATCCCGTCGTTCCTCAAACCTGTTGATCTGCCGCAGCGCCTGAGCCTATCGTGCTGTTGCTTTTCGTGTCCCCCCCGGGACTGAATGATTTCAAACAAAATGACACAATTCTAGGAGCTAGAAAATCAATTTCACGAGACCGAGTGACTATTGAACTATGGTAGTATAATACCCCATCCTGTAATACCATTATATCCTGTTTAACGTGAACAAGTGAATGAACGCTTCTTGCCGGGACATTCTCATTGCCGTTCCCAAGATCCTACGTCTTGCCCTTTCTGTCGTGCTGCTGTATAGGGCACATGGTATTACAGCACAGATATAACTGCCCTGGCCGAGCCAGTAGCTTTCATAGGAGCTTGCCCGGTCCCTTTATATGGCAGCATACAGTGCCCAGACCGGCGTGAGAACATTAGTAGGAGCTGAATAAGCCGAGCAGGGGAAGGATACAATGACCGACTGCTATATAACAGGGATTAGAATAGCTTGTAAGTGCCATAATATAGAGGGAAAATTGCTTACTCTGGCCATCTCAAAACTGGAACCCATCGCGGGGCAAGAGTACCTGCAAAGGTAGACTCACCTTGGGTAAGGTTGTTAGATGTGCAAGTTGATAATAGTCCAGTGCAAGCACGCATCTTATAACTTGAACCTAAGGGTACACGTTTATGAGAATGTCGTTGCTCGCCTCGCTTTCAACAGTGAAGAGGCATTAAACGCTTTGGGGGAGGAGCGAGTTGACCCTATAAGTACGGTACTCAGACAGTGTTTCGCGCTCTGCGAAAAGACTTGGTTGAGGCGGGTTGGCCCATTTGTGATATGAAATCGGACCAACTTTAGCTTAAAAGGAAATACCAGCGGATCAATCAGCAGGGCTTTTCCAATGGTTGCCCACGTGGTTTGCAGGGTTAACACGATGGGAGCTTTCTCCGCGAATGAGATTCGGGCGGTGGGGGGAGAGCAGAGACCCGCCATCTATCCTGGACGAGGTGGTTTCCAGCCGAACTGGGGGAAACTATGTCCAGTTCTGAGACCAGAAGGAAAAAAACCTCTCTTTGCGGTGCCGATACTACAAGTACCCGGGGATATGTTTTCGCACAGTTAATTTAGGTTACCCTGCGAAATAATCCCTGTCTTGTATGAAACATATTCCCGGGTACTTGTTCACTTTGTATCATCGTATTTATCAATAATCTATATACAAGTGTTAGTGGGAGATGTTTTCGCATAGTTAATTTATGTTAACCCAAGAAATAATCCCTGTCTTGTGCGAAAACTTTCGCCCTGTGCCTTGTATGCTCTCACGATGATACCGGTATGCCCTTATCTTGGGGAGAACTGTCAGGCGCTTGTATGTTCAGATGCGGTTTTTATCTTCGATTTTTCTCAAGTCGCAATAAAACGCCATATCCTAACTCTATATAGTCGAGACTAAACCTTTCAGAGCGCTGACTTTGGTCCAGTTTTAGGCTTCTTATTTCAGCGTGCTAGTGCCTGATGGTTATCATCAGATTATGAGTACGGTGGTACAGTATTCATGCACGATCACTTGACAAACAACCCTAAACTGACCTTTTCTTCCACCCCTCCACCACAGCACTAGTAGTCTACATCATCCTCTCCGTCCCCCGCCCAACCCCATCATTCCCTCCGCTCACCAATCCCTCCAGAGAATAAGCAAAAATAAAAATAAATAAAAATTCCTCTCTCCCTCCTCAACTGTCCTAGAGTTCACTCGACCTCTTCCCTCCCCTCTTCCCCTCTTGTCTATGCCGTTCCTCGGGTGCGCTGGTGCATACTATAGGCTAGTTGCGCTTTTTGTGTGCAGTGATACCACCAATATTGCACCTATCTTGCTGAAATAAAATTACAGCATGGCCGACTTCTTTCCACCCTTTACATCCTCCCCCAGGCGAGTCTCCCTTCTCGGTTTAGGTTTACCGTCTCCCTCCTCGGCAGAGAACTCCCCTCCAGCAGCCCTCAGATCTACCCCCTCTCCCCGGCTCCGTCGTGAGCAACGGAAGGCTTTGCACCCTCTAGCGGACGAGTCCGACGACGGATGCTCTCCACATCCCTCTATCTATGAAGCATCCCCGGTGGCATCAGATGACGAGTGTCAAGGCGATAAGGACCCCCTGTCAGTATGTTTCGAGACAACAAAGCCGCAGGCAGCCGATCTCCTCTCTCCAAACCCTGACGGGACAAATTCACCACCTAGCGGGAGGGATATATCTCGCTTCCCTGGCCTATCCTTATTGGAGACCATCGCGGAGCAGAAGAGCGCGAGTACGGAACCGGAAGAGAGGGACCAGGGGTCCTACATCCAACTTCCGACGGAGGACGGTGAATCGGGGGACGAGGAGTTTGAGCAGTATTACTACGAGTATGCAAGTCCAACGCAACCACTGCATCCAGCCTTGTCAACATCTGCTCCGCAGCACACAGGTCAGCGCACCTTGATATACCCGCTTTCCATCCAATCCGGAAGAAGCAAGATTCTAACATTAGCAAATAGAATCGCCATACCCATCGCCTTCCCAAAGTCATCCCACCGGTACATCGGCTCCTGTGAGCAATTCTTTTTTTACCCGCGGTTTGCCACCGTCCCCTCGCCCCTTCCCCCACCAACCGAATTTCCGCCCCGCGGTGTCCATGAATCGTTCTTATGGGACCCTCTCGTCGCACCCATTCCATCGCGCTCCTGTACTTACCACCTTCCCCGATAATCATCCCGCCGATAACGTGCGTACTCCTGACTCGCTCCGGAGCCCAAGCAGTAGGAGCAGAGCAGATAGTCTGCGGGAAGGAGGAGTTTGGGCAAAGATATCCCTTGCATTTTGCGCCTTCTGTTGCTGCATTAGCGTCAGTGATTCCGAGAGCTGAGGTGAACTCCCCCAACAGACGTACAAGCAAAAACCCATGAAGCATGATCAACGAATTAATGATTCTATAAATAAGCGAAAGAATGGCGTTTTTGCTGCTTTTTAAAAGCTTCCTTTCTTTCTTTCCCCCCTTTTCTCCTCCTCATACCTGGTGGCTTTCGTCTTTTTACGTTTGTTATTCTTTCTTTAATAGAAAAAGAACGATTAATATAATTTGGTGTGGTTGGTGTTGGCGGAGGCGGTGGCATTGTCTTTGTTCTCCATTTGAACTTTTCAGAGTATTACAAGTCTACAAGCCTACAAATAGTGTTAGTGTTGGTAGTAGAAGTAGCGGGGGTCATGGTAGCGGTGAGCAGCAGTAATGTGCTGGGGGCACGAACAAGGGTTCGACATGGCGGTGGAGGTTAGGGGGGATACAATGCTCTACCCATCACTTTTTCTGTGCCTTCACTGGGGACGGCGGTCCGCAAGTATTGCATGGTGTCATGGGGTGAGGAGCTGGCCCTTGATTTCTTCACACGCATAGAAGGCCAGTTTGCCAATAGTTTATGCAGGCACAGTGGAACCTTTAATTTACCAAAGGGAAGACAGGTCTTTGTCCTGGCCCTGCACCGTATAATACGCTGTTTTCTCCCTTCTCCGAGCACACTATAGCGTAGTACTCGGGGTGAATGAAAGTGAATTACATCTTCCGGCACAAAGTGACAGGACCGGTTGAGTGTGGGCCATGCCAGACCAGTCCTATCACTCCATGCCAAAGTACGCCACAAAATGGTAATCACTTTCGTGCACCCCCCGAGTACTATTCACAGAACTAATCTTGAGGTTGTGGTTGTTGACTTAGAGGAATCCGAAGTTGGTCATTGTGGGTTGGAATTGTTTTTTTGTTTTGTTTTTTTATCAACATTACGTTGGGGCATAGTGCCGGATCAACCACTCAATCACCACAATACAAAAATCCCCTACAAACCATTCCAACCCATAAAAAGCCCCCGCGAGAGAGCCACAATCAGCTCCTGAACCAGCCCCAAATAACAATTCCAACCCACACTGAGCCCTTGGAACGCCAGACCGGGGGGGGGTGGAAAATAAAAGTATTACTTCACAAGCTGTGGTGCTTCTTGGGCTTTCTTGATTTCGTGCTATTAGCAACACGCTATTAAGGTGCTTCTTAGTAGATCTTACCGTAGCACTAGTAGGAGCAGGGCATTTCATCCCAGGTTAAGTTACTGGTTCTCAAGGCTTCCCATTTGCGCTAGAGTTCGGGATCCATGTTCCGTGGAACAGGATCCCTGACCTATCCCTCAATCCCCTTCCTAACTAGATACACAGCATACTGCAAACAATCATGTCAGAAGTAGTGAAAATTCATGAGTGACTTGAACTTACCGATACAGACAAAGTTATGCCAGATAACACTAATCCGCCATTGGATAAACTCCATCTTGTTCTCAATTCGTGAGAACCCCGTCTCTACCCTCGTGGTCAGGCCTACCAACTCCTATAGCTTAAGTAAGTAGGCTGTAAACTAAACTAAACATATGCGAGAGAAAAACCTTTGATAGTGCAAGAAACCGCTTGTCTAACTCTGCCACTTTGTCCCACTATCATACCGTAAGAACTCGAATAATTGAACCTCACGCTACGACGTTGGAGCTGCCTTTGCCGGTCAAGTATTTGCTCTTTTTTCTTTTGTTCTAACTTAACCTCGGGCTGAGGGGGCCAGTTTTGCTGTGCACTCGTCCCCTATCAATGGCGAGGAATTTCTGAGGTCTTAGCACAAGGTTCAATTATTCGAGTTCTTCTGGTATTAATCGTTAGTTTGGTTGGTAGCGATAAATAGGGCTACATACAAGGTGAATCTCAGTCGCTATGGGACAAACACACTCCTTCACAGGCCTAAGGAAGGGACCCATATTCTCCTCTGAGGGGCCCAAGGTCTGAGAACCCCCTATGGCATCTTGGATGGCAGATGGCCGGTATGCCCACAAGGACTCGAAAACGGATAGGAATCCCGTCAATAGTCTTCTGAAAAGAGAAGGGAAAGAGGTTAGGGAAAGAGGTGAGGGGATATTGAAAATAGTGACTGCGGAGGTAATAGTTTACAGTGAGGATTTTCTCAGTGGAATGAAACCGCTTAAGCGGAGATGAAGATCATGATCGTTTGTGATAACTCGATAGAAAGGAAAGACTTGAGGAAAGTTGTGTGCAGGAAGAAAGGTATGTAGTGAGTGAAGACAAGTTGAAGCTATCGTCCCACCTCAGCCATTCGGTCCTTTCCTGCGTATAGGTTAACTATTTGGAAATTAGAAAATTGGTAAAGGGGGGGATCAGGTAAGATCTTACATTAAGCCTAACTACCGGTATCTCCCTTCCCTGTTTCTCGATTTTCTCATCCAGGCGTTGCTCTCCTTCTCCTAGGTACTTAAGAACCTTTACGTTCTCTTCCCACATCAGCCTAGCCTCATGCTCCAGATGCCAGAGCAGCCTGGCATCTCGTGGCTCCGGGGGCCCACTTCTCCTCTATACATTGTCAACCGTTGCTTGAAAGGGGGAAGAAAGAAGGTACCCACACGATGGGCCGCTGCACGGAATCCGGAAGGAAGGAGAAACAGAGGGGTGAAAACATTTTCATAGCCTGCGCGTCCTTTGACTAGTGCGTACGTATACCACAGCGGCCCCAGAGTGCAGGCACTGTTGAAAATCTGGGCTGCGGAGGTAATGATTTACGGTGAGGATTTTACGCAGTGGACTGAAACCGCTTAAGTGGAGATGGGGATCATGATTGATTGATGGTAACTTGATGAAAGGAAAGGCGTGAGGAAAGTTGTGTATAGGAAGGAAGGTGTGAAGCGAGGAAAGATGTGAAGGAAAGAAAAACAAAGGGGGTGAAAACATTTTCAGAGCTTGCGCGTCCTTTGACTGGTGCGTACGTATACCTCTGCGGCCACAGAGTGCGGGCACATCCCGCATCAAGTGCGGCCATTAAACTGCCATTTCCGATAGGGGAAGAGGTGAGGGAAAGAGACAAGTGCGGGAGACCCCCCCCCCCTACATAGTCAAAAGCGACTGTGGCCAAACCTGAAACGCCGCCAAAATCCGGCCGCCGCACCAGTGGTCGTGTTCACAAATGCCAGGACATTACAACAGAGCTTCGGGACTTCGCTGGTATGCAGCAGCAGTTATGTTCACAAACGTTAGAACATTACGAGGGCTCGAGTACAGGGACGGTGCATGCAACGCAGGCGTTACAGCCGGGCTCCATTGGGGTTGAGCAGCTGCAATCGAACTGCCGCCGTCATGATATGGCACTCGTGTTATCCAGGGTTCGCTTTTTTGGAGGGGGAGGGAAGGAACACTAGCTTTGGGAATTAAACTGAAAAGAACAAATACAATCTTCTGCTGTATGGAAACAAGGGCTTAATATATATTAGCCTTAATCTCTGACTAATGACTTTAAGAAAAGCTATATTGACCAACTTCATGCCAAGCATCAAGCTTTGGTGTTTTTAACTTCCAGTCACCTGTAACTTTTCAGCCTGGCGCACATCTTGAAGTGCTTGAACCATAAGAACCCGAGGATTCCATGTCTAAGGCTTACCTTGTCAATTAGGCTGGGGCTTGCCCAGTGTAGGCAATTCTATGCAGGAGGAGCTCTAAATACCAGAGTAGGCAGCGGGAACTCGAACGGACACCCGTAGAAAAAGAAACCCAATTGGGGGACCGCCGACACAGGTGTCCGAGCACGACGCCAGTCCGCATGGAAACACCCAAGATTTCAACAGGCTGCCCGCAACGAACGAACCCCTTACTTGCAGGATGTTGTAATAATTGAGCAGTGGTTTCTGTGTCCTAAAATGACAAAAAATGGCATTTTGGTGTAAAATGTGCCGGCGACGATTAGCTGTGCCACCACACTCTACCATACAATCCACGCATCCCACCGCCCACCCATCCACAAGTCATAATGAAAAAATGGAGGAAAAAAGGGTAAAGGAAATACATCATCATAACGACTTCAATAACAAAAGGAAGTTGTCGTCATCATCGTCATCGTCATCATCACCACAATCACCATTACCACTAGGCAGACCCCTCTGGCTGTCTCTCCCCCTCCATTTCCCCCTCACCACCCGACTCCCACCTCAACGCCCTACCCAACCCAGTCTATCTCCACACAGAAAAACACCAGACACCGGGTAGCTTAATAGCAGGAGGAGACGAGTGGTCGATCAGGGGTATGAAGAAAAGGGAGGAATAGGGGAAGGCTATACAAAACAGCTAATACTATACAAAACCATAAGAAAGGAAAACCCGTTACACGCCGGGAACCTTACATCTGAGAAGGTGAAAGAAAAAGAAAAGCATCAAACCGACCGACCCTTTCTAAGAATAATGACTTTTAAAAAGAGAGTACCAAAACAAATGAGATTGCCAGAAATGAGAGGAAAGCTTTTAGTAGGACACTAAAAAGATGCAAGTAAAGTAAAGGAGAGTGAGGAGCCAGTGCTCTTGATTGTTGTTTTCTGTTTTTAACGAGAGGTTTCTTGAGCTAGTGTTTGCGCCAGACATTCAGATGCTCCCCACGTCTGGCATAAGCGGTACAAGGGCCGTGATGTTGCAGCGATCTTGCCTCTGCTCCCCACTAAAATCCGCCCCCTCGAGCGAGGCAAAAGATTTTCGACAACAGAATGATATCATTACATGTCCCTCTGCTTGCCCTCGCTGTCCTGCTCAGTTCACGTTCCTGCGGCCCTTCCCTTTAGCTGGCTTACCGGCGACCCCTTTGGCATCCCTGGCCCCTGTAGTGTTTGACCTGACGAGAGCAGGAATCGATGACTTTCTCTTGTCGACAGTCGAAGTTGGGTTTGGTGTATCAACTTTCTTTTTCGGCAAGACAGCGATATTCGAAGCTAGAGCAATAGTATTTCGCCGGGGTATTCCATTCCCACGACTCCCCTTGCCCTTCACATCATGTTTCCCAAGAGAGGATCCGATGCTTTCCCAACTATCCTTTCTTTTGATGGCGGGAGGAATTCGGCTATTGCACTTAGTCGTTTCACTGTCTGGTGTGCGAGGAGTCCAAGGCGGAGTGTGTATATTGGTCGGAGGAAGGCTAGTGAATGTAGCATTAGTCTTGACCGGAGGAGGAGCTTTAAGCGAAGCACTCTGGCGGCCGCTACAAACACCACCCCGTACACTTCCAATACGTGAGCTGACATGCCTTGGTAACGTCAACGATTCAACTTTCCCTGTTGACTTCCTCACGCCCTCTCCGCGGCCCATCCTATCCCTGAACCCAAGCCTCTTCTGCATATTGGCAATATCTGCAAAACTTGGACTTTTATGCAGAGATGATTTTTGATTCCCACAATCAGTTTCGGCCGCCGAGTCCTGCTCCCCATAATCCCTTGGCGGCGGGGTCGTGGGTGTATTAATCCCACTCGTCGATAAGCTGCCATCACTTACATCAGTGCCATAGGTACTGCATTTGGAAGTCATAATGCTCTTGCCCTCACTGGAAGAATCCGGGCTTTGGGGGAGCCGGGAACCAGGGACTTGGTCGTCGGTGAGCCTAAACCCATTACACTTCCTTGGTGATATCGATTCCGGTGTAGGGGGCAAGAGGTTCCGAGCGAATAGAGATGATTCATTTTCCCGCCCTCTCGCTTTGAACCCAATGATTTCCCTTCTCGGGCTAATCCTCCGGTTCGGTGTTTCAGATCTGGACGCCATATCAATTCTAGATGGCATTTCCCCGAAAAGAGGGCTATCACAGTTGTCGGAAAGCATTCCTCCTTCACTCCCAGATCCTTCAGAGAGATCATCTTCCCGTTCACCATACATGCTTGCAAAGCTACTGTCACTCAGTTCACTTAGTCGTGGCGAGTCAAGAACAAAATCGTCATCTGGTGATTGGCCAGTCTGTAAACCCCCAGGGCTATCGCTCATTACAGACGAACATCTGTTTATAAAGGACATATTTGACGATACAGTCCTCGATCGTAGAGGTGTATGGGTATCGATGCAAGCGAACGCCGATCTTAGAAAACTTGAAGCATCTTGTGAACTCGATAGCGGAGTGTTCAAGTCGATAAGGTTTGAATTAACCGAAGGGGAAGGAGAGACAGGCGCGCCCCCCGAGCCATATGCACGAGGGCAAAAGGGAGTCGCCAGACGTGGTGATGGTCGATGGGTGAAAGGAGATATTCCAACTGTAAGGGCCGGAATTCCAGACTTTTTATCGCCACAATCTCGCTCATCATCAAAACCTTCATCCTCCCCAAGATTAAGCACTGTTGAGGACTCCGACCCATCCTGGCGCCCCGATTCAGCCCGTACCTCCTCCGGCTGAACATTGTTTTGCTGAATACCACTTCCCACGCTCAAAAGCCTCTCCAACTCAGTCACACGGTCTTCGTAAGTCGTTATCATCCTCACTGCATCCCCTAACGCCTGATCACGAGCCTCCAGCTCGGCATAAAGTTGATCGTTGAGTTCCGTTAGCTCGGCGTTCCGAGAGAGAGCGCCAGCAAGCTCGGTGTGCGTTTCAGCAAGCTCATTCTCAGTTTTGGCAGATTTTTCCCGCGAATGATAGAGCGTGAGTTTAAGATCAAAATTCTCTTTCTTGAGCTTCGAGAGATACTATTTATACAAAACATCAGCATTCTAATTTGTCAGGAGAGCGTTTGACGATTATTATTTTATTAAGCACAATAATGAAGACAAACTAACGTGATCCATCTCCCGAGCACCCATCCCCTCAATTCTCCGATTAGCATCACTACGTCGACTCAGGTTAGATTTCGCCGATGGCGGTGTAGGTTTGGTGGGTGCCATTTGATCGTTATTGGTTGTGGGGTTATGACATTCCGGTGTCCGTTCGCCTATAGATATGGGAGAGGTGAGTTTCGAACCTTCGGCAAGCTTCTTTTTTTGCTGTTGGAGACGCTTCAAGAGCAAAGGGGAGGCGATTTGTGATATAGGGCGGGCAGTGATAAAATCTGAAGAGGGGGAGGCGGAAACCCGTGGGTGCTGTTGGAGAGACATAGCGCGTTTGTTTGTTCGTGTTAGTAATTTGACGGCGTATACGATGACGAGTGAGTGAGGATGACCATAGGGCTGGAGGTTTGATTAAGGCGGCAGCAAAGGGGATTAATTGGGTTCCATGGTGTGGGGATACAAGGAGTGGAAGGGGAGAGGAAGAAAGGGAGGGAAAATCCAGAATAAGAGCCCAAAATTAGGGTTCTCCGATTCAGAGGAGTGATGCCCTGATGCGCTTAAAGAGACCTAATAAGATTGGTCAGGAGTTCACTATGCAGCAGGTCACGTTTCACGGCGTCAACGGAAACTAACGCCTTCCTTCAGCCTCCTTCTTTTGTTACTGAGGCAACAAGCCCCATCTAGGGCCGGGCCAACTGATTCTTATGATAAGATCTTCATAGTCTCAGATTAGATTAGATCAGCAGGTCCCTCGAGTCCGACAGGAAACGAAGCTTTCTTCCCGTCGCTTTTCTTCTAGACGATTCCAGCTCATCTGTTCTTTTGGACTGCACCACCAGGAGCCTTCTCCCCCTCAAGGTATCGTATAAGTATTTACTCAACTCAGCCCTCCCCTACCTTTCCACCGAAACTTACCTCCTTCAATCCAATCTCATCCTACTCTTTACAAGACCTGCTCATTATCAAATCACTCAGGTCCGTATCCTAAAACCCCTGTTATTTCGAGTCTCGGTTACTTCCGTTGCCCCAACTTTTACTTCACGCCGTAACCACCAGACCATCCCATTCCGAGACAGAGTAGCTACCCTAAGGGCTTTTATTGCTCCCGAGAAAAAGTCCGAACTAACTCTTCCCCACCTTTTCAAGCAGCCGTGCTCTTATCCATATCATATCCTTTAGACCTCCTTAGTGACAAAAATGGTTCTCCACAATCCTAACAATTGGCACTGGGTCAACAAGAACGCGATCGAATGGGCTCAGGCATATTTCTCCGAAAATCTCACTGGACTTTCCGCAAGCAAAGGGGAAGTATCTGCCAAGGTTGACAAAGTTCTGAGTGTTGAGGGTGATTGCGATGTTTCCCAGAGAAAAGGGAAGGTCATCACCTTATTCGATGTCAAGGTCCGCCTAGAATTCTCCGGTGAGTGCAATTGAACAAGGACACTCTGACCACGTCACCAACGGCGAAAAACTCATCGACATGAGTAAACAGGTGTTGCAGCCGAAGATGAAAAGGTTACAGGGAGTATTACGATTCCGGAAGTTGCCCATGACACCGAAGAGGATGAATATGTGGTATGTCTCCGGACCAAGACCACTGTAGGATATGCACCATCTAATCGCTCAAATAGTTTGAAATCAGCGTCTACTCGGACAACAAGGAGAAGCAAGCCGTCCGTGATTTAGTGCGCAACGATATCGTCCCTCAGCTCCGCAAGGCTCTAGCTGGCTTTTCCGGTGATCTTATCGCTGAACATGGTAAAGATATCCAACACACTCCGGGCTCTGGACCTGTTTCCGGCACTTCTACGCCCAGGTCTGTCGCGACCCCTTCATCGGCATCTCACGCCGCTCCCTCGAGCACAAAACCAAGCCAGACAGGGACAAGTCCAATAGTCAACACAGTGACCTTGAAGGATGATATCGAATTTCAAACTTCTGCTGATCAACTCTACCAAACTTTTGTTGACCCCCAACGAGTAGCTGCATTTACTCGGGCACCACCATCAGAATTTGAGCCAAGAGAGGGAGGCAGATTTAGTCTGTTCGGTAGGAACGTTGAAGGCCAATTCAAACAACTGGAGAAAGATAAGAAGATCGTCCAAACATGGAGACTGGCCGACTGGCCAAAAGGTAAGTCCAGGGCCACTACTGATATCGTGACCTTTTCGTTGTCATCAATATATGGAAGCGCGAAATGGCTGAGTATGCTCCTTCTTTGCCGTTATGCTCACCGGTATGCTCAACGTAGGCCACTACTCAACCCTTACCCTTGCGTTCGACCAAGGCACACACTCCACCGTGTTAAGGCTCAGCTGGGATGGCGTCCCCGTCGGCCAGGAAGATGTCACTAAAAGAAACTTCGGAGACTATTATGTCAGGAGTATCAAGACAACATTTGGGTATGGGAAACACCGCCTCCCTTGTTCATTTTCTCCGTCTTTTTTCATTGCTTTAAGCTGCGTTCCTTTGGTTGGTTTTGTGTTGGCGTGGTTTCTTGTTCCCATGATGAGATATTAGAAGAATTGTATGAGAAATATGGGGGGAGGTGTAAGGATAACGCTGTAGTTCCAAGAGACGAGGCTGACTGATGGGCAATTCCGGGCTGTCCGGAGGGGTTGGTTGTACGAAATAGCTTCGGTGCCGTTCTGTAAAAAAAAGATATATGTCTCTAGGTTTGGACTTAGCGACGAAAGTGCGTATACCCCCCGTTGACAGATAGATCCGGCCGAATGGTTAGGCAAGGGAGGGAATGGGGGCTTGGTTGTGGAGGCGGGAAAGCTGGAGAATTCTTGAAAATGGTAACGCGGAATGTTATGAACTTCAATACAATAACCCGCCCTCTTTCCAATAAAAAGTAAAACGAAAAAAGGACAGACGGAAGGCAGGAATGAGCAAAATGTAATAGTTGACAAACCAAGTACGAGTACCGGATGGTAGACAGGATTATGATATCAAAGCCAGCATAACCAAGTATCAAACCGCAACTTGGGTGATGTGCTTATCGCAGATCGGATCAAGCATTTCTGATGACGGAACCCCTCGATATGCAAGGAAGCTTCGTTCCTGGAACTATGGCTAGTTTCTTTTTCCTTTCCTTTTTTTTTCCGATTTGCTTTTGTGCACCCGTTAGACAGGGCGCATGCGGAATGGGGGGATGCCAATGTGCGGTACTCGAGTGCTATGGTGGGGACGATACCGTATCCCAGACGAGTGGGCAGACGAGCAAGCAGCCCCTACCTACCCACCTACCTCTCCTGCTTATATGAATACGGTACTTCCGCCAGCGCCCCCCCTCCCCCTCCCCTCCCTCTCCCTCTCAGTATCCAGGCACGATACGAGTAACCCTACGGTACATATCGTAACTGAGTTAAAGCCTTGCAGTGTTAAATTAAGGTTTTTGTTCAACCGAGTCTCCGTACTGTACCGCTACCGCCCCGCCTGCCCGCCTCCTACGCCACGATTGCGATGGGGACTCGATCCGAATACGATGAGGGGATGTTTATTAATAAAAATTAAAATTAAAATTAAAAAAATAACCCCCCCCCCTCCCCCCTCACCATTCCCATTCAAGCGGAGAGGGCATAAGTGGATCGCATTAATCTTTAATCAAAACTACCAAGCGAGTAGGTAGGTAGGTATCATAGGTAGGTAGGTTAGGTAGGTAGGTATAGGCAGAAAGGCAAGAAAATAGATATGATACCATAGATATTATAGATGGATAGACTTGAACCTAGAACTTATCATTACCGCAGGTGTAGTAGTACCGGTACCGTATCGTATTGTCCGGATCACTCGTAATCATCATCAAGCAATGGTGAAACCAGGATGAAATGGAGGAGAATATCATGTCTCCTGTTATCATTATTGTTATTATTATTATAATAATAATAATAATAACTACTATCCCTCCTTACCCGAATACCACAGGTTAGTAAACAACCCACAAATAACGATAAAGTTACAGCTACGATACAAACAACCAATAGGCTAAGAGATATCATAGCAACCCGTATAATATAGCAAAGAGCACCGCACCAAAGTTTTGAAACGAAACATAGCTCTTTTGTGACGCCCCCGGCGTCTACTAGTACCTGCGGAGGCCCTTTTCAGGAGCCCCACGGTAATTTGAGGAAAAGTTTCATGCCGACAGCGACGACGACGACTATCTACGGTCACAGTCGTTCCGAGGCGCCGTGGCAGTTGTGTGTGCGTGTGTGCGTGTGTGTGTGTGTGTGTGTGTGTGTGTGTGTGTGCGTTGCTTGTGGGGTACAGTACCGTAAGGCGTTTATGATGTGCCCCCCCATCAATCCATTCATCCATTCATCAATCATCCATTTTCATCCACCCCGTCATGATACCGGCACGGTATGGTAACGCACGTTCGGGATGCGATAGGGGTTTTTGTCAGGAGGCGAGCTCATTGGTTCCTATACGGCATTGCCACTTTACTTCAACTCGCGCTGGCCCTGCGGTCCGAGAGGAGGAGGAGGAGGAGGGAGGCGCTCGTGATTTGCATACTACTCGAGTACTACTGTAACATGATGATCACGTACTGTAGGGGGTGGGCGTATTTGTATTGGTTAGAGTCTTACCGCTCGGCGTAATTGATAAATTTCACTTGGTTAACCGGATTACCGGTACGGTATTTCGTTTGTGATATATCCCCCGTGGCGAAAAAAAAAAGTGTATCAATTTTACGGTAGGGTATTATATTCATGGGGAGATGAAAAGTAAGAAAGAAAGGAAGAAAGAAAGAAAGGGAAAAAGTGAATTAAGGAGAGGATTACCATTGCTGATGATTATTACCGAAATTTCGAACAAGTCACCACTTTTCTTCTTTTCTTTTCTTTTCTCTCTTTCCTTTCCCTACTTACTTTCCATTTCCCCCTGCTGCTTTCCTTCTTTCCTTCCTTCGTTCCTTCCTTCCTTCTTTAATGCCTTGCATACTGGCTTGTGAATGCTAGATAGAGAATTGAGTTCACTCACTCAACCGGCTAGCTTTTTTTCTTCACAGCCCCTTGACATGTCAATCCCCGATAGATGAGCTACGGGTCGGGGGTGGGGGAAGCACGCGTTGTCTAAGTATGAATTGTTTCTCTCCCTCGAGGGAGCGATCTAACTGGACCGTTCGTGCTCCCCGTCATCAAATGGAATTCATCAGTTGTGGCTGGCGACCTGCGTGGTGGCAACTAGACCCCCTTCTCCCCCTTCATTCATTCATTCATTCAGCAGGAGAAAAGGGTTAAAAAAGTTGAAAGATACGCTGACTGGGAATCTCCCCACAGGCGAGGGCGCCAGGCGTCTTGTCACCATGCCATTCGCCAGCCAGCCAGCTGATGATCCGAGCAACGACTGATTGAGAAGAAGAAGAGGAAGAGAGAAAGAAAAAAAAGAAAAGGAGTGACCCCATATGATTTACCGTATCACACTTTGTAGGCAATTTTATGATCTACGGTACACAGCGCGAAAATAGAGAGAGAAGAGAGAAGAGCACAAGTACGAGTAAAGCTATTGATGACAAGCCTGGTCCGCACTTCTATTTTTTATTTTTTGCTTTTCGCGGCAACGCTGTTCCCACCGGATGGGAGTATCATGTTAGTCTAGATGCTTGACGCTAACTGCTTTGCTGCTTGTTCAATCAATCAATCAATCCCCTTTTCTCCCCTTTTTTTTTTTCCGAAAAATTTTCCGAAGCCCTTTTTCTTTTTTGCCCTAGGCAACTTTTCCCTTACATGGCGGCTCTAGGGTATGCGTGCCTGTGCGGTTATTCAACGGTGCGCGCATGAGTGGCTGCCTGCTTGCTTGCTGCTTGCTTGCCTGCTCGTGGCAGGTGGTATGGGTTAGGTGGTTCCAACCAGCTGATCGTGATGGTTGGTTGAGTGAGTGGGAGATGCATATGTGTGCTCTTGTGTTCCTGCCTTCCTTCTTCTGTGTGTTTTATATCTATTTTTTTCCATTTTACTTTCGCAATACCATAATTATTTGATTTAGGACTCCGATTGATTACTTCTGGTGAAGTGTGAAGTCATGCGCTTAAGTTAAAGGTTACAATGATCAAATCAGTCGGAATGCCGGGCTATACAGGAGTTCTACCAAGGGCTAGGCACTGTACCATACTAGCAGTAGGAGAGCGCGGGGGTCTCTCCACCTGTTCTAGTCCGTAGTAGTAATCGTCCTCCGCACATCTTCATTCCCGTCTCCCAGCCTTTCGCCTAGATGGGTGGATCTCCCTGTGTCCTGCTTTCCATTCTCATTCCTCATGGCATTGAGGCGGGTGAGTAAGCGAGCGGGGAGGAGGAGGAGTGGAAAGTAGGAGGGAAGAAATGGAGGGCATTCCAATCGAGTTCGTAAACCGAAACCCGGCAGATTGGGGGGGTAGGAGGAGGACCGCAGTATCTCCATACCTCGAGATAAATCATACATACAGGTTCGGTGTGAGATCACAAAGATGGAAGAGAGGGCGCGCGAGTCGAGCGTGTGCAGGAAGTTCCTGTTCCAAGTATCTTTGTCCTAACGGGAGTACGGGAGAGGTACTAAAAGGTTGCATTCAGAAGTTTTAGCTATGAAAAATATTATGACAGAGGAAACATGGGTCACCATGTGGTGGAGTATGGGTAGAGTTGAAAGCTCGTCGGACAAGCGCGCGCTCATTGTATGGGGACAAACATGAAACCCCCCCGGAAATACGTGCAGCCAATCTAAAATTGAAGGGGGTTTCTTCGGAAAGGGTGTGATGTGGAAGCCAATTTTCCTGCAAGCAAGCCCAAGAAAGCAAGCGCAATGCCCGCTCGGTAAACAAAGTTGATCTGCCCTACAGGCTACAGTGGCATTTCCACGGGCTATTCCTAAATAGTAGTGGCTAGGGGTGGACTCGAGTCCGGTACTTGTGGCTGGTTAGAGGAATGGGTTAGTGAAACTCATTGGCGTCGGAAGGTTGGAAGCGAAATGCTGATCTCAGCCCCTCTGGCCCTCGTTTCCACCTCTCCTTTCTTCTATCTAAAGTTATTCTCCGATTATTGTTCCATCATTCTTGCCAATAGGAAATGGTTGGATACGATCTCTCCGCGTTGCTCGTAGCCTGCCTAACTTACGCCCGAACCCCCCCGCGCTGGCCCACATTCAGACTGGCTATTGGACCGTGGTTTACCGTCGTAAACCTTGATCATCAATAATTCCAGTCGTTGGCGCCGTGGCCAAATTGTCTCTTTTCCTGCTTGTATTTTCCCGCTGTTTTCTTTTTCCTTTCTCCTCTGCCATTTCTTTCTTTTTCGAGGCTTTTTCTCCTTCGGATCCATACCTCGAGGGAAATATGGTGCTCAAGTATTGGGTCATTGCAATGCAAGTGTACGGTACCGAAAGTGATGAGTTCTTTTGCACCCAGCCTACCAGACGTGATACGGTATGAGTAAGTTGGTAGGAGCACTGCATGTGGTAGTGCATATCAGCGCAATGGGTTATGGCTTATTAGAATACAGAATACTGTAATGTATTGGACGCCTGGAGGTATTGGCTGGATGGCATGTGGAAATAGGCGGACGAGCAGGTTGGGACTTGTCCGTCCTCGCAAAGTACGTACTGTACTTGTGCTCCTTCTCTCCTCCGCTTGCCCCTCAGTAATGTATATTGAATATCGACTATTCTGGGACGTTCCCCAAGATGCCCCCCCCCGCCTTCATGCTCCCTCAAATCCTCGCTTGACCTCCTGAAGGAGTTCTACAGTCCTGTCAATAGAGAAAGGTACAGTAGCTACCCTCAATGTTGTACGGTGGAGTACCGGTGGGCTGATTTGGAGAGAGTGTGTGCCAGTACCGGTACTGTATCCCTCTTTCTCACAAGCTCTCACACCACAACCCCCTGCTTGGCGTTTGACTGGAACGTGCCCAGACGCCTGCGGATAGCGCAAATCAGAGTGACCCCTTACGGCGGGACAGCCTAACAGAGGATTTCTCTACTCAAGTATCTCGGTGCCAAAACAAGAGAGAGAGAAGGAGGCCCCCTGGCATTGGTCAACCACCTTGTGTTTTGGAGGACACGATTGCGCGCGTTACCTTAGCTACCCTAGACCAGCCATAGGGTATCGAATCTAGCTTCACTTTCTGCGGGTCTTTTCCTTTTACTCTCCCTCAAGTTCCTCCTCCCCTTCCTCCCCTTCCCCCCTCCACCAGACACCCCTGCCACCTTCGGTTCGTGACGCAGCTTTCTTGCTTTAAAGCTCAGGCGCCCGCCCCCCCCCGAAGAGTCTCTCCTTCCCAGGCTGTGCTTCACACATCAACCCCATTGTCTCCCCCCATTTACTAGTGCACTTAATTTATTACCCATTTCTATTCGCCATCCGAGCATCAGCCCCCCTTCGCACCACACTGTTATACCCATAAGTCTTGCGGTCCGGTACCCCCTTCTTCATATACCACCACTCACTCCCCCCCCCTCGACCACGAGTAGACTTACGCAGATCACGAACACGACCACGAGAGAAACATCGACAATCAGCAAAGAGGATTAGTGGCAACCGAGATCATATTACGCTAAATACCTAATACAAAGGCCAGTAGAATAACACTACAAACCTCACACATATACAAAATGTCGACCATGTCACGAAAAGACGCTCTTGAGGAGTTTATTCGATTGCCTGTGAGCAAGGATATGATCTCATTTCTGGCCGTTAAGGCTGCCAATGTTATTAAGTGTGAAAGCAATACCGCCTTACCTCCGACACCTCCGTCAACCCCACCAAACGGCGATGTTGAGCTAGATTTCTCGGCTCTGAAGCAGCCGGCCCTTCCAACTCTCGAAGAGTTCATTACCTCGACAGTGGATAGGTCCCGTGTTCAAGTTCCTACTTTGATGTCGAGCTTAGTGTACCTTGAACGACTGCAGAAGAGACTACCCGCAGTGGCAAAGGGAATGAGATGTACAGTTCACCGCATCTTCCTCGCGTCACTGATTCTTGCTGCTAAGAATTTGAACGATTCGTCGCCAAAGAACAAACATTGGGCTAGGTATAGCGTTGTCAAGGGATTTGATGGGTTTGGGTTTTCGTTGACGGAGGTGAATTTGATGGAAAAGCAGCTCCTGTTTCTATTGGACTGGGATTTGAGAATCACTACTGAGGATCTTTACGAACATCTCGATCCATTCCTTCAGCCCATCATTAAGCAGCACGAGAGAGAGGTCGAGGAGAAGCTCGAACAGGAGAGGGAATTTGAAAGACACCGGTCACTCATGGAGCTACGGATGGAAATCAACAGCAGATCACGACCACTCTGCACATCATCGATGTCATCTTCCTCCGCATACTACCTTCCTGTTGTAACTTATGGTTCAGACACACCGCCGAGCCAGAATTCTACTCCCCCATCGTCATCATCTGGTCGCTCATCGCGAGCTTCGGAACGGTCAGTAGATTCATACTATCCGCGTGCTAGCCGCTCGCGACGCCGCTCGACTGCCACCGACTATTACCCAACACCTCCTTCCACCGCACCGTCTTCCACAATTATACCCGGCCTAGCACGAAGTGGCACATCATCAAGCATTGCTTCTTCCGAGGCCTCATCACCGAACACACCTTCGGTCGTAATGATGAGAAATCTGCTGCCTATAGATACCGGCAAAAAGAAGCCCAGCCCAACAACTAGCCTTTTCGCTCGTTTCTTGCAGGGAGCTTCTTCATCACACGAGAAGTCACGATCGCATCAGTATCACTAAGGCGGCTTTCTCTTGTTACCCGCCATAATCCCTTCCTTTGCTACCTCAAACTATACTAGTTTTTTTCCTTTTCTCTTTCCTTTTCATCTCGGAGCGGACATAGAGTCTGATAATAACTTAGTACCATTTCCTTCTGGTTTTCTTGTTTGGGGGGCTATGTCTGATACCGGATACAATGGGGGCAGGTGTGGTGTGGGTTCTGCGGAGTTTGGCAGATTAAGCTTTGCAAACTATCTTGGGGTCTTCCTTTCCTTTTTCCTTGGGTCACATTTCTGTTTTTTGTTTTACTTGCATCTGCTTGGCTCGAACCCGGTTGCACGGTTGGTGAGAAAAAAAGGGCCACGGGGTTTTCTCGTCACCACTTTTATGGGAAAGGTTTAAGGTGTTATGGGTTTTGTCTATTATTGGGTTTGGCAGGCGGGGGTGGGTGTCAGTACATAGTCTTTTTCCCGCGATATCCTCTTTTTCTCTTCCTCTTTACTTTTGCATCGCGTGAGTATCTGTTTTTGTGTTTATTTTCTTTTATGGGGTTTTTGCTGGGGAACCGGATACTGGTATAATATTTCTTCAATAAGTGATTCTTTGAAGTATGTATTTTGACTCTTTCTTCCCACTGTCTCTTTTCCCTTATCTTTGTCTATTGTATACTATATTACATTACAAAGGGGCTATCATTTATCGTCATCATTATCGCTGCGTCGTTCTCAGTCTTGAACACAGTATAATATGGGAATGAGATGACGGTGATTGGGTGGGCAGGCGCCTTTGCTAGCAACTACGCGTCTGTGAGGTGAGTAGCTTTTCTTCTTTCTCTTCTTTGAGATGCTCACACTTGCACGTGTTTGACCCACAGAGAGAATACCGTGCAATGCTGTGCGAACACACATGCTCACCTTGCAATTACTTGCAAACAATAACAACAACAACAACCCACAAGAGTGTCATAGCGTGAAGAACTGACGAATACAGTTGGATTTGGTTTGGTTCACTTTCGGCCTTAATGCCTTTCGTGCCTTCCATTATTACCCATTCGTCGTTTATCCCCGTTCTTCTCTCCGATAATGGGTGGTAGGTTTCCTGGACCTTGTCTTGTCCCGGGTGGCACCTGTATGGTATGGTACAGCATCGATACCAGGAGAGTGTCCGTATAGTGCAGTATAGTACAGTCGGTGCGTTCTCCAGGTAAGTCGCAATTCACCGTTCCCTCCCGCCGCCCCACAGTGAGCTGTCGTGGGGCGTCGTACCACACGATATCCATGCTACAGTTGGGGAGATTCGAGGTTCTTGATATCGGCGCACAAACCAACAACGTACAGTACTGTACAGCCATATTATTATTTCGACCACCGGATCGGCTCTTAAGCTGCTGGCTAATGTGTACGGGTTACGATAAGTGCTCTGTAAATATTATATACTGCACTGTACCAAGTCACCGGTAGCACAGTGGCATCTTGAGAAAACGGACGGTAAAAAAAAAAAACCTCTATTCTGTTTGTGTGAAGAAGGTATACTAGTACCGGCACATAGTGTGCCGTACTAGTTGTAGTTGTGCTAGCACCGTACCGGTACTGTACCGAGAAACCTCGAACCTCCCCCTTTTCCCGGTACTCGAGTACATACATCAGTAATATACATGAAATTGGATCTCGCCCCCCCGCTTCGGTATTGATTCCTTGTGTATTATGTTCGCATCATATGTAGCCCCTATCCATCCATTCAGCGGTACTACGATAGCACAATGAATATTACACCACTAACCCCTGCAAAACTCGAAACGTAACGCTTCTTTTCCCCCTTCCTTTTCTTCCTTCCTTCTCGCCCTACACCCCACCTCACCTCACCTCACACCATCCACAAAACAACCCGTCCCGTTTTTTTTTTTCTTTCTTCTTCTTCTTCTTCTCTGGTATGATATGATAAACCACGGTTCAGCATGGTACTCGCACTGTATCATTCGCGCATCAAAGTTCGTGTCACACCTTATTGAGGAGGAGGAGGAGGAGAAAAATAGAATTTACCGGTGGGCTTTGTATGATTATGATTACCCGTGAATGTGAATATGGTTTGCTTTTTATTTATTTCTTCAAGTGTGTGTGTGTGTGTGTCGGGGATGGATGGGTGTATCGATCTGTAAACAACTTTAAAAAAGATCCCACGATGGATGGATACTGTCTCGTGCTGTGTTACGTTACGGTGGTACAAGTACTATCATACAATATATAAACAGGGGGAAAAGCTGAGCTGAGCCACACACACATACCGTACAATATTAATGGCTTGCGAGATATCGTTACGGTGCGGTGCGGTGTGTATGTGGAAATAGAACTGCGAGTTAACCTTAGGTACCGGTATGATGGATGGACTGGACTGGACTGGGTGGGCTATTTAGATTGGGATGGGATGCGGTAGATGGGATGGTAGAATAGAATATAATTGCTTTGAATGGAGTCGGAGTTTTTTTTATAATTATTATTATTATTATTATTATGATAATATTATGCAGAAGAAAAGAGGGAGGAGGAGGAGGAGGAGATTTGTTGCTATGTTTATCAGGGCTGAGGAAAAAAACGGTGGCGGGTTTGCTTCTGTTCTGCCTGCAGTCGGTTCTGTCTGTCTATCTGTCTGTCTATCTGTCTGTCGGTGGATCGGTCGGTCGGTCGGTCGGCGTCGTGCGTGGGGTGTGGTGTGATACAGGAATGGGAGAGGGAGGGAGGCGAGCTATCGTATGGTAAGATATACCAGTGGGGGTTCCTTGGAAGAAGGCGAACGATGGGAAGAGAGGGGGGACAGTTACGATCGGAATCGATCTGTCTGCCAGTGTTCTTTTTTTGGAGTTCATTGCCTCCTTCTTTCTTTCTTTCTTTCCTTCCTTCCTTTCTTCTTTTTTCCCTTCTCTGCATTTTCCTTCGAGGCTTGGATGGTTTCTTCTTCTTTTCCTTTCTTTTCTTCTATCGGTATCGGTACTTTATTGCACAATCACGCCCCCAGTTATCGACAATCGATAAGGAGTCCCAGCCTCACATACGGTATGATACCATACCAAGTCCTATCGTATCAAATCATATCATATCATACACCCATCCACCCAAAACCCAACAAATGTATCATCGTAGTTTCCACAAGTATCAGGAGCCTCCTTTTCCCTCCAGACGATCATGCTCATACAACTTTGCCCCCCCCATCATAACTAAGCCCAACCAACCACCAACTGACCAACCATTCCATTCCTCCCCCTGCCCCAACTAACTAACTAACCAACCAACCAACCGTAACTGCACCCGTGCCGTAACCGTAGAGTTATCATACAACCCATCCAGGCATCCATCCATCCATCCATCACTCGGGCATATCAAGCCCCACCCTCCTAGCACTCATCCTAATCCGATCATCATCCCCCCGCGGCCCCAGCGATGGATTGTACCGCTCCAGAAGCGTAGCGTAGGTTCGCTGAGCGCGGAGGTATGTTGCCAGTTGCCCGAGCAATTGTCTATCCTTATTCCTCGTCTCCCCCTCTCCGGAGGAGGAGGAGGAGGAGGAGATGGAGCTTCGAAGGCGGGTGTGCAGGTGTGTGCGCTTTTGCGAGATTGGTGGGAGCTCGCGGAGGAGTGTTCTGTAGAGGGCTCTCGTCGTCGTTGTTGTTGCGGCGGCGGCGGCGGTTGTGGTAGTGGTGGCCATTGGGTGGGTTGTATGAGGTGGGGTAATGTGGAGTGTGTTGGTGGTGATAGGGGGAGGAGGAGGGGGAGGGGGAGAAGGGCGAATTTCTTTGAGATGGGTTGATTGATTGGGGTTGATTGACTGTGTCGTGATGATCTGCGATTGCGGGAGTTTGTGTTGTTGTTGTTGAAGGAGGGAGGGAGGGGAAGGGAGGCTAGGCTGGGGTGGGGTGGGGTGGGATCCTAGTTTAGTGCACGCTGGGGCTGGTGGGGGGTGTGGTGGAGGTGGTGCTCTGGACTCTCGGGCTGGCATCGGCGCACTGTGATATGTATAATATATGCTATTCGAGTACGGCGCGGTACTGGTCCGAGTACTGTACAGTACGATACGATGCGATGCGATGCGATAGACGATAACAATTTGCATCGGGCTTGCACTACTACTGTACACTTATCTACAGCATTTATTGTACCTACCATATCTCTCCATGATATCTGTCAAAATCTAAGTTACACCCCTCCAGAAAACCCGCACGTTACTGTAATATCGAACCATCTGGCCCTTTGCCCGGGTATCAATCAAGGCTGCGGCCTTTCCCTCCCGACGCCCATTCAATCTTCCCAGCAGCGCCAAGCAGCAGCCAGGACTCGATCCAGTTCTAAACCGCCCTGCAGACACGTGACAATAAGGCCTCAACATCAGATTCCTCCAAACTGCCAGTTGCTGGTCCCCCCCTCCGTATTATAGATCGCAAATGAATAGATTAAAAACGGACCAACCAAGATATGACAAGCAATATGGCTCTCGTAAGTGCACATCATCATCACCACCCATCACCAAATTACCTTGTTATAAAGTGTATGATTCCCACAGAATCCCACGCACCTCCGGCCCCACTCCACTTCCATGCAATTCAATTTACACTTCCGTGCGGATAGTCACCAGTTGAATTAATTAATTAATCAACTTAGGGGAAGAAGAAAGCAAGAAATGCGAGGGGGGGCAAAATAAAAAGAAAATAAAAAAGTTCCTTGATAAAAATAACGACGAGGGGCGCCTTAAAAGCAAGTAGATCCCCGCACCGTATGTGCTCAAAGATTTCCTATGCATATGGCCAATGCGAATGCCAGAGCCAATAGGGAAGCCCTCCTCGCGCCCAATGCTACCGCCGAGCCCCCTCCTTCTGCACCGCCATCCTCAGAGGTTTTGTTCTTTTCCTGTGTGCCCCCGCTGCTGCCGCCACCACCACCACCATTACCACTGTTTCCTGCACCAATACCTAGACCCGGCGGGATCGAGTATTCGGAGGAGCTGTTGTAGAGAACGCCATTGTATACCACGCCCTTCCCCCCTGCGATCATGAAGACCTGATCAATGCTACATGTCGCTGTTTCTCTAACGAAGCAGACTTGTGGCAAGCGGTTCGGGGCCTTCAATGTGGTATTGCTATTTGGGGGTCCGGTTGTGGAATATACGTTCGATCCAGACCGGGTGATTTTATCACCTGTGGCGATGGAAAGTCCGCGGATCATACGGTCGAATATAACGTATGCTGTTTCCGGTTGGTATGAAGGGACCAGGTGCCCTGCTTGATAAACCCTCACAAAAGAGAAGTTTCCGTGCTGGCGAACCTGCCCACCGACATAGGACGAGTTCACTCGGATATCCTGGTACCCCGCGGCCTTGAATGCTGCTTTGCCGGGGTAGTCTACTGCGAGGCTCACTGCTTCTCCGCCCATGTAGTTGCAAATGTAATCCCTATCGCCTAATTTTCCCACTAGTCAGCGGGCTGGAAATGATTGGCCAAGAGGGATGGGTGACTGTTTATCGCGCGCACCGTATATAAGCGAAACTTTGACCCCTCTGCCTAGTAGATATGCAATATCCTCGACCTCTCCGCCGCGGACGAAATCGCCGGCTAGCAGCCCCGTTCAGTTTTATATTCTAAAATAACATGATAGAACAGATTGTGGTAATGTGTGACTTACTGCTGTCGAACGCTCCGTAAACGTAGCTATTACTCTGCGTGTAATTTACCGGTGTCCCAATTGCTTCTTGGACTGTCGCGTTGTTCAGATATTCCAAGTAGTAATAGTACGGGAATGGGTCTTTATGATCGGACGCGATGTCGTAATACCCCCTTTAATAGTAGCGGTTAGAAAACACCACTTGCAAATACGTTGAGGGAACCCTACCTGCCACTAGGTTGGTATACATCCCGGATATAGGTACAGTATGTATTTGCATCGTCGCAAGCTTTATTGACGGTATCTGAGTCGCCAAAGCTTTTGGGATCGGACACCTTCAAAAGCGACCTGCACTTCTCGATTCTGGCAAGACACCCACCCGGTTTAGAATAATCGTTCAATGCCGCATCCCGCACCCTATCGCTGATAACCTTGATCCCGTATGGATTCGCGTTGGCATATTGAGGATACCAAGGTGTTTGTATGGCGCTATCCACACAGCCATTAATTATCCCGAGTGATTCAAGGTGAAGTTCAACTGTATTATTCTTCGAAAGCTCCCCAGTTTCACGCTTTTCGTTCTGCTCCTCGAAATAAGCCGAGAATTTTGGTCTGATAAGATATTAGCACTGTGGAGGTTGCATTCGCGTCATGGAATATCACCCGTATTTTCCTCCGTAACTTTCTGCGAAAAGGTTAATACCAGTGGAATTCGGGTTGTATTGAGGGAAGTCAACCAGCCAGGCTTGCAAAAAGTGCCAGGCAGACATGGCGGATATTTCTGTCGTGTTTGCTGTAAACTCCTTATTACCCGAGGGAAATGTTCCGTTGAGAAGGGCAATTTTGTATATTACTTTGCTATAGTCTTGCAGATTTGCAAATTCCTCGTCAGAATAGCCGAGGTCGCCATAATATCTGGTATTTGTTGGAGCTGTAGTATTTGGTAGGTAGGTCCCATTCGGATCGAGCAGAGCTACTGTACCGTTGGTGGGAACATCAAAGGAAAGGCCTACTTGGTTTGGCTAGATTGTACATGTTAGTTGAGATTACTCTCCGCAATCAAAGACGAAGGTAATAACAAACTTGGTCAATGAACAGCATATTGCTCGTTTTGTCCCAGCTGAATGGCCTTGTCCTTGTGGTAATCGAATTACGGTTTGCCGGCACGGCTTCGCAAGGTCCCAGTTCAGAGAACATACCGATCAAAGAAGAGCTGCCTAAAAGTCACCGGAAGTCCTTCAGCCTCAAGTTCGAAAGAAGTATTTTTCCGAGGGAAAAAGGGATGTCAACACACCAGGACCGCCATTGAGCCATATTGTCAGAGGCGCACTCTCGGGATTTTCTTGGGCCTCAACGAACCAAAAGAAGGTATTTATTGGGTAATTCTGTTGCACCGGAGCCAATGTCAAGGGAGGAAGGTGAATATGGCCCGCAAATTGCTTCTGCTTCGTGCTTGCTGTTCGGCAAATCTCCGATGTTGGGTTCTTGTAGCGAATGTAAACATTGGGATTGTGTGGAGATCTGATCTCTTTCTGATCCCGAACGGGAGGCGGGTATCCTTGCGCCGCGAGCGCAAATGGAAAAGAGAGTCCAAACGCTAATATTGACGCCGTCAATCCTTTTAGAGGAGTCATATCGCAGTTGTGGGCGGGCCGCGAACGATCTTATGGGTCTCTGTGAAAAACAATCAAACATGCCCAGCTAACCCACGATAATAACGAATGAGCTCCTACCAAAGCGGTTACTTTTTGTAATGAACAGCGGAGAGCAACCACGTACACATGCGCGGGCTGAGCAAGAAGCGAGGAACAAAATGTCGGTGCGCCGGTTCCAATTCAATAAGGTCCCAGAGTTTGTAGGGCAAAAGGCGAGCGGAGAAGCGAAAGGCGAGGCTGTTAGGAGGAGCCCGTGCAAAAGTGCCACCTGAGGGGGATACGGATATAAAGTGAGCTGAGTGTAACACAGGAACCATGTGGCGCATAGTAAATCACTCGCTTCATTGGAGCAGGGACCCACAAATGATGTATGAATGACTGCGCCTTTTTCCCCGCCTAAGGGACTGCACTTGTGCGACTAAGAGGGAAACAGCCGACCCAATCGATAGGGGCGGGGGGCACAAACACTGGTACTAGGAGAGAAGAAGCGAGGTATTGCGGGACTCGAATCTCCGCGCCAAGAATTAGCACCGTTTCTGGAATAGCTATTACGAGTACATGTTCCCGGCATGTAGAACCTGAACACAGGGATCAAAATTTTGTATGGCGAATTGTCTGTGCGTATCTGAGCGCCATACTAAATTCGGATCCAAATGTTCAGGTTCTTCATGCCGGGAACGAGTACAGGCACAGTAAAGGGGTGCCAATTCCTGGCTCGGAGACACGAGCACCGGCATTTCAATCAGGAAGACACCACAACCCTCGAGGTCACTGATGACATTCGCACGACAGAACGCGGCCGGGGCGCGCGGGGGGGGGTTTCGTTTAAGTTATCGGACCGCATTATCTAGTGAGAACCGTCGGGAGCTAGTATGTTCAAACAAGATTTCTATTCTTGTTCTGCCTCGGGGTTGCAATAAAACTCCTAACTCTGTACTTCCAGGACTAAGCCTTTCAGGGCTCCGATTTTGACGCAATTGTAAACCTCACCCCAGTCGCTTCTTATTTCAACGTAGGAGTACCGTATCTACCGGTTCTCGCCAGACAAGCGGTATTCCCCCGAGCTGTAATTACGTTCTTTCAGATGCATCTGACAAGAAGTGATCTATTCCCAATGACGTACGCAGCCCGCTGCGCGAGTAGGCCTCATATCGTTCCGAGTTGCTATGTTCAACCCCGGTTCTCAAGAATCTCTGTTATAAGCCACTATTTGGATATTAGGGTTTGGTGCTAGACTAGCTGACAGGACGTCGAGCAAGATAGGGCAGCGAGCAGTGCATACGAGTCAGTGTTTTCCATCCAGGTTAGGCACAACATCTCCCTGAGGGAAGTGGTGGTGCCCGGCAGCCTATCAAATACCGTAGAGGCTTGAATAGTTGCGAGTCCATGCCGAACTTCACTCACATTTAGCGCGGTAATAGGCAAGGCCATCACCCTGATTAGCTAGAATATCACCCGTTAAAGGAACACGTCCACTCATAGAACGCTGACATGGCCGATCAACGAACTCGGCCTTCCTCTAGTTGAAGATGAACTACCGCTTATACTCGAGTACATTCAGGAGTCAGAAGGTGGAACGAAACCAGTGCCTGAAAACGGGTCAGGGGATATCGTTTGAGTTTGGCGCTCTCTTGTTCCCTTATGTCTCTTAGGGGGGCTGAGCAGCTTGCCTTTTCCCCCGGGGTGGGTGATTTTCCACCACACCGGTAGCATATGGACCAATTATTAGTTTCTACGCTAGCCCATTTCCCGGAGGAACGCCCACTCAGGCAGGTGGTGCCTGTGAAGACGACATCCTATGAGCAATCACTCTTCCTTGTGGGGGATCAGCAAACCCTCAATTGATCAACCGACCAACCAACCAAATTCAAGACCGGCTGCCGAGGACGGCTGTGTTTCGTGGTGTAACGGTATGATGTCGCCACAACTAGGACAAAGATACCATAAGAACTCAAATGCCGGTAATGGGGCCCTTTTCTAGGAAGTCGGAATTGCCTCTCCTCTCTTTTTTTATTTGTCTCGGAAAGCAGGTTTCTTGGCACTCGAGTACACTTTTTCACCCTTTTCCAAAGGAGGGGTTTTTAGACAGCCCAGCACATAGTCCATTTATTCCACTTACCGTATTCCATCTCCCTACGGGCCAAGTACTTGTACAGTACTCGAGTACGGTGCTTTACTGTTTGCGCCGCAGATAAAATACCAATGCAAACCCCCATGGTGGTCAGCCAAGCGGGGTGTGTGGCGTATCCCTCTCGACAGGGTCCCAATCCCAGCCGACAACGCTGTCGAGGGTGGCGCAAACCCGGGGAAATTGGGCCGACAGGCGTGGATGTTTTGAGGCTCTGCTGTACTGTTTACCGAATATGGGACCTCTGTTAAGAAAAACCCGGCCCCGGCGAATCTTCCCCCATCCCGACGTGCGTACAGGCTCTAGAGAAAACTTGTGCATCGGAGCCGCTTGACCGTAAAGAGGTACGGCGGCGGGTTGGCCCCTGGGAAATGTACCGTTATGTTGCCGTGCTGCAGGCACCGGTATTGAACCCGAGGGAGGGAGCAAAGGAGGCAAACGCCTGGACGGACTAGCTCCAGACACAAGGCCGGCTCTGAGTTACAATCGTTGCGGCCAACCGATTGCTCACGGTACCGAGATCTGAAACTTGCAAAAGCTAAACTCTCTCTGTTGACAAGACCAATTGTCGCTGTCAGATCCAAACAATTGGTGGACATCATGTTTTAGGGCATAAAGATGAAGCAGGACAACTCATAATGTGGAAATGAAAGAATATTATATTCGATAATCGACTATCACCTAATCAGAGAATGCTACTCCATTCTTTATCCCTACGCGGTAGCCTACCGGGACCTCAAAGTGGAAATGGGGAGTTAGCTCTTGGTCGTATGCCGGCTTGATCCAAGCACCCCCCCGGTATCCAGGAGTCTGTAGTGATTAATTGAACATTGTTTAGCTTCTGAACCCAGGGTATCAAGATTTCCCGCCACACTCTCCCAATTTTGCGACTTTATATGTCACGACCAGACACTATCAATCGGTACCTAGTATGTGTGCTTGCCACTGCACTCACGCGGCTTCGCCAAAGGTGTCTTAGAAGCCCGTAATCTCCTCTTGGTAATAGGGTTTATCAATGCCCTAGGAGCATCCGCAACCACCCTGTCAATCTGCATCTAATCTGATCGTTTCTATGACATCTCGGGATCTTTGAGGTATCGTATATCGGATGTATCTCATCCATACTGCTCACGGCCCCGGTTTGCTCTGCCATCACCCTCAAGTGTTCTAGCTAATAAATACACAGTTGCAGCAATGGTGAAATATTAAAGGAGGTCCCAAAACCAAACCGTAGCAGAGGCGCCCCTATCATATGTGTGAAGCGATGAATCTTAAACTGAGTTCCCAGACCAAGGCATTTTGGCGGTTGTGGTAACAAGGTCCCCCACCTCCCACTGTCTACCAAGGAGAGAGAGGTCCTTGAGGTTCAGAGTTTTCTAAGCTAGGTTGCAGCCGTGGCTCCCCTACCCATTTTACTGGCCAAAAAGCCCGGGAGTGAGCGACGCCACTACCGTGAGAATTCGAACAATGGGCCCATGGGCTAGAACGTTGGAGTTGCCCCTCCTAGCAAAGCCTGGTGTGTTTTTCGCCCCTTTTCTAGTGGAGGAAATTCTGGACTGCCTAACACACAGTCCAATTACTTAAGTTGTTACGGTAGAAAACGACAACGTATTAGGCCGGGAAGCGGATCAGACTGGAAAGTGAATCAGTTAAAATGCCACCAGAAAAGCAGATATCTGGAAATCACAATTGAGGGACAACACTAGGCAGAGGATATTTAGAAGGGCAGGAGATATTTCTGGTGCCACATCGTTTTAGATCTGCCGTTTTTGAGCTGAACCCAGGGGTCTCCATTCCGCCGAATTCCTCGTGGCGAGGATTTGTGTGAAATTTACAAACAAACCAGTTCACTTCCGAGGGCTTGATCCACACCCCGGTCCAGTAGTTAGAGCGAATCGGCGCCGTGGGTATGATATCTGCCAGCTCTATGATCTCGAGACCCTGCAAGCTCTCGAGGGCTAAACTGGCCGATCCTGAATGACTTTCGCCAGATGCAGCTAACGCTGAGTGGATCTTATCTGGGCGCTCCCTTACTTGAGCGCCCACATCCCTTCTGCATAAACAAACTCCTCACGCTAATGTTCATGAAAACAGGAAATCCCACAACAACTGGTAGCTTTCTTTTTGCTCGAATTTTGGAGTCGGGAGATGGTCCATAGTTTAATAAAAAATTAATAAAGAAATAATTGTGCTCCACTTTTCATGAGTAATCACTCGACCAAGTGCTTTTCGCTCCCAGCGAGAAAGATTTGCAATCGCGTGCTTCGGGCAAGCGGCCTCTCCCGCCATTAGTCATCAGCTCTATCCTGACCTCAGCAGTTTTAAAGCTTTCTGTTGGATATCCTATTAGACTCAGTATTTGTACTCCCCGCTTCCAAGCAGAAGTAGCCGCCGATCGTCAAGAGGCAAAACGGCTCCGAGATACAGTTAAAGGTTTGCGTAAGGGGGCTGGCTGGATGCACCGGGAATGCCTTCTGGCTATTAGCCGACAGGAGCAAGGCTGTCACCCCAATGACACGGAGTGCGACTTCAGAGGCCGACGTGCCGTTCCGCGGGTACATCCTTGACCGAGAATTTGGTCTCCCCTTACTTACCTTCGAGCATATGCTGACCATGGCACCCACCCGATAAACAGGGGAAGAATGGATTACTAAGAATGGAAGCACAGCATTCCAGTTTTGCTGCCCTCCCGGATGTTTGCTCACCTGACACCACTTTTTGCCTTCCCTGTTCTTCACCTGTAGTTGCACGGTGCATGTAGCTTCACATCCTGTCACTCGTAGTCCAGTCGCTGGAAAGTGAAAATTGAATAAGGCAGTGAGTTCACGGTTGAGGTGGGCATAGTCTAAGAGCTCGACGTCCTGGTATCCAGCCACCGTAGTTATTAGAAAAGTAGGGAAGGAAAGAAGGAAAACTCCTTAAGGGGCTCCATAGGTGGCTGGAGGTTGCAGCTGTATCACGAATAGTCTCCCCCCCCACAGTTCCTGTAGTGGAATCCTAAATAGCTTACCAATCTCATTCCCGGGGGGAAGGTGGCAAACACCACGAGGGCAGGGAGGTTGAAAAAAAAATTGAAAAAAAGTAAACATACCATCGCAATAAGAATCAAGAGACACCGCGTCTGTTTCGCGAAAGCCGCCGCGTGAGACGCTTACTTATTGCTCACCAAAATACAATGTCTGCCCCTAAGGTATAGCCAGCAGTGGCAACGCGGCAGCCACTCTCGTCAGGTGGGCTTAATAAAAGGAGAACTGGTCGGTAACCCCTCATGAACCAAATATCCCGAGAATCCACACTCTCTATAACTGTCAATTCTTTCAAGCGAGGTGTAGTATCGCAGAGATTGATCTAGCGTAGGTGAGGGCTGGGGACAGACTCCTCTGTTTCGGCAAGTACTTAGTGCCTGCGTCGTAGCCCAAAAGCCTCGGCGGTAGTGGGGTTGGGAGGAACAGGGGTCCGGCTGTTTTTTTTCTTTCAATTCTTCGAACTAAGGATTTTAGCTCTCCAGAGTTACCTGCAGATAACTTATCGGCGGACAATGTCGGAGTGTGTCTGGTGGGAAAAAATTAGTGGGGTATTTTTAGCGGTGATTTGAGAGGCTGAGACGGCAAGCCGAGGCCACGCGAGCTAGGGTTTGGTTCGGTTCGGTTTGCGCTATGTGGCGGTAGTGCTGGGATGATGAGGGCCCATTTTATGCAGTGGGGGGGTATCATCTTAGGGGCAGAGTGCTTGCATGTTGTTCTATTTGGCAATAAAAATAAAATAAAAAAGCCTGCAAAAGTATTCGATGTGCCTGCGGGGTTTTAACCTACCGTGCAGTGTGATGCATTGTTATGCTCGTGCTTTACGTATGTATCTGTGTCCGGTATGCATGTAGGTGCTCTCGCTGTACTTGTGCGGGTGCTCGAAAGAGAGGTGCAAAGGGTGGTTGAATAGTAATAGTAGAAGCCAAAAACAAAACTGATCGCTAGTCCCCCGGTAACTTTGTACTGCGCTCGAACACTGCTGTGCTTGTCCTCTAGAGTGGGGAAAAATGAAGGGTGCGGTGAGAATGAACGCACAGAACCATAGCTGTGGTTGAAGCGGAGGGGAAAAAAAGTGAACGCAAGGGAGGAAAAAGGGAAACAATGTCGATACTGGCCTCTGGCCGACTGCAGAGTTGCCGGGTGGTGGCCCTTTAATAACACCGGCAGCCTATGCTATTATCATATTGCTCCTTGTTGTGGGGTTCCATGGACAGAACCTTTCTCCTACTGTAGCTGCGGACTGTACGAAGGGCCCATAAAGTGTATTTCTTCTGGGCGGATATGGTGCTTGCGCATTCCACCCCTCTTCTCTTCACTTTCCCACTCTTCAGAGGGCTTGCAAGGGGACTTTGTTGCATCGGGCTTGGGTCTTAACGAGTCATATTTGATACTAGCCTGCAGCGTCGGGGTTGGGATGCGTACAGTGCTAGCACAGGACAGCCCAACGGCGTCCGGCTGCTGGGTTTATCAATGCGGGCCATGTTATTTTTTTGCTCTACAATAACTCCGCCCGTCTCGAAGGAAAGCTGTGGAATAGATGGAATACTGTAGAGTACCAATGGCATGTATATTACAAACCTGGGGCGTGATTTCAAGGGTATGATATATGTTAATTTGTCGGGGTAAACTGTTTAGTATAGGGTTAGGGTTCTATGACTTGTTCTGTGCTGTGCCGAATTGTTCTGGTGGTGTCACTTGTGGTGGTGGTGGTGTTGCCGGTTGACGGCGGAGAGTTGGAAACCCTTTTTCTCTCCACCAGTCCTTTCCCCTTCCCTTGTTTGCCTTTCCTTCTTGCTTCCCCAAACGCTTGAGCTGGTGGCTTTTTCAATCTCGACCAACTGGAAAAAGACGGGGGCGAGGCAAAAATGGACTAAGACAGGGATGTAAGAGGCAGAAAAGGCAGTTTAGAGGGCTAGGATTACCAATTAGGGTTAGCGGAGTCCAATTTGAGTTGGCTTCTCCTGCGGTGATGGTCTCAAGTTGCAACCAGAGGCACACCGCTCCCTGCTAATAGTCCCTCCCTGCTGTTGCCCATTCATTCTTCTGTCGGTGTTTCCTGGCCACCACGCTTTCTTCACCCCCTCCCCTCCTTCAGTGGTTACTGCTGTTTCCTCGTCCGCCTGTTAGTCAGTCCAGAAGACTCAAGTGTCTGCCCTTCGAGCCAGCATTCAAGCGGAAAAACGGAGCGAGAGAAAGGACAGAGGCTCGGTGTTGTATGAGCCACCAGTGAAAGTGAGGGAGGTTGAGAACGAGTGAGCGAGTGAGCGAGTGAGGAAGAAGTACAGTGCACGACGGGGAAGCCCTGGATCGGCAGGACACGGGTTTCTGTTACAACAGAAGACAGAACTGCGGTACGGTGGTGCAAGGGTCTTGTGGTGAAAGACCGAGAAAAAGAGACCAAAGAAGTACCAACCCACACCCTACACTCGCCGCATTCACTGGGCTCACCCCTCGCCATCCTCCCTTTCTCCCCATAGTTCGCTCCCAATAACAACAATAATATCCAGCACTCCCAGCGGCTGGGCCCTTCATTATCATCATTCCCCTTCTCTTCCATCAAGATTCTCGGCCCCCCTTTTCTCTTTCTTCTTTCCTTCCTTCCTTCAAAATTCGAGTTGTTTTGCTCCCTATTCCGTTCATTTGGATCCTTTAACCCGTGTTTCTCTCCCTAATTAGGACATTACGACACAACATTCTAAGGCGCTCCGCTCTTTCTACAACCCCAACGCCGATACCGTACGTGAAAGATACACACAAGCTCCCGTCTACTGTATCTCGGGATTATCGAATCGATACCTTACTGCCCCTTCACAATCTTTTTTCTACCCAAATCACTACTCCGAGTCTTCGGTCACAGAAGAATCGACATTAGAGGTTCTTCTCATGGAGCCGCCCACAGTACCTCATGTAAACCTCCCACCCCGGAGGCACCGTCCCCAGCAACAGATCCGTGGCGTGGACGTATCAGCATCAGCATCTTCAGGGCCGATGTCACAACCTTCCCATACAGGTACTCATCGTCTCGCCCCTTATTCCACTGTTGGGCAGTTTTCCCTTGCCCCTACTACTCAGACTACTGTGGTCACCACGACTACAACAACAACTACATCCTTTCCACAACTTCTCATGAGACCTCCTAGAAATCTAAACGAACTGGACCCCAAGGAGTTTCCCCTAGCTGCTGTACCAACACCATCGAACCTCAAGAGATTTTGTTTCGATCTTAATGGGAAACCTACCCACTTTCGGGAGACAGACGACCCGGAGCAGTCTTTGAGAGAGGTAAGGAGTGGGATTCCGGCTCGGTCTTCGGATCGGAAGTGGCCATTTGCTGATAGAAATAGTTGGACATGCTTGTACATGACCTTGATCAGAATAACGGCCTCATCAGAAAAGTTGTCCGGGGGGAGGAACGCGTGCAGGCCCATAACCCTTTGACAAGCCCGCCTGCATCAGCCACACTACCTACGACCTCCCATTCCGCATCGAGTCGGAAACGTCCCGCCTCGCCGGTATCGATCTCGGAGGCAGTCGAGCGCGTATCCTTGTTACAGAAAGGCAGTAAACGCCGACAAACAGGAAGACCGAGATCAGGTATACTCTCTAGCAAGGCCAACACACCTTCACCTAGAAAGCATCTTCGCTCAAGTCGTAACGCTACTCCAGCCACGCCTGTTGAAATAAATCCTCCTACCACTCATGCTCCTAGGCCTGTCCGTCTTGTTCACCAGCAATTAAGCCAGCTGCAAAATTCGCAGTCATTATTCACCACGGTTAATCTCACGCCAAATCAAAATCATCAACAAGAGACCCCACTGACTTTATCACAGATGGGAGTGAAACCGCTGGATTTGGAGGCAGAAGACTTGGAGATGGGCTCAACCCCTACCCCACAAGAGGATCTTGAGTTGGATGATGTTGAATCAGATTCCACTATGATACCTACAACTCTATCACCTGATACCCAACATGCGGCGAACGATAGCGTTGCTGTCGGGTCTGCTCAGCCACTGAGTCTTCCAAGTCCAAGTCTAAGTCCTGTGACAGCCGCCCTGACTCACGGAGGTAGTTATTTCTCGGCGATGGATACTGATGAGATTAGCTCACCACTCGAGCTGCCACCTAGCGAGGAGGATGCAGTTGACGAGCCAAATCAGCTGACATTAAGTCCGCAAAGACATATCATGCAGCTACAGACACCCAGAGAGCAATGTACCCCTGGGTTGATGGAAATTCCAAAAATGTTGGATTCCTTTGATGCCATGCCTTCTGCCGTCAAAACTTATGTGATGTATCAACTTCTCCGCCGATGTTCCAAGAGCACGCTTCAAACGGTTGCAGAGGTGGTCAACCCTGCTCTCAAGTGCGACTTCCTTACTCTTCTGCCTCCAGAACTTTCTTTAAATATTATCAAGTATCTAGACATTAAGAGTCTCTGCAATGCTGCTCAAGTATCAAGGCGTTGGAGGATTATCATCGACTCCGACGAATGGACATGGAAGAAACTGTTCGATAATGATGGGTATGTTCTGGAAAACGGCGAGTTGGATAGGGCCATACGAGAGGGCTGGGGTTTCCAGGATCCGCAGGGCGATGATGACTGTGAGAGGGATATCAATGCAGGAACCAGATCCAATTATTGTGCCCCGACTCTTACGACCCCGCCACCGCATGGAAGACAAAAGAAGAAGTTCAATACTAGAGCGAATTCTAAGAAGCAGCAGAAGAAGCGTGAAGCCGTTGAGACACTTGGGAAGGAGGAGTTTAACGAAGTTATATCGGAGATTTACTCCAACTCTGTCGGCCCTGTTGCGGCTGCTAATGCTGCGGAAAGAGCTGGCTCCAGGGCATTGGTGGGATTACAGTCGCTAAGGAATCTACATCTGTTTAAGTCCATCTATCGAAGACACCACATCATCCGCCGTAGTTGGATACGACCGCAAGTGAAACCAAGACATATATCCTTCCGTGGCCATCAGAGACACGTGGTTACTTGTCTACAGTTTGACACAGATAAAATTCTGACGGGCTCTGATGATACGAACATTAACGTGTACGATACCAATACGGGAGCGCTGCGCAACAAGTTGGAAGGACATGAAGGTGGGGTTTGGGCTTTGCAGTACGAGGGCAATACTTTGGTATCCGGCTCAACGGATAGAACAGTCCGGATTTGGAATATCGCTGCTGGTGAATGCACCCAGATTTTCCATGGGCATACTTCGACTGTCCGATGCTTGCAGATTCTCATGCCAACTAAGATCGGTGTTAAGCCGGATGGTAAAGATTTGATCATGCCGAAGGTGCCGTTGATAATTACGGGATCTCGGGACTCAACGTTGCGAGTATGGAAGCTTCCTATGCGTGGCGATAGGCCCTATCTACCGGGAACTAGTCGGGATGCGAATGATAACGATCTTTTCCTAAACCCTAACAACAACCCGTATTTTATTCGTACCCTTTCGGGGCATCAGCATTCTGTTCGTGCGATTTCAGCACATGGAGATACGCTTGTGAGTGGCAGTTACGATTATTCTGTCAAGGTCTGGAAGATATCTACTGGAGAAACTGTTCATACACTGCGGGGGCATGTGCAGAAAGTCTATAGCGTTGTGTTGGATCATAAGCGAAACCGCTGTATCAGCGGAAGTATGGACAACTTGGTCAAGGTCTGGTCATTAGAAACTGGATCTGTGATTTACACTCTTGAAGGCCACACTCAACTTGTTGGCTTGCTTGATTTGAGTCATGATAGACTTGTCTCGGCTGCTGCAGACTCGACATTGAGGATCTGGGACCCAGAAACCGGGAACTGCAAACATACTCTCTCAGCGCATACAGGAGCGATTACTTGTTTCCAACACGATGGGCACAAGGTTATCTCTGGTTCTGACAGAACACTCAAAATGTGGAATGTTCAAACTGGCGAGTTCATTCGTGATTTGTTGACCGACTTGAGCGGTGTGTGGCAAGTCAAATTTAATGAAAGGATTTGTGTGGCTGCCGTCCAGCGCGACCAGGTCACCTACATTGAGGTAATTTACTCTAGCTTTTCCTCTCTTTCGCTTTTTTGTGTCTGATTTATTTTTAGGTGCTTGACTTCGGTGCTGCGCGGGACGGTGTCCCCGAGGACGAGCGTGGTCGTAGAATTGTCGTTGATAGGAGCGGTCTGGTGATACCCGATGGAAACGACACCATGGATGAAGGTAAGATATCTTCATTACAGTGGAGCTGAGAATAAATATCTAATTCTATCACTAGCTGGTGACGATTTTTGATTGATTTGCGAAGAGTTTCCCATCGGTCGTCGTACCCTTTCCACCCCCCCCCTATCTCGTTTATCAAATGCTCAAGGCAGAGTTACATAGTGGTCGAGTATGTTGGGATGTGGATAGGGTGATAAAAATTGCCTATCTCGGTTCAGCCTGGGCTACAGAAGAACAGGGGTTAGCTGCCGAAGTAGAAGCGGTTTGTGGGAATTATTTTTAACACTCCTCCCCTGAATTGGTGCCGTATTAAACAAGTCCCTTTTTATTTCGTTACATTTTGATTGTCTTGGCATCTCTTATACCTCTCACGAGCATTGCTATGGTTTTTTCTTTATTCTTTTTCTCCTCCGTTTGTTTGGGAGGTGATCCGGTAGCATGGGGTTGTTGATGAATTCCTTTTGTTTTCCCTCGCCTTTGGTATTTTTCCCTCTCGTATGTCCTTCTCTACTGTATTTCTTCGGTCTTGCATTTGGTTTTTGCTTCTTCTCTTTTGCACATATACGTCTCATTCTTCCAAAAAGGATTGTAATTTTTGCGCTTCTTTGCTTCTGGGTTAATTTTCTTGCTGGTTCAGATATATTTTTTCTTTTGGCTTTGGGACTATAGGGAGATAATGAGTATGAGCTGGGAAAAGATGTATGACTTGTTTGTGTCTGTTCAGCGCACAAGTTTGGAGTTATCTTCTCGCACTCATATTACATGGGGAGTTGGTTTTGATACCCGGGAATAGTAGTCTCCAAGGCACGAGATACATACATGGGTTAGCGTTCTCTTTTCTTGCCTTTTTTTTTTGTCTACTGGCTTCAAGTTTGGATGGTGGGTTTCTGGGAGATCAAAATTGCATGTATATGAGTCAGGCAAATGCCCTTCTGTTTTTTTTCCCTCCCGCTATATTCCCCTCTGCTCTACAAGAATTTCGGGTGGTTTCCTTTTTTTCTTTTTCTCCCTCGATGACCTTTGCTGTTTCAGTTTCTTTATGTTGGCGGTTGTGATAGGTGAGGGGGGGCAGTGGTGGTTAAAGACGATCCTTTCTGGACTTCGATATTTGTATTTGAAGTACTGGAAAAGGGCACAAAAAAATGCGAATAACATTATAGACCTCCTTGTACTCGGTGGTCGGTAAAAGTCGGGAGACTATTTCTGCCGATTCTGATTTCTACGAGCACGCCCAGGCACTTTTATTGTGCGTATTGTAATCAAAGTGTAACTTTACCGTTTAGATTTAACTTTAGAAAAGCTTGGACGTCTTCCGCGCCGCATTGCGTGCCCAGACCCCCCCAATCACAGAACAGCAGCCTCGTAATGTTTTCGGTAGCAGCAGCACCTCCACGTGCTCGCTCAACCAGCCTTCCAGCCGCAACCCAACCTCGAATCGCTGAATCACCCACCTGCAACAACTCAACCACTTTCCCCACCACGACCGCAAATACCTAAATCCCCCGAAATGTCACCAATGACCTCCCTCCCGCCCCCGCTCTCGACACTAATCCTAACCCTCCTGGGCGCTCTCACAGGCTACTACATCGGCAAAACCTCGGGTCCCAAGCCCACCGTGCGAGCCAGGGACCCAAAACCCTCCGCACCGGTATCCCCCGACAACTCGCTCACCCCCGCTTCCCCAGCCGCTAAACCCTCCTCCTCCGAAGACAACGACGACGACGACGATGACGACTGGGCAACCACCTCCTCAACAATAAACCCCTACACTAACCTCTCGGAGGACTGCAAGATGGTATTCGTCGTGCGCACGGACCTATCCATGACGAAGGGCAAGATGGCAGCGCAGTGCGGCCACGCGACTCTCATGTGCTACAAGAGCGTGCAGAAGCACGCCCCCAGCATACTGGAGCGGTGGGAGAGGCTCGGGCAGGCCAAGATTGCGCTCAAGTGTTCCGGCGGGGAGGAGGGCGGGGAGGGAAGCTTGGATGGGGAGGAGGAATTGGAGACGTTGGCGGGCGTCGCGGCGAGTTTGGGGGTCGTGGCTAGGATTGTTAGGGATGCTGGTAGGACTCAGATTAAGGCGGGGAGTGCTACGGTTTTGGGGGTTGGGCCTGGTGAGTTTTTTCTTTTCTTTTCTTTCTTTCTTTTTCTTCCCCCGTTCGTTTTCCTCCTCCTTCCTTTCCTCCCCCCTTTGGTGCTTTGGTGGTGGTGGTGGTGGTGGTGGGAGAAAGAGAGAGAGGAGATGGGGGCTAATGAATTGGTTGAATGGATGGATTGGGGGGGAGTTAGCGCCGAGGAGTGTCGTGGATCAAATCACTGGGCATTTGAAGTTATTGTGATCGATTGGCTGGGCTAGAATTACTGCTGTTATACCGCCGGTGGTATATTATGATAGAAAGGGGGGTTGGAAAATAATTGCTAGTGATACATCATGATGCATAACGGGCGTTGCTTTTTATTTTTATTTTCTCCCCCTTGTTTTTTTTTATATCATCCATTGCATCATCCATCAAGATGGACGCATGTGCGCTACCTCGCCAGGCTTAATTATGAATTCACTGCGTGGTCGCTCGGCAAAAAGCCCCCCCCCCGTGAGACGGGACTTCTCTTTGACCAAGTTCGCAGTACCGGCAGGCTATCATAAGAAAAAAAAGAGGGGGGGAGGAGGAGGGCGTTCCACTAGCAATCAAGAGAGAAATTCCGTCTCGCGGAGGTTGTGTTGCCGAGTGACGAGATCTGGATGTCTTTCCCTATAATATAAAAAATTGCTCAGCACGGCATAACATAGTATTGCGTTATGTGCAACTGCCGACGAAGTGTGGAAATGCCCCCCCCCCCCACCCCCCTCTGTTTTGGGAGACTTATGGGAATTTCTAGATTTATGATATCATCTGGAAATAAGGGTTTTGGTTGATAGGAGGTGTTTGTCGCTATGAGTATATCCCGCCATGCATGCGAATGCGGGATGTATTGTAGTTTGCTTGGTGAGCGGGTGTTATGAGCTAGCTATGGGCCCGTAATAAGTGAGGTTTTACTCAAAATCACGCGTGATAATGGGGTTGTTAAGCATAGATTGTAAGGGCCCTTAATCTGCTCTCTCGTAGTAGAGTGAACGGTGGTTGGGACATCCTAGCCTTGTTCAATCACATTTACCCCAAGGAAATCGCCAGAAAAATGTACAACAGTTGACCTCAGATCGAATGAGAACTGATAGGAAAGCTTTATAGCAGCAACAACGCACCCCGCAAAACCTTAGCGTTGCGCGAAGTGGTAGGGGGAAAGACAGAAGGAAAAAAAGAGGAATTGAGTAATGGCATTTGGTATTGATCTGAGCCGCGCCGTCTATTGCCCAGGCGCAATAAGCTTGCCCTTCACCTGGGCGTCATGTTCCCAACCACCGGCTAAGGCCCCTCCACCCGAAACCTGTGTATGCGTCTGCATCCTCGCCTCCAATTCTGGCCTGAAGTGGCGGATGAGACCCTGCAATGGCCAGGCGAAAGCTTCTCCTAAGGCACAGATGGTGTGCCCTTCAACCTGTTTTGTAAGCTCCTGGAGCATGTCAATCTCTCGTTCTCGTCCTTGGCCCTTCTCAAAACGTTCCATGATCTGCGCAGTCCATCTAGTTCCTTCGCGACAGGGTGTGCACTATGATTCTATCAGTAAATGATACGAGGTGTAACAGATTGAGCTCAATAACTCACCTGACCACAAGACTCATGCTTGTAAAACTTCGAAAGCCTTGAGATAGCTCTTACTACATCGGTACTCTTGTCCATCACAATAACTGCAGCGGTACCTAAACCGCTTTGTACATCTTTCAGGGCATCAAAGTCCATTAGAACGTCGTCGCATATCTTTCGAGGCAAAATTGGAGTCGATGAGCCACCAGGAATGATGGCCAGCAGGTTATCCCATCCACCCCTGACACCACCGCAGTGTCTCTCAATCAGCTCCTTTAGAGGTATTGACATCTCTTCCTCTACAGTGCAAGGGTTATTAACGTGCCCGGATATACAGAAAAGTTTAGTTCCTTGGTTGCGCTGTCGTCCGAATGAGGCGAACCATGAACCGCCTCGTCGACAGATTGTAGGGGCCACGGCAACAGTCTCGACATTTGCCACAGTCGAAGGGCATCCAAATAAGCCGACGGAGGCAGGAAACGGAGGTTTCAGCCTAGGCTTGCCGGGTTTGCCTTCCAGGGACTCAATAAGTGATGTCTCTTCCCCACAGACGTAAGCCTATTGATCAAATCAGTCAGCATTTCCCATCCGCCATTTAGAAAAGAAAAGAAAAAACCTACTCCCATTCCCCTGTGAATGAACACGTCAAAATCGTATCCACTGCCACAGGCATTCTTCCCAAGGAACTTGGCGGAATAGGCTTCCTGAATAGCCCGCTGTAGAACGGTAGCCTCATGGTAAAACTCGCCGCGGATGTATATGTAAGCTGCCGTCGCGTTCATAGCTCTTCCAGCAACCAAACATCCCTCAACCAACTTGTGAGGATCTTTACGCATGATCTCACGATCCTTACATGTTCCGGGTTCTCCTTCATCAGCATTGACAACGAGGTACCGTGGTGTAGTTCCCTTGTCCCATCCAGGCGGGTTCATGAATGACTATGTTAATCAATGTTAGCTAAGGCCGCTCGGTGGAAATCCTATAACGTATTACATACCCATTTCATACCCGACGGGAACCCAGCGCCGCCACGCCCACGCAGACCAGAGGTCTTAATCTCTCCGATAATCTGTTTCCTAAAAGTTAGCACTCAACACTTCACGTGGGCGGCAGCAGCAGAGCGCATACCCAATCATGCCCCTTCAAGAGAATCTCCTTGGTCTTATACCAATCCCCATATTGCATAGCAGACTTAAGGTCTGCACCATGATGGCCGTAGAGATTCTGGAAAATCCTATCTTGATCCTTCAAATTTCCGTAGGATTTATTCGGTGCCGGCGTTTTGCTGGCAGTAGCCAGGTTACGACTCTGTTGTTGGCGGTAACCGGCGACAGCAGAGGAGCGGGCGGGACGAGAAGACACCGCCATGGTAATCGCACCGCACCGCGGGCTCCGTGCTAGAAACATTGTTTGGTAATTTTTGTTTCAACGGAGTTGGTGGCTAAGTGGAGGGATTGAAGGATGGGGGAATTCGAAAAGGGGCTTCTTTGTGGAGGGGCTTTGATGGCGGCCCCTCAATTGTCGTGGACTTTCTCCGGGCAGCAGTGTGGCGACCGGGATCGGTGATGAGATTGCTCGAGGTGGGGGTCCAGGTGGGCTCGGGCTTGGATGCTGAGTAATCAAGCGGGCGGCAATCTGATTGGGCCTAATGACTTCAGCGCTGCAGCACCGAGGAAAGGGCAGCGGGAGCAGGGGCAAGCCCACTCCAGTAAAGAGAAATTTCAGATAGGACTGATTCAAATCATCCTTTGTCACCTATTTTTATTTCTCAAGTTCTCCATCTCTCCGCGAGTGCTTTTGCTCCTGTCACCGAAACTTCTTCCAGACCAATCATCTCATTCTAAGATTTTGAATTCCCAATCCATCCCCTCCAGGCGATAACTTCTATCATAAAACGGCTCTTGTTTTGTTTTTCCCTGGAAAGAAAGAAGACTCCATCCCAAAGACGAAAAGGAAAGAGAAAGGCCGTAAAATTCATTCACAAACTACTCCCCTCTTCACCGTATCCTTAACCTTCCGATAAAATTGCACGCCTAACCCGTATACATGACTAAAAGAAAAGTTACCAGTATGAACCCATGCTACATACAGTACATGCACCCGAACGAGAGGTCAACCCCAATACATAAAGGTGATTATGTGAGCGAAGAAAGAAAAGCCTATTATGTTATTGAATTCCATGACGGACATTGACAGGATAGAGGAATGTGAGGGTTGTGACGATGGTAGTAATGGTAACGGAGGCGTTGGCTTTAGACCTTTAGGAGAAAAGAAAAAGCGCAGATTCTAGGCCCATGCTTGGAATTGCTGTCACAAAAAATCAAACTAGGCAGATGAGAGAAATACGAAATAATTGTGGAAAGTAGACTCATGCAAGGCCACCATCTAGTAAGAGGGAAAAAAGCATGATATCCAGTCAGCCCATTTACCATCTATGACCGTAATACTTGCAAGCAACTTATCACGGACGGTCACTTTGTCTCGGTTTTTTGAGTTTCCCCAGCAGCAAGTTCCGATTCGGTCGTGACCGGTGTTGAGGTCTCGCTGGTGGCTTTGCCTTGATCTCCTACTCCAGCTAGGCTTAATCCGTGGATCTCATTGACGAAATCGACTTCGCCTTCATCTTCTTCAAGAACTGCACGCCTCTCTGCTTCGTGGGTGGCAGTGGGCTTATTTCTTCTTAAAACACTCCCGGAAATCAATTCGTCATCGTCTTCATCCGAACTCTATGGAGACCCATTATAGGTTAGTTTAGACTAGCAGCTACTAAGTGAACACAAAGAGGAGCTAAATAGCGGTTCTCACGTCTCCATCACCTGCAAAGTCCCCAACCCCTTCGATCTCTTCGAATCCACCCTCTTCACCTTCAATTTCGATGCCGGCGTTAGCCCCCACGCTCATTGTATTTGTGGCCGTTGTTGCTGATGAAGGTCTAGAAATGTTTAGAGGCAATGGAGGGGGCGGCGGTGGCTCGTTTGGAGCAGTCGCAAATGATATATCATCGTCATCATCCTCTTCGTCTGAAGATCCGAACTTGTCGACATTGGTTATTTCTTGTGAGATATACGAGGCAAACTATAAACATTTCGAGGAGTACCCGTTAGCAATCCTGGTCTTACTATCCTGCGACATCCCACGTTATAATGGACAGCACAGATATCTCCTTGTAGGGTGGGAAAAAGAAGACAGAAAAGGGAACGAAAGATATTGAAAAAGTGGCTTTTAATATTATGAAGAGCCAGGGGAGGAAAAGAGATAATGTAAGACGAATCCGCTGTAGAAAAAGCCCTAAATATCAAAAAAAAAAGCAAACCAGTACTCCGTGCCTTTCTTCGAACACCGAAAGTACACATTCGATACAACAGTAAACAGCGGGGAAAGGCAGCTTTCCCCCATTTTGACAAAAAATAGGATTACGGACAGGTGGTTTGCGGACTCATAGGAAAGTCATGTCCTCGAAGAAATCATCTTCAAAGTCATTATCAATCAAAAGATCGGTAAGGTCACCCACTTGATCACTGCTGCCACTGAGCCCTAACCTGTTGACCTCATCGTCGTCTTCCTCATCACGTTCCATATCGTCATCCTCCTCGTCGCTTGAGCTGCCGAAACCGCTTAGGAGACCTCCAGCGCTACCGCTAATCCCGGCTCCGCTACCTATTCCCGCAGATCCGCTGCTTCCGTTCGCTAAATCGATGGTTTCTAAGTCTCCACTCACACTATTCCCTAGAATCAAAGATCCAGAATCGGAAAAGTTACCATTAAATGCTTGTGCCTGCGCCGCGTTGAGAACAGCCTGTCGTGGTCCTACACTCATGTCCGGCCTGACTCCCCCTAGAACAGCGTTGTCCCTCTCTCTCGTGGCAGCTAGAGTCTCTTCGACGTATTCAATCCACAGGGGATCCGAAACCTTTTCAATGACCTTATGACCGAGGATCTCTGGAGGATGGCGTTCAGCAAACTTAACTACTTCTTCTGCAATGAGTGTTAAGTGCCCCATGTATCCAAGCCGCATCTTTTTCTCTGCCTCCACCTTGTCGGATGCTTTCTGGCCCTCCACAATCCTCTCAGTGATGCGGCCGGTGGCAAAGAGGTCGATAGCAAGGGCACGGTTATATCCCCTTTCCATTGGGCCATTGAAAACCTGCTGTACAACGTCGTAGACGACATTATGTAGAAAGTTGTTCCAAGGAAATCGGAAGAAGAAATCCTGTAAATAAACCATAAGTATCGGCCAATTTGTAGAAATCTAAAGGGTAGTGAAAACCGCAACACACCAGTATTGTAGGAACCACAGAGTTCTCAACAAACATCATTTTCAAATAGTCACCTACGACAGGATTCCCTTCGAAATCCTTCTCAATCATAGTTTCGTATTCTTCAAAACTTGAGTTTCCTGTAGATCTGAAAGTAGTAGTACTGTAAGGTGAGCCGCCCCCAAGGTCAAGCAGGTCTTCCTCTGGGTCATCTGGTTGCTTAGGTTTCTCGAAAGCCTCTTTGGGGAGCGGAGGGAGATCAGCATCCATCCTGTCCTGGGATATCGAAGAGGCTTGTGGATTTAGAGGTGCGGCAATTGAAGCAGTTTTAAGATCGTCCACAAGTGACCTGCCGCCTTTCAAAAGGTTGCCATTGTCATCATCTCCCTCTGCAGGGGGTGGAGACGGCGCTTTGGGAACATCAGTTATCATAAGATCACCCTCAATCACCGTCTCTGCTTTGCTACCCCCCTCCTGTTGAGCCTTCCCCTCTGGCCCTTTGAAGTCTTTCGATACTGAAGCCTTATCATCGTCCTTTTCCGGCGGCGGAGGTGGCAGAAGAGGTGCATCTTCCATTTTCTCATCTTTAGAGCCCGGCCCCGCGCCGGAGGCCTCTGCGGCCAGATCATTAAGTGGCGCTGACTGACCCAGGACATCCGGCGGCCGTGTTAGGGTAGGGGCGCTGTCCAATTGGGGGATAGAATCCGCAGGTGTTGGCGCAGGGGCTGGTACTGTAAAGCCAGATGCAGAAGCTAGAGGCGCATCAACTGCAAGCGCAGCGGGGGACAGTGGCTCATCAACAAAAACGTCTTCGTCACTCATTTTAGTGTCCTTAGGTTCATCTAGGACAACACCTCTGCCTAATCCGCCCGTAGGGGTTTGACCGGTAGCCCCTCTGACTTCTTCAAGGAGTCCTGAGACTGCCACATCTTCGAATTCATCCTCGTTAAGGCCATCCTCGTCGATCTCGGCCCCACCATTCTGCACTTGGAGTGGTGCTTTCTCGACGACTACACCCTCAATCGAGCCATTAATGTCATTAGCCCTCTCTACGTCCTGACGCTCCCTCTCCCTCTCTGCCCTCAATCTATCTCTCTCCCTATCCCTCTCCTTAACATATCTTTCACCCCCCTTTTCATTCAAAAGCCCCATATTACTACAATGTAGCAATTCGGCCATCAATTCACAAGTTTTGAATCTATCGAAGCCTAAAGGTTCGATTGTTTCCCCGAAAGCAGCTTTCAGTTCCCTTCGCTTTTCTGTCTTTGAGCCATCCTCATTCGTCACAACCATGCACTGGGTTAATATCAGTTTCATAAAATCCGGAACATGTTTAGCAAAAAGGCGTAGCAAAGTGCCTAGGTAAATGGGATCTCTACTAGAGGGGATGTTATCAACGCCGGTTCCGACATCCGGATCGTAATCTGAATTGTTTTTGCGGATAACCTCGATGACAATTCCTACTCCTACAGTGAGAGGGTTGCCGCCATTCAACATGTCCTGGATAAGGCCCTGAACACAGGCCTCAGAAACTAACTGGCGGGTCAAGTCGTTGGGGCCAATGCAAGACTGTTCGTTTTGGGAAGCATTGGCAGAAATTGTAATGATCGCTTTGATGAAATCTCCACTCGAGGTTTGAGTAGTCGCAGGATAGTCCGAAGAAAGGAAAGAGAGCAGCAAGGGTATTAGGTTTTGTGAATGGAGCCACTGTTGTGATTCAGTCAGTTAAAAGGTCTCCTAGTGACACCAGACAAAAACCATAGTCAATCAAACACGGGAGAGCTTACATCTACTATACCAGTTCCCCCTTCGCACTTCTCCATACTGATAATCTTCAGTAACAAATCCATGATCATTGGGCAATCCACGTGCTTCAATATTTTAGGAACAATATTATCCAAGCCTTTGAAAAACTCCATCATTTCATCCGTTTTTCGGTCTAGTAATGTCTCGTTGACTTTCGTAAAATAGCCAGCCTGTAAAGGATCGAGAGGAGCAGGACGCTCTAGAAAACTCCAGAACATACGTAGGGGTTGCAGATTCTCCATCAGTGTCTCCGCCATGGACCAGGACTCGCTGGATAGGACCTCGCAGCAAACGTAGGCATACTTCAGCCTAATTTTCTCCTCCTTATCCCTCTCAGTGTCAGGGAGCTGGTTCCATCCGTTTGGGTTACCGTCTTCAGACTCGTTTTTACTACTAGCCTCGGCAGCATTACTCCCTCCCTCTTCAGATACTGGATTTGAAGGCTTAGGCGCAACAACGTATTCGAGCAACTTCCACATAATATCTTCCCTCCGGAGAAATTCAATCAGCTTTCCATTTTGTTGTTTAAGCTCTTGGATTAAATCTGATTCTTCAAGTAGATCCTCAAGTGTCACATCAGGTTTCTCAAGAATCGAGTCAAGGGTTGAGATGTTGGCGTAACCGCCGAACCGCCAAAACATGATTGCGTGTGTGGATTGTGCTGAGGTTTGGCGGCTGATGGGGCGTTATCAGGAGAACTTAATCTCACCCCTGCAAGGTGACGAGATGACGATGGATAACAGCGGTGACGACGATGTGCGGTATGGAGAGAAAATTCCAAGATGAGGTCTGCATAAGCTCGAGTGGTTAGCCGTTGTTAGGGAGAGCCCTACCAATACAGAGAAGCCCCAGAAAGGATAGCCACGTGGGTATACCGTAACCCGCTGCCACGGGGAAGCGGGGAGAGGAGGGGAATGGAGGGGAGGGGGGGGGGGTAAACTTGATGGGACCGCCGATGAGGATGAGGAAGCCAGTCCCAGAAAGCAAACAAGAAATAACAGCGGTGGGTTGAAGCCGAAGCCGAATCACAGACCGGGCTCATGTGGGGAACAATAATAATTTCAAAAAAAAAAGTAGGTGGGATAAAGTGGTACTTACCTGAGGGTCCGGTGAAAGATATGGTGTCCGTGCTGAGTTGAGGCGTGTCGATGTTTAGGAATGACTGGTGGGAAAGGTAGGTAGGCAATCAGTTAGCCACTGATGGCGGAAATATGTTGGCAGTCGGCAGCTGCACCTAAAAGGAAGTGTGTGTACGGGTGGATGCAAGCAAGGAATGACTTTTTGACTGCTGACAGCACAAGAACAGAAGGAATTTGTCGCAGCCCTGGGGGAGAGCTATTTTCCTTATTGTAAAGTGGTTACCCACAGAAAGTGATGAAGTGAACAAAGCAACCGAGAAAAATAAAATATCGGTATAGGAAATTACCGAAGAAGAATCTTGGTTTGGCTAAAAAATCCATCAACCCCATGGGATCGCAGTGTGATATCAGTGTCGCTATATTCCTCCCCGTTTAAGCTACTTCGTTAAGGGGTAGTTTGCTCTTTTTGATACCCATGAGTAAATCGGCCTTGGCCTGTGAGCAAGGCGTTGAGGGATGTCGAAATTCCTAACCCAAATACTCTCTCGTCTACTGCACAGTGGTATCGGCCCCCTTTTAGTAAAGTAGAATTACTAGTTTGCCTCGTACTTGTAGCTATTACATATTGGTAGGATATAGTAATACAGCAGCGATAGGACTTCCAAGAGGCCGCTGATCCTGAGTTACCGGCAGTCGTTTGCTCCGGTCTTGTGCTCTGGCTCATCAATGAGCACGTGAGCGGTTTCCTCTCTTAGCTTCGAAGGAAAATAACGATAAGAATATACCCGTATTATGGAGACTATAATATTATCATACCGATATCCTAGAGTACCAGCAGAGAGCTGACTAGATTGCTTGGTATTCCTTTTGCTTAGGTTACCGTAACGGGTCTGGCGATGCATCGTTTTCAATAGCAAGTTGGAAGACCAGCAGGGTTCTTGGCACTTGATCCGTGACTAATCAATGGCTGGGTTGGCCAGTTCAATAGTCTAGATCTCAGGGCAAGACTGCAGAAGATATCGAGCCAATGTTGCATGACTATCGAAAGGGGGGGGACCTGCTACCCATCCTACACGTCCCAGGCATATTGAACCCGAACACAGGGGGTAAAAATTTGTATGGCGGATTGTCTGTGCACGTCTGTGACCCCGTACTAAATTCGGACACAAATGTTCGGGTTCAATATTCCTGGGACGTGTATGAGCACTCTTTGAAAGTAATACCAGTAGATATCTCAGATCGTGCACTGACAGTCTGCCCGCGTGGACAATGGGCACGGATGTATGGCACAGAGGCTCTCAACTTGGGAGGTGCATAAGGTTCATAGGCATATCCGATTAGGAAGTTATGATCGTCCAGGTCTATAATATACATACTTTTATCTTTTCCCTCTTTAACCAAAGAAACTATACCAGGTACTAACCCAGGTTGCCGTGCCAGGCCCCCAGATAACTTACTGGGGCCAGGACTAGAGCCTTGAGAGTTTGATGGCTGTAGTCTTTTTATAGCACAAATGACTGCGACAGCATCAAATCCATACAAAGGCTCATGTTCCTGACCTGCATAATAAGGCTCAGGGTTGTCAAATCACGTGATTGGTTTTGAGGAATAGTCACCCAAATCTTGGGTGAACTTGTCTATTGCCACATATCCACCAGCTCTCACCAACCCACGAGAACACAAAAACCAGCTTCACTCAAGGGATAAAATGAATCGTCTCTTCGGGTCCAAGAGCACCGCACCGAAGCCAAACCTCCAGGGAGCCATTTCGAATGTAAGTCTTTCCGATGGCTTCTATCTTTTTATCTAGGCGGAGCCTCATCCCCCGCATCAAGTCTGACAAGCTCGAAAGCTCGAAACCCGGATCGAATCAATCGATGTCCAACTCTCAAAGCTCAACGCGGAGCTCTCCACCTATCAGCAACGCTTGGTTAAAATGCGAGATGGGCCCGGAAAAAATGCATTAAAACAAAAGGTCTCAAATTCACACCTCTGCCATAGCTTGAGTTCCATCTTGGGCTCTCTTCTAATTCCCTTACCCCCGGATAGGCACTCAAAGTCCTACAGCGCCGAAAGATGTATGAGTCTCAGAAGGACCAGCTCCAACAGCAATCCTGGAACATGGAACAAGCTGGAATGATGCAAGACAATCTCAAAAGTCCGCTTTCCTTGTATTTGACCTTCTCTTTCGCACCACTGCTTGCGTCAAGAGATAATCTCTGGCCGGCTTTATCTCTCTCAATATTGGCTGCTTCATGCTTGATCTTGGTACGGGGGTTGCTGATACGTAAGGGCTCCAACCCAGATGTCATGGTCACGGTCGATGCGTTAAAAACTACGAATAAGGAGCTTAAGAAGCAATATGGGAAGATCGATATCGACAAGAGTGAGTCTTTTCCTAATTCACTCATTACAATACTCTCGGGCAGAGACTCACCCTGCCTTTTTGAAAACTAGTCGAGCAACTTCAGGATGAGATGGCGGATCTCATGGACATCGGGAATGACATCCAAGAATCCATTTCCAGATCCTACGACGTTCCAGAAGGTACTTACGCTGTTTGTTTCGCTTATCTTACAGCTATTCTAATTGAACTCCTAGATGTCGATGAAGCCGAATTAGATGCTGAACTTGAAGCTTTGGGTGAGGAGGTAGAACTTGGTGGGGAATGGGATGCTGAGACAGTCTCCGAGACCCCGAGTTTCTTACAGGGCGAACCGGGGATTCCTGAGTTTGTGGATGAGCCCCCTACAGGTGAAAAGGTCAAGCAGGCAATCTAGAGACACACCCTTAAGCTCACAAAGTCCCATCTCCTGCTGGTTGGACTATTTTTTGTAAATCCAACTATACCTTTCCTTCGATATAATCTGCCGGGGCTTCCCATGAATGCAACGGTATTCACGGCTTCTTTTCCTTGCTTGTTCCTTCGGAGTTGGTGTTTTGGGGGGCTCAATTGGGTGGGGCAATTAGCATAGATGGGCATTTTAGTCTCTATGCAAATAACAGAACCGCTTCCAACGGCTTTAGTTTCAAGTATTCCACAACTCGTGCACCATCACACTACAGTCTCCTTTACTAATTCTACCTTCTCATCTACCTTCCCACCTTCCTTCTTCCTCTTCTTCTCCCCCTTTGGCCTCGGAGGTTTTAGTGGAACCCACTTAAACATCATATCGCTCCTCATAGTAATCTTCGTCCCTCCAGTGACCGGCTCCCCACTGTGCCATAACATCCTCTGCTGAAATACCAACACCCTCCCACGTTTCGCCTCAACATCCATAAACTTAGTCTTATCCGGGCTCCAGAATCTTGTCGATCCTCCCTCCAAATTCAAAGACTCTTCGTCGGTAAGATACAAGTGCAACGTCAAGAATGACTTTTGCCTCTTCTCCTCGCCATTCCCATTATATGTGGCGTCGCAATGAGGGCTAAAGTGTTGTCCTTCCTCGTACTTTAAGAACCTCAACATCTCGTTCAGCCTATTTACCCCCCGGGCCCATCTTCCGTCAGCCATAACCAATTTCCCAAAACTGATACAAAAAGAGAGAGAGCAAACAAACGCCGTCAACTCCCAACTCCCCTTCTCTCCACTCCCACCTCCCCTCCTCCCAGTCATGCCCTCCAACTCCTTCCCGGGCCGCCTAACCTCGCCCAAAAACGGCTCCACCCTCTCATAAACCATCCCAGCGGTCCCCGCATCAAGGCGCAGGATGCGCAAAGAATTCCGGAACTGCAAGGTCTTGGCCGCGGGGATCCACGGCCCCGTGGATTCCGCCAAAGCGACTAGCTCCTCGCACTCGGTTGGGGTGAGGACGTTATCGATTATCATTGCGAAGCAGTTGTTCGGGTTGCCGTAGACTTCGGCGAGGGGGGTTTGGTTGAAGTCTATTCGGGTTGCCGTTGGTGATGCCGTCGTCGTCGTCGTCGTCGTCGTCGCCATTTTGAAGGCTTGTTCTTTCCTGAAAATCCTACAGTAGACTATTGTGTTCGGTGCGCTCTGTGTTGTTTTCGGATCTATGTATGGGGGGGACGGGGATGAATTATATATGCGTGCTGTATCCGCGGGTTGGCGCTGGTGAGGCTATAGATCTCCGGGTAGGCTTGTGTGATATGGGATGACTCTTAAGCTTAAGGCCCAAAGGTAACTCTAGGGATCGCTTCACCAGGGGATTGTCATGACGCGCTCACACCGGTAATACAAGTCAATCCTGTGACGTTCGTGGGCGTTGGGGCCCGCTTCCAGAAATAAAAGTTTCCCCGGGAGGGCTTAAGCGCTCGAGCCTCCCCTTAACACCCGGTTTAGCTCATGCAAGGATGGCCTTAATACCATGTGAGGATATATAGCCTCATGATATGTCACTCGGGATGCTTGTGGCTTGGTAGGGCTGTGCACGGACTCTGTGAGCATTCGGGAATGGGCACAAGGGGTTTTATGGTGATTCCCGGGTTGAAAAGATGCCCTGTATGGTAAGGGATAATACTATGGGCTTGGGCGTCTACCTACCGGTATACGATGGCATTTCTTCAGGCTTATGAAGCTTCGTCCGAAGAACCCGTATGATGGAGATATCAAGCCCCGCCGAGTATCCACAGCACCTCACCACGATACCAATTTCACCTAAGAAAACCAGCTTTAGCTGGCACATATATCCCTCTAACACAGCTTACCGAGGATTGAGCGCCGGGGTAAGTCCAAGCCCCCGCCCACCGGAGGGAGGGAATCTACGAGTAGAACCCCCCATCCCCTCCTCCCGGCGTGACTCACCAATACCGCGTACATGGCACCGGCACCAGTTCCATTCCGCAGCATACATACATGCCGACAACCCCCGGAGGGAACATGTGGCGCCCTGCCCCATACCCCATCCCGAACCGGATAATCTTGCGTATATTTATTATATTATCATAGTAGCACAAGCACCATGTGTGTGACAGATATGCTCCGGCCTCTTCCTCGGTAACCTGATTACGACAATAAATGTGCAGTACGATACTCGGGGGTATATGGTTAGTGATAGGATAGACAAGGGTTTGAAGCGTCAAAGCTTTTCACTCTTAGAATTATACTTACTAAATTAAATCCTTTTTTTTAAACCTTTGATGGTGATGAGCATGGGGAGTTCAAATCCCTGTTTTATCCTATCACTAACCTACCTGCACCTCCGAGTACGGTATGGCACTTGCACGCACGTGCGTTGAAGGGGGGTGGGTGGGTGGTGGAGTGGTCATGGCGATCTCCCGGGAAGCAGGTACGGTGGCTCAGGGGTTCGGGTGGGCGCTGTTGTCATATTGCAGGTGCTGGGGTGTATCTAAATATCCTGTATCTGCACGACTGTGGATGTGCTCGTCTATGGTATCTGCTGGTTCACCCACTCCGTGGGGAAATTGTGGTGTTGAGGTGGAGGTGAGCGAGGTGGAGCAAAGCCCCACGGGTGCCGGTTAACAGGATGGGGTCCGATCCGGAAGCGAGGATGAGGTTCAGTTCTCTATCTATTCCGGTATTGCCTTGGATTTTTTGTGGGCATGGTTTTCTGGAAGGTGGTGAGTGGCCTGGAGGTATATATATATCTTGGAACTGTTCGGACAGTGATCTGCGTTCGGGGTTTTCTTTGGAGGTTGTTAGGGATGGACATTGAACTCTGGTTTAGAACGATTGGCTTGTATGGTTTCAAGCCGAGTGTGCATGCTTTGCATGCTTTCCGATCACTCGGATGGCTTTAGCGAGAAAGTCAGAGCGATAGATCTAGTGCTTTGTAAAATCCCAATGTCGTGAGAGGCCATGCACAGGAGCTTTCGCTGCATTTTTCTTCCAGGGTTTGTCTCAAACCATGACTTGGGCCAGTCGCTCGCCCTAAGCATTCTAGAATGTGTGTCTAAAGGTGCGGTGAAATCACTGTTCTGCATTTGCAATCCCGTATCATTGCGCTACCGAAACACCTGCATATCTCCTACACATGCAATTGTAGCATGTTTCCCTGCTTTGTCTCGCAGGGTATACACCGTGTTCCATAATCAATGATTGTTTCTATCGTCCAAGTCATAGCCTTAAACTGAATGTACTGTTCCTGCCTCTTCGGACTTGTTCCTTGCCCAGAATTTCACGGACACTGATACATCACTCTAGGGGGATAAAAAGGTTCTGCCCCGCAGTCTACGGCATGGATTAACAATTAAACTCGGGGACTTGGAAAGTACGGTGATATTAAGGCGATCTCTTTCCCGACTAAATGATTGCCTGTCCTGTGGCCTTACTTCCATGATCTAATTGCTTACTGGATGGAGCGCTTTATATGCCCACCTTGGCTACTCGCTTGGAGATCAGAAATATGTTTTATTGAACGGGTATCGCCTAGTGCTCAGGGTCTTGGAGGAGAAGTGCAATATGCAACCGTGCGGTGTGACCCATATTATACATGATCGTCCGGAGGGGGTTCTTGTGCGACACATCAAATTGCGTATTTTCCCACTCGGATGCCCGGCCGACAACTTTATTTCTTGTCATCAGTGCAAGTATCGTCCTGTTATTGGAGACAACGGCCAAGCCGCAAAAAAAAAAAAAAGCTCTTGAAAAAGGGTAGAGTGTGGATGGGATGGGAGCCTAAGAGAATCCGAGGTATGAGTAGCGGGAGGAACAACCACATACCAACCGGAGACCCGGCATTACGGTCCGACAGAGCTAGCGAGAGAGCTAGTGACAGGTATTTATATTGATAGCCCTACTACGGGATTGGAATATGGTAAAACGCCTCCACGTTAAAACGCTTACATCTGTCTCTTGGACAACTTTTCAGATATGATTATGTTAGCCATAAACCCGAGACTAGAGAGCAAGTATCAAGATAGGAAACTCTACCTTCCACTCAGAGTTGACAGCGAATTCAGGAGGAGCGACTGGGTTGTCTGTTTGTCCTCTAAATGAACCAGTTAAACGCTTGTCTCGGTCCATCACTACTCCAAATAATCACACATCAGTACGGATACTAGATATTTTGAGTGACTACAGGGCCAAGTGAGGTGATACTTTGCTATAGGGAAAATAAGCAAGTGTCAGCGGCGCATCAGAGTATATCACAGCAGGCTCAGAGGTCCCTTACCCGATCCCAAACGTCCAAATTATATCTCGGATGTTTCCCCTCGTTCTTAAGTCTTTTAACGACAACAAGACCCTTGCACGATGACAACTGTTGTCAATACCACACTAGGCGCACGTCTCCTATCGAGCAAGACTCGAGGGCATTATAACTCACGACACCTGATACGCCAAACATCTGGAAAAATCGGTTGGGTCAGCAAGTTTCGCGATGATCAAACTCAACAAGTGCCCGCTAAGGAGTATTACTTACGCCAACCATAATGGCATATGGGAGAAAGGCTTCAAACGGGATAGCCATAGTGCTTAAACTGTAATTTTATCGCTTATGTCTCTAATCATTAATCGGGCAACAATGTTTGCAGAAAATAGGTTGGTCGTTGGTGGGGAAGCGGCTCCATTGCCAAGCATTCTTAAATGTGCTCTGGAACCGCGCATGGGGAAGAATGCTTGGATCCTCAATGCAGACTAGCTTGCCCTGTGTTACCCCAAGGGTCAAGAGTTTGAACCGCGACTCCCACGACTTGAACGCCCTCGTGCAGGGGCTAACATGTTCCTGCTCTCCCATCTACTTACCCTCTACGCGTGTTCAGGTCGCCATCTCCACCTATTTCCAAATACAAGTTTATAAATTTCCTGAAATCCAACAGTTACAGCGTTTGCGGAATTTAGAAATCCCCTAAACTCGCCCCCCTGCGACAGTTTTCTCCGACGTCGAATTTCGCTGCTAGAGCAGAAACACCTAACTCACAAATCGCAACTCTTCCATCCACATTACCACGACCAAATAGTTACCGTCGCCGGTAGCAGCCTTCAACGGTTAATCATATTCACATTTGATGCTAGGGAGAGAAGTCTAGCCAGAGGTTTAAATCAGTTAGTCGGATTTACCACGAAGCTGCCAAGTTGTTTTCTCTACATACACGGGTGTTGACACTCCTCGCCTCCGACCCCGGCTGCGGTGGTATGGAGGGCCTGAGGAGTGAGGAAGAAGAGGACGATAATGACATTGAGAGTGTTGCGTCAAACAGATCCCGGAGGTCCGGTGGCAAGTGTACTGGGAGGCGGAAGGTATGACCGGTCTTCATTCTGAGCTAATAAAAAGCTTAGCTAATGGGACCTTGAGTAGCGAAGTAATATAGAACTTAAGCGTGCTGAAGGAGAGGACGAAGAGGCCGAAGACCAGTCCTCTGCAGATGACAAGTCATCTTCTGAGTCATCCTCTGCCGTCTCCTCTTCCTCAGACGATGATGACGATGAATATGATGAAGAGGAAGAGGAAGAGGAATGGCGAGCAGACAAGAATGGGGACCCCTGGCAAGGTGCTGAGAATGAGGATGCCGAAAAGCCCACAAAGAATTTTTGCATGTTAGGACCCGCTCCAAGTTCAGCCGGATAGACCTTTGGCTCAGATACTGATACCTGCTTTGACAGACATTGCGACCAAGACGAAGATAATGATCCCAGTTCTGACTACGAAGATCCGCTTGAATGCGTCACCTGTGGTTCCTTCGGTAATTCTCTGGACCCCATATACATTCGCGCGATGATACTAATGCGTATGTGTAACGTTTAGCTCACAAGAAATGCGATCGTGACATTAATGAATGTGGTGGAGTAAAATCAGCCTTTGATGAAGGTAATAAGACCGATCCAAACCCTCTTCAACCTCTCGGGGAAATATGGTTCTTTCTAACACTTATTAATCAGAAACATCAAAATGGCGATGTCCAACCTGTGCTGCGGGGGGGCACGAGCTAGTATCAAATCTGAAAGGTCCGTCTTCCCAGTCTAAGCATTACAGGCGGCCAAGTACAGGTAAGTAAGAACATAGATTATATTACACTTGCACTTGAGGCGTACTAATCTGTGGTCGTTGTAGCTAAAGAAGAAACACCAAGACTAAGGGAACGGAAGCGGAAGCGTGATTCAAACGAAGGCACAATAAGTTCCCGGCGGAGAAAACGAGAAAAACTTAATCTCCTAAAGAAGAACCGGAACGCAAGTGACGACGATGGTGAGTTTGAGCTCGAGCCAGAAGATGAACATCAAATGGAGATTTCCCATGACGATGATCAAGACGCCTCGACAAGTTATTCGGATATACAAGATACACCTCCCAAAGGGAAACAAAAATTGTACGAACCACGGATACCAGTTGTTACCTACAAAAAAACAGCACGCAAATTCCACCTGTATATCACAAACCTCACACCAGGCAAACTAGCGACTGTCCTTGCAGTGACCAACACAAATCTCATTCTGCCGAAACCGAAGTCAATACCATCAAGTCAAAAAACGGAGGTCCATAAGCCAGAGAAGGTGCCTGGCCGCAGAGGCCGGCCCCTAAAATCTGCGACTGCCAGAGCCACGCCAAAGACCCATATACCAAAGCCAATCTTCAATAATTTCTCACCTCAAGATGATGAAAAATCTAAACCTTATGGTGGGATTCTTACTGAAGAGGAGGCATCCACCGAATTAACTCTGCCTGGGGCCGAGGAGAGAGACCGCTTTGAAAAGGCTCGTGTAGAGGCAGAATCGGAAAAAGAGACCCGTTTGGTAATATCCGCATCGCTCAACCCTCAGCCCAAACAAAAGAACAGGGACCGGAACACCAAGTTTGCGGATGCTTCGAAGATCGAATGCATCCATTTCGGGGAACATGAGATCGATACTTGGTATACCGCGCCTTATCCACAAGAGTACAGCGAAAATCGTGTGCTGTGGATATGCGAGTTTTGTCTAAAGTACATGAACAGCGAGTATGTCGGATGGAGGCATAAGGTATGTTTTTTCTATTACTAATGTCCAGCTACCTCTAACCTTTTCACCAGATGAAATGTGAGAGCAAACATCCGCCAGGTGATGAAGTATACAGAGATGGCTCAATATCTGTTTTTGAAATCGACGGCAGAAAGCACTCGCTATATTGTCAAAATTTGTGTGTGCTTGCAAAGCTGTTCTTGGGATCCAAAACGTTGTATTACGACGTGGAGCCATTTCTATTTTATGTCATGACTGAATGCGATGAGTTTGGAATGCACTTTGTAGGATATTTCTCAAAGGTTTATAGGACTCCTATCAACAATATAAGATCAAAAGCTAACCATTCCACAGGAAAAACGGATAACAAGTCAGCACAATGTATCCTGTATTTTGACATTACCGATACACCAACGCAAAGGATACGGCAATCTATTAATTGCATTCTCCTATCTACTCACGAGACACGAAAATAAAACGGGATCGCCAGAAAAACCATTTTCCGACCTTGGATTGTTGTCTTATCGAAACTATTGGAAACTGACTTTATGCTACGAACTCCGTAACCAATCAGCGCCAGTAACTATCGTTCAGCTCTCACAACGTACGGCAATGACACCAGACGACGTCATTTGTGGCCTAGAGGCATTAAATGCTCTGGTAAGGGATCCAGCTACCGGAACCTACGCCCTACGCATTGATTATCCCGCTCTTGAGGCGCATATCCAAAAGTGGGAGGCAAAAGGGTATGTAAAGCTCAATCCAGCTGCGCTTGTCTGGACGCCCTATGTTGTTGGACGATCTCAAGCTGTGCAACTTAACGAACCCTTGCCGACAATCGCACCAAGGCCTGAGCCGGTGGCGCTCAGTAATACCGGAGATGATGGAGAATGCGATGCAACCGGAGACCTGGGACGGAGTGGTAGTAGGTCCTTGACAGGGGACGCCATGGACATGGACAAAATTGACCCGGCACTTCACACGTTTGATTTAAAGGTTCCCGAGACACCCTTCACACCCTTTGCCCCCCCGAAGGCAGCCTCACCGGCTATGAAATTTGCGCCCCCTAGCAAGTGGAACTCGCCAATAAAGTCATTCATGCAGGACGACAACACCGACGATATACCTCCTACCAGATTTGAAATTGTCCCCCCACCGCCCGGAAGTTATACCAAAAAGATGCGTGCAGGATCTTCAGCTCCCCGGGGAAGAACCCCAGGCACTAAAAACCGGAGAGGAAGGAAAATGCTGGACACACCGAATGGGCTCTCATCTGGAAAGACAAGAGGGGGGGCGAGAGATTTCCACGGAAGCCCCTCAATCTCTGCTGGGGCCTCCCGGGAAGGTGCTCAAGAGGGTGTATCACCCGGTGTGGATCCCGGGATGCGCCCTGGTCCTAGTTTAGTGGTAGCATCGGAGGTGTAATACAATGGGTAGCAAAAGGAAAGAAAGGTTTTCTTCAATCTGGAGTTTGTCAGCTCGTTTTTGCTGTCCTTTGGGAATCTGAAGTCTCTAATAAAACAATTCCATACTTCCACTGATTCAATCACCACCAAATGTCCTTGGATATTGTTTCCTCTCCCTTTTTCTCTCAGTGGGTCTGTGTAATTAGGCTTCTGTATTGTATCTTAAACGTTTCCGGGGTTCGGGATTTAGTTTTCAGGTGGAAGTGGGATTTTCTACTGTCTAGGGTTCTTACAATACGGGCGTTTCTTTCGGGGGTATTTTTTTTTTCCACAGAATCCGACAGCCTTGTTATCTTTCCCTCTCTTAAGCCCCTCTTCTGTGCCATCTTGAATGCGGGGGACTGGTTTCACCGGCTGGTATAGGGAATTGCTTTTCCCCACTTTATTCTCTCGATACTACATGCAAGATACAAGGGGATGCGGAAAGTTGTTGCTGTTATACACCCTGCTCTACCACGGCGGCTGCCAACTCGGCATATAACTCTGATCCAATCTTGGGATTTACAGTATCCTATGCACCCTATCTTGTATTTGGCAGGTGAGCTCGATTGAAAACGGGGATTGATAGTATTTGCTTCCATCGTAATAATAATAGTATTAAAATAAAATAAAATAAAATAAAATAAATTCATCGTTCCACAAAACTGCACACCCGGAATTCAAATACGACCATCGAATCGAAAATCCCAAGGCTATTCAAACTAAGCAAACTAAGCACCAGTTCATACTAGCACGGTATGGTACAGCACTAGCAGCTCTGGGATATCAATTTGCGTTTAAAGCAAAAACGTGGATAGATATAATTGAGTTCAGAATTCGCGTCCAAAAGCTCCTCTCTCCCTTCATTCTCGCCCACCGTCCAATATCAAAAATGAGGAAAGAGAGAAATGAAACGCAAAGTTGGAGCTATAATAACTTCAGCCTAGCGCACTGCAGGCCGGTCATAACTCCCATCTCTCCAGATTCGTTGGATGAAATCTCGGATACCATATGCCCTGCGCTGCACTGAAGGCGCTTATCACGCGACAGGAGTTAGGCGGGAGCGCTTGATAACCCGACGGATGCTGTCTCAGCTGTGCTGGTACTCGAGTAGAGTTCTCTAGGTGCATCAGGTATGTGATCTACTGCATTGGCCCGGTCAAGCTAAGGTTGGTCTGGTTATGTATGTACCGGGTAAAGGAGCTGTGTACCGCAGCATATTGCGGTCTGCGGTGAAACGGAGTACAGTGTGTATTTCGCGCGCGCTGATGCAACAGAACTACATCTACTAGTACCTTACATCGTAATCTTTGGGTAAAACTCTGGCCACGTAGTGGGAATGGCGGGAGTGATGTTGTTGCTCCATGTGCAGCGGTTGGTGGGAGTTTTCTAACTATCGTGGACAACGGCTAAGGGGATTTTGAGCTCCTGAGTGATCAGTTGTGATCGGGGCCTCAGTACTGTCAATCGTGGGAATCAAGTGTGGGCGCAACTGCCGTGGTTTTGTTGCAAATACATTGGGAAAAAGAGCAATTGGAAAGGATATATTCTCTTTGAGTTTTAGATTTGATACTCGATCGTTTCATACTTCGGTTAATTGTCTTTTATCTTGTTCTATTTTTCGCAGCCTTCTTGAAAGTTCGTGGAAGAGATTCTAAGAGGTCCCGGCCCTAACTTGCTGGGCGCCTGCGATTGGGCAAAATAATATTGCCGCCACACGCCCTATCTCAGCCTCAGCCCGCTGGATTGGCATCCCGAGATTACCCTGCAGAAGTTACCAAGGGTGACAAAGACGGGACAAGACAAGATACACACACCAACACCCCACCAACGTCAACTCTTCCAAATATTACTCTAAACAACTCTACCATGCCGCGTCAACGCGCTGCTTCAGGTGCCTCAACTGCGTCCTCTAGATCCGCTCCGGAAGACCAGGTTCGCGCGATTCTTTGCTTTCCTCCCCCTCATTCCTCGCTGTCATAATACTGACCTCCCTATTCTTTGTGCGGCTGCAGGAGCTCGGTAGTCTGTACGATTACCTCGCAAAGATAATATTACTGGGACCGAGTGGGTGTGGAAAGTATGCGTCTCCGAGAATATAGCGTTATACCGAACTCGGCTGAAAGCAGGGGATAGGTCTTGTTTGCTGCATCGGTTTGTCCGAGGAGAATGTGAGGGGAATTGGGACCGTGGGCGCAGTATTCATGGGCACGTCGCTTACTTTAAAACAGGGCGAATCCTGTCGTCGCAAACCATCGGGGTAGAATTCTCTTCGAAGATAATCAAAGTTGGTACGGGCTCCCGCCGTAAACGCATCAAACTCCAAGTAATTCCTTCTATATGCTCTTTTTCACTTGTTTTTTTTTCTTTTTGCCTGGGATCGCGATCTGACTTTGTAGTTATGGGATACTGCTGGGCAAGAGCGCTTCCGATCTGTCACTCGCTCTTACTACCGCGGCGCTGCTGGCGCTGTCCTTATCTATGACATTACGTCTCATCCGAGTTTTACTTCACTGCCGACTTTCTTGACGGATGCCCGGGCCCTGGCTTCACCGAACTTGACCTTACTTCTTGTGGGTAACAAATCGGACCTTTCCACCCCCCCAGAAGGTTTAGGAGGACAACTCATTGACATACCCTCGTCATCATCCACCTCAAATTCTATCTTCACACCAATACCAGAAGAGGAGAGTAGGCCCCAGGCGGAGACAGTAGAAAGAGCCGTGACGACAAATGAAGCAGCCCGCTGGGCCTCCCTCCAGGACATTCCTGTCACGATGGAAACGTCGGCACTATCCGGTGAGAATGTGGATGAGGTGTTCACCAGACTCGCGCACATGATAGTGACCAAGATTGAGCTCGGGGAGGTAGACCCTGATGACCCGATGAGTGGGATTCAATACGGGGACTCGGGCGGGTGGGTTGACGCCTCCGGGAGCACGAGGAAAAGGAAGGGCCCTGGGAGGGTCGTGGCAGATGGTTTCAGCGCCAGTTTGAGAGAGTGGGAGGATGTTTTTAGAGATTCGAGCGGTGGGAGGAGACGGAAATGCTGTTAGATGTATTAATTCGAATATAGCGTGCGCACGCGGAGTTGTACAGGCCGCACGGGGGGGAGCTCTGTAATTTTTCGGGATAATCTGAGCTTTGTGGGGGTACGGTATAATTGTATATCGCGTTTCTTTTCCTTCTATGTTCTTTTCTTTCTCTTTCTTTGCACTTTTTTATTGCCTGCCGCCACCCTTCCTCACGTTTCCGTCGAGTTGTTCTTAGCGTTTTCTGCTGTCATTATTCCTCTTTTCATCATGCTTTGGAGACGTACCTTATGACCACACCTATCTTATCCCATCCGTAATACGAAAAAACCTACCCTCTCGGCTGCCTCTATACCCTGTCCCCCCCCCTTTTCAGAGGCAATTATTCTAGAAACTCCCGAGCAAAGAACGGGAAGTGAAGGGAGGGAGGGAGGGAGTGGAGGAAATGTCCTAGCATTCATTTCATTTCAATTACCACCCCATCTTCAGATCGATCAATGCGCATAGGGGAAATGAATGAATTTAACACTAACTCCGCGAATTCTTCCGGATTCGAGTGGCTCCCATGCGGCCACATAGCGTCAACGCCCTGTTTGTGCACAATAACCGTGTCCGTGAAGCAAAGCGCTTCAGACTTTTCTCGAGGCCGTAGAAGCAGCAGCAGAGGCCACAACAAGGCACCGCCCAATCGTTAAAACGTGCACAGAAAGGGCAAAAAAGGCGAGCGCCCAACCGCACCATGCACGAGTGATTGCAAGTGATCTGCAGCAAACCAGGTTAAGAGTAGCGAATCCTCCTGCAAGAATTGATGAATGAGGGGGGGGGGGGGGTTTGATCAAGGAATAACAAAACATCATCGGATGGGAAAAAAGCTATGACCCCCCCCCCTCTCCACCTGATCCTGGCTCCCCAACCACCCCCGCCAGCTTTTCCCGGTGGGCTACGAGTTATTCCCTCCCTCCCGGCTTGGAAGTTTGGCTTGGGAAAACGGGGAAACCTATCAGATCATCATGCCATGATATCGATATTATAGAAGTCAGGCCAGACCGACCAGACCAGACCAGACCAGCCAGTTAGCCAATCCTTCCAAAAATAATAAATAATAAATAATAAAAAAAGATATAAAATAAAAATAAAATAAAAGAGTCAAAAGCCAAAAGCCATTCATTCACTGGGGGGGGGAAAAAATAGACTTTTCCCCCCCCCCTTCCCCCACGAAATTCAAACCCAACCTTTGAAATGATCTGCTATGCGTTGTTGCCTTGCTCTCGCACATATACTATATAATACAATCTTGTGCAGTGCCATCTTTTTTCTACCAATTCCAGTCCAGTCGACTGCTATATCATGCCTACAAATGTAATGTACGCACGCATGTACGTACGTATATGTGTATACGTATGTATGTATGTATGTATGTATGAATGTATGAATGTATGTATCTACATACGATCATGTATGGTTGATTTGTTACTAACTATGAACTCCCTCCAAGTAAACCATGGTCCAAGCGCGGGTTCAAGGCTTATCAGGAGAAATAGGAAGGGGTGGGGGTGAGGAATCAGCATCGAATGGTGCTAGAGATCGTACAATATTGGAGTTCACTAATGATGGGGTTCGCAAATTGGGTATCATGGGTATCATACTATCATGCGACAGGAAGGTGATGATGATCTTTCGTCTTCTTTCCCTCCTTCTTTCTCTCTATTAAGGAGAAGAAGAAGAAGAAAGGAAAAAGAAAAAGAAAAAAGGAAGTATCCTCGAATCATTCCAAGAGGAAAGGAAAACATACCATACCATATCATACGGTACATTGATGATCATAATGTTCGCAAATTGGATATCATAAGGTATCATAACTAAGGTGATGATCTTTATTTCCTCCCTCCGCAGTATTACCAAAATAAAAGTAAAAAATAAAAAATAAACACACGAACAAACAAACCCTTGTGCCGGTACTCGAGTAATTACGGTGCGGCCCATCCGACCAGGTTTCACTTCGGAGGATTTCTCGAAACTGCTTCCACCACCGGAGGAGGAGGAGGAGGGGCCCCACCCGTGCCCACGAGTTTAGTTGTATCATTATTATCATACGGTACGCTCTATTGTTCCGTAGGGTATTAGAATTGTTAACGGCTGCCATGCCATGCCATGCCATAGCATGTCGTACAGTGTGGCGACGGCTGAATTAGGTTGGGGTGTATGTAGATTATGTACCATGGATGGATGGAATGGAGCCTGAGGAGGAAGAAAGAAAGAAGAAAAGGGGAAGAAAAGAAAAAAAAAGGAAAAAGGAAGGAAAAAAGGGAAAAAAAGGAAAAGGAAAATTATAGTAATGATGAAAAAGGTGGAAAGGTGGAGAGAGATAGTGAGTGTGTGGATAGGTCTATTTTGGTTATTTTTGGACTTCTTTTTCTTTCTTTTTTCTTTTCCTTTTTGTTATTTTGATAGATAATGGGGGTGGGGGGTAGGAGGAGCAGGAGGAGGGCTTTGAATGAGACATTTTGTGCAAAAGTATGATGGCTTGGGTCAAGTTTTTTTGTTTTGTTTTGAGGCCGGTATGAACGATATTTTATTTCATTAATTTTCGTCTCATTTTTAATATTTTTAATATTTTTTCCTGCCTAACGTTAGTTTTTGCTTGATTCAATTTGACACCGAGTCTGGCTGGATTCGTTCCGTTTCTTTCGCCAATGATTTGAGATCGTAACGGTTTATTTCAAATTTCGTGGATTTAAATAGATAATATTTCTCTTGCTTGCCTTGGTTCTCGGTTGTTTGGTTGGCTGGTTAGCCCGGGGTAGGTAGACACCGTCTATCATATCATGCCCACCCAGCGCGCACTGCAGGTTGGCATTCTAGGTATTTGGGCAGGTTAAGAGCTCCAAATGCTCGAGTGCAATCCAATCGCTTCAGAGAGATTAGTAGAAATAGAAATTATCAATAAATAAAATGAACGAACGAACGAACGAATGAACAAATAAATACCCAGGAAGGAAGAGGTGGTAATCGTCCAAGGTCCCGATTCAAAGATAACTCCCTACGCCTCCCCAAATAAACTGACCAATCTCGTCCACTCCCATACCTACACCCCCAAGCTTGTTAGGAAGGTTACGATGCGCAGCCGGATGGGCAGGCGTAGCTAGCATAGCATAACATAGCATTTGACGGTATAGTGTAGCATACGTACGTACGTATACTACTCTATGATAACTCTGCTCTGGGTTCGAGCGTTTCCGTGGGCGCCCTAGTCCTGTCCAGTCGCCGATCCGAGAAAGAGAGAAATAGGGAAAGAATAGCCGCATCTGCAGATTGTGCGTTAGGTGGAGAGAGATTTCAGCTTTCAAAAGAGTGGTAAGACGGCGGATGGACACCCAGCTCTGTCTGGCTGTGGTCTGCCTGAGCAGCCTGAGCAGCCTGTCTGCTGCGGGAGCTAATTCGGGCTTCAAGCAGTTGCCGTTCCGTAAGCCCTCTCAGAGTTGTTTGGTCTGCCCCCTCCTCCCCCCCCCTCCTCCCGATCCCTTCTATGAGTATCATAGCATAAGCAAGTAACGAGTCTTGCTTTGACGCCTAGCTTGGTCATTTTGGAAATTTATTTCTTCCTTTTCCCCTCGTGCGGACCGGACTGGGGTGGACGGTTGGTTAGGATAACAGAATGCTGTGCTCGAGTGGTCAGAATGATCAGCGTGGTGGGACACAAGCAAGACTTGTCAGTGCTTGATGATGTGATAGACCCAACCTCTCCCTCCCACTGGATCTGTATTCCGTGTTACTGCGCTCCTACCCAGGCATCCCTCCCTCCGACATCCTCCTAACGCCCCACTTTTACTTTCCCTTCCCGCACTCCCTATTTAGCTACTTGATACTCTAGCCAGTACAATTAGAGTATCCCGTTACTCCACAATATCATACTTGTATTGTATATAAGTGCTGCACCAAATCGGTTATTGCCGACATTTCACTGTATCCCCAAGCATAGTCATTCGCCGGTAAGAAACGGCGGGGAGGGGCGGGTGTTGACAAAATCCTTTTCTCCCACAGAGCGTACTTATCTATCGGCCATACACTATGCCCCGATAAAAGACTCCTTCAAGATTCATAACTGTAAGGAGAAGGTGCTATGAAAGCGGAAACAAGGTTAAGCAGATCAAGAACTCCCTCGCCCACACACCCACACGCATACCCCTCACACACACCTACCTACTCTCTCCCACCCACACGGACGGGGGGAAGAAGAAAAAAGCTTCATTCGCCCAACATAGACAGGTATGCGGGAGGTCATAGCAAACATTGACAGGGAATAAACGGGGTGCTATGTACCGATTCCCCCGGATGTGCCCTCGTATCATAGTGTATCTGTATCATACCGTACAAGTGCGGAGGAAGGGGTTTTTTCCCCCATGTAAATTAGAACGGGGGGAAGCTTCAGGGTAAGGAAGCACCGGGGTTGGGGCAAATTGTGAAGAGTGCCCAAGTGGAAGAAGAGAGAAGGGTTTCCCGGAAATACCCCATTGCCATATCAGTATCCAAAAGGAAAGGACGTGCCAAAAGGAGAGGTAGGAAGGACTGGGCTAGGAAAATCTCGCTCCTAGTGGTGGCATGCCCACGGGATTCTCTACGATAACTCGCGACCAATATACCTTTCAAACAGCTGGCAGGTCGGCTGTCGGAGTCACCCATTGTCACTCGGTGATATTCCGAAGGTGTTTTTCGGATGGTGTAGACGGAAGGTCCTTCCTCCCCCCTCTTCTCTCCTTTTTTCTAGCGGAGGGGGCGCTCTAAGGGGTGAATGAGAGCGGGAGACTGGAGAAAGTATGGGATAGGCCTTCCTATCATCTTTTGAGTTTTCGCCCTCTCCTCTTGGTACTCGAGTACGGCGAGTACTAGTGGAAGGAGGGGAGAGGAAAGGACACCTTTTGCTATTTTGCCTTGCGCTCGGGGAGCTAGTGGTACGGTGCAAACTCCTACCGAAAACAAACACCTTTGTCTCCTCGATTAGTGCACTGAACTGCACTGCGCATTTCGGTCCATACAAGTACGAATCGCGGAACTAAGTTACGATAAAGCGTAAGGTGGAGGCGGAAAAAAAGGAAAGAGCTTCATCTCGAATGCTGTTACGGGTGTTGGGGAAGCCACATACCACTCCACCCTCCAACCCCCCCCCCCCATCCCTTCCCGCCTGCCTACCCACTTGCACCGTACCCCGTTAAATCATGTGAGTTAATAACTTCTATCGGCCAATTGTTCAAACAACCAACCCCAGATGCGCTGTTCCAGATGTGCCAAACCTGGTATCGGCTGTTTACCCCCGGCCTGTCCTCTCTCTCTTTTCCCCTGCCCTGGCACCGCATGCGTTGCACATCACAGATTAGACCTAGCGCTTTCGGCCATGCAAAGTTTTTCTTTTCTTTTTTTGCATTAAATTTGTAAAACCATTATCTCCCCCCCTCTTCCATACTCCCGATCCTTCTTCCCTACCCTCCCATCCATTCCACTCCTAGGTTTGCTTTCCTATTTGGTGCGGAGTCTTTGCTTGTTCGTCCTCGCTCGCACATCCTATTGGACCTTCTCGATTACCTGCCGGTAAGCTCTGTCCGGTTTAGGTCAGGACTTCGACCAGGAAAAGGGTTTTCGGTGTGGTATACGAGTATATATAAGTTATACAAGTATAGTTAGTTATTTAGTTATTTAGTTTGCCAGGCATATACCGTAGCTATAACTATACAGTATAGTACCGTATAGTAGGCATATTAGATGCTTTTGTTCTTCTCACTCCTTCCGCTCCCCCGTCCGAAGGGGAAAGAAACCACTCCGCATCATTGTGATCGGGTGACAGTGGTCGATGGTGAGAGGGGCTTCATCTGAGCCAATCCACATTTCTGCAGCGCCACCACAGGATAGACGGGTGAAGGGGGGGGGAGCGGGAGCTATCATGTTTCTGCGAGTTTTTGTTTTTGGTTTCTGACTGGGCATAGCATCCGGCCTTGCGTGAAGCTATTTGGAAGAGTATCCTGTCAGGCAACATAAAAGGGTAATAATAAAAAAAGAAGAAAAAAAGAGCTACTCGAGTACCGTCGATCAGTCTATCTATCTTACGGTACTTCCAGCCTCCTACCGTAGCTCAGTTGTTTTTGTCGTTCAGGCGACCGTGTCTCACGAAATTCCCACGCTTCCCACGCTTCTCAGCTCCAAGGAGAAAAGGAAAGACCGCAGACGCCAAAATAAATGATTGAGGAAAAAACAACAGCAGAGGAGGAAAAAAACAAAAAAAACTAGCCGCCTGTGATCGACATCTTAGTGATGTGTTGGGGGAGGGGCGGCAGCAGTCTTGCTGAAAAGGGAGGCCGAGTCCCTGGTACGATGGGGAATTTCTTTGCTTTTAGTTTTGACAGCTGCCGCAAAATGCATGGGTGTTTTCGCTTGTTTTCTTCTTTTCTTTTTCTCTCATCATTTCATTGTCATTATTTCATTGTCGTCGTGTCTTTGTCTCTCATTTCATTTTTTCTTTTTCCCCTTTCCCTCGTCCCCTGTCTTTTCTCCTCCTTCCCTTCCAACTGGTCATCCAGTGTTCCGTTTGGGAAACATGTTTATCTGTGCTCTGTGTGCGGAGCTGTGTGAGCCCCAGCCCTTTTCCATGGCAGATAGGTTTCTCGCCTTCCCTCCGCTTCTCCATTCCGGAAAGTGTTTCAACAAATGAAGTTGAGCAATTGTGGAATTGTAATCGGGGGGGGGGGGCGCTTAGACCCATAGTCAAGGTAGAGCCCCTCAGATTCAGAATAATGACATGATTCTCGCAGGGCGAGCAACCAGGAGAAGAGGAAAGAGAAAAAGGGCGAGCGTTCTCGGGCAATCGATGAATGGATGGATGAATGGAGGGAATGAGAGGAAAAAAAGGAAAAAGAAAGGAAAAAGAAAAAAAACTCCTCGTTCTTCCTACCGGTAGTCGAGTATTCCTCTTCTTCTGTCTACTTGCTCCGAAAAAGAGAAATGGTTTGGAATGCCACCGATTGCAGGGGTGTATGTTCAATACCGGTATACCATCCAATACTTGGTTCTCGCTTGCACTAAGACACATCTGCGGTGGAAAAGCACGTTTTTTATATATTTTTTTCGATTTGTTTTTTTGAAGCGGAGCGTGATCATTTTTAATTCTTAGCATTTACGAGTACAAAATATTCCTTTTCAGCAGCTCATTGTCAAAAAGTGTGAGATTTTGGTGTGTGTGTGGGCAGAAATGCCAAGATTGATCAAAACTGGGGGACCTGAGACATACAGTTCATGGGTTCCCAATCGGGCACATCAAGAAATATCTTAACCTTAACTCCTAAGGCAATCGTAACATCTGCACCAATAATCGAGCATTAAAACACAGAAGGAAAAAAAGAAAGGAGGAAAGGAAAAGGTAAAAATGGGAGAGAGAGGACCCTGTAATTATTTATAGTATAGTACTGTACTTTTGTTTGTTTTCCAATACCTCTTTTTACCACTTTCCACAGTATGGTTATAATAATATCATATTCAGTATGGTAATAATAATAATAATAATATTCTCTTGTATAGAAGTTTTCTAGCTGATGTCTTGCTCAGTGTGGAGAAGGCCCAAGTTTGTATCGGCGTCAATTGCTGCGCAGTGGATGATATTAAACATACACCCCTGCGAATTGATGCTCTTCTGAACCCTTTCTCTCTCACTCCGAAAAGGGTTGTTGTTGGAATTGGGATCCTGTATGGCGTGATAGAAGAGAGCGGAGGCGTTCGTGTCTTGTTAGCCGTGAAGGACTCATGTACTCGTAAAGTACTTGCTTTTGCTATATTGAATTCAAGTTACGGTTCTTTGATTGATAGCTTGAGATTCGTACGGTATTGTAACAGTACTCAAATTCCGGTGGGGAGTGAGAGCAAAAAGGAAAATAATGCTGCAGGTTGCAACACCTTGCTGCCATCGCACATTAAGTTACCTATCTATATTCTCTATTGCCCTCCCTATGGTCACGGTACCACTTTTGGGGTGAGAGAGAGTGGGGGTGAGAATCAGTCCCACGGTACATAAGGTGTGGCATTTCGAATTGCCCACAACAAGCACACGCACCACCCGAGCGATGGAACGAAGAAGTCCGCCTAGCAGGTGCTTTACGATACACATAATGCATGCTGTTCAGGGGGGGGGGGGAGGTATTTGTACCAACCATGACGCGAGCCTGGATGTTATCGCAGTTTAGTTGGTTCCCTACTTTTTTAGTCCGGCACTTGATTGTTTTTCCCCAGCTTGCTCCTGCTCCCAGCTCCGTGCATTCGCATCTTCCTCCTGCCTCCCCCACCAAGGCTTTTTTTTCTCTTTTGGACAAGTTTCCTGTTGGCTATCTGCGCAGTACAGGAATATGTACCGTACTAAGCTCTGCGAGTACATACAGAACTGTGCCTGGGCCGCTTTTAGGAGAAAGAGTAGAGAGAAAGGAGTCTCTAGGCGTTTGTATGGTAAACTCTACCGGCACTTTTGTTAAATTATATATGAAAAATAGTAGTGAGCTGTAAGTGGTTAGGTCGGTAATAGCGCCGAGCCAAGTACGGTAGTCGTGCTGCGGGGATGGAGGGGGGACTGGAGTAGAGCAGACCTTGAACACCCCACCCACCGTGAGGTGCATAACAAACCTAAGAGTACTAGTGCTCCCTACAAGACCCTCCTCTAGATCGGTTTGAGCTGTTTAAAGTTTGGGAAAACGCTAGGAGTCCCCGGTAAGCTACTCTCCCCGCACTAGTCTAGAGGTGCTTGGTATCGAGGTGGGTGATCGGACACCCCGAGATTCTGGAGCCCTGGCCGTTAGCGCCCTCGTAGGAAATAAAAAAACGAGTTCGGTGGGAAAGCTGCTTGAACAAGCAAGAAGCCTCGGCACCTCCTGATCCTTGAGCGTCCGGTCGCCCGCGTTCATCCCCGAGTATGGACTGAACCGATGTAGAAAGTGTGGGAAATGATTGATACCCGTTTTTCCATGATCTTATGATGTAACCATGCAAGTTGGTGGATGGGGGAGGGGAGGGTGTGAGGGGTGATCTTCTATCTGGCGAACAAAGTGAAAGGGACTGCACCCATGCTGCACCCGCACGGCTCTGCGTCAAAGGCACTAAAAAATTACCCCCCTCATTTGCTTCAATTGTCCCAGGACATACCAGACCGGTGCAATTGTGGGAGTTTAAAATGTACCGGTGGGGTATGGTGCAGGATGCGTAATATATTCTGTGGATGTACGAGCGCGATGTGCGGATGGATGGGGGGAGAGAATGGCTGGCGGATAAGACCCTTGGTTAGTGCTCCGAGCGGGCAAGAAGTGCCCGGATACAGGGATTCGCAAAATATATGGCAAAAATTCCCTGCATATCTGAGCGCCCATACGAATTCATGACCCCTGCTCTCGGATACTTCTTGTCTGCAACTGTACGAGTACCGTACCCTCATGACCTCTGGATAAACGGTACTTGCACTCGTACAGTACCCCCGCCTGCTGGTGCATTTTTGCTCTGCATTCTGGGCTCGGATGTGAACGATGGGGACTGAAATACAAGTCATTGTTGGCAATGGAAAAATCTTATCAGCAGAGTGGATGTGGTTATTTTAAAAAGATTAGAGTGAAATGAGAAAATAAAGATACTTGTACCGGAGAAATTAGAAAGGAGATGGGAGATGAGGCCTGGGAGGGAGATGGATGGTGGTGGTGGTGGGATGAGGGGGTCGGCACAGAACCGGGAAAGATGTCTGGTGGCTGAATCACATTTCGTGGCACACATCAAGCCCAGTAAAAACCATTTCTCCTCTTATTCCGCTATCTCCGGTCTACCGACCCCTACAAATATCGAGAGGAGCGAAAGTGATTGTCGGGAGGGAAGGAAGACTGGAAAGGTCAGGCAGGGGTTTTTTTTATATTTTTTACTGCACTCTCTATTTATTTTGTCCGATGGGGAGGACTGTGATTGATACTTGGATGCTGCGGAACATGGATATTTATAAGCTACGAACCAGAGTAAGGGGGTTTCGCTTGAGCTCGGTTCCCTCCCTCCCTCCCTTTCCAACCATGGATTGGAACCAACGGTAATCCGGTTTTTATCCTTACGCGCTCGGATGTTCTGGTGCCCTTACCGGCCTCACAGCTTCCTCTCGAGTAGAATTCCGAATTAGTCTTTAACCTGGTCCTTGCACCAACTCGTGAATCCAAGAGTGGTGAGCAAGCGAGTACGAATTCGGTGGCTAAAATCCCGGAAATCGGAGAGAGTGTGGATTGGTGGGCTGGATATAGTGCTGTGGATAAGGATGCGGTATGTGCTGGATGTGTGGATCAGAGGAGGGGTGCGTTTGATGGATGGATGGATTGATGTGGTGTGGTGGATGCTATTGATGGGGCCGTGAGTGCGTCTAGGGCTCCTGTTGGAATGGGGGAGCAGAGGCAACTTTTCTCGGCTGCTGCAGGATGAAATAGAAGATCGATTTTCCAATATCCCATCGAGCTGACCCCCGACACAGCCTTAGTGGCCGGTATCAGCAACCCCGAATACTCCACACCACCTTCAAACCCTTTTTGAACCTCTTAATCCCCCTTGTCACACGGTGCACGGGCGCTGTTGCAGGTGGTTCTCCAGGAGCAGAACTCGAACATGCATGGGGATTGTCGCAGCATCGGAAGCCTTGTCACATTTTGCCACATTAGAATAAGATCGAATTGAACATCGAGAGGGGAATAGTTAATTGGAGTGAGAGAATATGTGCTGTTCTCCAGTTATGTGGTAGGTGAGGTCAGATGCAGCTTAAGGGTTTTTTAGGCGGTTCTACAGTATACCGATGCAAGTATCTTAGGGTGCGAAATTACGAGGATCACAAACATGTTGGAAAAGTGGCAGAATCCATATCACGGCAAAAGGCAAGAAGGTGGGCTTCTGAGGTAGGTGTATAAGCCACTTAACTGCGAATGCAACGAAGACAATACAACCGGCATTGGGAAGGTGCATGCTGCGGTGCATTGCTCTGCTCGAGTACCGTACCAGTATGGTGCTCATACTCCCCGGTATCATAACTCGTGCGCATCACTGTCGCCACCGAGCACACTGAGTCTACTCGTACAGTAGGTTACAGCAGCTCCCTGTCCCTTATCCCCCTTGTTCCCCCACCCACCCCCTGACCACTTCAGAACACGGTTGGCCCCTTGTGCCGGGAAATAAGTGATATTTGGTGCACGGATGATTCTCTATTCGTCATACTATTAGGTTACCCTCTTGGCCTGCACATGGTCATCTTGTCAACTTGTGGAAGCAAGAGTGCTACGGTGGAAACATGCTAGAGACAAACTAGAAGGGAAAAGCACGGAGAAAGACACGGAGAATCTGGATCACGAGAAGGAAATGGTAAGCGAATGTTTCACCCTGCCGGGAAAAGTGTGGCGTTTTGCTTGATCCTATCATCGAAAGTCTGCATATTTGAGTAGGGCAAGGTCAATTTATCCCCCCCGTGTTCTTCATAATTACCAACCCCAAAACTTCAAAAGAGCCAGATGCCTTTGGGACGATTTATTTATTCGTGTTTGGTTCTGTCTGCTGGGGGGGAGCTGTTGACCTTCGCTTGTCCGTCCCGTCCTGTTTTCCTCAGGTCTCGCCCTCAGATTACCATCCATGAATCGGATGGGCTCATTACCGGATCAGCTACGAGTATATCAGGCACAATTGTATGTGCACTTAATATATTTCTTTCGATCCAGATCAGGCAGTGTGTGGGTGACAAAGAAAAACGGACCGCTAGAAGGCGTTAGATGGGGTTTTCGGCAGTAGAACCCTGGCTACCATTCTGTTGTTGTCTTGGGGCCTGCCGCAGTTGCGGCAAGCATTTTTCCTTTTGGGACCTCTGTTGTCTGGTAGCCTTTTGTTCGACGGAGGCATCGGCGGCCGTCGGGTCGCCTTTATGCTTTTTTCCATTATTCCTTACTACCCTTCCTTTCTCCTATTTCCTAGCCACCAGGAGATTCGGGAATCTGGTTGTGCTTGTGAGAGAGAATCGGGGTGGAATAACGAATGAGGGAAAAGTGAGGTGGAGCAAGCAAGTGCTTGTACAGTGCCAGGGGTAAATTACCCAGGAAATTGGTCGTACCAAGACAGAGGGAGTCCGGGTACTGAGGCTGCCTGCCTCCGATCACAATTGTTCTTGCTTGTTCCACGACGGATTTTTTTCAGTCTTTTGAGAGGTGCGATTTACCTTTTTCTATTGGCGCATGGGCCTTCTCTCAACAAGCGAGAGAGAAAAGCAATTATACACTATGTAACAGTACCCTTGGTCATTGGCCTAGTCTCTGCCTGGGAGACTGGCCCTGAGAAAGCTGGTGCTGCCGTGCGCAACGGTTCCTCCACGCCACAAAAACGTGGAGCTGATTCAAATCAACGGACCAGAGGGAAGAAAGGTCCGCGTATCGACGTATCGGCGTACCCGGACTGGCGACATCTTATCACTTTGTTTTTTTTCCTTTCCCTCAACCTTCCCTCTCTGGGGGACCCTTCCCATTTTCTCTCCTTCGTTTCTTTTTTTTCCCAGCTTGATTTTATTCATTTTTATTTTATTTGTATTTTTTGACCTGACGCTTTTGAGTTTATTTCTTTTTTTTCCGATTCTAATATATTATTCTTATTATATTTTCTTTTTCCTAGTCCCCTGCCTCTCCCATAGCCTTTCAAGCATCGCTGCAAGCGCAAGGCTGCAGACTAACGAATAGCAAAAAATCACACTCACATGGCCAATAGACCAGGGTGGACCATACTTAGAAACCCATCCGCAAGAGATAAACAGGCTCTGACGGGCCAGGGTGTGAGGATTCTCGCGCATAGCGTACCGGAGCTTTAGCCGTGATCAGACATGCTACCTGGTTCAGAGGGACCGACGGGTTGCGCAAAGCGGGACTGTGGTAGCGTTTTTGTGCACCAGCAGCCTCGACCGAGGAATGGGCAGAGACTCGATTTATCGGCACATGCTCTGGCAGGCTGGAGTGGGCAGGCTGAGCTCAGGCTGGGCAAGGCTGGGCCATAACAACAACATGCCTCCGAAAGGGGGCCATGAATCGAAGCCATTGGAATTGCGAGGAGGCCAAAAATAAATGCATGAATAAAATAAATATGGCAGAGTGCAAAACACAGGAGTTGGATGAATAGGATATCAGTAGGAGGGGGGGTGAAAAAATTCACCACAGAAGAAGAAGAAGTGTAGCCGGAGGGCGGCAAGTGTAGAAGGGGAGTAGAACACAATCTAATAGCACGGTATTCTACAGTGTGATGGTGGTGGTGGTGGTGGTGGCGGTAAACGCTTCTTTGTTGCCGACTCCCTTGGGGCTGCTGCTCGTGAGCTGCTCTGGAGATGGTGGTTACCACCCCTCTAATCTCTTACACTTTTCTTGTGGTGGTGGTGGTACTCGTGCTGTTATGATATTGTACGTGGGGGCGTGGATGGTTGTGGCAGTTGCGCTCATGATATCTAATGGCGTGGTGGTATGATAGTTGTTCTCACCTCCGGTGCTCTATTTCTCCCAACCCTTCGAATTTCTAGCCGCACAAGCTTCGTACCTTTCTGATGGGTGCTGCTAGGGTAAAATGGGAATGTTGAAGTACATTTCGAGTCTACCGCTCGGCACATGGGCCTATTCATACCAGTTTCTACCTCCCTGTGCAGTACAGTACATACGTTTGTTTGCACATAATAAATATTGTACTTGTATCATACATTAATTCTGTGTGATGCGTAGCTCATAGCTACCTGCTCGGGTGCTACTATACTTCGCTTCCCGCCACTGAAACTGTTTTAGGGTGATCTGGATTTGCTTGTAAAGTACGGTAACCCGTCTTGCTTCCACCCGCTCGGTTCTCTCCTAACTTTTTCATTGCCCGCCCCCCTTCAAGCTGTGCTGGCATGTTGGCTCCTCTCGATCACCGCAAATCCGTCCGCCTCAACCCGTCATGGACAACGATATCTCTATTCTGCCGACCATTTCCTTGTAGCCTACTACTGCGGTTAGCAATATCCCAATTCCTACATAGATGACCTTGCAATTGCGGCCATAAGTGCTGCCTGGCCGGCCTTCTCTACTGCACAATTGAATCTTTCCCGAATCACTTCCCGCCCCCCCAGGCACACCACCATCTTCTTGCCTACTTCTTTCTACACTACAACTCATAATACCTCTCCCTCTTTTCTTAATACTCACTTGTCACATCCCCCCTACCTGCACCCCCCCCCCCCCCGGTACTACTACCCTACCCTTCGTCTCTGGCAATTGCCCACCTGGTGTTGCCCTTCCACATATTTCGTCACCCGAGACACTGCGCGCTGCCTTCCTCGAAGTTCGGGGTCCGTAGGAACCTGTCCAGACTGGGTACCCAACAGTCAAACTGTCAAGTCCCATTTTGGCGCTGTGTCCTGCTTCCTCAACCCTTCCCATCCAAATCTGCAAGCCGTTGTACAGAAATATCACACACTCACACGTTGCCCAAGATCCCTTCCCCGTCCCCCCGTTCATCCCTCCAACCAACCCTCCCATACCCATAATCCATCACACCCCCCCCTCCCTTCGCCCTCTCCCCTTCCATCTCTAGTCCTGCTACTGTCTTGACTACTGCTGGCGCGTGCACATCCTGCAGCACTCCGAAAAAACTTTGAGAGCGGGCATATTTTAATTTTAATTGCATCAACTCAAAAAGTATTTCCGTTGACAGCTCGCGACTGTTTGCATTTTCCGAACCACCGAGCAAACTAGGGAAGGTTGCAGAATCTAGAGAGCCACCGGTAGTCCTCAAAGAGATCTTGAGGAGAAAAGAAAGGGAAAGAAAGAAAAAAGAAAAGGGCTGGGCCGTGGGGGAAAAAAGAGGGAAAAAGGAAAAAAAAGACGAGACGAGAGTAAGTGATTTGAGTGAGAGTTGGATAGCGGGCAACTGGACAACACACAATTCTCCGTTAACTTATCATCCTATACATTGAATTCCGGTCACTTAGTCAATCCTTATTTCCCGTCAAGCTTGATACCAAGCAAACCCGCAAACAATAACCCTTTACCCCCCCAAGCCTGTCACGCCCGGCCTACCGTCGCTACCCTACCGCCTCCCTCCATCCCCTCCTCCGGATTACCTTCTTCTTTACGTATCATACATAATACCAACCTACACATCTTCTCGGTAGCTTTCTGCTTTCGTTCGCACGTTTGCCTCTTTCTCTTTTATTCCTTCTTTCGTTTTTTTGTTTTCTTTTCGCTTTGGTCTGTTGCCGTTGCTCTCCCGGCTTGTATACGCTGCGGTCAATTTTGTGGTTCTTGGAACGCAACTTCAACCAGTCTCCAGGTTTCCTATCCACGCCACCTCGCGCTATCTGGGTTTACGGGTTTGCGAATTCCTGGTTGCAGTCACAGTTACAATAGTCTTCGTTCGCTTGGCATCATTGGGCCAACATCCATTCGCTTTTGGCACCCTGTTTCAACCAACTCGAACGGAATCAGAGCTGCGGGGAAATTAATAGATTTTCTTAGATACTCTCTCGAAACTTTACGGACTGCATCGTGATCGAGTTGAGGCGTCAAGTGGGTTCAAGCGTTGAGAAAGGACACCGCAGCAGAAGAGGCAGGAGTGAGGATATACTGCAACGTCGACAAAAGGAGGGGAGCAGGGTCTGGGGGAAAAAAGTCATAGCCGGAGTCGGACCAAGCGAGGGAAATAGCCTTCCGCTGAGGGGAAACAGAAGGAGGGAATAAAGGCACAAGGAAGATAAACGAAGGAGAAAAATTTCGTCCTTGTATATTTCCAGCCAACAGGAAAGAAAGAGAAAGGGAGACGGCATACTTCTGCAGGGGAAGCTATTGCACGCAATATCCACGACCCTATCAGCCCTATCCGTTTTCACATGGCCGAGCACTCGAGTGTGAATTTTTGACTCCTTTTACGAAAAGAGAATACAGGAGACGCAGCAGCGTGCAGCAAGGAGCTTTCGCGAACCATCAACGCTGTAGCCGCCCGCTAAGTCGATCAAGTGGCCCGGGCTTCCGCTTGGGTGTGTCTCGTCAAGATCGCTGCCATATAACCCATACCCTCGCATTGCCTCGAGAGCTTTGGGTTTGTGAAACCCTAGGCCCCCCCCTTCGCACCACCGCATTACCGGAGTTTGCTTGGATACACAGCATTTTAGCCTCGAAAGCACTTCGTGAGATTGATCCGGAGGCGTAATAACTACTCCTCAGGGTCTCCTGAGAATATTGAATCAACCCTTCAATCAATTCTGGTGCAAACTCGATTATCACTCGAGTAAAGCTTGGATGAACTCTCACACTTTTGTTGACGCCTCTTCTCGAGTAGGGAGGGGGCTGAGAAGGTAACGAATTGCACTCACTTATCCCTTGCATTAGCATAATTAACATAGGGGAGCAATGGTTAACCCTTTATTCACAGCGAGGACTATGAATTGCATATTCGACAAGGCCCTGAAAGGGCACGGATTGCCGGAGTAAAAGAGAAGGGTTCGTTCCACTTCTAGCCCTTCCACATATAGCCCGGGAGAATGGAGTACTGAATTTCGTGGGAGTTTAGACCGGAAGCCAGTAGACCCGCCGCCAATAATCCAGTTGAAGATTCGGGATGACACTGACCCGGCTCAGTATGTTGATTATATCTCTAAAAGTTGGGTTCAGATGCTGATCGATCTTCATATGCAGAAACTATCTTCAGAGCCCATACTATTTCATGTGTACGAATCTTTACAGTTCTATGCATGATTCGCCTTCACCTATACCTCCACACCAAGCGTTGGCTGGAACATTAGTTTCATCCCTACACAGGTTGAAGGACATCGATAATAGTGGTAATTTCTTTCACTCCCTGGAGAGATCGATTGGAACGGGAGCTGATGTGGTTAGATGGCGGCTTCTTCGTATTTGGTGACTTGTCAGTTAAGATTGAGGGTGAATTCCGTTTGAGATTTAGTTTATTTGAAATGTTAAAGTGGGTAATCACCTTTTCTGATATCTACTTAGGAGACTACTAACGAACATGATAGAAATGAAGTTGTACACATCAAATCTATAACTTCAGAGCCCTTCACTGGTTTGTTATGTTACTCCTCCCAGTTGGATTAATCTAACACCCTGTCTAGTATATGCGGCAAAGAACTTTCCAGGGATGTCTGAATCCACATTTTTGTCTCGATCGTTTGGGGATCAAGGAGTTCGGTTACGGATTCGAAAGGAGCCACGTACATTGTTGTGAGAATTGTTTTCCCTATTTCCATATCATTAGCTAATAAAGTGATCCAGAAAACGACCTCCGCCGGGCATGCGGCCAGAGGACTACCCCCACCCCCACCCGGCTAGGCCCTACATGTCGATGTCTAATGATTCTCGGCCACCTTACCAGTCACCGGGGTTCATTCAACCTCCGAATCACGACTATCCGCCCTATGGCGGCGAGCCAGCAAAACGTCGAAGGACTTCTGATATTGCGGTTAGCCCAAGGGATTCAAGAGGTGATCCGCCATATAATCCCCATTCGCGTTATGATCAGTACATGTATCCTCCTCCGTCCTCTCAACCGCAGTATCAGAGCTACCATAATTACCCTGGTCCACCTAACTCTTATGGGCACCAATCTCAAGGGCATGGGATCTCACCTGAGTATCCATACCGCCAACCTGTCCCGCCACCTCCGCCTCCATTATCACATTCCGCGACCTCGTCACCCTATCAATCACCTCGCCCGCGACAGCCCCATCAGCGCTCCCCGCTGCCATCGTCTGCACCTCTTCCGAACCAATATCGGTACCCCCCGGGGCCCCAGCAGACTCAATTACCCCATGGGGGCCCACCACCACATTCCCAGTCACCCAATTTAGGGCCTCTAATCGGGTCGCCGGTGCCGGTGTCGGGGGTGTCGCCTTCGTCCGCGGGTATTTCCAGGCCGCCCCAACAGCCGCCTCATACGCCATCGCCATTGAGTGCCCCATCATCCTCGACGTCGTCGATGCCCATGCCTCCTCCACGCGTCTCGCCACACCGGCAGCAGTCCCAGCAGTCAAACGCGGTTCAGCTCCCTCCGTTGCAATTGCCGCCCATGAACTCTGGATCCCAAAACCAGCCGACGGCGCAGCAGCACAATGCAATGCCACCGATTTTGAGTCAACAGACCGGGTACGGACCGCCTAGCTCATTCGATTCCGCGGCTCAACAGCAGTCATCAGCATAGGCTGACTGGTTTATTTTGAAGGAGCTCCTTGTGTAGCTACGGCCGAGATATTATGGATTCAAGAAGAGTACTTTTATGCTCAGCGGTGTCCATTCTAGTTATGTACTGCGCATTATCTTGGATTGGGGTTCGGTTTGATATGTCGTCGAGTTCATATTGTGCAAATCTTTGTGCTCGCCCCCCCGAAAAATTTCCCCTTGCTTTCGTCTCATTTTTTCCCTCGCTTTTTTTCCAATTTCATTTGCTTTATGGGGCCTTTTCGTTTATCTGTCTTTTTATCTGAGCAGCGGGATGGGCTATAATGCTTTCACTATACGTTTGAAGAGCTAGAAAAGACGGGGGTCCATGGAGGCTGGAAAACAGTAGGTATTTCATTTCGTATTCCTGTTAATGGCGCAGAATGGGTGGTTTTCATAGGATCAAAGACACGATATCGAATGACGTTAGTACTCATTGGGGGTTTTCATGTTTCTTATGTTGATGGCTTTATCGATTTTTTTTTCCTAATTTTCATTTGATTTTCGCTTCAATTTTAATCTCATTCGGAGAATTTACAACAGGAGGCTGCGTTAGGAGGCTACAATAACTGGGGGTAGGGGTGAATTAGGGATCGGAGGGAGCATAGTGCGGGGAGGGCAGATCGGGGGTGATTTTTTCATTCTTTTTTTTTTCATTTCATTTTTGAATCAGCGTCCCCATTTTTTCTCACTTTTTCATCCACACTATCCTCATTGTTTGGGTTCCTAAATACGTTGGTGTTATATCATTTCGAGCAGGAGTACAATAAGGCAAGCCGGCGATACTACATAAAAAGATGGCTGTTAGGGGTTTTTTTCCTTTCCATTTTCTTTTTTATCTTTTCATCATGCCCTTCCTCATTCCCACTTTTTCCGTCTTCCCCTTTTAATTGGCATCGTCGTGCATTCGCATTTAACTTTCGTGTGTATACTTCGAATTCAATCCAGACCAATGTACCGAACCCCAGAGTTTGAGTCCAGACCCCGGCAAAATCACCTTCTCCGATGAAACTACTGGCAAGACTATTCCATTTGTCCGATCTTTACAGCATCGATCGGTGGCAGCAGCACTGGTAGCAGGAGGCAGCCCTGCCAACGGTGGGCACCCAATGAGAACATTCATCTCTCTTTTCCTTCCCTGCTGCCCGCGAGTTATGTCGTGGGTTCCTTCGTGCGGGCATTGTCGAAAATGGCCATTGATTGGTTGTCTTGGGTTGCGCAATAGGGTTCCCGTGTAAGACATTATCGCGCGAATTTAGGGGCTCCCGGAGCCCTGCCGGTAGCAGGGCGTGGATGGGTGAGGGTAAAAGTGAGACCCTTGCCAAGATGACAACCACGCGAGCATAACTCAGCACTCGAGCACGGTAGTAGGAAATGGTCTGTATTTTCCAGGATGATACTTGTTCTGGACTGGGTCTTACTGATGGTCATTCGGTTCTACTTTCTGTTCCTTTGGGCTGGGACATTTGGGGTCAGCGGTGCGAGAAAAAGAGGTATGATAGCCTGTTATGTACAGTATGATACATACAGCACTGAACAAAGGGCGAAGCAAGCTTACCCTAACCAGCTTCCGACCCTATCAGCTAACAAGGGGGGGTCGGACATTGAGGGGCCGCAGTGGCTCGAGCGTGATATAATATTATTACAGTAGCAGAGTTTCTCCTAGCGTTTTTCCACCCTCACAAAAAAAGACGCCAAGATCAGTCCTTCGTATGGTTACACACACTCTCTCATCATGGCCGGTAAAATTCGAGTTCGCCTCACTTATGCTTAAGTTACCCCCCTAGGTATACCGTTATGGTACCAGAGGGAAGAGATATTATTATTCGAGAGGGTTTATTCGATTTCTCTTACCAAATTTTAATTTATTTATTTTAATTTCGTGGACGATAATAATAATAATAATAATAATAATAATCATAATAATAATATGGTATCATAGCTCTTTTTTTTTTTTGCCTTGCCCCCTCCTCTTTCCCACGATCGTCAGTTCTGAGGGGGGGGGGGCGGAGGGCGGAGAGAAAGTGGGGGGGGGGGGTGGCTCTGAACTGTATGTAGGGGCACCAAGCTTAAAATACCGATACTGAAATTATTGCTT
>Ga0307517_10000052_pt1 | contig 155904 bp, 136 predicted proteins | sample 23_EM_MG_FD_194515 | JGI IMG/M metagenome (GOLD analysis project Ga0307517, IMG submission 194515) | Populus trichocarpa ectomycorrhiza microbial communities from riparian zone in the Pacific Northwest, United States - 23_EM | ecosystem: Host-associated > Plants > Roots > Unclassified...
GCAAGTTGCTCGTGCGATACGAGAAGCTTGAGCGAAGCTTCGTTGCACTCAACCACATCGCCGCTGCGATCATCGCGTTCCGCAAGGTCAAGTTGACCGTCAACATTATTTACGGATAGGTTCTAAGACGGTGGCCACAGCTGCCGATGCGGTCGAATTGGCTCACTGATTCACTGATATGGCGGGGGGGCCGCCTTTGGGGGCGGCCCAGCAGATCAATCTCGAGCCGTTGATGGAGCCATGTCCGGGCCAACGCCTGGCCGACAGCCGCGATCGGGATTCGCAGCCACAGGCTCAGATCGAACATTAAATGGCAAATATGATTAATTTGGCTCCAGAATGTTCGACTCAGGTCGAAACTACGGCGGGATGCGGCAGTGCCGCGAACCGGCCGGGCTGGCCACGAAGCTTGAACCTGCGCAGTTCCGCGCGAAGGGGTAACCACCATGACTCCGCTTGATGCCGAGATCGGGCACAGCACGGCACTGGTCGTCGACGGCAACAACGCGTCGCGCACTGTCCTCGTCAGCCTGCTGCGCGAATTCGGTGTCGCGGAGGTGGCCCAGTCATGCCGGGCGCAGGACGCAAGGCGCGTGCTCGAACAGCGGCGCTTCGACATCGTCGTCTGCGACTACCACTTTGAAGGTGAGCCGATCAGTGGTCAGGACCTGATGGACGATCTGCGTCTGACCCAGTTGCTGCCGCTCGGGACCGTCGTCGTCATGATCTCGGCCGAGGCCGGGCACGCCAGGGTCGCCGAAGCGGCGGAGGCGGCGCTCGATGCGTACCTGATCAAGCCTCACACCGCCGATGCGCTGCGACAACGGCTGCTCGAGGCGCGCAAGCGCAAGCGTTCCCTCAAGGACGTCATCGCGCTGATCGACAAACAAGCGTTCGTCGAAGCGGCAGAGATGTGCCAAGCGCGCTTCGAGACTCGCGGGCCGGCCTGGTTGCAGGCGGCGCGCGTCGGGGCTGAGCTGTGGTTGCGGCTGGGCAAACCGCACGCGGCGCAACGCATGTTCGATGCCATTCTCGAGATCGGTGCCGTTCCGTGGGCGCGACTCGGCGTTGCCCGCTCCCAATACGACCGTGGCGGCGCGAGCCAGGCCCGCCGCTCCCTCGAAAGCCTGCTGAACGAGCAGCCAGGCTACTCGGACGCCTATGACGTCATGGCACGCGTGCTCCTCGACCAGGGCTTGCCGGACGAGGCTTTGGCAGCATCACGCGAGGCGCTGTCCCTCACCCCCGGGAGCGTTGCTCGCCTGGTGAAGCATGGCCTGCTGGCTTTCTTCTACGGCGACCCTGGTGAGGCGGCCGCGGCACTCGCGCGGGCAGCACGCTACGGTCTGGGCTCGAAGGTCTTCGACCTGCAGGGCTTGGTGTTGCTGGCCCTGGTTCAATTCGACAAGGGGGATCTGCGCGGTCTGACCCAGACCTGGCGCAGCATGACGGCGGCGCGCTCGGGCGTGCTCGGCAGTGACCGGCTCAGACGCTTCGAGGCTGTCATCCGCGTCATGAAGTTTCTGCTCGAACGCAACGTCACGGACGCGGTGGCGCTGACTCGCGACCTGATCGGCGAGGCCCGCGACCCGAGCTTCGAGCTCGAAGCTGCCTGCAACCTGCTGGCCTTGCTGTCGCGTCTGACGCGTCGCGAGTTGCGCCTGGAAAGCCTCGACCACGACGTGCTCGTGTTGGCGCAGCGCTTCGCCGTGTCCCGCACCACCTGCGACCTGCTCGTCCGCTCGCTACAGACCGATGCTTCGCTCGCGACGATTGTCCGCGATGCCTATGCAGCCATCTGCGCCGAGGCCGAGGACGCCGTCTCGAACACGCTGAAGGGCGAGCCGGGCGAGGCCGCCAAGCTGCTGCTGACACGAGCCGAAGGCACGCTGAATGCCAAGCTGATGGATCTGGCCATTCACACCATGGACAGGCATGGGCAGAACATCGATGGTGTCGAGGTCTTGCGCGAGCGCGCCGCGGCCTTGCACAAGCGCTACCGAAGCTACGGCACGCAGATACATTTGGGTGGCGCGGGCGACATGCGCGCGTTGACGCAGTTGGCAAAGGTCTGACGGCTGCGCCGCCGAAGAACACTCGGCATCGCTCCGGCATGCACCATCAGGTGCAGCCAGCGGCCCACACACCTATACACAAACAAGAGCAGTCATCCTACAAATTGGGAACGTTTTCCCAATCACAATAAACTGCGTCCAGGTTCATCCGGACGCGCAGTTGGAGGCCGATGTCGAGAACGGCATCGTCGTCGCGCAGGAGGCACGCGGCGAGATCATGGCAATCAGGGCGCTCGCGGTTTCGATTCAGATGGAATTCGGCAACATTCTGGGCGTACCCTTGCCTGCAGAACGATTTCGCAATCTCGACGATTTCCGGTCCTCTCTGACAAAGCGTCCGAAGTCGCCAAGCTCAAATGCGAGGACTTGATTGGCGACCAACCCACGGTCATCCGAAGCGCATGGTTCCTGGCGCGGCTTCGACGCACAAGCGCAGCAGCTGGCCGACGCCTTGCGCGCAGGGCGGCTCACCGTGCTGGTTGGCGCCGCTGGGCTGGAGAGGGCCAAGATGCTTGCCGCCGGCGTGCTGCCGCTCCTGGGTCGTCGTGTCGACGACCATCCGCGGCGACCCGGCGCGACGCGCATGGTCGCACCGGGTCGCGATCGTCGGAGGCTGGCGCACGGATCAAATCAGGCGGAGGTGGTCTTCCTCTTCGATCAATGGCGAGGCAGCCCACCACTGGCGTCGCTCGACCGCTTGCTCGACGAGTCGCACGGGAAAGCTGGCGCTCAATCCGCGCACGTCGACACGGCGAAAGCGACCTGGCCCACGCGCCTGTGGACTCTTGGCCAACAGTACGGAGGCGCGCGCATCCTGTTCGTATTCGACCACTTCGAGCAGCTGCTGGAATCCGCGAAGGAGAACGCAGACGCGCAGCAGTTTGTCGACGAATGGATTCGGACACTGAAGGCGCCAGGCCTGGGCACCAATTTTCTCGTCGTGCTCGACGACCGCGCGTGGCCACGACTGAAGCAACTGGGCGAACGCGTTCCCGGATTCGACGAGGTGCGGGTATTCGAACTGCAAGCGCGATCCGGGGGACCGGCGCTGGAGCCCAGTCGCGCAGCCGGTACCGAGCGCCAAGCCGAGAACAGTGCTGAGCCTGAGGCGGTCGATTTTGCAGCGTCGCTGCGTGCAATGTTGTCCGAGTTCGCCACATCGGTGCGACAAACCGACCCGGTGCCCGACGACTTTCAGGCTTCCGTCGATGCGCTGGTGTTCGAGGTGAGCAGATCGGCTCGCCTGGAAGCGACGCCGGCAGAGGCGGAAGAAGATTCGAGGATCGATGAATCGATCGAAGCGGCCAAGAAGGCCGACGCCGTTCGGGCCGCCGAAGCGCAGCGGGTCGCGCAAGCTCAGCTTGCGGCCGAAGCCGCACGAAAGGCGGAGGTCCAACGCGCGGCCGAAGCCGAAACCATGCGGATCGCTGAAGAGGCAGCAGCTGCCGAAGCCAAGCGAGCTGCCGAAGCGGCTGCGGCGGCCGAGGCCAGAAGGGTTGCCGAAGAGCTCAGAAAGGTCGAGGCCGAACGAGCCGCCGAAGCGCAGCGCGTCGCGCAAGCTCAACGTGCCGCCGAAGCCGAGGCCGCTCGAAAGGCAGAGGCCCAGCGCGCCGCCGCTGCCGAAGCCATGCGAATCGCTGAAGAGGCGGCAGCGGTCGAAGCCAGGCGAATTGCCGAAGCGGCTGCGGCGGCCGAGGCCAGAAGGGTTGCCGAAGAGCTCAGAAGGGTCGAGGCCGAACGAGCCGCCGAAGCGCAGCGCGTCGCGCAAGCTCAACGTGCCGCCGAAGCCGAGGCCGCTCGAAAGGCAGAGGCCCAGCGTGCCGCCGCTGCCGAAGCCAGGCGGATCGCTGAAGAGGCGGCAGCGGTCGAAGCCAAGCGAATTGCCGAGGCGGCTGCGGCGGCCGAAGCCAGAAGGATTGCCGAAGAGCTCAGAAGGGTCGAGGCCGAACAAGCCGCCGAAGCACAGCGAGTTGCGCAAGCTCAACGTGCCGCCGAAGCCGAGGCCGCTCGAAGGGCGGAGGCCCAGCGCGCCGCCGATGCCGAAGCCAAGCGAATCGCTGAAGCTGCTGCCGCGGACGAAGCAAGAAGGATTGCCGAGGTGACAAACGCCGCTGCCGCGGCGAAAGCCAAGGTCATCGCCGAAGCGGTTCAACTAGCGGCAAATGCTGCGCGAGACAGCGAAGCACGGTGGTTGGCGGGCGACAACGCGACGCGAATCGAGTCGCCCTCCATCGCGGCGGCGAGTCCCGGCTCGCCGCTGCGATGGGCGATCAAGTGGGGCGCCGCGACTTTGGCCGTGATGGTGGTGGCGACGCTGCTGTGGCCTTCACTTCGGCAGCGGCCAGCCGAACCCGAGGCAGCATCACCCGAGGCCCTCAGGACCACGCCGATCGCTGCTGCTCCTGCCACAGTGCTGGACGCAGCATCCGCCCCGATACAGGCGGGGGCGCCGAGTGCGACTGCTGCGACCGCTTCCGCGCCGGCAGCGACCATTCCAGGCGCCCAGCCCGAGACCACCAAACCCGCCCTCTTCACTGTGCGCATGAATGCAGGGGGAAGCAATGCCCGGATTGCCAGCGAGTTGGCGCGTGCAATCGGTGGCGACGCTTCCTCCGCGCGGGCCGTGGCCACGGCATCAGGAGTCGATGCAGTCGAGAGCCTGCGGACGCTGAGGAGTCTGGCCATCGTGCAGTACGACGCGCTGCGCGCCGCACGGCGCAGCCCATCCGCCCCGCCCTTGCGCGTGCTGGCACCGATGTATGCCGAAGAAGTCGTCTTCATCGTTCGCGCCGATTCGCGGCTGAAGTTCATTCACGAATTGCGCGGCCGGCGGATCAACATCGGCTCGGCCCGTGACGGAAGCGCCCAGACGGTGAGAGAGATTTACCGGCAGATGTTCGGCACCGCCATGGCGGAACCCTCGCAGCTCGACAAAGACAAGGCTTTGGCTGAGCTCGTCGCGTTCCGGTCGATCGACGCGATGGTGCTCGTCGACGCCCAGCCGTCCGCGTGGCTCGCGTCTCTGAGCCCAGAGACCGCGCGCGGTCTTCGGCTGCTCAGGCTCGATCGCAAACAGCCGGAAGACCGCAGGGTGCTCAAAGCATTTCAGACCTCTGTTCTGCGTGCCGGCCCCGGCGTGAAAAAGGGCGAAGGCATCCCGACGCTGGCGACCATGTCTTACCTCGCGGTGTCAGGCAAGGACGATGCGGATTCGAAACAACTGACGGACATGGTCAGCGCGCTGTGCCGCGAACTGCCTCGCCTGCGTGCCGACGGGCATCCGAAGTGGCGCGAGCTGCGACCGTCGGTGAGTCAGGACACCGGCTGGCCCGTGGTGGCGTCTGCGCAGTCCGTGCTGAAGAACTGCGCATCCGCATCCAATGGGCCCGCACCCGCACTCAAACCCACGCTTCGTCGAGCGCCGAATTCGCGCTCGAAGCGATAAGCGAAGCGCGCGGGTCGCGACCCCTTCATGCCGGCTGCTCGAACTCCTCGTGCCGCGGAGGCCCGTTCCCGCGCCAGCCGTCATCGATGTCTTCGGCGGACCGCGAAACCGGGCTGGTGGTCGACCGCAGCGCGATCGAGAGCTCGGCCACGCATGCGGCCGACAACAAGGGCACGAGTGTCGCCCCGGACTTCGCGATCCGGGTGACGAGTCCGAGCCCGGGGTGCAGCCGGGCCGTGGTCGGCGCCGCACAGACCTCGAGATCGACGATCGCGCCCAGGTCCGAGACCAGCAGCCCGAAGTGCGTCCCTCGCTGGTTCATGACGATCGCGTGCCGGTGCGGCATGCCGGGTTCGCCGAGCGCGTCGCTCAGATCGACCAGCGGAAGCGCCTGGTCGCGCCAGGTCGTGTAGCCGCACAGGCGCGCGCCGGCTGCCTTGGCGCCCGGCAGGCGCACGGCCTTGTGCACCTCAATGCACTCGACCACGTCCTGTGCGAGGAGCCCGACGACCTGCGACCCGATGCAGAAGGTGGCCACTTCCTGCCCGCCGCGCACCGACTGCAACTGCAATTGCGCTGCGGGCCGATCGATGCGCGGTTGGCCGCAGGGCACGACGACGACCGAGATCACGGTCTCGACATACCCATCCGAGGTCTTGAACTCCCGGTAGCCCGACCCGGCGGTCGCACCGACAACGAAGCAGGAATCGGCCGCGGACACGACACCCGACCAGCTCTCGCCCGGCTTCAGCTGCAGCACATCGGCCGGCAGGCACAGTGGCAGTTCGCCCGTCGAGGCGAGCAGCGTGCCGTCGGCGCGCAGGAAGGCGCCGAGCGACCCCGCGCGGCTCGGAAGCGCCGCCTCGAGCATTGCCTCGAACTGAGGTGCCGAGTCGAACACGAGCGCGACACCACCGGTCGCGCGCGCACCGTCCAGCAAGGCGGCGCAGTAGACGTAGGTGCTCCGGTCGCCGTACAACGCACTCGGCTCGAACGGCGAGACCGTGTAGGCCATCGGATCCCTCAACGCGAGGCAGCGCGCCACCCACGCCTGCTCGAGCCGGGTTCCGACCAGCGACGGCTCCTGACTCGACGCGACGACGACGCCATCGGCATCGAACAGCAGGATGTTCGTGTAGACGGTGTACAGCGCGTTGATGTAGGCGAGCACCTGGGCGGATTCGTCGGTGGCGAGCGTCGCGAGGGTCGAGTTCTCGGCCCACCAGCGGCAGTCGCAGGCACGCTCGAAGAGATTTCGATCGAGGATGTCGACCGCGAGGCCGGACAGGAACTTCGCCTCGTCGAGCACGCTGGAGGTCACCGTGTCGAGCAACTCGTTCGTCGCCGCCTCGAAGATGCCCTTCGTGCGCCGGCCGGTCGATGCGATCTCGGCGAGCAGCGCGCGCGAGAAGTTGTCGCCGGCATCGTCCGAGCGCCGCTGCAGGCGCCCGTTCCAGACGATGCGGTCGAGATTGCCCTGGATGGCGGCCGCCTGCGCCGGCACCGCCATCAGCCGCGGCGAGAACACACCCTCGCCGGAGAACTTGGCCTCCGATCGCGCGAGCGTGTGTTCGAACGCGATGTCGGCCGGGATCAGCGCGATGGCAGACCAGCCCGGACCCGCGTAGCCCTGGTACGGCTGCGGCCGGCGCTGCACGGCCACATAGGCGTGGCCGGCGAGGCGCACGAGCGGCGAGTCGCCGATCCGCGGCGCGGCGTGGCCGCGCGGCAGCCGGAGCTCGTCGTTCGAGGCGACGATCCGGCCGTCCGCGTCGACGAACGCGAGCAGGTCGTCCGACCCGGCGAGGCGCCGGAACACCGTCTGGGCCTCGGTGGCCAGGTCGAATTCGAGCGCGATGACACCGACGACGGCGTTGGCGTTGGCGCGCACGGAACTCGAGTAGGTCAGCGCCACGCCGCCGCAGAAGTCGGTCGGACCGAAGGATTCGACGTACGACGAACCGCCGGCGGCGTGAGCCACGATCGGCGACACGGAGACCCCCGCGAAGCCGTCGCACATGCGGACCAGGACCTCGCCGCCAGGGGCCATCAGCACGATGTCGCGGTACACGGTGTAGCGGCGTGCGTAGGCGCGGATGCGCTCGCGCAGCGCGCTCAGCAGCTGCGGGTCGCGCGACGCCGCGGCGGCGACCACCTCGGTATCGGTGGCCAGAAAGCCGATGTCCGCGGTGCGTTCAAACAGGTTGCGGGTCAGGATGTCGATGGCGACCTGAGCCTTGTAGCTCAGGCCCGATGTCGAGCGGGCGAGCGTTTCCTCGCCCAGACAGGCCATCAGCTCACCGGTCAGCCGATCGAAGGCCTCGCGGGTCGCTGTCATGTCGGCGTTCACGTTCGAAAGATGTCCGAGCAGCGAGAGCATGTCCCACGCCCCCTGCAGCGACTGCAGGCTCTCGCGGTGGTCGTTGACGCTGGGCATGTGGCGGACAAACGGTCCGACCGCATCCGAGAACGTGAGCCCTTTGTAATGGAACGGCACAGGACACCCCGAAAAAAGAGTCGGCCGCGACGCGGCCTTCTCGGATCAGTGGATCGGCGGTCTAGAGAAATCCGACGCCTCGACGCCCCGGAATGGTGACCACCCAAGGTTATCGGTCCGAGCCGGAGAAACTTCAGCAACCGTGAACGGGCACCGCGCTGCCCTGCGACGATGGCTCAGTGCCGCTCGCACCACCAGGCGGCGGCCTGGCCCCGGCCGGCGACGCCGCACGGACGCACTACTTGCCCACGCCCCGAAGCGGTGTTCGCACCGTGCCCGAGAGCGCCGATGCGCGCTTGCGGATCGACAAAGGCTGAGCCGCCGTCACTGACACCGGCAGCGGGATCGACGCGACGCCGCGCGGCCCGAGCACGAAGGCGGTACCGTCGCCAGGGGCCGTCGAGATCGAGGCTGTGTGCTGGCAGGCTTCACCGGTCGTGAGCACGCCGGTGCAGCCGACCGCGTCCGGCATCGCGATGGTCGCGACGACGGGCGCAGAAGATACGCCCGCACTCGCGGCGTCGTTCAGATCGACGACCCAAATCGTCGCATCGGTCGCGCGCTGCGCGTCTCCAGTGCCGTTGATGCGGTATCCGTAGATCACGCCGAATCGCCCACCCGAGCTGAGGCCAAAGCCACCGGCGACGTGGGTGAAGGGGATGACGCTTGCGAGATTGCCGAGCTGGTTGTCGTTGCCGTCGAGCAGCATGCCGTCACTGCGCACGAATCGTTTGCCGGTGTCGGAAACGGCTGCGAGCTGCAAGCCTTGCGGCAGCTTGGGCGCGTCGACCCAGAAGCGATCGGACGCCCGGTAGATCCTGCGCGCGCCCCCCGGAAGGACGGCGACGACGACGTGCCCGTTCGCGCTCCGGATGAAGGCAGCGCCAGTCGAATCGTCGCTGGCACCGAAGCGGCGACCTGGATCGCACAAGGTCGGCCCGCCTGTCAGCGGCAAGGGCAGCCTGCCGCCCTCGCCGGCGCAGATGATGTCCACGCCTCGGCTGCTCGGCGACGCAAGACTCCTGACCGACCCGACGGCTCGGCCATCGGCGCTGAACCCGAACGCGCGCAGTCCGGCTGCAGCTTGCGCGTCGAACGCCGGTTGCTCGCCGAAGTCAGAGAACAGCAATCCCGTTGAGCGCTGGGCAAGCGTGACCGGATCGAGCGCGATCACGCGTGCCGCGTCGATCGCATAGAGCGCAGCGTCGTCGGGGCTCGGCGCGGCATCGATCAAGCCGGGGAGTGCCGTCTGGGTCATCGTCCAGCCGCTCGAACCATGTGCCCATCGGTGGACGGTCTCGTTGCCCGCGAAGTAGAGCGCATCGAGACCCGGCGCGAACTGCGGCGCGCGGTAGCTGCCGAAGGCGAGCGCCTGATAGGCGGCCGTGGAACGCGCCGGCGCGAGCACCTGAACCTGCAACTGGGTCGGTAGCATCGGGCTGTCGACGCTGATCGTCACCGGCTGCCCTGGTGTCGCGCCGCTCAGATCGATGGCGAGCACGTTCAGCTCACCCACGTATCGCGTGTCGGCAATCAGTTGCGCATTGCCCAACGTCGCGCCCGAGACATGCAGATGGCCGCCTTGCATCGGGTTCGCTTCGAACACGCGCAGCGCTCCTTCGATGTAGACGCGGCCCGCGCTGCCGACCAGCGTCGCCGGCGAGATGCGGCCGAGCGCCGGAATGTTGTTGTACAGCGAGAACTGGAAGGCGATCGGCAAGACGCCCGGTCGATCGATGCCAATCTCCAGGGGCAAGGCGAGTCCCCACTCGATCAGGTGCAACGCAGAAGGATCGATCGCCAACTCGAGCGCGTCGACGCCCGTCGTGCCGCTGCTGCGCACGACGTGCAGCAGCGGCGATGTCGAGGTCGCCGTCCAGCGCGCGGGCACGCCGTCGAAGGTCAGAACACTGCCCGTCCACGTGAGGTCTGCGGCCGAGCTCGTCGCGTTGAGCGTGCGACTCATGTCGCTACCGAGATAGAGGCTCGACGAGACCGACACGGAGAAGTTCGCAGAGGCAATGCCGCCGGTCGACCCCGCGGAGAAGACGATCGCCGCCTCGTATTGGCCCGGCGCGAGACCGGCAGCGTCGAACGTTGCGTCGTACGTGCCGTCGCCGAGGTCGACGAGAGACAGGATGTGGTTCGCATCTCCGACGATCCGGGGCGCGTCCCAGGCACTCGTCCATGTCGGCCGCTGGACGACGACATGCTGCACGGACTTCGTGCCCTGCTGAAGGTAGAGATAGCGCGGGCCATCGGCGATCGCCAACGGCTTCTCGCCGCCCGGCGGGGGTGCGACCGTGTACTCGATGTCGATGGTGCGCGAGTAGCGCACATCGCTTGTCGACTGCAACGTGACTTTGGCGGAATAGCTGCCCGCGGGTACCTGGCTGGTCTGCACCTGCACCGCGCTTCCGTCGAAGCTCAGGCCGATCGCATCGGGCCTGCCGTTCTGTGCCTGCATCGTCACGGTGCCGGCCTCGGCCGGGATGGTGACGGGCAGCGTGACACCGGGCGCCGCTTCGTCACCGGAACGGCTGAGCGCGAGATCCTGCTGGACCTGAAGATTGGGCAGCAACTTGTAGACGATCGGCAGGCTCACCGGGCTGCCGGCGACCTCTGTCGTGCATGCCGGGTCGCTGCAGGCGTGCAACTTGAAAACCGTTGAGTAGTTGCCCGGTGCGAGATCGCCGCGCAGGGTGATCGTCGCCGAGAGTACGTTGCCGCTTGTCCCGCCCGTGATGTCAAGCACGACGGCCTGATCGGCCTCGGCCTCGAGATACAACTTGTCCCCTGGCGCACCGCCCGTATAGCTGAGCGTCGCGACGACGTTTGCCGCTTCCGGCGTGCCCTCTACGCCGCTGACGCTGAGCGAGGCGTGATCAAACGTCGCATCGAACCGCGGGGTATCGCCATCGGCCCCACCGCCGCCGCCCCCGCATCCCGCGACCACGAACAAGCACGACAGCGCCAGCGCGCCGAGCCTCCGGAACTTGACCACTCTTCACTCCCGTAACCGACGGATTCACTTAGTGAACGAGTGTAACTAATTGCTCGCGGATTCTTGCTTGGTGCGCACGTCTGCTCGGTTTGCACGCCCCGAACGGCCGCCATGGCGTGTTGCTTCGCCGTGGTCAGACGTCCAGCGTGTAGACGTCGGCGGCACGACGTTCCGCCGCACTGTGGCCTTCGAGTGCGCGATCCCATTCAGGGCCATTAGCGCCCTTGGCTGGCACGAGCCCTGCCGTCATCTGTGCGGCTTCCTCGGTCGCAGCATCGAACTCGGCGACCAGCTCACGCGTGTCGAGGAAGAGGCGTGCAACGGCAAACCCCCCGGAGTCGAGCACGACAAGGTAGCGCGCAGGTCTTCGATGCGACGTCTGGACGTGCGTACGCGGTGACTCGCTTCCGAAGCCTTGGCTCATCGTGCGATGTTGCCACGCACGGCCATGGCAAGTCGAGGGCGAGAGACACCGCCCTGCGGATCAGTCGCCGACCAGCCTCGCGTTGGCGAGCCTGGATGAGGTCATGCCTTGTGCCGGCCCAGGCTCACCGCTCCTGCAACCGCGTTTCCTTTGGATGGCTGATGACGTAGTCCGCCGCAACACGCGTTGTCTTGCCCGCATCCAGGTCGACGGTCCACATCGACACGCCGGGCTGCTTATTCCATGTCAACTCGGCGGGTTGCGGCGCAAACTGCACAACGACGCGCACCTGCTCGTCGACCGCCACCGGCGCCGCCTCGAGCACCTGCACGGTGATCGGCGCCCGGTGGCGGTTTTCGACCAGGTAGGCGCGTTGCACCTTGCGCTCCACACGGCCGCCGACGAAGCCGCCAGTGCCTTGGCTGTCGCGTCCGGGCTCTGCCTCCACGCGCACCAGCTCGTCGCGGCCGAACGACAGCGTGAGGCGGGTCGCATCAGCCGTGTTCCAGCGTCCGCTGCCGACGAAAGCACCGTCACGGTAGAGTTGCATCGAGCCCGACGGCCAAACGCCGGCGGGCACTGCCATGTCGGCAATCAGGAAAGCGCTTGCATCGATGTGCGGGCTGGTGCGCACCGCGAGCTTGGCCGTGTCCTCGTGCTGGCCCAGTGCCATCGCAACGCGCTGGCCGCTGGACGGCACGTCGACCGCTTGCGGCACACTGAACTCGGTCGCGAAACTGTTGTTGAAAACGCTCACATCGAACAACGGTTCCTGCGTCAACTGCATGGCAGCTGGCGCCGGTGCCATGGCGGCGGCCGAAGCGATCCTGTCGCGCGCAAACTCGTTGCGTGCTGGCGGCGGCTCGACTCCGATACGCCACGGGGTCGGCAGGCGACCCGTCGTCTCGCGACGCGGCTGCCCGGTCGAGAGCACCAGCTTCACGCCGCGCCAGTCTTCGCCAGTGGCTTGCGCGACGAGCGCCTGACGCTCGATACGGACCTTGCGCGTCGTGGTGTCGAGCAACGCGCGGTAGGCCGGCGTCCAGCCGGGCCCGTTGACCTGGTAGCTGAGTTTGACGTCCGCGTCGGTCGCCGCAGCCAGCGTCACGGTGACGGCGATCACATTGCTGCCAGCGCCTTGCAACCGCGTGCGCTCGGCAAGCAGCGGGTTGAGCTGCTTGTCGATGTCGTTCTGCCGACGCGCGATCTGGCGCTGCTTCAGAAGTGCATCCTGTCCGGTGCGGCGCAGCGCGTCGGCGACGCCGGCGAGAGTCTTCGCATCTACCGCGCTGCGTTTGCCCGCAGCCTCGTCGCCGGGGCCCGACAGGCCTTTGAGGTACCCCGTGACCAGGCCGAGCGCTTCGGTCTCAGCCTGGAGAGTGTCCTTCTGGTCTTCGAGTTCACGGATGCGACCGTCGAACGCGCTGGCCGAGCAGCGCGCCGACAGCGAGCGCTGCTCCGTCAGCACCGAGGTTTCGCCGACGCGGACCGAGGCGTCGGCGGAGACTTGCAGACTCTGAACGTCCAGCCCCGCGGGCAGGCAGGCGAAGGTCAGGGACCTGCTGCCCGCCGCCACGCGCGCGACACGTTCCACCGTGGCGCTGCCCGGATAGACCTTGACCTGGGTGATGCGAGAGTCGGCGTCTGGCGGTGGTGCCGCAGTTTGCGCACCGGCGCCATCAAGCTGGGCGAGCAAGGTCATGGCGCCAACGATGACGCGAAGCGGAGCGGACGGACGTGCTTGCATGAGAGGCCTCGGGGGTTGATTCGACCTCGGCTTGTACGGGCGGCCCAGTCAAGAGGGGTTAAACCTCGAATAAGAGCGTTGCGCAATCCGCCGTCCCGCTGCTACTGACCGTAGGGGCCGACCCGGTTGGTGTCGTCCGCGAGCAGTTGCATCAACCGCGGGTTGATGAACAACTTCTCTTTGCCGACCTGCAACTCTCGCAGCACGCCAATTTCGACCAGGCTCTTCAAATAGCGGGCTGCCGCCTGGCGCTGCGCTATCGCCTTGTCGACGAGGTCGGAGATGCGGCAATACGGTTGCTCAAAGATGACATCGACGAGTTCGCGGCTGTAGACCTTGGGCAGCCGTTCGCGCACATGCGCAGCGGCGACATCCGAGAGCTCCCTGATCGCCATGATTTTCGCGGTCGTCCAGTTTGCCGTTTCCTCGACGGCACGCAACATGAACAGCAACCAGGGTTCCCACGCCTGCTTCTGCGTCACTTCGAGGAGCAGCCGGTAGTAGTCCGCCTTGTTCGCGATCACATAGCGGCTCAGATAGAGGATCGGCAGCGAGAGCAGCTCTTCCTGGATCAGGAACAGGATGTTGAGGACGCGCCCGGTCCGGCCGTTGCCATCGCTGAACGGGTGGATGGCCTCGAACTGATAGTGGCCGGCGGCCATTCGGACCAGCGGGTCCAGATCGCGTTGCTCATGGAGGAAGCGCTCCCAGTTGGCCAGCAGGTTTCGCAGGCGCTCCTCCCCTTCGGGCGGCGTGTAGACGATCGCGCCGGTGGCAGCGTTGGCCAGTTGCGTTCCCGGCACGCGGCGCACATCCATGTCGACCGCCTTGATCGTCCGGCAGATCTCGACCGCGGTCGCCGTGCACATCGGGCGCGTCGCGAGCGACTGGAATCCCGCGTAAAGTGCCGTGCGGTAGCGCAGCGCCTCCTTGGTGGCCGGATCCGCTCCGCCATCGTGCGCCTGGGCGAACTGGAACAAGCGGTCGGCCGTGGTGACGATGTTTTCGATCTCCGAGCTGTCCTTCGCTTCCAGCAGCGGGATCGTGTTGATCAACATCGTCTGGTTCGGAATCAGCGCAGCAGCCTGCTTCAGCGCGGCGAGCGCGGCCCGCGCCAAGACGCATTGCTTCAGAACCGCTTTGGTCTCGAGTTCGATTGCCGGCGGCAGCGTGGACAGGCTGTTGAACGGCCGTTCGGGTGCCCAATGATCGGGGGCCGCGCTTGCGCTCATGTTCTCAAAACTCGATTTTTGCGACATGTTTTGAGGATATGTCGTCCACAGCGACACGTCAACCAGTGATGTCGTCAAAACTCGATTTCGAAGACATGACACCCTTGCACGCGTCCCTATTCGCCGTTGCGCCCAGCGTTATTGGCTGAGCGACCCTGCCAGAATGGGCCCAGCCGCTCAATGCGGGTGCGACCAAGATCGGTCGCAAAGTCACCCAGGAGGTCATCTTGCGAGTTCTGCTTGTCCCCATACTGATATTCGCAGCAATCGGTGCCGCGGCTTGCTCGTCGCAGCAGCTCTATGCTTCCGGTCAGGCTCAGCAGCGGAATGAATGCGACAAGATCGTCGACTTCCAGGAGAGGCAGAAATGCATGGCCAGGGCGAACACGTCCTACGAAACATATCAACGCCAGGCTGAGGAAGCCAAACATCCCAAATAGTGCCTAGTGCCGGACCACTGCCGGCCTGCGAGTTCCGCGGTCCGCTCATGTCAAGCGTTAGGCCGCAACGAGCGCATGAACATTCCGCCAAGCATCTCTGACCGGAGGCCGACATGACGATCAATCACGTTCACCTTGCCGCGACGGATGTCGCCAAGACCCAGGCCTTCTACGAGGACTATTTCGGCTTTCAGGTGAAGCACCAGCACGGAAACGGCGTGTTCTTGCAGGATGCCAGCGGGTTTCTGATTGCCTTGGATCCCATGGAGGGGCCAGCTGAATATCCGCCCTGGTTCCACTTGGGGTTCTGTCTCGACGCTGCTGAAGAGGTTCACGCCTTGCACAAAAGGGTGATCGACGGAAACGCCAAGATCGTTCGGAAGCTTCTCGCAGAGCCCAACGAATTCGCCTCGTTCTATCTTGCCGACCCAGACGGCTGTCGCATCGAAGTGAGTTGGCACGCAGAGTAAACGCTCGGGCCGCGAACGACAAACCGCGGCCCAGTCAGCTCCCAGCCCTTCCATCGAGCCTCCTCCCGCCTCGAGCGCCTTGGCTTCAAGAAGGAGGGTCATCTTCGCGAGGCTGCTGCTCCGCGATTGGCACTGGAGGGCATGAAGCCACATCGAGCAGCGAGTCATGTGCCGACCTGGCCTCGGCGGTTCGGAAGCGAAGATAATCTGTGGATGGCCAGCAGCCGGCTGGAGGGATCCAAGATGACGCGACATAGGCTTGCCTTTGTGCTCCTGGCGCTGATGACGGGCTGGATTCCGCAAGCACAACCGGCCGACGGTCCCGAGGCCAAGCCGGCGCCGAAGCCCGAAAGCACCACGGTCACCGTGGTGCAGCCGAGCGAGCTGGCCGTCCCGCGCGTGCGGCCACCCTGTGCTCCCGGGAAGTGCCTGTTTCCAGGCCAGCAGGTGACGGTGATCGCGACGAAGAGCGCGATCAGCCTCGCGCTGGTCGAAGTGAAGGAGGAGTTCGAGGCGGCCACCGGGGCGCACCTTGAGATCGTTCGCGCGCCGGGTGTCGAGCACTTCCCGACCATCATCTCCGACATGACCAACCGCGTCGGCAAGTACGACGCCTCGATCGCGGGCGGCTGGTGGCTCGGCGACATGGTGGCCGGCGGGCACTTGCTGCCGTACGACAAGTTCTACGACGATCCGCGCTTTCCGAAGTGGAACGTCGACGATGTTCTGCCCGGCCCGCGCGGCCTGCTCTCCTACGGCGGCAAGAAGTACATGGTGGCCTACGATCACGACGGCCAGGTGATGTACTACCGTCGCGATCTTCTGGACGACCCGCGGCACCAGGCGGCGTTCAGGCAGAAATACGGCTACGCACTCGCGGTGCCGCAGACCTGGGCGCAGCTTCGCGATGCCATCGAATACTTCAACGGCCAAGACCTGAACGGCGACGGCATTCCTGATCACGGCATCGTGCTGGCCCTCAAGCCGGGCAGCCAGGGCATGTTCAACTACATGTCGCTGTCGGCCTCGTTCGTGATCGGTCCCAGCAATACACGCCTGTACTGGTTCGACCCGCAGACGATGCAGCCCTTGATCGAAAGCCCCGGCCATCTGCGCGCACTCGAAACGTTCGTCGACCTGGTGAAGTTCGGCCCGCGCGAGATGCTGACCTGGGACCACGGCCGCGGCTGGGATCATTTCCTGGCCGGGCGCGCGGCATTCGCGCTGACCTGGGGAGACCTGGGCGCGCTGGCGCAGCAGCCGGGCAGTCGCGTGAAAGGCAAGACCGGTGCCGCACCGATGCCCGGGACCCACGAGTACTACGACATCGCGCTGGCAAAGTGGGTCAAGACCGACAGCGTCAACCGGGTCGGCAACACGACCGGTGCCTCCTGGGCCGGCGTGATCTCCAAGTATTCGAAGGTGCCTGAAGCCACGTACTACCTGCTGGCCCTGCTGGCCAGCAAGGAAAAGTCGCTGGTGTACGCAGCGCGCGGCTCGGACGGCATCGACCCGGGGCGCAAGTTCCACTTCCTGCCGCCAGAAGGGACGGGAGCCGTCGAGCCGTATCTCGCCGCGGGTTGGGACGAAGCCGACGTGCGCGACTACCTGAGTGCGTTTCAGCGCACCTTCAGCGACAAGCAGCAGTTTCCCTACCTGCGCATTCCGGGCACCTACAGCTACTGGCTCGCGCTCGACCTGCACCTGGTGGAGGCGGCCAGCGGGCAACTGAGTCCGGCCGCGGCGCTCAGGGCCATCGCCGTCGATTTCGAAGAGATCACGATCCGTCTCGGACGCGAGCGGCAGCGCGAGGCCTACCGAACTTCGCTCGGATTCTGAACCCACGCATGCGCCGCCGTGTGTCGTTCAATGCCACGCCGCCGGGGATCGGCACCAAGCTCACCGTCGGTTTCGGAGTCCTCGCCGGCCTGACCTTGCTGGTCGTGGCACTGTCCTTCGTGGCCGGCCGCGACGCGACGCGCGACATCGAGGTGAGCGAGGCGGTGCGCGCGCCGGCTTCCCGCGCTTCGGCGCAGGCGCAGGAAGCGCTGCTGCGCATGCAGCTGCACTTGCGCGGCTACCTGGTGCTCTCCGATGCAGAAGACATCGAGCAGTACCACGGGGCGCGCCAGGCGTTCGAGAAGTCGCTGGCATCGTTGCAGCGCCTGGCCGGCGGCTGGGAGGAAGAGGACCAACACCGGGTGCACGCGCTGACCGAAGGCTACGAACGCTGGAAGCGCTTGCCACCGCAGCTCTTCGAGCTCCATGAAGACACGCTGCGCAACCGACCGGCGCTGCGTTTGTCGCGCGTCGACGTGCAAGCGCAGCGCGTGCGCGTGCTGGCCGAAACCGAGGCGATGATCGGGCTGCAGAAGGCCCGTGGCGCCGACGAGGTGCATCGCGAAACACTGGCGGCGATGTTCGCCTTCCAGAGTTCGTTCGACGCGCTGGCGACCAATGTGATGGCGTTCGGTGCCTCGGGGGAGAGTAATTTCAAGCTGACCTACAGCCCGCAGCTCGTGTCCAATGCTGCCCTCTGGGACGCGTTGAACGCACGGCGCCCATGGCTGATGCCACAGCAGCGCGCACATCTCGACCGCATTGCCGCAGCGCGCGTCGAGCTCACCGAGTTGGCCTTGCAGGTGCGTGCGATCCTGGACGGCGAGCGTGCCTATGAGGACCTGTACCTCTATCGCACGGAGGTGGTGCCCAAGGCACGCGCACTGGTCGACCTGCTGCAACAGGTCACGGCGCGGCAGCAGGCGCAACTGGAGATCGACCTGGCGCGCGCCAAGGACAGCCTGGCGCGCTCCCGCACCCAGACCGTCGCCGGCGGCCTGCTGGCGCTTGCACTGGGCGTGGCGATGGCGTTTCTGCTTCGGCGCAGCATCGTCGGGCCGGTGCAGCGGCTGACCAGCGTCGCCGGACAGATCGCGTCCGGCGACCTCAAGGCGCGGGCACGCGCCGAAGCGCGCGACGAAATCGGCATGCTCGCGGTGAGCTTCAACACGATGACCGCGCGCCTGGGAGACACCATCACCAACCTCGAAGCGGCGAAGAACGCGGCCGAGACCGCCAACCGCGCGAAGAGCGGTTTTCTGGCCAACATGAGTCACGAACTGCGCACGCCGCTGAACGCAATCCTCGGCTATGCCCAGATCCTGCGCCGCGCAGATGGCCTGAGCGCGCGCGACGCCGCCGGCGTCGTGACGGTCCAGCGCAGCGGAGAACATCTGCTGCTGCTGATCGACGACATGCTCGACCTGGCGCGCATCGAGGCGGGCAAGGTCGAGCTGTACCCCGACGACATGGATCTCGGCAGCCTGCTGCGCATCGTCACCGACATCATCCGCATCGAGGCCCAACGCAAGCGGCTGGATTTCGGCTACGAGACGGTGGGCAGCCTGCCGCGCGTGGTGCGCGCCGACGAAAAGCGCCTGCGGCAAGTGCTGCTGAACCTGCTGAACAACGCCGTGAAGTTCACCCAGCAGGGCAAGGTGGACATGCGCGTGACGATGCTCAATGCCGACCAGGGGCACGCGCGTCTGCGCTTCGAAGTCGAGGACACCGGCATCGGCATCGCCGCCGAACACCTCGAGCGCATCTTCCGGCCGTTCGAGCAGGCGGCCGAGGTGCAGCGGCGCTTCGGCGGCACCGGCCTGGGTCTCGCGATCAGCCGACAACTGGTCATGCTGATGGGCAGCGACATCCGCATCGACAGCCGCGTCGGCGTCGGCAGCCGGTTCTGGTTCGAGGTCGACCTGCCTCTCGCGGCGAGTGGGCACCTTGCGCAGGTCTCGGCGATCGAGTGCATCAGCGGCTACGAAGGCCCGCGGCGCAAGGTGCTGGTGGTCGACGACATCGATGCCAATCGTGCACCCGTCATGGAGTTCCTCGGGCGCCTCGGCTTCGAGATGCTGGAGGCCGACAACGGCGACGCGGCCGTGCGTTGCGTGCAGGCGGTGATGCCGGATCTCGTGTTGATGGACAGCGTGATGCCGGTGATGGGCGGGATGGAGGCGATCCGCCGGCTGCGCCGCATCGAGCGCTTTCGAGATCTTCCGATCATCGTTCTGTCGGCCAACGCATCCGGCGCCGATCAGCGGGAAAGTCTGGCCGCCGGGGCCAACGCCTTCCTGCCGAAGCCGATCGACTTCGAGCGCCTGCTGCCCCAGATCGCCGCCCTGCTCGGCCTGACGTGGACGCTGCGCAGCGCGGCGGCAGCCGAGAGCGCGGAGGCGGATGCCGCCGCGCCGCTGGTGGCGCCGCCGCCCGACGAGATGGAGGTGCTGCTGCGCCTGGCTCGAATCGGCAACATGCGCAGCATCCGCGACCACGCCGAGCATCTGGCGGCGCTGGATGTTCGCCATCGGCCGCTGGCGGCGCGCCTGACCAGGCTGACCGAGGGTTTTGAATCCGTGGCCATCGTCGAACTGTTGAAGGGCCTGCAAGAAGGCACGCGGCGCTGAGCACCGGCCGGTTCACCCGGCCGCGGTGTACGCCGTCTTCACGGTCGTGTAGAACTCGCGCGCATAGCTGCCCTGCTCACGCGGGCCGTAGCTCGAGCCCTTGCTGCCGCCGAACGGCACGTGGTAGTCGACCCCCGCGGTCGGCAGGTTGACCATCACCATGCCGGCCTGCGCGTGCTGCTTGAAGTGCGTCGCGTACTTCAGCGAGGTCGTGCAGATGCCCGACGACAGCCCGAACTCGGTGTCGTTGGCCAGGCTCAGGGCCTCGTCGTAGTTCTTGGCGCGCACCACGCTGGCGACCGGGCCGAACACCTCCTCGCGGTTGATGCGCATCGCGTTGCTCGTCTCGGTGATCAGCGCAGGGCGTTGGTAGAAGCCGGCCGTCGCGCGCTCCAGCGGTTCGCCGCCGAAGGCCAGTTTTCCACCCTCGGCACGGGCGATGTCGATGTACTTCAGGTTGCCCGCGAGCTGACGCTGGTCGACCACCGGGCCGATGTCGGTGCCGGCCTTCAGCGCATGGTCGATCGTCAAGCCCGAGAGCTTCTCGATCACCGCGGCGACGAAGCGGTCGTGGATGCCCTCGGTCACGACGATGCGGCTCGACGCGGTACAGCGCTGGCCGGTCGAGAAGTACGCGCTTTGCACCGCGGCATTGACCGCCACGCCGAGGTCGGCGTCGTCGAGCACGACCAGCGGGTTCTTGCCGCCCATCTCGGCCTGCACCTTGGCGCCTCGCCCGGCACAGGCGGCGATGATGCGCCGGCCGGTCGCGACCGAGCCGGTGAAGCTGACGCCACCGACCTGCGGCGACTTCACCAGCGCGTCGCCGACGACCGAGCCCGGCCCCATCACGAGGTTGAACACGCCCTGGGGCACGCCGCGGCGCTGCAGGATGTCGGCCAGCACCCAGCCGCAGCCGGGCACCAGCTCGGCCGGCTTGAAGACGACGCAGTTGCCGTAGGCGAGCGCCGGCGCGATCTTCCACGCGGGGATCGCGATGGGGAAGTTCCACGGCGCGATCAGCCCGATCACGCCGACGGGCTGGCGGAAGATCTCGACGCCGACCCCCGGCCGCACCGACGGGATCACCTCGCCGCCGCAGCGCAGGGCCTCGCCAGCGAAGAACTTGAAGATCATCGCCGCGCGCACGGTCTCGCCGATGCCTTCGGGCAGGGTCTTGCCTTCTTCGCGCGACAGCAGCCGGCCGATCTCGTCCTTGCGCGCGAGGATCTCGCTGCCCACCGCATCGAGCAGGTCGAAGCGCTGCTGCGGCGTGCTGCGGCTCCAGGCCGGGAAGGCCGCGTGGGCCGCGGCGATCGCGGCCTCGGCCTGGCGCGCATCGGCCTGCGCGTACAGGCCGATCACGTCGCTGGTGTCGGACGGGTTGATGTTGGGCTGCTCGCCCGCCCCGGCGACCCATTCGCCATTGATCAGGTTGTGAAAATTCGTCATCGTCATTCGCTCCAGTGAAGCCCCATCGGACCGAGCCGTCAGTGCCTCACAGCCTATCACCCCGCCCTCCTGCGGAGACCGCGAAGTTCTTTACGTCTGCTCACTTCAAGGCTCGTCAACAAGTACCCCGGCTGTGTCGTTGTCTGCTGCATCGGGCGAACGCCTTCGCCCGACCCACGCCCTCGGACGAAAGCACGATGAAGCGCCGAACCCTCATCGCCGGCAGCGGGCTCGGCCTGCTCGCGCCCGCCTTTCTGGCGGGATGTGCCTCGGCGCCCGACGCCGGTCCGGCCGCCGCAGACGGACTGCAGCCGGTCGACGTCGCGCTGCTGAACCGCGTCACCTGGGGCATCGACAGCACGGCGGTTGGTGCTTGGAAACGGCTGGAGCGGCGCGACTATCTGCAGGCGCAGCTGCACCCGGCGGCGAAGCCGCTCCTGCCGGCGGGTGTCCAGACGCAGATCGAGGCGCTGAGCCTGCGGCAGAAGCCGATGCAGGCCTGGGTCGTCGAGATGGAGCAGCGCCGCCGCGAGGCGCAAGCCATCGCGGACGACGACGCCAAGAAGGCGGCGCAGCAGGCCTACCAGCAGGACATGAACCGCCTGGCGCGCGACGCGTCGACGCAGATGCTGCTGAATGCGCTGTATTCACCGAACCAGTTGCAGGAGCAACTGACCTGGTTCTGGTTCAACCACTTCAACGTGCATCAATACAAGAGCAATCTGCGCGCGATGGTCGGCGACTACGAAGACCAGCTGCGCACCCACGCGCTGGGGCGCTTCGGCGACCTGCTCATCGCGAGCGCCACCCACGCCGCGATGATCCGCTACCTCGACAACGAGCAGAACGCGGCGAATCGCCTCAACGAGAACTTCGCGCGCGAGGTGATGGAACTGCACACGCTCGGCGTGGACGGCGGCTATTCGCAGAAAGACGTGCAGGAACTGGCGCGCGTGCTGACGGGCCTGGGCATCAACTTCGGCGACAAAACGCCCAACCTGAAGCCGGCCCAACAGGACTTGTACCTGCGGCGCGGCGCCACCGAGTTCAATCCGGCACGCCACGACACGGGCGAGAAGCTGGTGCTCGGCGAGCGGGTCGCCGGCGGGCGCGGCTGGGGCGAGATCATCGAGCAGCTGACGCGCCTGGCACGCCACCCCGCCACTGCGCGCCATCTGAGCCACAAGCTCGCGGTCTACTTTGTCGCCGACCAGCCGCCGCCGGCACTCGTCGACCGCATGAGCCGCAGGTTCACCGCCACCGACGGCGACATCGCGCTGACGCTGCAGCAGATGTTCGATGCGCCCGAATTCACGCCGGCGCTGACGCGCAAGTTCAAGGACCCGATGCACTACGTGGTTTCGGCCGTGCGACTCGCCTACGACGGCAAGCCCATCCTCAACACCGGGCCGATGCTGGGATGGCTGAACCGGCTCGGCGAGGGTCTGTACAACCGCCAGACGCCCGACGGATACCCGCTCGACGAGGCGGCCTGGTCGAGTTCGGGGCAGATGAGCACGCGCTTCGAGATCGCACGGGCCATCGGAAGCGGCAGCGCCGGTCTGTTCCGTGCCGAGGGGCCGACGCCGAGCGACCGGCCGGCGTTTCCGCAGCTGTCGAATGCGCTGTACCACGGCGTGCTCGCATCGACCTTCGGTGAGCGCACGCGTGCCGCGCTCGACGGCGCGAGCTCGCCGCAGGAGTGGAACGTGCTGCTGCTGTCGTCGCCCGAGTTCATGTTTCGCTGAGCCGCCCGGCGGCAAGCGACTTGTTGGAGAGATCACGATGCAACGCAGACAGCTCCTGCAATCCATGATGGCGCTGCCGCTGGCCGCCGGCAGCGTGCAGCTGATGGCCGCCACCGCGGGCACCCCGCGCCTGCTGGTCGTCTTTCTGCGAGGCGCCTACGACGCGGCCAGCCTGCTCGTGCCGGTGTCCAGCGGCTTCTACTACGAGCAGCGGCCGAACATCGCGATCGCACGGCCCGGCAGTGCCGCCGATTCGGCGCTGTCCCTGGATGCGGAGTGGGGCCTGAACCCGGCGCTGGTCGACTCCATGCTGCCGCTGTTCGAGCGCAAGCAACTCGCCTTCGTGCCGTTCGCCGGCACGGACGACAGCTCGCGCAGCCATTTCGAGACGCAGGACAGCATCGAGCTCGGGCAGCCGCTGACCGGGGTGCGCAACTTCCAGTCGGGCTTCATGAACCGGCTCGCGCAGGTTCTCGGCGCGCGCGATGCGATCGCCTTCACCGATCGGCTGCCGCTGACGTTCCGCGGGCCGGTGCAGGTGCCGAACCTCGCGCTCAACAGCCTGGTCAAGCCGTCGTTCGATGCGCGACAGTCGGAACTCATCGCCGGCATGTACCAAGGCTCGCGGCTGGCCGCGTCGGTGCAGCAAGGGTTCGCGGTTCGCGACGAGGCGGTGCGCGACATCAACGGCGATGCCGGCGCCGACATGAGGAGCGGCGGCCTGGCCGGCGAGATGCTCGCCGCGAGCCGCAACGCCATCACGGCCAAGGGCTTCGAAGGCGAGGCCCGCCGCATCGCGCGCCTGATGCGCGAGCGCTACCACCTCGGCTTCGTCGACGTCGGCGGCTGGGACACGCACGTTGGCCAGGGCGCCGGGACCGGTTATCTGGCAAACCGCCTCGCCGAGTTGGGCAAGGGCCTCGCCGCCTACGCTGACGAAATGGGGCCGGCCTGGAATGACAGCGCGGTCGTCGTGATCAGCGAGTTCGGCCGCACCTTCAAGGAGAACGGCAATCGCGGCACCGACCACGGTCACGGCAGTGTGTATTGGGTGCTGGGAGGGGCGGTGCGCGGCGGACGCGTTGCCGGCGAACAGGTTGCGGTGGCACCCGGCAGTCTGTTCCAGAACCGCGACTACCCGGTGCTCAACGAGTATCGTGCGCTCATGGGAGGCTTGTTCAAACGCCTCTATGGTTTGTCCGATCCGCAGCTGCAGCAGGTGTTCGCGAGCGTGGCAGGAAAAGACCTCGGGCTGATTTGACGATCGACCACGCCCGACCTCACGACCCACGATTGCGGCTGACGCTCTTGCAGGACGAGCGGTACACGCGGTAGGCTGTTGCGCTCGAATTCCCGGAGGATCTCATGGCCGTTGCACCGCGCGCCAAGCCGGACGACCACTTCTCCGCCGACGAATGGGCGGCCCTCACCGCGCGCTCGCCGTGGCGTGGCCTGTGGCTGGTGGCGCATTGCTGGGGCGTGATCGGTCTGGCGATGGTCTCGGGCGTGCTTTGGCCCTGGACGATCCCGGTCGCCGTGATCGTGATCGGCACGCGCCAGCTGGGGTTGTTCATCCTGATGCACGACGCGGCCCACGCCGTGCTGCACGTCAATCGACAGGTGAACGACTGGGTGGGTTTCTGGCTGTGTTCGGCCAGCATTCGCCAGTACCGTCCGTACCACTTGCAGCACCACCGCTTCGTGCAGCAGACCGAAGATCCGGACCTGGCGCTGTCGGCGCCCTTCCCCATCACGCGAGCCTCGTTCACCCGCAAGATGATCCGGGACCTGACGGGACAGACCTTCGTCAAGCAGCGTTTCGGTCACATCGCCCACCGCATCAAGGCACGCACCGCCGCCGAACCGGTCGTCGGGCTGTTCTTCAAGGAATTGGCGAAGGACAGGCGTTTCCTGATCGGCAACGCGCTTGGCTTCCTGCTCTTCGCTGCAGTCGGATGGTGGTGGGTCTGGCTCACGATGTGGCTGCTGCCGATGATGACGTGGCTGCCGCTGGTCTACCGCGTCCGCAACATCGCCGAGCATGCGCTGGTGGCGCAGAACGAGGCCGACCCACTGCGCCAGGCGCGCACCACGCATGCCAACTGGCTGGAGCGCATCGTGGTGGCGCCGTACTGGGTCAACTACCACTGCGAGCACCACCTGTTCACCAGCCTGCCGTGCTGGAACTTGCCGCGCGCCCACGCGTTGCTCTCGCGCCGCGGCATGACCGCCGCGATGGAGATCCAGCCCGGCTATCTGACGATGCTGAAACTCGCCACCGCGTTCAATCCCGCCGCAGCATCGAAGGCCGGTTGACTCCTTTGTTCGCCCCGCGCAGCATTTTCTTGTCGCCGCGTCGATACTCGCCCGGCGAACAGCCGACATCGCGTCGGAACGCGCGGTTGAAGTTCGACAGATCCGACCAACCGGCGTCGTACGCGATGGTGGTGACGGGTTGGCTCGTATCGCGCAGCAGGTCCATGGCCCGCAGCAGGCGCACGCGCATCAGGTACTGGTGTGGCGTGATCCCGGTGGCGGCCCGAAAGATCCGCATCAGGTGGAACGAGCCCACGCCAGCCACCTGAGCCACGTCGTCGAGCGACAACGCGTCACCGGCACGCGCTTCGATCCAATGGGCGGCCGCCATCGCGCGCTCGTCGTTTCGCTGGACCGCCGCCGGAGCCTCGCCCTCGTGCAGCGCGCGCTCGACATCGCCGATCACCGCCAGCGCGGCCTCATCGAGCGCAAACCCCTCGTCGCCCTCGGCAATAAACGCACTCAGCACCGCGGCCACGCGAGGAGATGGCGGCAGGCACGCGCGCTTGAACCCGAGCCCCGTGGCTGACAGGCCGAGCGCGCTGAAAGCCTCGTCCAGGGTCTGACCCGTGAACGACAGAACCACGCAGTCGTCGCCCGTGCCATCGCTGTGCTCGTGCGAGCAAACGTAGGGCTCGCGGTCGTTGCCCAGCATCAGCCATCCTGGACGCAACAGCGCGCCGCCGGCCGGGGTCCGGTAGGTGAACAGGCCGCGCTGCACCAGCGTGACCGAGTACGACTGGTGCTGTTCGTCGACCGGGCGCTCATGCACGCCGGCACGGCATTGGCAGCGCATCAGGCGCAGACCATCGGCCCGTCGCATCGGGCGGTAGTCGCGGCGGGTCTGCGGGGATGCAAGCGGGGGTGGGGACATCGCCGAGCCATCGATGGGGGTGGGCCAGATCTTACCCAGCGCCCGATGTCAGTTTTTGCAAAGCCCGCGGCGCTGGAGTTGCCTACGCTTCGCGCCCATCGCACTACAAGGCCTGCCGCCCATGGACACACTCACGCCCGATCCATCGCACGACAAGGCGCAGACGCTGCACCGCTTGCATAACGGCAGCAAGCCGCTGGTCCTGGTGAATGCCTGGGATGCGGCCAGCGCGCGCGTGATCGAGCGGGCCGGCGCCAGCGTGATCGCGACCACGAGTGCCGGCATGGCCTGGTCGCTCGGGTATGCCGATGGCGAGCAGATCCCGCGCGACGAGTTCCTGTCAGCCTGTTCGCGCATTTGCCGCGCCACGCGCTTGCCTGTCAGCGTGGGCATCGAACGCGGTTTCGGACGCAGTGTGGACGACGTGCGCGAGCTCGTGCGTGCGCTGATCGGGTTGGGAGTCGTCGGTGTCAACATCGAAGACGGCGTCGCGCCCGACACGCAGACGCTGCGACCCGCGGACGCGGTGTGCGAACGCATCGCCGCGCTGCGCGAGCTGGCCGCCCGAGCCCGGCTGCACCTGTTCATCAACGCACGCACCGACGCCTACCTCGGCGGCACCGACGACTCGGCGCGCCGCTTCGACGAGGCGCTCCGGCGCGCACGACTGTTCGCGCACGCGGGCGCCGACGGCATCTTCGTGCCCGGCCTGTTCCAGCTCGACGACGTGACGCGTTTGGCGAGCGAGATCGCCTTGCCGCTGAACATCTACGCCGGTCACCGCGGCGTGCCGAACGTCGCCGCGCTGGCGGCCGCCGGGGTGCGCCGCATCAGCCTCGGGTGCGGGCCTTTGCAATCGGCACTCGGCCTGCTCGAGCGCATCGCCACCGAGACGCTGCAGTCCGGCCGCTGCGACACCATGGTCGCCGGCATGGCCGACGCCGGCGAACTCAATCGCCTGTTCTCACTTCCCCAACCCACCCACGAGTGAACACCATGTCCATCACCCCACAAGACTTCGAAGCACAACGACAGTTCGTCGACACGCCCTCGGGGCGCATCGCCTACGTGGCGCACGGCAAGGGCCCGGTCGCGCTGTTCGTGCACGGCGTGCTGGTCAACGGATTCCTGTGGCGGCACCAGCTGGCCCATCTCGGCCAGACGCGGCGCTGCATCGCGCTCGATCTGCTGGCCCATGGCGCCACCGCCATCGAGCCGACGCAGGAGGTGTCGTCGACCGCCAACGCGAAGATGCTGAAGCAGTTCCTGGACGCGCTGAAGATCGATCAGGTCGACCTCGTCGGCAACGACAGCGGCGGCGGCATGGCGCTGATCTTCGCGGCCCATCATCCGGAGCGCGTGCGCAGCCTCACGCTCACCGATTGCGACACGCACGACAACTGGCCTCCCGAAGCCTTCAAGCCGTTTCTCGCGCTGTCGGCGTCGGGTGGGCTGCGCGGCGCACTCGACACGATGCTCGCCGACAAGGGCTTTTACCGTTCGGCCAACGCGCTCGGGCCGGCCTACGAACACGCAGCAGGCGTCGAAGACGCGACGATCGAGATGTACTTGCGCCCGCATCTGGCCAGCGAGCAGCGCACGCGCGACCTCGAACGCTTTCTCGCCGCCTTCGATTGCGCGCACACGGTGGCCGTCGAAGCGAAGCTGAAGACGCTGCGAGCGCCGACCCTGATCGCCTGGGGCAGCGACGACGTCTACTTCGACTTGAGCTGGTCGCACTGGCTGGCCAAGACGATTCCCGGAACACGCCGGCGCCTGGAGTTCGAGGGCGCGCGACTGTTCTTTCCAGAGGAGCGCTGGCAGGCCTTCAACCAGGAGTTGCTCGCCCACTGGCAACAAAGCGAGCGCTGAAGGCAACGCCGATCGCGAGCACGCCGCTTTGCTGCGTCACCTCGCCGTCGACCTGCTCGAGGGCCTGCTGGAAGGCCTGGGGCTCGAGGCCCAGTTCCTCGGCAAGGGCCATGAGCACATTCCGGTCGGCGATGCGTCGGCCTTCGACATAGTGCGCCGCCTGAAGCCGCGCCAGCATGTCCAGGCCGCGCGCGGCGATCTGCTCCGCGGCCAGGATTGCGCACGACGCGAGATCGAGGCCCTGTGCTCACCGCGTCATCTCGCTCTTGGCGCTCTTGGCGTAGCCGCGCCGGCCTGCAGCTCGTCACCCGGAAGGTGTAGAAAGGCGGGTCGCACGGCGCTAGCGCCACGCACGCCGAGCGTTCCTCCCCACGCAACCAGGAGCAGACCATGAGCACCATCACCACCAAAGACGGCACGCAGATCTACTACAAGGACTGGGGCAAGGGCCAGCCCATCGTGTTCTCGCACGGCTGGCCATTGACCGCGGACGACTGGGACGGCCAGATGCTGTACTTCCTCCAGAAAGGCTACCGCGTCATCGCACACGACCGCCGCGGCCATGGCCGATCCAGCCAGACCTGGACCGGCAACGAGATGGACACCTACGCGGACGATCTCGCGGCGCTCGCCGAGGCGCTCGATCTGCGCGCGGCCATCCACGTCGGCCACTCGACCGGGGGCGGCGAAGTCGCGCGCTACCTGGGTCGACATGGCTCGAAGCGCGTGGCCGCGGCCGTGCTGATCGGCGCCGTGCCGCCGATCATGCTGAAGACGGCGGCCAACCCCGGCGGCCTGCCGATCGATGTGTTCGACGGCATCCGCGCCGGCGTCGCCAACAACCGCGCCGAGTTCTATCGCGACATCACGCTGCCCTTCTACGGCTACAACCGGCCGAACGCGAAGATCTCGGAAGGCATCCGCCAGCACTGGTGGACCCAGGGCATGATGGGGTCGATCAAGAGCCAGTACGACTGCGTCAAGGCCTTCTCCGAAACCGACTTCACCGACGACCTGAAGAAGATCGACGTGCCCACGCTGGTGATGCACGGCGACGACGACCAGATCGTGCCGATCGGGGCCTCGGGCCTGCTGTCGGCCAAACTCCTGAAGAAGCCGACGTTGAAGGTCTATCCGGGGCTGCCCCATGGCATGTGCGCGACACATCCCGAGGTGATCAACCCCGACCTGCTCGCCTTCATCAAGGCGCAGGGCTGACGGGCAGCCGATCGCGTCATCGACATAACGCTCACGGCTGAAGAAGTGTTTTCCGCGCCGCGCCGGGTTCCTCCGGTGCGCCCCGGATGGCACTGGGGTCGGGCGGTGCCATCATCAATCGCCCCTGTGACCACAGACAACGCGCGCGAGCGAAAACCCGATGCTCTTCCCCACCACCATCGTCGGCAGTTTCCCGCAGCCCGACTGGCTGATCGACCGCCAGAAACTCGCCGGCCGCTTCCCGCCGCGCGTGCGAGCCAAGGAGCTCTGGCGCGTCGACGCGCCCTACCTCCAGCAGGCCTGGGAGGACGCCACGCTGCTGGCCATCCGGGCGCAGGAAGACGCGGGCCTGGACATCATCACCGACGGCGAGATCCGGCGCGAGAGCTACTCCAACCGCTTCGCCACCGCGCTCGAAGGCGTGGACCTCGACAACCCCGGCAGCGCGCTCGACCGTTCGGGCCACCCGAACCCGGTGCCGCGCATCGCCGGCAAGATCCGCCGCAAGCATGCGGTGGAGGTGGAAGACCTGCTGTTCCTGAAACGGCACACGACGCGCCAGGTCAAGATCACCGTGCCCGGGCCGTTCACGATGAGCTGCCAGGCGCAGAACGATTTCTATGCGTCCGATGCCGAGGCCGCGATGGACTACGCCGCGGCCGTCAACGCCGAGATCCGCGACCTGTTCGCGGCCGGCGCCGACGTCGTGCAGATCGACGAGCCCTACATGCAGGCACGGCCCGAGAAGGCGCGCCAGTACGGGCTGGCGGCGCTGAACCGCGCGCTCGACGGCATCACCGGAACGACCGCGGTGCACATCTGCTTCGGCTACGCCGCCATCATCCACGAGCGGCCGAGCGGCTACTCCTTCCTGCCCGAGCTGCGCGGCTGCGGCTGCAAGCAGGTGTCGATCGAGACCGCGCAATCGAAGCTCGACTGCTCGGTGCTGGCCCAGCTCGACGACAAGCAGATCATGGTCGGCTGCATCGACCTGTCGGACATGGCGGTCGAGACGCCCGATCAGGTGGCCGCGCGCATCCGGCGCGCGCTGCCCTTTGTGGCGAAGGAGCGCGTGATCCTGGCGCCCGACTGCGGCATGAAGTACCTGCCACGCGAGGTAGCCGTCGGCAAGCTGAAGGCGATGGTCGAGGCCGCGCGGATGTTGAGGGTGGAGTACGGCGCGGGGTGAGGGGCAGAGGCGCCGACAGGGTGCGAGGGACGGCTCACGACCCAAAGCTGTCCGTCGGCGTCCTCAAGAGCGGCCGTTCGATCGTGCTCTTTCGGATGCATTCGCCAATCTGCGCAAGCGGGCAGGAGCCGAGTCGTCCGGCGATGGCAGTGGCAACTACGAGTTAAGCTGGTGCACAGCAATCAATCCGCTGGTCGCAGACTTGGCTATCGTGCGCGCTCCGATTCACACTCTTGAAAGGTCTGCCCGTGAAGACGCCCCCTACCGACACTCCGCTCAACCCGCGCCTGCGCTTCGACGACGGCGACGCGTACGAGCAGATGATGGGCCGATGGAGTGCGTTGGTCGCGGGGCCGTTCCTCGACTGGCTGGCAATGCCGCAAGGGCTGGAGTGGCTCGACGACGGGTGTGGCAATGGCTCCTTCACCGAGCTTTTGGTAGCGCGCCAACGGCCGGTGTCGGTGGTCGGAATCGATCCCGCGCCGGCGCAATTGGCGTTCGCGCGCCAGCGGCCCGGCACCGCAGACGTGAGCTTCGTCGAGGGCGACGCGGAGGCGCTGCCGCTGACGGACGCCAGCGTCGATGTTGCCGTGATGGCTTTGGTACTGTTCTTCCTGCCCAGCCCGGTGCGTGGCCTGCAAGAGATGGTGCGCGTGGTCCGCCCCGGCGGCATGGTTGCCGCATACCACTGGGACATGGCCGGCGGTGGCTTTCCGCTGCAGCCGGTGCTCGACGCAGTGCGCGCTGAAGGCCACAAGTCGCAGGAGCCGCCGAGCACCTGGGCATCGGCGCTGGACGCGTCGGAGCGCATGTGGCGCGAGGCCGGCTTGGTAGAGGTGCAGACGCGGCAGTTCGAGGTGCAGCGCCACTTCGACGGCTTCGAAGATTTCTGGCGAACGACGCAAGGCAGCCCGCGGCTGCGCGACCTGTACGCGTCGCTTGCGCCCGACGCGCTGCAGCGGCTGCGCGAGCGCGTTCGCGAAACACTAGGCGTCGGAGACAACAGGCCCCTGGTGCTGAATGCCAAGTCGAACGCAGTCAAAGGACGCAAGCCCTGAGGCGCTCATTGCTGGCAGCCACCCAGCAGGGTCGAGTACAGAATCTGAACGGCGGGTGTTGGGCGCAAACACCGATGTCGGCTTGTGGCCGGGACTTCCATTTCGCGGTCGTTGTCGACAGCGGACGTTCGATTCTGACGAGATCCGAACGGCAGCTCTTGGGCTCCGCGAGCTCACCGTCTCGACCCTGAGAAGACGTTCACTGGCTCGGACTGATCGCCGCAGAGCGGTCGCCGAGACTGGACGTAGGACGGTCCAACGGATGGCGAAGCGTCGGTGGCAACCAGATACCAACTCGGCTTTGTCCGCCAAGCCGGTTCATTGCTGGCTCAGCGAGCAGACGTCCTGCGGCGATGCGTGTCGACAGCGGCTTGAAGGTCGCGCATCTCGTCGCAAGGCAAGGTGCATATGGAGCGAAGCGCCTCGAGGTGCTTCTCGGCGCCGGCCACGTTGCCCTTCATGAGGTAAGCCTCGCCGATGTACTCGTGCGCGCCGCGGTGGCGCGGGTCGATCGCCAGCGCGCGCTCGTAGTGCTCGAAGGCCTTGTCGAGCCGACCCAGCTTTCGGTATGTGTAGCCGAGCTCGTTGTGAACGTTGGCTGCGTCGGGAAAGCGCTTGAGCGCATCCAGGAAGCGCGGCAATGCGCGTGGGTAGTCGTTTGCCTTCAACGCGGCCAGCCCGGCGGCGTATTCGGCGTCGGCGCTCAGCGCCTGCTCGTCGCCCTCGTCAGATGGGGCCGCGCCCGCGCGCCCGGCAAGCAGCCAGAGCACGGACGCGATCAACCCGGCACGCCGACGGAATTTCACTTGGCCGCCAGATACGTCTTGGCGCGCGCGATCTCCGGCAAAGGCGTGTCGGCATCGCGCGTCAACTCGACCAGCTTGCTGTAGTGCTCACGCGCCCGATCGCGCTCACCAGCCGCTTCGGCCGCGGTCGCGGCACCCGCGTAGCCGCGCAGGCGGTTGGGCTCGCGCAGCTGCGATTGCTCGAATTCCTTGAGAGCCGCAGCGGGCTGCTTCAGATCCAGCAGCATCTCGCCCAGCAGTTCTCGCGCCGGCACGAGGCGCCCGGGTGTCACGATGTGCTTCTCGCTGCGGTCCTCGAGGTCCGCCGCCGCGCGCATGAGGCGCAGCGCGTCGTCGGACTGGCCCTTGGCCTTGGCGATCCACGCGGCAGTGGCGATGCGCTGCACTTCCACTTCGGTAGCCCAGTAGTTGTTCTTCGCCTCGACGAGCGCCTTGTACTGCGTTTCGAGCCTGAGCGCGTCCTTCTCGGCCGATGGGATGTCGCCCTTGCGCGCTGCGCCGAGCGCGCGCGCAAACGTGGTGATCGCCTCGGTGTGAGCGAAAGCCGTCCCTTGAATCGGAAGCTGCGACGCGGCGTCCCAGTCGCCGCGCTCGATGGCCACACGCGCCGGCATCGCCACCGCGGCATACGGACCGGCGAATTGCGGCAGCACTGCCCCAGCCGGGCTCTTGAACTCGTCGAGCACGCGGCGTGCCGCCTGATCACGCCCGAGCTGCAATTGAGCGTAGACCATGTAGTCGGCGGCATGGTAGGCCTCGGCCAGGCTGTTGCCATCCTTCTTGGCTGCGTCGGCGGAGCGTCGATTCAGCGCCACCGAGTCTTGCCACGCACCCACCCGCGTGAAGATGTGCGAGGGCATGTGCAGCGCATGCGGCGCATCGGGCGCAATGGTGGAGTACTTGCGCGCCGCCGGCAGGCCCTGCTTGGCAATCGGCGGCGCGTCGTAGCTGTGGATCAGGTAATGGGCAACGCCCGGATGGTCCGGGTACTTCACAAACTGCTTCTCCAGCACCGCCGCCGCCTTGAGGTAGGCGGAATAGGTCTGGTCGGCCTGTGACTGGGTGCCCGCCACGTAGAGCGCGTCGAAGATCTGCGCCTCGTCGTCCTCGGGATACTTGGCGGCCAGCGCGTCGAACGCCTGTGCCCTCGACAGTTGGCGCGCGCGCTCGGGACGGTTGCCGAAGTCGGCATAGTAGGCGGCCACCGCCTCGATGTAGTCACGCTCTCGCTGCGTCTTCGCGCCGATCCGGCGGCCTTGTTCGATCGCGGCCGTCGCCGCCTCTGCAGCCTTCGGCGACGCGCCTTGTCCGGCCAGCGGGTTGTTCATCAGCAGAGCCGCGATGCCGAACGTGGCGATGGCACAATTCGGGTCGTCGTCGAGTACGTGGCGAAAGGCCTTCTCGCCGGCCGAGAACCAGAACGAATGCAGCATCGCAACCGCCCGCTGCAGCTCTTTCTGCACCTGTGCGCCGCACGAATTGGCGAAGGTGACCTTGCCGAGCTGACTGGTGCCCTCCTCGACTTCATGGGCGCCGACGGGTATGGCAAGCACGGACAACAAGGCGGCCGCGGCCGCGGGCAGTGTGAATCGCATGACGTCCTCCTGTCGGACCGATGTCGGGGCGCGAGTGCACTTGGCATGCTGCCGAACCGATCGATTCTGCGCTCGCGCACATGCAGAAGCAATGCGCAGGCCCCACCGTGCCTGCCAATTGCAGGCGATCAGGCGAGATTCGGTTCGAGCAGGCCACGAAGCTCGAATTGGTGATCGACGAGAAAGCGGCCAAGGCGCTTGGGATCACTGTGTCGCAGGCGCTATTGCTCTCGGCAAACGAAGGTCATCGAATTGGGAACGCAGCAAGTCCTTCAATGTGAAGGGCGCTGCAAGCTGCCCGTCATGTTCGACCGGTTCTGGCCGGCAGCTGATGTGGCGGCTTGACTGACATCAACGGGCGCGCGGAAACTGCAGTGCATCCGCCACTGCGATCCGCCGCTGTCGTAGTTCCGGAACGCCGTCGAAGAGGTTAGAAAACGCCATCGAGGTTGCATCGGGTAAGAGCGAGCGGATCTCGCGGGCCTGGACCTGAGCCTCTTCCAACCGACCTGACTCGACCAATGCACTGGCCAGCGTGACACGGCAGTTCGTGAAGCGCGGGGCGCGTTCGACGCAGCGACGGGCGGCCGCTGTTGCCTCGACGTGAAGCGATCCGGCCCAGAACACGTGCGCCGCGATGAAGCTGACATAGACCGGCTCGATCGGATACAGGACCAGCGCGCGGCGGATGCTGGCCAGTCCATCGTCCACACGGCCCGCTTCGACTTGGCTCTTGGCCAGCACAACCAGGTTGTCCGGATCGCCGGGCGCAATGCGGACGGCCTCCTCGGCCGCCCCCAGCGATTCGAGTTGTCGCCTCATTGCCCCCAGCACGATGGCACGCGCCTGGAAACCCACGGACAAGGCGGGGTCCAGCGACACGGCGCGGTCGACTTGCTCGAGCGCGACGGGCAACTGCGCCATCGTCCACTGACCGGTGATGCGGTTGATCGCGTCGATGCCGTTCAGGTAGCCAAGGCCCGCCCACGCTGCGGCATGGTCCGGCGCCAGCCGAAGCGCCTCCTCCAGATCGGCACGGGCCGACCGGTAGGCCTCCGGGGTGTACCGGTGCTTGTTGCCGTAGGCACGTAGCGTGAGGACTCGGGCGTCCATCGCAGTGGGCAGTTGACGCGCCAGTTCCTTCTCGCGCCGGCGCATCGACGCCTGGACGCTGGCCGCCACCTTGCGGATCAACCCGTCGCGGTGCGCGGCGAAGTTGTCCTTGGTTAGATCCAGCCGCTCGGTCCAGACGATCGTGCCGTCGTGGCCGTCGATCAATTCCGCGGTCACCTGCATCGCGTCGCCGACCAGCCGGATCCGGCCGTCAACAGATAGCGCACGCCGAGTTGCCTAGCCACGGCATCGGGGCCGGCAGCGCGGTTGACCGCGAAACTAGACCGGGTGGCAACCAATCGGAGGTCGGCATCCCGAGCCAGGGTGGCGGCGAGGTCCTCCGCCCAGCCGGCGCCCAGCGCGTCCATGCGGGGATCGGTGGGCTCGGCGCGGAACGCCAGTACCGCAAGCGGGGGGCGGTTGGGGTCCGGCGCGCCGACCGTTGCACGAGCAGGCGCATCGATCATGCGCCACCCGAGCGCGAGTGCTGCCAGCATCACGACGCCGACCAGCCCAACGACGATGCGACGGCGCGGAACGGCGCCCGCCGGCTTGGCCGCCGCCGTCTGGCTGCCAGCGGGATTCTGCAGAACGACCTCGAGCCGGTAACCCCTTCGAGGCACCGTATGCACGATCTTGTGCCGCGAGTCGCCGATCGCCCGCCGAATCTCGGTAATGCACTGCACTAAGGAGTCGTCGGTGACGATCACACCGGGCCAGACGGCCGCGTGGATCCGCTCGCGAGTCACCAATTCGCCGACATGGTCGAGCAACAGATCGAGCACGCGGACCGATTGCGGGCGCATCGGCACGGGCGACCCGTCGTCGACGCGACGGAGTTCGCCACGCGGGCGGTCGTAAATGACGGAACCGACGACCAGGGCCTGCTGCATCGGGGCCTCCGCAACGCTCAGGGCCCCGAAATGATAGGCAGTTCGATGGATTCGGGGAATCTTCGGCTTACCTTCGTGCGCCCAGGGGCGCTGGGGGCCACGATGGTCGCATTGCAACTGCCCACGGGAGCCTCTCCATGCACATCCGCCGCACCTTGGCCGGTCTATCGCTCCTTCTCGCCTGCGTGCCTACCTGGGCACAGAGCGTGCCATCGTCCGGGTACCTGCGCGTCACTCCCGAGCAGGTCCGGTGGACCGCCAACCCGGCCATGCCGACCGGCGTCCGCACATCGGTGCTGTACGGGGATCCACGCAAACCGGGCCTCTTCGTCATGCAAGTGAGTTTCCCGCCGTACACACGGCTGCCCGTGCACTCGCATCCAGACGAACGTGTGCGCACGGTGATCTCTGGCACCTACTACTCCGCCATCGGCGAGGTCTTTGACGCCGAGGCCCTGCAGGCGTTTCCGGCGGGAACCGTCTCGCATGTGCCGATCGGCGTCTGGCAGTTTGCGCAGACGCGCGAAGAGCCGGCAGTGATCCAGATCGTCGGCATTGGGCCGACCGGAATCGACTACCGTCCAGCCAGTGATGATCCAAGGCAAGGTCGACGATGATGCAGTCGGTGCGAACCTGCTGATTGGGGGGCCTCAAGCAGCCGGTGGGGTGCGACAGCTTGTGGCCGCGACTTGCCTGACATCGGTCTCTTTGGATGGTCAGCTCACCGGCGCATCGCCGACGTTCGAACCTCAACGACGGCTGTGCCATGCGAAGCCGCCGCACGCCGGCGTATCCGCTATACCCGGACGCGACCCCAAGTTGACGTTGGTGTTGTGGCGAAGCCGTCCAGGGGACGGACCCGTCAGCCCCCAGGGGGCGACAGCGGGTCGACGTGCCGCATTCGCGCGTTCAGCGCCAGCAGTTCCCGGTTCACCGGATTGCGCTCGAGGAAACTGGCGCGGAATTCGCCCGGTACCTGCGCGTCGTGCACGTTCTTCATCCAGGCCAGGCCTTCGGCCGCGGCACGCCGCGCATCGTCATCGCGGCCGAGCGGCTCGAGCGTCTGCGCGGCCACCACCCACAACTCGGCCAGGTAAAAGCTGTCCGGCAGGTATCGCTTGGCCAGGTGCAGTGCTGCGTCGACATGCGGAAAAGCGCGCGCCGGCGTGCCTTGTGCCAGGGCGCAGGCGGCCGCGCGCACGTGGCCGGCCAGCGCCACCCCATAGCGCTCGCGCGTGGTCGCCCACAGCGCCAGGCCCGCGGCCAGAGCCTCGCCCTCGTCAGGCTGGACGAGGCGGGAGGCAAAGAGGCTCGTGATGCGGTGGTAGATGTCGTCGGCGTTCGGAATGATCTGCAGCGCCTCGCGCATCAGCAGCAGCCCATCGCGTCCCATGCGGGCTTCGAGCTCGGCGCGGTGCGCAAGCCGGATCATCGCGAGGCCGCGCGGCATGCCTGGGCGCTCCGCGGCGAGCAGGGGCACGGCACGGGCCGGCTGACCGAGATGCTGGTAAAGCACGACGAGGCACTGCTCGGTGCGCGCCAGGTCCGCCTGCGAACCGCCGCCGGTGGCAAAGCCAGCCAGGGCCTCTTCGAGCAGGACGAGCGCCTCGCCGTAGCGCCCCACGTCGCGCAGGCGGTGGGCGGCGGTGACCTGCATCTGCAGCATGCGAATCGTCAGCGCGTCGCCGCACGCGCGCGCGAGTCGATGCGCCTTCTCGGTCGCCTGCGCGGCCTCGCGCACCATGCCCATCTTGGCCTGCGTCGACGCCGCGTTGGCCATCGTCTTCCACAGCAGGTCGCGCCGGCCCGCGCGTTGCGCTACCGCGAGTGCGGCGTCCCAGGCGGGCAGCGCGTCGCGAAGGCGGTTCGCGTAGTCGAGCGCGAGTGCGTGGGCATGCCAGTACTCCCAATGCTGCTCCGTGCCGGCATGCTCGCGCGCCCATGTCGCGTGCGGTTCGAGCAGCGCCACGGCCTCCTCGGCGCGCCGGACGTCGCACAACGCACCCGAGTAGAGGATCGCGAACCGCAGTTCGAGGTCGGGGCGTGCCAGCGCGTGCGCGTGGGCGATCGCCGAGGGGCCGAGGCGCAGCGCATCGTCGATCTCGCCGCGCATCACTGCGAGCTCGAAGCGGGCGCCGAGTGCCAGCAGGCGTTGCTCGTCGGTGTGCGCCGCATCGTCCAGCGCCTGCACCGCATCGCTGGCATCGGTGCCCAGATCGTCGGCGGCGAGTGCTCGAGCCCGCTGCAGCAGTGCATCGAAGCGTTCCTCGGGTTGGCCCGCGTTCTCGAAGCACAGCGCCGCCTCGGCGAGCAGCGCGCACTGCTCGGCCGGGCGGGAGGCATCGCGCGAGCGCTGCGCCGCAGCGAGGAACGCCGGCCCCGCGCGTGCCCATCGCTGGGCCCGCGCCCAGTGCTGCGCCAGGCGCGCCGGCTCCGCATCGCGCGTCTGCAGGAACTCGGCAATCTCTGCGTGCAACTGGGCCGCCACCGCCGCGGGCACCGAGGCGAGCGCCGATTCGTAGATCAGGTCGTGTGCAAACGCGCTGTCGCGAAAGATCTGTGCCTGCTCGAGTTCGTTCCAGGCGTCGACGATGTCGAGCGTGCGCACGCCCAGCACATGCGAGGCGAGCTCGATCGAGAAGTCCGGCGCCGCCACGGCCGCGCAGCGTGCCAGCCGTACCGCGTCGTCCGACAAGCGGCCGATGCGTCGCTCGATGAGCGCGCGCAGGCCGCTCGTCACGGGCAGCCGTGCGGGCCACGGCGCGTTGCCGGATGCATCGGCGCCGGCGAGGCCGGCAGCGTCGCCGCCCGTCGCGAGCCAGGCCTTCAGGGTCTCGAGCAGGTACAGCGGATTGCCGCCCGAATGGCGCAGCAACGTCGCCGCGCTGGCAGCGCCGTTCAAGAAGGCCAGGCCGAGCGAATCGACCACGTCCGCCACCTCTTCGAGCGTGAGGGGGGCGAGCGTGACCTGCACCGCTTCGGGCTGCGCGAGCCAGTCGTCGAGCAGGCCGCGCGCCGGGGCAGACACTTCGCCCGGCCGGGCTGTGACCAGCCAGCGCCGCCTCGATGCCGCGACCACATAGCGCAGCAGCTCGATGCTGGCTTCGTCGGCGAAGTGCAGGTCGTCGAAGACGAACGCGTCGAGCGCCAGCGCGTCGTGGTCGAGCAGTGCACTCACTGCGTTGAAGAAGCGTACCCGGCCCTCGCGGCCCGGCAGCGCGGGCGCATCGCCGAGTTCGGGCAGCAGCCAGGCGAGCGTGCGTCGCAGCGGCGCATCGAGCGCATGCACGGCGGCCGCGGGCAACGCGCGAAGCAGGCGCGACAGCGACGAATAGACCACGCGTTCGTCGCCCGGCCGCGCGCTGACCACAAGCGTGCAGCCGCGCGCGTGCGCGAAGTCGCCGACGAGCCGGCTCTTGCCCATGCCCGCTTCGCCGATGACGACGCCGTTGCGACCGGCCTCCCAGGCCTCGTGCAGAGTTCGCCACGCGGCATCGCGGCCGATCAGGCGCGGCGGGCGCAGCACCGCCGCGGGAACGCTGGCCGGCAGCGTCGCCCGCGGCGCGGGCATGACGAGAGCGGTCGACTGTCTGATCGTCGTCAGCAACGCCAGCGTCTGCGCCGACGGTCCCGCGCCCAGGTCGCGGCGCAGCATCTGCTCGCAGCGCTCGAATGCGAGCAGTGCGCCGGCGCGGTCGCCGGCCAGGTAGTGCAGGCGCATCAGGCGCCGGTGCGCAGCTTCCGACGGCGGCCCGAGCGCCAGCAACTCGCGCGCATGGATCAGTGCCTGAGTCCAGTCCTGCGAGTCTTCCGCGGCTTGCGCGAGGTCGGTCAGCGCCTGCCGGGCTCGGTCGCGGCGGCGTGCCCGTTGCTGTTCGAGCCACGCCGTGAACTCGCCGGCGGGCACGGCCTCGGCCGCTCCGAGCACGCTGTCGGCATCGGCGAGATCGTGCGTCACGCCGGCGGCCAGTGCCAAGATGGCGGTGCCGGCAATGATCTCGGTACCCAGTGTCTTGCGCAACGTGAACAGGCGCTGGCGCAGCGCGTTGCGCGCCGCAGCGGGGTCGCTGTCGGGCCACAGAAGCTGCGCCACGCGCAGTCGCGGGGTCGGCCCCTCGAGCGCGAGCCAGGCGAGCAGCGCGGCGTCGCGCAGCGGGAGCGTGGTGACGGCACCGTTCGTGTTGACGAAGCGGGGTGCGGTGGCGAGAAGGAGCTGCATGCCGGGCGACACGACTCGATGCTACTCGCGCACGCAAGCGCAGCGGCTGCCCTCCGGAGGCCGCCGCCGCGCTGCCGGCATCAGTTCGCGGTGAGCCCCGAGCCGGCGGGCGCGCAGGGTGCCGACACGCCCGGCAACTCACCCCAGCGCATGACCGCACCGCCGCTCAGCACGGCCATCGACTGGAACTCGCCGCCATCGATGTCCACCGCACCGGTCAGGACCGGCACCGGCGAGAACACCTTCAAGGCACTGCCGCAGTCACCGATCCGGTTGTTTTCCCCGTTACCCCACACATAGACGACGCCGGCGGCCAGTGCCATCGAGTGGCTCTCGCCCGTGCTGATGCGGCTCACGCCCACCAGCGTCGGAATCTGCGTCGGCGAGTAGACGATCGCATCGGTCAGGCCGAGCCCGAGTTCACCGCTGAGGTTGTTCCCCCAGGCCCAGACCGTTCCGTCGCGCTTGAGCGCCAGCGAATGGGCGCCCCCGGCCGCCACGGCGATGACGTCGGTCATGCCGGGCACGGCGATCGGGGTCGACTGGCTGACTCCGCTGCCGTCGCCCAACTGGCCCAGCGCATTGCTGCCCGCCGCCATGACGATGCCGTCTGCGGTCAGGAACAGCACGTGCCCGCCGCCCTGCGAGGCCGCGGCAATGAACGGCAGGCCCGAGATGCGCCTGGCCGGCCCGCTTCGGCCGAACTGCCAGACGCTGCCGTCGGCCTTGACCGCCACGCTGTTGGTGTAGCCGCTGCTGATCGAGATCACGCCGGTCAACGGCAAGGTGTTGCCCGCCACGGCCACCGGCAACGGCAACGGGTTGTTCACCGAATCGCCACCGATCACCGCGATGTCGACGCTCCAGCCCCAGGACCACACGCTGCCGTCCCCGAGCAGCGCGGTGGCGTGCCAGGCGCTGCCGCTGACAGCGCGAACGTCGGCCAGCGGCACGGTGACCGGGCTGGTTGCGTTCGCGCCGATAGCCAGGCCCGCGCCCAGGGCGCCGCCGTTGTTGCGGCCGATCGCGCGCAACACGCCGTTGTCGATGGCGTAAGCCGCCGTGCCCGTGCCGGCGATCTTGAATTGCGGCGACGCGATCCGACCGCGCACCGGGCCGAGTTCGAATGGGAAGCTGGCGCTGATGGCCGACAGGGCCTTGTCGACGACGAACGCGTAGAAGGCGGGCCGGCCGCTCTCGTCGGCGACCTCGCCGGCGAAGTCGCTGGTCCACTCGAGCACGAAGGCCGTCTGTCCCGGTGCGGCCGGCGCGCTGGCGACGAGCTGCGCGCTGTAGTTCGGTTCGTACTTCATGCGATAGATGCGCACCTCGTTGACGTTGTAGCCGACGAGCGGGAATTCCACCGTCGACGGGTCGAGGTTGAGCGTGAAGCCGAGCCGGTCACCGGCGGCGAAGGTCTCATGGTCGACGCCCAGCCGCGCCGGTGCCGCGGTGCGCGCGATCTGCCGCTCGAGCTTGGCCGACAGATCGATCGCCTTGGGCGACAGCAGCACCTTCTCGAAGAAGGTCTGCACATGCTCGCCGGGGCCGATGCCGACCTTGCCCTTCAGCAGGTACTCCGCGGTGTAGACCGTGTCGTTGGCGACGTCGTAGCTGCCGCCGAACTTGGCCTCGAACTCCGGGCCCGCATAGACCTCGACCACCTCCAGCCGCGCCAGCGCGCCGCCCAACGCCATTCCCGACGACAGGCCCATGAAGGCGGTGGCCTTCACGTGCAGGCTGGCGTCGGTGGGGAACGAGACGTTGCGGGTCAGCTCCGGGTCAGTGAACTGCAGGCTCTTGAATGCCTCCAGGCGGGCAGGCTCGACCGTCGCGTCGTAGATGAAGCCGAAGTCCATCTCGGCCGACTGCTTGAACTCGGCCGAGAACGAGAACGCATTGACGCTGACCTGCGCGGCGAGCTCGAACTTGGCATCCAGCGGAATGATCGGCGCGATGAACGGCGACAGCGGGCCGGTCACGGGGATCGGGATGTAGCCCAGCGTCGTCTTGCAGGTCACGCCGCCGGTGACGCTGGCGCCCAGGTTGACCACTGCCTTGCCGGTGACGTCGACCGAGCCGGTGGCGCGAAAGTACATCTTCTCCGGCGCGTGGTTCGTGACCTTGTAGAGCATCTCGAACGCCAGATGCGGATTGACCGTCGCCTCGAGCTCGCCGGTGAGCACGCCGAGCGCGGGCGAGTCGCCCTTGCACGCCGCACCGGGAACGCTCAAGGGATGTCCGCGGCCCAGGCTGGTGATCACCTTGCGCGACGGCGCGGCGACCAGCATGCGCGTCATCTCGACCTCCGTGTACGCGGCGGACACGTTGAGGTCGGCGAACAGCTCGTGCAAGGGCACGAGTTCAAGCACCACGTCGGTATTCGCGGCAACCGCCGAATTCGGCTGAGCCGCGACAACCTTGCCCGCGATGGGCTGCGCACCGGTGCCGACCATCAGGCTGCCGATCGGCGGCGGGGCGATGCCGGACAGGGTCGTCCGGTACTGGAAGCCAAGCCCGCGCGGTGCCGCGGCGTCGACGGCCGCCGGCCCGGTGACGACCTGCGCATCGCTGACCATCAAGGCCCCGGCCGTCGGCTGCGCCGAATAGAACATGACAGGCGGTGCGGCCACGGTCGTGTTGGCGACCGCGGCGGAGACCTGCGTCGCGCCGCCGATGAACGTGGCCCGCAACTCGCTCGTGCCGTTGGCTCCGCTGATCAGCTCGAACCCGCGGTTGGTGTTGGTGAACGCTGCACCCTCGGGCACCGCCACCTGGATGCCGTTGGCGTCGTATGCGCGCAGCGTGAGCACCCGCCGCTCGGTCGTGCTGTCGATCATGCCGCCGGCCGGCGAGATCTCGAGCCGCGTGGCTGGGCCGGGCGCCGGCGCCGGCGCGGTCGTCGCCCCCGAAGCATCCGCGTCGCCCTCGCCACCGCCACCGCAGGCGGCCAACACGGCTGCCGCGCCCAGAACCACCAGCCATCGTGCCATGTACTTGCCCATGTCCGCCCTCCATTGCGTACCTGGACCGGCACGCTCGGAGTCGTTGTAGCAACAGGGGCGTTATGACTGCGTTATTGGTGGCGCCCCGACGAGTGTGGGCCGGACGCTTCTCCCAAGCGGACCTGCAACGGCGTGGCACCTCGGCAACATGCGCCCAGGGTTGTGGCCAGCGTCCGCTTTGTGGACATAGTCTGCATGTCCGCAATTGGCCGGTACCCGCCCTACGCCGTCCAGCGGCGCTCGAAGTCGTGCGCCGCGAACTGCTCGACCAGGAAGTCGACGAAGCAGCGCACCTTGGCCGGCAGGTGGCGACGCGTCGGGTAGGCGATGTTGATCGTCAGGCGCTGCAGTTCCCACTCCTGCAGCACCGGCACCAGGCGGCCGGCGACCACGTCGTCGTGGATGATGTACATCGGCTGCAGCAGGATGCCGAGGTGCTTGATGGCCGCGGCGCGGATGACCTGGCCGTCGTTGGCCTCCAGCACGCCTTGCACGGGCAGCGAGGTCTCGACGCCGTCGCGCGTGAAGCGCAGCTGGTGCGGCTGATTGGCCAGGTTGTAGATCAGGAGCCGGTGGTTCGCGAGTTCATCAGGCGTGCGCGGCGTGCCGTGGCGCTGCAGGTATTGCGGTGATGCCGCCAGCACGCGCTTGGTCTCGGCGAGGCGGCGCACCGTGATCGCCGAGTCGCTCTCGAACTCGCGGTTGCGGATCGCGACATCGATGCCGCTCTCGAGCAGGTCGTGATAGCGGTTCGACGCGACCACCTCGATGCGCATGTCGGGATAGCGTGCGTTGAACTCCAGCAGCAGCGGTGCGATCACGATCATCGAGAACGACAGCGAGGCCTGCACGCGCAACAGGCCGGCCGGCTTCAGCACCGCCTCGTTGACCGCGGTCTCGGCTTCGCGCAACTCGCCGAGCAGCGGCTTGCAGCGGCGATAGAAGGCCTCGCCGACATCGGTGAGGAACAAGCGTCGCGTGTTGCGCTGCACCAGGCGCGCCGCCAAGCGCGCTTCGAGCCCCGCGAGATGCCGGCTCGCCGCCGCATTGCTCAAGCCCAGCGCGTCCGCCGCGCGCGACAGGCTGCCCAGTTCGGCGACCTGCACAAACAGTTCGATTTCCGTCAAGCGATCCATGTTTACCCGGAGTTTTCCAGCCTGCGGAAGAAAGCTTTGCCACAGCGTACTTTTACCTCCATGAATGGAAGTCTAGAGTCGCCTTCCAATCTTGTCGCACGGAACAACCCGAGCAAACGAGCCCATGCGCAACATCAACGAAGACAACATCACCCAGGCGGTGATCGCCCGCCACGCCGCGGCCGGCAACGCACGCGTGCGCGAGGTGATGACGAGCCTGGTGCAGCACCTGCATGCGTTCACCCGTGAGGTCAAGCTGACCGAGGCCGAATGGGCCGAAGGCATCCGCTTCCTCACCGAGTGCGGCCAGATGTGCAGCGACCGGCGGCAGGAATTCATCCTGCTGTCCGACACGCTCGGCTTGTCGATGCTGGTCACGGCGCTGAACCAGCGCAAGCCCAAGGGCTGCACCGAGTCGACGGTGTTCGGGCCGTTCCATGTCGACGGCGCGCCGCACTACGCGCATGGCGACGACGTCGGCAACGGCGCGAGCGGCGAGCCCTGCTACGTGCGCGGCCAGGTGCGCGCGCTCGACGGCACGCCGATCGCCGGCGCCGAGGTGCAGGTCTGGCAGTCCGATGCCGATGGCCTGTACGACGTGCAGCGGCCCGGCCTCGCGGAGCACCGCGCGCGCGGCATCCTCGCGAGCGACGCGGACGGCCGCTTCCACTTCAAGTCCATCGTCGCCGAGCCCTACCCGATCCCGCACGACGGGCCGGTGGGGCGCATGCTGCAAGCGCTGGGTCGACACCCATGGCGTCCGGCGCACCTGCACTTCATGATCACGGCCCCGGGCTACCAGCGGCTCGTCACGCACGTGTTCCGGCAGGGTGATCAGTACCTCGATTCCGATGCGGTGTTCGGCGTGCGCAGCTCGCTGGTGGCCGACTGGGTACACCACGCATCGGGCCGCACGCCCGACGGCCACACCAGTGCGGTGCCGTTCACCACACTGGATTTCGCGTTCGTTCTCAACGCCACGACGACGACTACTACACCAACAGGAGACAAGCCATGAACAAGCATCCGCTGAACCGCCGCACCGTTCTCGGCGCCGGGATCGCCGGCCTCGCCACCGCCTCGGGCCTGGCGCAGGCGCAGCAGGCGCCGATCCGCATCGGCGGCACGCTCGCACTCACCGGGCCGCTGTCGGCCACCGCGCAGATCCACAAGATCGTCGGCGAGATCTACATCGAGCAGGTCAACAAGCGCGGCGGCTGGCTCGGCCGCCCGCTCGAGTGGGTGCTCAAGGACGATCAATCCAAGCCCGACCTCGCGCGCACGCTGTACGAACAACTGGTGACGGCCGACAAGGTCGATCTGCTGATGGGGCCGTATGCCACCGGCGCGATCCTGTCGGCGATGGGCGTGGCGCAGCGCTACAACAAGGTGCTGGTGCACCACACGCTGGGCGTGCCGTCGCTCGCGAAGTACGAGTTCGCGTTCCCGGCCTGGTCGCTCGGCTCCGATCCGGCCGTGACGGTGCCCAACACGCTGTTCGACGCACTCGCCGCCGGCCCCAAGCCACCGAAGACGGTGGCGGTGGTGACGAGCAAGTTCCCGTCGATCCAGTTCATGTCGGCCGGTGCGCGCGAGGTGCTGAAGAAGCGCGGCCTGAACGAGGTGCTGTTCCTCGAGTGGGACTTCGGCAACCGCGACTTCGGCCCGATCGCGAACCGCATCAAGGACGCCAAGCCCGACTTCGTGTGGGTCGGCGCGATCGGCCTGGACGGCAACCTGCTGCTCGACGCGATGAAGAAGATCGAGTACCAGCCGCCGCAGCACTTCTACCTGTACCCCGCGCCCGGCCCGCTGGTGTCGCTGCCGGAGGCGAAGAACGCGCTGTCGGTGACGATCTTCGAGGAGCAGCCGCCCTTCAGCAATGCGCCGGGCGCGGCCGAGTTCATCAAGCTCTACCACGAGCGCGCGATCGCAGCGAAGCTGCCCGACCCGTCGGTCGAGGTACAGGCCGGCGCGTCGTACACCGCGTGGCAGATCCTCGAGGCCGGCGTGATGGCCACCAAGAGCCTGGACGACAAGGCGATCGGCACCTGGCTGAAGGCCAACCGCGTCGACACGATCCAGGGCAAGCTGCGCTTCAACGGCGCCGGCAACTATGGCGACGACCTGATGCGCATCAAGCAGGTCCAGAACGGCCGCTGGACGGTGGTCTACCCGAAGGAGTTCACGCACGCCGGCGCCACCTTGCAAGCCTCCTGAATCGCCATGTCGGGCTTCACGCTGCCGAGCGCCACCTTGCTGGCGCAGAGCATTCTGTCGGGCATCTTCGTCGGCGCCCTCTACGGCCTGCTCGGGCTCGGCCTGAGCCTGTCGTGGGGGCTGCTGCGGCTGATCAATCTGGCCCACTTCGCGTTCGCCTTCCTCGCCGCCTACCTGTGCTACCAGATGGCGACGATGGGCATGGACCCGCTGCTGACGCTGGCCGTGATCGTGCCGCTGTTCTTCGCGATCGGCGCCGGCCTGCATGCGGCGATGGCGCGCTTTGCGATCACGCCGTTCAATTCGCTGCTGGTGACCTTCGGCCTGACGGGGCTGGTCGAGGCGCTGATCCAGACCGTCTGGACCGCCGACTTCCGCAAGCTCGAGTCGGCCTACGGCGAGCACCGCTTCAAGATCGCGGGCCTGTTCGTGCCGCTGCCCGAGCTGATCACGCTGCTGCTGGCCGTGGGCCTGTCGGTCGCGGTGTGGGCGGTGCTGCGCCACACCGATCTCGGCAAGGCGCTGCGCGCCTCCGCCGAGGACGCACCGATCGCCGCCGCGTTCGGCATCCACCAGCAACGCAACGCGCTGCTGCTCGCCGGTGCGTGCTCGGCGCTGGCCAGCGTCGCGGGCGTGTGCCTCGCGCTCGGCTTCACGCTCGCGCCGTCGCAGATCTACGCCTGGATCGGCGTCGTCTTCGCCGCGGTGATGCTGGGCGGTCTGGGCCGCGCGCTGGCACCGCTGATCGCCGGCGTGGTGATCGGCGTGAGCGAGGCCGTGACGATGGCGGTGACCGCGCCGTCGTGGGCGCCGCTGGTGTCGTTCACGCTGCTGATCGCGATCCTGCTGCTGCGCCCAGGGCGGGCCGCATGAGCGCCTCACTGCCTGAAGCGCGTGCCGCGCTCCCTGCCGGAGCGGCGGAGCCACGCAGCCGGACCTTCGGCGTCCGCTGGATCGGCAGTCGCACGCCGATCGCGATCGTCGCGCTGGCATGTGCGCTGGCCTTCGTGCCGCGGCTCGGCCTGCCGGCGTTCTACGACTCGCTGCTGTACCTGATCCTGCACTGGATCGTGCTGGCGACCTCATGGAACATCCTGTCGGGCTACGCGGGCTACTTCTCGTTCGGCCATGGCGCCTTCTTCGGCGCCGGGCTGTACACGACGAGCACCCTGCTGTCGCGCTGGAACTGGCCGTTTCTGTGGACGCTGCCGGTCGCCGCCGCGGTGGCCTGCGTGCTCGGCGTCGCGCTCGGCGCGATCGTGTTTCGCGTCAAGGGCATCCGCGGCGAGGTGTATGCGCTGCTGACGCTGGCGGTCACCTTCGTGCTCGGCACCATCATCGTCAACACGCCGATCGACGGCGGCAACGGCGTGTCGCTCGCGGCCGTGCCGGTGCCGGCGATCGGCCCGACGCCGTCGTCGACCTTCTACCTGCTCGCGCTCGCCGCAGCGACGCTGACGATGCTGGTGGCCTGGGCCGTCGCGGTGTCGAAACTCGGAGTCGGCCTGTTCGCGATCCACGACGACGAGGACGCCGCCGAGGTGATGGGCGTGCCGACCTACCGCTACAAGCTGATCGCGCTGGCGATCTCGTGCGCGCTCGCCGGCGTGGCCGGCGGCATCCATGCGCTGTTCCTCAACTACGTGACGGTCGGCGAGGTGTTCACGATCACGGTGCCGCTGACGGTGGTGCTGATGAGCGTGCTGGGCGGCACGCGCCACTGGGCCGGGCCGGCCGTCGGCGCGGTCGCGATCACGCTGCTGCTGTACAGCTTCACCGCAGCCAACTACGCGGTGGCCGGCAAGGCGATGGTCGGCGTGATCCTGATCGCGGCGATCCTGTTCATGCCCGACGGCATCCTGCCGCGGCTGCAGCGGCTGTTCGCACGGCGCCGCGCGCCGCTGCCGCCGTCTGCGGCAGCGCTGGCACCGTTGCCGGTGCGCTCGGTCAGCGTCGCCGTGGGCGAGGTCCTGCTGTCGGCACGCGGCCTCGCCAAGTCCTTCCGCGGCGTCAAGGCGCTGGCCGGTGTCGACGTGCAGGTGCGGCGCGGCGAGATCCTCGGCCTGCTGGGCCCGAACGGCTCCGGCAAGTCGACCTTCATCAACGTCGTCAGCGGACACTACCTGTCCACCGGCGGCAGCATCGTGTTCGAGGGCCAGGACCTGACCGGCCGCGCGGCGCACCGCATCGCACGCGCCGGCATTTCGCGCACCTACCAGATCCCGCGGCCCTTCGGCCACCAGACGGTGCTCGACAACGTCGCACTGGCCACGCTGTTCGGCGGCGGTGTCGCGTCGCCCGCGGTGGCGCGCCGCGAGGCGATGACGTGGCTCGCCTTCACCGGCTTGCAGGACAAGGCCCACGCGCACCCCGCCGACCTGAACCTGCACCAGCGCAAGTTCCTCGAGCTCGCCCGCGCCCTCGCCTCGCGCCCGCGCCTGGTGCTGCTCGACGAGGTGTTGTGCGGCCTGACGCCGAGTGAGATCGATGATGCGGTCGCGCTGGTGCGGCGCATCCGCGACCAGGGCTCGACGGTGGTCTTCGTCGAGCACGTGATGCGCGCGGTCATGGCACTGACCGACCGCGTCGTCGTGTTCGACCACGGCGAGCTGCTCGCCGAGGGCCTCGCTGCCGAAGTGATGCAGCGCCCCGAAGTGATGACGGCCTACCTCGGCCCGGCGCAGGCCGCCGCGCTCGAGCAGCCGGAGCCAGCGGCGGCCCCGCAGCGCCCGACCATGCTCGAGGTGCGCGAGCTGCAGGTGGCCTACGGACAGGCGCCCGCGCTGTGGGGCGTGTCGTTCGAGCTGCGCGAGGGCGAGCTGCTGTGCGTCGTCGGCCCGAACGGCGCCGGCAAGACAACGCTGATCAACGCGCTGGCCGGCGTGCAGCGCGCACGCGGCGGCCGCATCGTGCTCGAGGGGCGCGACCTCACGGCGCTGCCGCCGCATCGCTTCTGCGAGGCCGGTGTCGCGATCGTGCCCGAAGGCCGGCGGCTGTTCGGCTCGATGAGCGTGCTCGAGAACCTGGAGATCGGCAGCGTGCTGCCGGCCGCCAAGGCGCGCCGCGCCGACTCGCTCGAGATGGTGCTGGCCTTGTTCCCGGCGCTCAAACCGAAGCTGGCGCAGGCGGCCGGCGAGCTGTCGGGCGGGCAGCAGCAGATGGTGGCGATCGGGCGCGCGCTGATGGCGCGGCCGCGCTTGCTGCTGCTCGACGAGCCGTCGCTCGGCCTGTCGCCGCTGATCGTCAACGACATGTTCGGCGCGATCCGGCGCATCAACCAGGAAGGCACTGCCGTGCTGCTGGTGGAGCAGAACGTCTCGATGGCGTTGCGCGTGGCCGATCGCGCCTACGTGCTGGAGCAAGGCCGCATGGTGGCCGAGGGCACGCCCGACGCGTTGATGCAACGCGACGAGATCCGTCGTGCCTACCTGGGCCTGTGAACGCGAACGCGATCCGCATGAAAGCCAGCCATGATCTACGTCCTCTACCTGCGTGACAAACCCGGCGCTGCCGCGCTGCGCCAGCGGGTGCGCCCGCAGCACAAGGCCTACCTCGGCGCGGTCGCCGATCGCATCGCCTTCGCCGGCCCGCTGACCGACGACGACGGCGTGACGATGATCGGCAGCCTGCTGGCGATCGACTTCGACGGCCGCGAGGCCGCGCAGGCGTGGCTGGCCGACGAGCCGTTCACGCGCGCCGGGCTGTATGCCGGCGCCGAGATCCACGCCTTCGTGAACCTGTGGCCGCAGAGGGCCGGGTTCCCGCCTGCCGCCTGACGGCCATGCTGAAGCACATCGTCATGTGGAACGTGCGCGGCGACGACGCCGCCACCCGCGCGCGTCACATCGCTCAGGTGAAGGCCGCGTTCGAGTCGCTGCGCGGCCGGGTGCCGGGCTTGCTGCACGTGGAGGTCGGCGTCGACGAGAGCCGCATCGACTACGCCTGCGACGTCGTGCTCTACACCGAATTCGATTCGCGCGAGGCGCTGGCCGCCTACGCCGAGCACCCGGAACACCTGCGCGTCAGGGCCGGCCTGGGGGACCTGCGCATCGCGCGCCACCAGGTCGACTATGACGCCGGCGACCCGATCACGCGCGACGGCGCAGCCCCCTCCGCCGGGTCTTTGGTGGCGGACATCCCCCCTCAAACAACAGGAGACAACAATCATGTGCAGACTCTGCGATGAAGGTCGGCCGCAACGGCACTGGGATTCGAGGCGCGGCTTCCTGAAGGCCACCGCCGCGGCCGCGACGATGGCGGGCGCCGGCGGGCTCGCGCTGTTCGCGCCGCGGCCGGCGCTGGCCCACAACGACGACGCCCCGGAACACAGTGGCCGCCGCGGCCACCGCTACCTCATCCGCGGCGGCGCCGTGATGTCGATGGACCCGAAAGTCGGCGACTTCGCGCAGGCCGACGTGCTGATCGAAGGCAAGAAGATCCTCGCGGTCGGCCCCAGTCTGGCCGCACCGGGCATCCCGGTGATCGACGCGCGCGGCCGCATCGTGATGCCGGGCTTCATCGACACCCACCACCACCAGTTCGAGACCGCGCTGCGCAGCTTCCTGGCAGACGGCATCCTGATCAACGACGGCTCCAACACGCCGAGCGGCAACCAGACCTACTTCGAGTACATCCTCTCGCGCTTCGCACCGGTGTACCGGCCGCGCGACGTGTACATCAACGAGCTGTTCGGCGGCCTGAGCCAGCTCGACCACGGCGTGACGACCGTGCACGACATCTCGCAGATCCACCACACGCCGCAGCACTCGGACGCGGTCGCGCAAGCCCTGTTCGACACCGGCCGGCGCGCCGCGCTGGGCTACTTCGAAGGCGCGGGCTCCAACCCCAGCGCCGCGTACGCCTACCCGCAGGACGCGGTCCGCATGGCCAAGAAGTGGTTCTCGTCGAGCGACCAGCTGGTGCACATGATCATGGGCGGCGAGGTCTATCTGGGCGCCCCGACCTACACCCAGTCGTGGACCCTCGGCCGCCAGCTCGGGCTGCAGATCGCGGCGCACATCCTGTCGCCGTTCGGCATCCGGCCCATCATGGACCAGCTGGCACAGGGCAAGGGCGGCGTCAACAGCGACATCGGCCTCGGGCCCGACAACCTCTTCGTGCACATGACCGGCATGTCCGACATGGCGTGGCAGCGCGTCAAGGAGGTCGGCGCCAACGTCTCGCTGGCGGTGCCGATCGAGATGAACATGCGCCACGGCATTCCGCCGATCCTGAAGATGCAGAGCCTGGGAATCGAGCCCTCGCTCAGCGTCGACGTCGAATGCACGATGACGGCCGACTTCTTCACCCAGATGCGCGCGATGATGACGATGCAGCGCATGGTGGTGAACCAGATGGTCCTGGACCAAGGCTTGGCCAGCGGCAACTGGTGGCCCACGCCCGCCGCCAGCACGCCGGCGCTGCTGAACACGCGCGACGTGCTGCGCTTCGCGACGATGAACGGCGCAAAACACCTGCGGCTGGACCACAAGGTCGGCTCGCTGACACCGGGCAAGGAGGCCGACATCATCATCCTCGACGCCGAGGCGCTGAACGTCGCGCCGCTGAACCACGTCCCGGGTGCGGTGGTCTCACTGATGGACCGCGGCAACGTCGAGACCGTGATCGTCGCCGGCAAGGTGCGCAAGTGGAAGGGCCGGCTGCTCGACGCCGACATCTCCCGCCTGCGCCAGGAGCTCGAGGCCTCGCGCGACTACGTGTTCAGCGCGGCCGGCATTCCGCAGAATCTGTTCAACCCCAACTGAGCGCACGCCCCGGCCGGCGCGACGCTGCCACGGAGACACCCGCATGAACCACCCGCACCAGACCTCCGACATCACCCAGGCCGTGCTCGACCGCCTGGCCGAGGACACCGACCCGCGCTTCCGCGAGATCATCACCGGCGTCGTGCGTCATGCACACGCGCTGGTGCGCGAGCTCGACCTGAAACCCGGGGAGTGGATGAACGCGATCCAGTTCCTGACGAAGGTCGGCCAGACCTGCGACGACAAGCGGCAGGAGTTCATCCTGCTGTCGGACACGCTGGGCATCTCGATGCTCGTCGTGCAGCTCGAGCAGGCACGGCGCTCGGCCCAGGCACTGGCCGACCGGGCCGCCGGCGTGAAGCCCACCGAGGCCACGGTGCAGGGCCCGTTCTACTGGGAGGGCGCGCCGGTGCTGCCGCTGGGCAGCGACATCGGCGAGGGCATGCCGGGCGAGCCGGCTTACTACAGCGGCCGCGTCACCGACACGCGCGGCCAGCCGATCGCCAACTGCTGCCTCGACGTCTGGTCGGGCGACGGCGACGGCGTGTACGACATGCAGAAGAGCGGCGACGCCGGCATGGCGCTGCGCGCGCGTTTCCATACCGACGCCGACGGGCGCTACCGCTTCTGGTCGATCAAGCCGACCTTCTACCCGGTGCCCGACGACGGCCCGGTGGGCGACATGCTGCGCGCGATGGGCCGGCACCCCAACCGGCCCGGCCACATCCACATGATGGTCTACCGCGATGGCTACGTGCCGCTGACCACGCACCTGTTCGCCGCCGACAGCCCGTACCTCGACTCGGACGCGGTGTTCGGCGTGCGCGACAGCCTGATCGTTCCGTTCGAGCGCCACGAGCGCGGCGCGGCACCCGACGGCCGCTCGATGGACCGGCCCTATCACAGCGCGCGCTACGACTTCGCACTCGCGCCGGCCTGAGCCGGTTCAGGAAGAAAGCTCATCATCATGAAGATCGGCAAGGCCACCGTCCCCGAATCGGCGATCTGCACCTACGACGAAGAGACCATCGTCGTGCGCGGCGCCGACCTGTGCGAAGACCTGATCGGCAAGCTCGGCTTCGTCGACTACTTCCACTTCCTCGTCACCGGGCGCCGCCCCGACGCGGTGGCGAGCCGCGTGCTCGATGCCACGCTGGTGGCCATTGCCGAGCACGGCCTGGTGCCCAGCGTGCAGGCCAGCCGCATGACGCTGGCCGCCGCGCCCGACGCGATCCAGGGCGCGGTGGCGGCCGGCATCCTGGGCTGTGGCTCGGTGATCCTCGGCGCTTCCGAGACCGCGGGCCGCTTGTTCCTGCGTGTCGATGCGCTCGCGCAGCAGAAGTCCGTGTCGCTCGAGGACGCGGCCAGCGAACTGGTGCGCGAGCTGCGCGAACGCAAAGAAGCGATCCCCGGCTACGGGCATCCGCAGCACAAGGCGCGCGATCCGCGCGTCGCGCGCCTGTTCGCGGTGGCCGCCGAGGCCGGCGCGACTATGCACTTCGTGCGCATCGCCGAGGCCATCGAGAAGGTGCTGCCCGGACTCACCGGCCGCGACCTGCGCCTGAACGTGTCGGCCGCGATCCCCGCGGTGCTGCTCGATGTCGGCTTCCCGGCCGAGGCGCTGAAGGGCGTGCCGATCCTGGCGCGCTGCGCCGGCCTGATCGGGCACCTGACCGAGGAACTGGCACAACCGATCGGCTTCGCGCTGTCGTACCAGGCCACGCGCGAGCAGCGCTACACCGGCGCGCTGCCGCCGGGATTCACGCCCAAGACGGCGCTCTGAGGAACGACCCATGGCCAAGGTTCTTGCAGGGGTGCGCGTGGTCGAGCACGGCACCTTCATCACCGGCCCGGCAGCGGCCATGCTGCTCGCGGACCTGGGGGCCGACGTCATCAAGGTCGAGCAGCCGGCGGGCGATCCGTTCCGTGCCTTCCGCGGCGGCCTGTACAGCCCGCACTACCAGACCTACAACCGCAACAAGAAGAGCGTCACGCTCGACACGCGGCAGCCGGACGACGTCGCGCGCTTCGAGGCGCTGGTCGCCGAGGCCGACGTCTACATCCAGAACTTCCGCCCCGGTGTGGCCGAGAAGATCGGCGCCGGCGAAGCACGGTTGCGCGAACTCAACCCGCGCCTGATCTATTGCGCGATCAGCGGTTTCGGGCCCGACGGCCCGGCGGCCGCGCGGCCGAGCTACGACACCGTGGCGCAGGCGGCGAGCGGCTTCCTGAAGCTGTTGATCAACCCCGCCAATCCGCGCGTCGTCGGGCCGGCGCTGGCCGATGCGATCACCGGCTTCTACGCGGCCTACGGCATCCTCGGGGCGCTGTACGAGCGCGAGAAGCGGAAGACCGGCACGGGGCGCCGCGTCGAGGTGTCGATGTTCGAGGCGATGACGCACTTCAACCTCGACGCCTTCACACACCTGTTCTCCGAAGGCGAGGTGATGGGGCCGTTCAGCCGGCCGAGCGTGTCGCAGAGCTATGTGCTGCCCTGCGCCGACGGCAAGTGGATCGCGCTGCACATGTCCTCGCCGCCCAAGTTCTGGGACGGCTTGGCGAATGCGATCGAGCGCCCGACCCTGTTCGCGGACCCGCGCTTTGCGACGCGCGAGGCGCGCATCACGCACCAGCCCGAGCTGATCGAACTGCTGGGCGCGATCTTCCGCGGCCGTGAGCGCGCCGAGTGGTGCCGCCGCCTGGAGGCGCTCGACGTTCCGTACGCGCCGGTGTACGACACCAGCGAGGTTCCGGACGATCCGCAGGCCACCCACCTGCAGCTCTTCGTCGATGCCGTGCACCCGGCCCATCCCGAGGGAAGCCGCTGGCGAACCGTGCGTTCGCCGGTGAGTTTCGACGGCGAGCGCGCGCTCGACGTGACGGCGCCGCCGCTGCTGGGCGATCACAACGAGGTGCTGCGCTCGGGCGCATCGCCGTGGACCCCGCGCCCGCCCGAGTGACCGCGCTACGATCGCACATCGGCAGGTGGTTGTTGGCCACCCGGAGGTGATCGAATGGCAACAGTGCGCGAAGGGAACAAGGGTGTCCTGCTGGTCGTCGACATGCAGGTCGGCGTGATGGGCGATGCATGGGACGCAACCCGGATCATCAAGAACGCGTCGCACGCTGTCGAGCGGGCGCGCGCGCAGGGCGTGCCCGTGGTCTGGGTGCAGCACTCGGACAATGAACTGGTCTACGGAAGCCCGGCGTGGCAGTGGGTGCCAGGATTGGCCCCTGCCGATGGCGAGACGCTGATCCACAAACTGTTCAATTCGTCGTTCGAGCAGACGGCGCTCGACGACGAACTCGCCAAGCTGGCCGCGACCCACATCGCGCTCGCCGGCGCTGCGACCAACTGGTGCATTCGTGCCACCGCGTACGGCGCACTGGAACGGGGTTACGACCTGACGTTGGTCAAGGATACACACACCACGAGCACGCTGAAGCTCGCCGATGGATCGGTGATCGAAGCTGCCAACGTCGTTCGCGAGCTCAACATCGCGATGACCTGGCTCAGCTACCCCGGCCGCACGAACGGCACCGCCACGGCGGCGGAGGTCGACTTCGCGGCCCCCGGCGGCGTGCGCAAGTGATGACTGATCTACCTCCTCTCCCCGAACCGCGGCTCGGCCGCTACCGCCATTACAAGGGAGGCGAGTACGAGGTCGTCGGCGTGGCCAGGCACAGCGAAACGCTCGAGCCGCTGGTCTTGTATCGTCCGCTGTACAACCACACCGGCCTGTGGGTGCGCCCGTATGCGATGTTCTTCGAACAGATCGAGATAGACGGTCGCCTGCAACCAAGATTCGCCGCGCTTCCGTAACCCACCCGCCACCATGCCCCGCAACATCGAAATCAAGGCCCGCATCGAAAGCGTCGAATCCCTCGCACCCGAGGCGGCCGCGGTCGCGACGGAAGGGCCGATCGAGATCGCTCAGGACGACACCTTCTTTCGCTGCGAGTCCGGTCGCCTGAAGCTCCGCGCCTTCTCGCCAACAAGCGGCGAGCTCATCTTCTATCGCCGTGCCAACGAGCACGGCCCCAAGGAGTCGTTCTACGTTCGCACACCCACCACAAGCCCCGAAAGCTTGCGCGCATGCCTAGCCCTCGCCTACGGCGAGGTCGGCAGGGTGGTGAAACAACGCACGCTGTACCTCGTCGGCAGAACGCGCGTGCACCTGGATCGCGTAGAAGGTCTGGGGCACTATCTGGAGCTTGAGGTCGTCCTGGAAGAAGATGAGCCCGTCGAGGTCGGGATCCAGGAAGCTCACGCGCTCTTGGCTCAGCTCGGTATTGAGCCGTCTCAACTCGTCGAAACTGCCTACGTCGATCTGCTTGCTCAGACAGGCGCCAACCCCCCAACAGGCTGATGTCACTCGAGGATTCAACCCAGTGACGCCCTGTTCTTCCGTCGCGCGGATCCAGGCCGGCGGTCCGCTCAGGTCAAACGTCAGTCGGCTCGCTCAAACCCCCGTGAAGTCAATGCACGGGGGGTTTCTTGTGAGCCGCCCTGAGACGGCCAGGGACACGTGGGTCGACTGGCGCAATCCAGGACCAGCTTGGCGAACATCTCGACCGAAGACAGGCCGCGCCAGTGCCTTGGCTTGAAGGAATCGGCTCAGTGACCGGATGCACCCGCCGGCGGCGGAGGGTCACCAAACATCGCCCATTCGGACGGGGACATCTCCAACTCGACGACCTGCGGTCTGCGTGCTTCCAATGTGGTGCGGCGTTCGTGCCTGCTGGGCGGCCCGATCTCCGCGTTGCGACGGTCCCTGCCCGCGCGTCGCTCGACCGGAGGAGCGGCGGGCAGATCGGGCGGCGCGACAGCACTCGACAGGGGGGCCTGCAAGTCGAGTTTGTCCATGCGTCTCATCTGATCACCTTCGTGCTGTGGAGTCATGGTATTCAAGCAACGCGCCCGCCGGCAAGTCCCCGAGCGGCTCAAAGTCACGCGCTGTGCGATGGCAGCTCACGCAAGGAGATGGCGGAGGCGTCAATCGTGCGAAGTCCACATTCCAGGGAGATAGGACAACAGTAGGAAGCAAGGTTGGAGGAGCCTCTTCATATTCTTGCTCCTCGCACCGGTGCTGGCGCCGCGCGAGTTGGGGTCGAAGACCGCGAGTTATGGCGCGCTTGAGGCTGCCGGACTTACGGGCTTGGGCGCGTACTTGGTGAAAAGACTTTCATTGATTCTCTGTGCTTGCGCCAAGGTCTGTTCGAGATCTTCGAGCGACGACACAAGGCGATGGTGTTTGAGGTCGCTCGAAATTCCGAATTGCCACCGTCCGGCGTTGTTGACCCGTCCGCGCAGCACCTTGAAATATGGTTCGCCGCAATAGTCCACCTGAAAGTTGTCGAAAAGCTTGACTGCTTCAAGGCAGTAGATCCCCTCATCCAACTCGACGGCCCAAACCCCTCTGAACGGAAAGAAATTGCTCACAAGCTTGTGTGTTTCCATGTTCAACAGGTTGTAGCTGCGAGCCGACCATCGGGCACGCTGGGCCACTTCGCCGCGATTGTTGAGCTCGACGCTGACGACATCAATCACGAGTAGCCCAGGCTCGGCATCTGCTGCTGGAGCAGCGACAGTTAGGGCAACGAACAGCAAGCCGTAGACGTTCTTCACGATGCATCGATTCCGTGAGAGTCAAGCCGAAGCCATGACGAGCCGGTTCGCGTGTCCTCAGCAGCGGAGCGACACCCAGCAACAAAAAACGCCCGGGTACTACCGGGCGTCGTCGAGATTCAGGAGACCGGAAACGATGTCCGGCGGCTCCGTCACATGTGGTCGATCATCACCTGCCCGAAGCCCGAGCACGACACCTGCGTCGCGCCATCCATCAGGCGCGCGAAGTCGTAGGTGACCTTTTTCGACTCGATCGACTTTTCCATCGAGCTGATGATCAGGTCGGCCGCCGCCAGCCAGCCCATGTGGCGCAGCATCATCTCGGCCGAGAGGATTTCCGAACCCGGATTCACGTAGTCCTTGCCGGCGTACTTGGGCGCGGTGCCGTGTGTGGCTTCGAACATCGCGATCGAGTCCGACAGGTTCGCGCCCGGGGCGATGCCGATGCCGCCGACCTGTGCGGCGAGCGCGTCCGAGACATAGTCGCCATTCAGGTTCAGCGTCGCGATCACCGAGTATTCGGCCGGACGCAGCAGGATCTGCTGCAGGAAGGCGTCGGCGATCACGTCCTTGACGACGATCTCCTTGCCGCTCTTCGGGTTCTTGAACTTCATCCACGGACCGCCGTCGATCAGCTCGGCGCCGAACTCCTTCTGTGCCAGCGCATAGCCCCAGTCGCGGAAACCCCCTTCGGTGAACTTCATGATGTTGCCCTTGTGCACCAGCGTCACCGAGGACTTGTCGTTGTCGATCGCGTACTGGATCGCCTTGCGCACCAGGCGCTCGGTGCCCTCGCTGGACACCGGCTTGATGCCGATGCCCGAGGTGTTCGGGAAGCGGATCTTCTTGACGCCCATCTCATTGATCAGGAAGTCGATCAGCTTCTTGGCCTTGTCGCTGCCCGATTCGAACTCGATGCCGGCGTAGATGTCTTCCGAGTTCTCGCGGAAGATCACCATGTTGGTCTTGGCGGGCTCCTTCACCGGCGACGGCACACCGGCGAAATACTGGATCGGGCGCAGGCAAACGTAGAGGTCGAGCTCCTGGCGCAGCGCGACGTTCAGCGAGCGGATGCCGCCGCCCACCGGCGTCGTCAGCGGCCCCTTGATCGAAACCACATACTCCTTGACGGCGGCCAGCGTCTCGGGCGGCAGCCACACATCGGGGCCATAGACCTTGGTCGATTTCTCGCCCGCGAAGACCTCCATCCAGTGGATCTTCTTCTTACCACCGTAGGCCTTCGCCACCGCCGCGTCGACCACCTTGATCATCACCGGCGTGATGTCGGCGCCGGTGCCGTCGCCTTCGATGAACGGGATGATCGGGTGGTCGGGCACGTTGAGCGAATAGTCCGCGTTGACGGTGATCTTCTGCCCGCCTTCGGGCACCTTGATGTGCTGGTACATGGGGATGAGCTCCGCTCGCTGGGGTGATGAGATTCGGGATCGATTTTTGATTCTATGCCAGCCCCTTTGTCGGCTGCGACGCGCAGGCCGCGCGTTGATAATGGATTCACCACTCACGCCGTGCCGACGACATGACTTCTTTCAAGACGCGCGCCACTGCGGCGCTGTTGATCGCGCTGGCCAGCGCCCTCGCCGCCGCCCAGGACGCGCCGCAGCAACTCCCGGCGATCCGCCTGAGCACCGGCATGCATGTGCTCCAGGTTCAGGTGGCACAGACGCCTGAGCAGCAGCAGATCGGCCTGATGTTCCGCAAGACCATGGGCACCAACGAGGGCATGCTGTTCATCTTCGACGAGCCGCGCCAGCAATGCTTCTGGATGAAGAACACGCTGCTGCCCTTGTCGGTGGCGTTCATCGACGACAGCGGAACCGTCGCCAACATCGACGACATGAAGCCGCAGACGCTGGACAGTCACTGCTCGACGAAGCCGGTGCGTTTCGTGCTTGAGATGAATGTCGGGTGGTTCGACAAGCGCGGCATCAAGGCCGGCAGCAAGTTCCAGGGCGAGCCGTTCAAGAAGTGAAAAAAAGGCCGGTCACAGACCGGCCTTTTCATCGCGCATCGCGCTCGTTCAGTTGAAGTTCGCTTCCGCGAAATCCCAGTTCACCAGTGAGGTCAGGAAGGTCTCGACCCACTTCGGACGCAGGTTGCGGTAATCGATGTAGTAGGCGTGCTCCCACACATCGATGGTCAGCAGCGCCTTGTCGGCGGTCGTCAGCGGCGTGCCGGCCGCACCCATGTTGACGATGTCGACGCTGCCGTCGGCCTTCTTCACCAGGAAGGTCCAGCCGGAGCCGAAATTGCCGACCGCGCTCTTCGTGAATGCCTCCTTGAAGGCGGCATAGCTGCCCCACTTCGCGGTGATCGCCGCGGCCAGCGCGCCTTTCGGCTCGCCACCACCGGCCGGCTTCATGCAGCTCCAGAAGAAGGTGTGGTTCCAGATCTGCGCGGCGTTGTTGTACACGCCACCCGTCGCCTTCTTGATGATGGCTTCGAGCGACAGGCTCTCGAACTCGGTGCCCTTTTGCAGGTTGTTCAGGTTCACGACGTAAGCGTTGTGGTGCTTGCCGTAGTGATACTCGAGCGTTTCCTTGCTCAGGTGCGGCGCGAGCGCGTCGAGGGCGTAAGGCAATGCGGGCAGCGTGTGTTCCATCGAGGACCTCCTGATAACGGTTGTGGGGTGGGCTTGAGTCATTGTAGGCAGCTCGCGACGAGGTTGCCGAGGCTTGCGGCAACGCCCGACACGACCTCAGCCGTTTATCCGACTTCGCACCTGCGTGACCCGCACATCCGCCACGCCGTCCTGCAACACGGCCTGCAGCGGCTGCCCGACCTCGAGCTGCTGCGCCGAGGTCACGGCCCGTCCCGCGGCATCGCTGAGCCAGGCATAACCGCGTGCCAGCACCTGGCTCGGGTCGAGCGCACGCAGCCGCGCGGCGAGTGCGTCCAGGCGCTGGCGGGTGGCGGCCAGTTGCATCCTGCTGCCGTGCTGCAGGTCGCCCTGCACCTGCACGAGCCGTGCGCGTTGCGCTTGCAGCTCGCGCGGTGCGTGGTTTGCCAGGCGATGGGCCAGCACACTCAGGCGTTCACCTTGTCGACGCACGCCTTGCGCCGGGCGCGACAGCCGCAGCGCGGCCCGGTCCAGGCGCTGCGCGTTCTGATCGATGACCTCGACCAGCCGCCGGCTCATCAGCGAGGCATAGGCCTGCAGCATCTGCAGGCAGGCCTCGCGCGTCGGCGCGACGAGCTCGGCCGCCGCGGTCGGCGTCGGCGCGCGCAGGTCGGCGGCGAAGTCGGCCAGTGTCACATCGGTCTCGTGGCCGACGCCGCTCACGACCGGCATGCTGGCCGCGCAGATCGCACGCACGACGCGCTCGTCGTTGAAGGCCCAGAGGTCTTCGAGCGAGCCGCCGCCGCGGCACACGATCAGCGCATCGACCTCGGCGCGTGCCGACGCGAGCGCGATCGCTGCAGCGAGCTGGGTCGGTGCCTCGGGGCCTTGCACCAGGCTCGGGTAGACGATCACGCGCAACTGCGGCGCACGCCGCGCCAGCGCCGTCAACACATCGTGCAGCGCCGCCGCACCGGGCGACGTGACGATGCCGACCGCCCCCGGATAGGCCGGCAACGGGCGCTTGCGCGCCACATCGAACAGGCCCTGCGCCTCGAGGCTCGCCTTGATGCGCAGGAACTGCTCGTACAACGCGCCGGCACCGGCACGCTGCATCGCTTCGACGACGAACTGCAGTTCGCCGCGCGGCTCGTACACGCCCAGACGACCGCGCAACTCGACGAGTTGACCGTCGGCCGGCGCGAAGCCGAGCAGCCCGGCGGCGCGCCGGAACATCGCACAGCGGATCAGCGCCGTGCCGCCGTCCGCGTCCTTCAGGTTGAAATAGCAGTGCCCGCTGGCAGCGCGCGAGAAGCCCGAAATCTCGCCACGCACCGTGCACGCGCCGATGCCGGTGACGATCAGTTCGGCGACCTCACGCACCAGCGCGGCCACACCCCAAATGGTGCGTCGGGAACCGGTGGAGATACCCTCAATCATCGGCAAACCCAATACCGGCGCGGGCCCGGAACTCCACAAGCGCGCCGCACAAGGCGCGAACGCCCATCTCGCCTGTCATGAGCCCGTCACAATTACGCAAGCTGTTGATTTTCAAAGATTTTTCCGTGCTTAAAGTTTAAGCAATCTGTCCAGAACCGCGTCGCGTCAAGGCTTTGCGACGCGTTGCGCCCGGTTGCCCACAAAGTTATCCACACCAGCGGTGGATGTTCTGGCGCAGCGCAGCGAGCGTCGGATGGCATCGCCGCAACGCTGTGCCGCGCGGCGTTCACCAGCGCGGTCTTCGGGGGCCATAATCGCGCGACCTGAAAACCCGCGGTTCGCAACCCGAGCCACCGAAAGGGCCCGATTGTTTTCGATCATACAAGCCGCTGGCTGGCCGATCTGGCCTCTGCTCCTGTGCTCCATCGCCGCACTCGCCCTCGTGCTCGAACGCTTCACCAGCCTGCGCCGCGCGCGCGTCGCGCCGCCCCGTCTGCTCGACGAGGTGATCTCGGTCACGCGTGCCAGCCTGCCTCCGGCCGACGTGGTCAACAAGCTGGCCGACAACTCGGTGCTCGGCAAGGTGCTGGCCTCCGGCCTGCGCGCGGTGATCGCCGAACCACGCACCAGCGAGGCGGCGTTGCGCGGCACCTTCGAATCGGCCGGCCGCGCCGCGGTGCACAAGCTCGAGCGCTACCTCAACACACTGGGCTCGATCGCCTCGGCCGCACCGCTGCTGGGCCTGATGGGCACGGTCATCGGCATGATCGAGATCTTCGGCTCGCAATCACCGACCGGCGGCAACCCGGCGCAGCTCGCGCATGGAATCTCGGTGGCGCTGTACAACACCGCGTTCGGGCTGATGATCGCGATCCCGTCGCTGATGTTCTACCGCTACTTCCGCGGCCTCGTCGACGGCTACACGCTCGATATGGAGCAGGCCGCGGATCGCCTCGTGCCGCACCTGATGCGCTTCGTCGTCGAGCGTCGACAGCACAGCTGATCCGGGGAGCAGACGATGGCAATCAACTTCCGCAAGCCGCGGCTCGAGGACCCGGAGATCAACCTGATCCCGTTCATCGACGTGCTGCTCGTCGTGCTGATCTTCCTGATGCTGTCGACGACGTATTCGAAGTTCACCGAGTTGCAGATCACACTGCCGGTGGCCGACGCCGACAAGGCGCGTGACCGGCCCCACGAGATCATCGTCTCGGTCGCCGCGGATGGCCGCTACGCCGTCAACCGCAAGCCGGTCGACGGCCGCAGCGTCGAGCTGCTCGCTGCCGAACTGGCGAGCGCCGCCGCAGGCTCGACGGAGATGATCGTGATCGTCTCGGCCGACGCCACCGTCGCGCACCAAAGCGTGATCAACGTGATGGACGCCGCGCGCCGCGCGAACCTGCCTCGCCTGACCTTCGCGACGCAGACCTCCGCGGGCGCCGAGGCGCGCTAGCGCGTCGCGCCCCTTGGACCAGCAACCGCTGCAGGCGTCGCGCGCGCCGTCCGGCGCGGCGCGGCGCTTGCAGCAGGCCTGGCTGGCGCGCGGCGGGCTGGCGCGCCTGCTGTGGCCCGTGTCGATGCTGTTCGCGGCGTTGAGCGCCATGCGCCGCGGCCTGTACCGTCTCGGCCTGATGCGTGCGCAAATCGTCTCGGCACCGGTCATCGTCGTCGGCAATCTGATCGCCGGTGGTGCCGGCAAGACCCCCACGGTGATGGCGCTGGTCGAGACCCTGCGCGCACGCGGCTACACGCCCGGCATCGTGTCGCGCGGTTATGGCGCCGCTGCCGCCGGCGTGCTCGCGGTGACACGCACCACACTCGCGGCCGACTGTGGCGACGAGCCCCTGCTGCTGCTGCTGCGTACCGGCGCACCGGTCGTCATCGGGCGTGACCGTGTCGCGGCCGCGACGCAGTTGCTGCGGCAGCATCCGAGGGTCGACGTCATCGTCAGCGACGACGGCCTGCAGCACCTGCGCCTCGCGCGCTCGGTGCAGGTGCTGGTCTTCGACGAGCGCGGCGCGGGCAACGGCTGGCTGCTGCCGGCCGGTCCGTTGCGCGAGCCGCTGCCGCCTGCGGTGCCGCCACGCAGCCTCGTGGTCTACAACGCGCGCGCGCCGTCGACGCCCTTGCCGGGGACGCTCGCGACCCGTTCGCTCGCCGGCGCGGTCGAACTCGCGGATTGGTGGCAGGGCCGGCCCGCGCGCGCGGCCGCCCTCGACGCGCTGCGCGGCCGCCGCGTGCTCGCGGCCGCGGGCATGGCGCGCCCCGAGCGCTTTTTCACGATGCTGCGCGAGCACGGCCTGACGATCGCCCCGCTGCCCTTGCCCGACCACTTCGACTACGCCACGCTGCCCTGGGCGCCCGACACGCCCGAGGTGCTCGTCACTGAGAAAGACGCGATCAAACTCGAGCTCGCGCGCATGGGACTCACCCGGGTCTGGGTCGCGCCGCTAGACTTCAGCCTCGATGCGGCGTTCGGCGCCGCGCTCTTCGAACTGCTGCCACCGCCCGGAACCTCGTCTGATGGAAACGCGACTGCTTGACCTACTCGTCTGCCCGATCTGCAAAGGCCCGCTCGAGCATCTGCGCCCGCCTTTGCAGGAACAGGTCGAGCTCGTCTGCCGTGCCGACGGCCTCGCGTTCCCGGTGCGCGACGGCATCCCGGTGATGCTCGAAGCCGAAGCCCGTTCGCTGGACGCGCCGGCCCCACCCCCATGAACTTCACGGTGCTCGTGCCGGCACGCATGGCGTCGAGCCGGCTGCCCGGCAAGCCGCTGGCCAACATCGGCGGCGTGCCGATGGTCGTGCGCGTCGCGCAACGTGCGGCGCTGTCGGGCGCGAGCCGTGTGGTCGTGGCCGCCGATCACGCCGACATCGTCGCCGCCTGCAGCGCGCACGGCGTCGATGCCTTGCTGACGCGAACCGACCACCCGACCGGCAGCGACCGTCTCGCCGAGGCCTGCGAACGGCTCGGCCTCGATGGCGACGCGCTCGTCGTCAATGTGCAAGGCGACGAACCGCTGATCGATCCCGGGCTGATCGACGCATGCGCACAGCTGCTCGCCCGTCATCCCGAGTGCGTGATGAGCACCGCGGCCCACCCGATCGACACGCTGGAAGACCTGGACAACCCCAACGTCGTGAAGGTCGTGCTCGATGCCGCGGGGCGCGCGCTGTACTTCTCGCGCGCCGCCATTCCGTGGTCGCGCGATGCGCGCGCCACGGGCGCGAACCCGCTGGGCGGCGCGCTGGCACCGCTGCGGCACATGGGTTTGTATGCGTATCAGGCGGGCTTTCTGCGCCGCTTTCCGACCCTGGCGATCAGCCCGATCGAAACCATCGAGGCGCTCGAGCAGCTGCGCGTGCTCTGGCACGGCCACCGCATCGCGGTGCACGTGAGCGACACGCGGCCCGGGCCAGGGGTCGACACACCCGAGGATCTGGCGCGCGTTCGGGCGCTGTTCGACTGACGGTTTCCAGCGCGGCGGCGCGTGTTTTCCCGTCAGGTTCGTGCGGGGTACGCATGTTATTCTCGACTCGATTCGCGCGTGGAGGCACCGTGCCAGTGAATCACCACGCGCACGCAAGATTAGAGAACGAGGACACCCATGAGACTGATCCTGTTGGGCCCACCGGGCGCGGGCAAGGGGACGCAAGCCGCCTTCATCTGCAAGCAATTCTCGATCCCGCAAATCTCCACCGGAGACATGCTGCGCGCCGCCGTGAAGGCCGGCACGCCGCTCGGCGTGGCCGCGAAGAAAGTGATGGACGCGGGGGCGCTGGTCGGTGACGACATCATCATCGGCCTCGTGAAGGAGCGCATCGCGCAGCCCGATTGCGCCAACGGTTTCCTGTTCGACGGCTTCCCGCGCACGCTCCCGCAGGCCGATGCGATGAAGCAGGCCGGCGTCAAGCTCGACGTCGTGCTCGAGATCGACGTGCCCGACGAAGCCATCATCGAGCGCATGAGCGGCCGCCGGGTGCACATGGCCTCGGGCCGCAGCTACCACCTCAAGTTCAACCCGCCGAAGGTGGCCGGCAAGGACGACCTCACCGGCGAGGATCTGATCCTGCGCGTCGACGATGAAGAAGCGACCGTGCGCAACCGCCTGCAGGTGTACAAGAATCAGACCCAACCGCTGGTCGCGTACTACTCGAACTGGGCCGCGTCCGGCGCGGCCGACGCCCCGCGCTACCGCAAGATCAGCGGCAGCGGCAGCGTCGACGACATCACCAGGCGTGCAATGGAGGCCCTGAAATAATGGAGATCAGCGGCAAGGTTTTCATCGTCACCGGTGGCGCATCGGGCCTCGGCGAAGGCACGGCGCGCATGCTGAGTCAGCACGGCGCCAAGGTCGTGATCGCCGACCTGCAGGCCGACAAGGGCGAGGCGCTTGCGCAGGAACTCGGCGGCGCCGCATCCGCCCGATTCGTCAAGTGCGATGTGAGCCAGGAGGCGGATGGCCAGGCTGCCGTCGCGCAGGCGGTGGCGATGGGCAAGCTCATGGGCCTCGTCAACTGCGCCGGCATCGCGCCTGCCGCGAAAACCGTCGGCAAGGACGGCGCACACGCGTTGAACGTGTTCGCCAAGGTCGTCACCGTGAACCTGATCGGCAGCTTCAACATGATCCGCCTTGCCGCCGAAGCGATGAGCAAGAACACGCCCGAACCGACGGGCGAGCGCGGCGTGCTGATCTCGACCGCGAGCGTCGCCGCCTACGACGGCCAGATCGGCCAGGCCGCGTACTCGGCGTCCAAGGGCGGCGTGGTCGGCATGACGCTGCCGATCGCACGCGACCTGGCGCGCAACGGCATCCGCAACATGACGATCGCCCCCGGCATCTTCGGCACGCCGATGCTGTTCACGATGCCGCAGGAGGTGCAGGATGCGCTCGCCGCCAGCGTGCCGTTTCCGAGCCGTCTGGGCACGCCGGCCGACTACGCCAAGCTGGTGCACCAGATCATCACGAACGAGATGCTGAATGGCGAAGTGATCCGCCTCGACGGCGCGATCCGGCTCGCGCCGAAGTAGCGGTGCGTAGGCCACGGCTCCAAGCCCGCCTGCGCGGGCTTGGACGGGCCAGCCGCGTCTCGCGGCTGGCGTAGGCCGGCTGGAGCGGCCCGATGCTCGGCCCTCCCGCTCGCTGCCTCGATCAACCCTTCGCGCGCCGCGCGTAGAGCGACCACAGGCGCGCCAAGTCGCTGGTGCCGTCGTTGCCGCCGACGGTCTTCAGCGTGGCCTGCGCCTTCGCACTGTCACCGGCCATCAGCTGCGCGATGGCGAGGTGCAGCTTCGCGTCGTCAGGCCGCTTCAGGCCGCCCTTCGCGATGCCTTGCTGCATCAGCTGCACACCCTTGGCTTTCTGGCCCTCGAAGACCTGGTTGAAGCCGATGGTCACGAGGTCGTTGCCGTCCTTCGCGGCGAGTGCCGCCTTCTCGTTGTCGGCGGCCATGGCCTTGGCCTCGTCGGTGCGCTTGGCGATCAGGTCACGCAGACGCTTGCTGCGGTCGGCCTCGGCACCGGTGCCCAAGGCGCCGCTCGCAAAGCCCTTGTCGACGACCTGCTTCGCTTCGGCGCTGGACCCAGCCTGCAAGGCCAGCTGTGCCATCTCGGAGAAATCGGCACCCGCCGTCATGCTCCCGGTCGCGAGCGACAGGCGATAGGCGTCGAGCGCGAGCCGATCGGAGAACCCCGGCTTGCGCTGCAAGCGACTGAGCAAGGTGACCCAGTACTCCTTCTTCGGGTAGTACATCACGAGGCGTTCGAGCGCGAAGGCCTCGGCGCCGACATCGCGCTGTTTGATGGCCGCGTTCATCAGCATGTTGATGCGGTCTTCGGCCGGCGTCGCGCCACTGCGCTCGGCGCCCTGGATGTCGGCCATCAGTTCCTTCGACACCCCCGCGAGGTCGCCGGACAGGTACTGCGTCTGGATCATCAGCGTGCGGTTCGCGCTGCTGGTGCCGCCTTCGCGGAAGTAGCGCTGGTACCACTGCTGCGCCTTGGCGTACTCCTTGGCGCGGTAGTACGTGCCGGCGATCGACTCAATCATGCGCAGCTTGTCGGCGCCGCTGACGCTGCTGCCGACGGTCTCGAAGGCTTTCGCGGCGGTGTCGGCATCGCCGGCCCCGGATGCAGCGGCCAAACGCATGCGCTCGACCATCAGGTTCTCGCCGGCGCTCTTGCCGCCGATCGCATCGGCTTCGCGAACCTTGGCCAGCGCTTCGCGGTATTTGCCCGACTTGATCAGCTCCTGGGCCGCCTGCAACGGCTTGCCCAGTTCGGGGCGCACACCACCGCCCTGAGCATGCACGGCACCGACGATCAGCATCGCGCCGAGCGTACCGACCGACCAACGCGTCAGCCGCTTCATGGATCTGTTCATACGCTCACTTCACGAACTGCTCGTTGCCGACCATGCCCAGCTTGGTCACGCCCAGCCGCTGCGATTCGGCCAGCACCTCGGCCACATACTTGTACTCGACCAGCTTGTTCGGCCGCACATGCACCTCGGGCTGATCGGGCTGCGCAGCCGCGTCGCGGAGCTTGACCTCGAGCGCCTGGCGCGTCGGCATGACCTCGCCATTCCAGAGGATCGTGCCGTCGAAGTCGACGTCGATGGTCACGACCACCGGCTCCTTGGTCGGCGGCGGCGGGTTGCCTGCCGGCATGTTCAGGTTCACCGAGTGCAGCTGCACCGGGATGGTGATGATCAACATGATGATCAGCACCAGCATCACGTCGATGAGCGGCGTGGTGTTGATGTCCATCATCGCTTCGGGCTCGCCCGAGCCGCCGCTGGAACCTACGTTCATTCCCATGGCTGCTTATCCTTTCGGCGGAGGTTCGGTGACGAAACTGATCTTCTGGATCGCCGCGCGCTGGCAGGCGAACACGACGCGACCGATCGACTCGTAGCGAGCCTTCTCGTCACCGCGAATATGCACCTCGGGTTGCGGCGTCATCACCGCAATCTCCTTGAGCTTCTTGAACAGCGCGTCGTTGTCAGGCACCAGCCGGGCGTTCCAGAACACATCGCCGTCCTTGTTGACCGAGATCTCGATGTTCTCGGGCTTGGTCTGGCGCGCGATGTTGGTTTCCTTGGGCAAGGTCATCGGCACGGTCTGCGTGACGACCGGAATCGTGATCAGGAAGATGATCAGCAACACCAGCATCACGTCCACCAGCGGGGTGGTGTTGATGGCGGAGACGACTTCGTCGTCGTCCCCGTCACTCGATCCTACGTTCATCGCCATGGCGGCTTCCTTTGTCGGCTGCGCAACGGCTCTTAGCGACCCGCGGTCATCTTGGCACCCATCAGGATGCCGTGCAGATCGGCGCCGAAGCCGCGCACCGCTTCCATCGTGACCTTGTTGCGGCTGACGAGCCAGTTGTAGCCCAGCACCGCGGGCACCGCGACGGCCAGACCGATCGCGGTCATGATCAGCGCCTCACCGACCGGTCCGGCGACCTTGTCGATCGACGCCTGGCCGGCGATGCCGATCGCGGTCAGCGCGTGGTAGATGCCCCAGACGGTGCCGAACAGGCCGACGAACGGCGCGGTCGAGCCGACGGTGGCAAGGAAGCCGAGGCCGTCCTGCAGGCGGTTGCGCACATCGTCGACGCTGCGCTGCACGCCCATCGTGACCCAGGTGTTGCGGTCGATGTTGTCGGTCAGCGCCCCTTCATGGTGGTCGCCGGCCTGGATGCCGCTCTCGGCGATGAAGCGGAAGGCGCTGCCATCCTTCAAGGTCTTGACCGCTTCGTTCAGGCTCGAGGACTTGAAGAAGCCAGTGCGCGCAGCCCGGGCTTCGCTCGACAGCTTGAAGCTCTCGTAGAGCTTGGTGATCAGGATGTACCAGCTGCCCAGGCTCATCAGCACCAGCAGCACGAGCACGAACTTCGCCACGAAGTCACCTTGCTGCCACAGCGCGCCCAGGCCATAGGGGTTGTCGACGGTTTCCTTCGTGGTGGTCGCATCGGCGATCGGCGCGGGGGCGGCGGCCGGCGTCACCGCGGCGGGTGCCGCAGAAGCTTCCGCGGCCGGAGCGGACGCTTGAGCGCTGGCGAGTTGCGGGGCGGCGATCAGGCTGGTGGCCAGAGCGAAGGCGGCAAGCATCGTGTGCGAGCGCTTGATCAGGGAACGGGTGGTCATCTTGGGGACTCCTGACATGAAATCGGTAAAAGTAATCGTTGTTGGGGGCAAGGCCTGGGAACGCATGATCCACAGCGCACGCCACCCGAATTCGAGCGGCGTGCCATCGTGGTCAATCGACGAGCTTGAAGACGAATTCCTGCTCGGCCTTGACTTCTTCGTCACCGGCGCCGGAGCAGCCGTACTGCATCATGGCGTTTCGAACCGCCGCATCGAACACACCACGCGCCGGGGAGGACAGGATCTCGACCGCGATGACCTTGCCGCCCTTGATGGTGGCCCGGGCACGCACGACGCCGGAGATGCTTTCCCGCTGGGCCTTCACGGGCATCGCCGGCGGGACCATCGTCGGACACGCCAGGCCAATGGCCATCGCCTTCGGAGCTGCGGGCGCCGGAGGTGCGGGCGCGACGGGCGCGACGGGTGCGATGGTGACCGGTGCCGGCGGCGTCGGCGACGGCGCCACCGAGATCGTCGGCTGCGGCGGTGGCGGCGTCGCGATCTGAACCTCGGGCGGCGGGATGTAGGGCGGCGGCGGCGCTTCCAGCTTGGGCGGCGGCGGCAGCACGATCTCGGGCGGCGGCGGCGGCTTCTTGATCTCTTCGATCACCTTGGTCTCGATCGGTGCGCGCACCACATCGACCACCTTCTTGGCCAGGCCCGTCACCAACGCGTATACAACGAAGGCGTGAACCAGAATGACAACCGTCAGCCCCACCAGATGGCGGCGAGGGTCCGCTTGTCGCTGAGAAAAATTCATGGTCTGGGATCTCCAGATAGTAAACAAGGAACAGAGAAAAGCGAGCCTTGGCAGCCCCGGCTTGTGACCGGGAGGCAACGGCATCTGGACAACCGCGCCTTTGCGCAGGCCCGCATTCTAGCCATGAGCAAGAGTCGTTCCGGGAGAGGCTGACCAGAGAAAACCCGCAGGGCTCAACGCCATGTGGACGAACACCTTGGTTCGGCACTCGGCCACGCAACCTCGTAGCAGGATAGAGAAAGGGGCTCCGAAGAGCCCCTTGATGTCGTGCTTGCCAGGTAATTAGTTGAACGAATACTTGACGCCCACCGAGAAGTACCTGCCCATCGCGCCAGACGCATCCATCGGGTTGTAGTTGATGCCACCGTAAGTGACGGTATCCAGCGGCGCAACACGGTCGAACAGATTGGTGATCGAACCGTAGATCTGCAGGCTCTTGGTGACGTTCCAGCGGCCCGTCAGGTCCATCGTGTAGAAGCTCGGCAGTTTGGCGCAGTCCGTGCTGCCGTCAAGGCGACCCAGCGAAAGGCACGTCGGGTCGCTGTTGTCGCCGACGTTCTCCAAGCTGCTGCGCCAGTTCACCGTTGCGGTCACGCCAAAGGTCGCCGTTTCCCAAGTGCCGGACAGATTGACCTTGTTCCGCGGCGTACCGATGCAGTTGGACACGTCGCAGTTGCCGTGCGTGCCGACGAAGTCACGCGTCGTACCGTCGACGGTGATGTCCTCCCAGGTTGTGAGGCGCGTCCAGTGCAGGTCGGTCCTGAAGTTGCCCACATTCTCGATCTTCCAGCGGTATCCGACGTCCACATCGACACCGGCAACCTTGGATCCACCCAAGTTCGCGAACGGGGCGTACGCGACGATGATGCTGCCGGAATTCGGAATGCCCGGCAGGTTGTTGTCGGAGCGGACGACATCAGGCCTGTTGAACGCTTCCTGGAACGAGATCGTCTGGATATTGTTGGTCTTCTTGATCTGCCAGAAGTCGGCCCCAAAGGTCAAACCCTTCACCGGCTCGGCAATGAAGCCCAGGTTGAAGTTCTTGGACTTCTCGGGCTGCAGATTCGGATTGCCCCGGCTGATGCCGCCCGCGGCGCTGCCAGTGCAGTCCGCTGCGACAGCACCAGGCGCCTGAACGCCGCCCGGGCAACGGATCGGGTCGTAAGCCCCGCTCGAAGCAAAAGCCGCCTGAGCACTCGGGCTAGACTCGGCCGGGTTCGGCGCGCGGAACCCTTCCGAATAGGACGCACGCAGGAGAAGTTGAGGAATCGGCGTGAACTTGACCGCGATCTTGGGCGTCGTTGCGCTGAAGCTGTCGTAATGGTCATAACGCACCGCGCCAGTGAACTCAAGGTTCTTGAGCACAGGCACCAGCAGTTCGCCATACGCCGCCCAGACCTTTTCGTCACCAAAGAAGCCGTTGTAGCTCGCCATCACGGACCCATCATCGGTCCCGCTGAGCGACGGCGCCTTGAGGCTCAGCTTGCGGAATTCGGTACCCAACGCGAGCTGCATCGCGCCGCCGTCAAGATTCATCAACTCGCGAGAAGCGTGGGCGTCGACGACGTCGAGTGTCGTCTTGCTCGCGCTGGTAGCGGTGGTGAGCAGCGATGCGCGTTGCGCATCCGTGTTCAGGCCGGCATTCGCGCCCATGCGGTAGCCGAAGGTCGCGCTGGTAGGATCGTTGAACGCATCGATCACGCCTTGGGTGCGGAGCAGCGTGTAGGCTTGGTCGAGCTTCGACTCGCTGTGCACCACGCCTGCATCAAGGTCCCAACCGGCAGCCGAGCCCTTGATGCCGACCATGAGACGCGTGACGTCCACGTCGTTGGTGCGACGTTGCGCGCCGAATTCGCTGAAGGTATAGCGGAAGCGCGCCGGGGCTCCGAAGGGGTTGTCCGGATGGCTGGCGGCCAACGTCAGCTCAGGCACATTGATGCCGGTGCCGTAACCGCGGATTCCGTACGGCCCGACGATGGTGCCGGGAGTGCTGAGCGGGCTGACATCGAAGCCGGTCTTGTTCTTGGCGTAGCTCAGTTCAGCAGAGGCTTCCCAGTCGTTGCTGAGGGCAAGCGTGGCGCGGCCAAAGATTGACAGGTTCTCCAGTTTGGGCTGGAAGCTGCGGTACTGACCAATGTCATAGGAGCAGCCGGCGTCACCGTCGATGGCCGGGCTGACCACCCCCCGCAGCGCGGTCGTGCAGGGCGAGATCAGTTGGTAGGCGCCGCTGGTGGTGCCATTGCGGACGTGGCCCGCCGGACTGGAAGATACCGTGTTGCCAATTCGGTAGCCCGGGGTCCATTGGGTCGCAAGGGCGTCATAGCCCCAGGGACGCACGTCGCCCTTGCCGATCCATTCGCGATCGCGATCACGATAGTGAATCTCGTCGTTTTTGGTCGCTTCGATATTCACGAATGCATTCCACTTGTCGGACGCGATGTCACCTCCACCCACAAGGACCGCCGCCTTGGCCCTGTTGCCATCGCCGTACCTGGACGTGCCCGCCTCGGCCTTGCCCACGGCACCGGTGAAGTTCTTGCGCAGGATGATGTTCACCACGCCCGCCAGTGCATCCGAACCATAGATGGCCGATGCGCCATCTTTCAGGACTTCAATTCGGTCGACCGCCTCCAACGGAATCGTCGACAGATCGGTGAACATTTTTTGGAAGTCGTCGGCGCGCGGGTAAGGTGCGAGACGGCGGCCATTCACCAGGACCAGGGTCGCATTGGCGCCCAAGCCACGCAGAGAAATCGCGGTCGCGCCTGCGGCGAAACCGTTGCCGAAACCCGTCGGCAGCGAACCCTGCCCATCAAGAGCCAGCGATTGCAGGTATTCCGTCAAGGTGGCCTTGCCAGAATTGGTGATTTCTTCCTTCGTGATCGTCTGGACGGGGTTTGCACCTTCGGCATCGATCCGCTTGATGTTTGAGCCCGTGACGGTGACGCGTTGCAATTCTTGCTGCGCGTAGACCGGAGAGCCGGAAAATGCGGTGGTACCGCTGAACGCAACGAGCAGGCTCTTGGCCAGCGTTGTTCTCTTTAGCATCGGGGGACTCCTGATAGGGAAGATTGTTCAAATGAAGAACAAGTCTTTCAGCAAGTCACGTACCAACTTTGTGAATAGGTCATGACTTGTCCGCGAAGACATGTAAATCAATTGTTACAGGATATTTCGCCCAAGCCTTCCGGGGTATTCCTCTATCGATTGGCGATGACTTGGTCGTCGAGTTACGTCCACTAACTATTACTCGGGGCGCCAAGCCTTTGCCCGTGCGGCTTGCAGCCCGTATCCGCTTGGGGAAAGAGACGTGTCGCCGTGCGCCAATGGGGCATTTCCTTCAGCTACTTCATGTAGCCCGTTGGATACTCACAACGACGACGCCGGCCTTGTTCGAGCGTGCAAAACAAAAGGCGACCGAGTTGCCTCGGTCGCCTTCGGGATGGTGGGTGGTCGCCCCACCCTCTCAATCAGAACATGTGTTGATCAGAAGCTGTACTTCGCGCCGACGGTGAAGAAGCGCCCCACCGCACCCGCCTGATGCCAGGTCTGGTTGTAGTTGATGCCATAAGGAATCGCGAGGTACGGATCGAACGGCGCCTTGCGGTCGAAGACGTTCTGGATCGAGAAATTGAGGTCCAGATTCTTGATCGGCGTCCACTTGGCGAAGAGATCGAATGTCGTGAACGACGGCAGCCGGCACTTGTTGTAGACGTTCCCGTTCGTATCAAAGACGCCGCAATCGTACTGGCCGGCGTCTGGGTACGACACGCCCGTGTTGCCGTTCGTGATCGTGCCATCCGGCAGGCCCGTATCCGGGTCGATGTTCTGTGCCGTCGTCTCACCCTTGTGGTCGACCATCTTGATCGGACCCACGTAGTTCAGCGCACCGGTCACCGTCCACGGACCACGGTCCAAGCTCAGCGAGAACGTCGCCTTGTCCTTCGGCGTACCACCACCCGCGCTCAACGAGAGCGGTCCGTGCGTACCGGCGTACTCCAAGGTGTTGCCGTCGGCGTCGGTGCGGTTGAACTTGTTGGTATGGGTCCAGTTCAGTTGCGCCGTCAGCTTGCCGATCTCGCCCAGGTTCATCTTGTGGCGCAACTCGATGTCGATGCCGTCGGTCTTCGTCTTAGCCGCGTTCCGGTAGAACCCGGTGACCGTCGAGATATTGCCATCCACGTCGTAGTAGATGAACGAATTCGGCTGCGCGCCCGCGACCTGCGAGAACGGCACACCACCGTTTACCGGATTGTTGCCGATGATCGAAGCCGGGTCAGCCTGCACGATCTCGTTCTTGCGATCGATCTTCCAGTAGTCGATCGTTGCGCTGGTGCCAGCCCACGGCTCGGCGATCAGGCCCAGCGAGTAGCTCTTGGCCTTCTCGGGCTTGATGCTCGGATTCCCTTGCGACAGAATTCCGTAGGTCGTGAAGCCGAAGCTCGAGCCTCCCGTCTCGGCCGGGCCAGGGGCACGGAATGCTTCGGAGTAACTACCGCGAATCGCCAGCTGATCGATCGGCTTGATCTTGAAGCCGACCTTCGGCGTCGTCGCATCGCCGAAGTCCGAATAATGGTCGTACCGGGCGGCGCCGGTGAGTTCGAGCCACTTGGTCACCGGCGCGCTCAATTCGCCGTAGAGTGCCGAGACCCTGCGCGACGCGTTGAACGCAGAATAGCCCAACCCGACGATTGAGGCGGTTTCCGTGCCAGGCACGGCCGGGTTGTTCGCGGTCTCCCAACGGTGCTCCGCACCAAGCGCCAAACCGAGCGGTCCACCCGGGAGGTCCGTCAACGAACGCGACACCTTGAGGTCGATCGACTTGATCGAGCTGGTCGGAATGGTCTCGAGCGTCGGCGAGATGGCGGCCAGGACGCTGGGGGACGTCGTGTTGGGACTGTTCAGGCGATAGGTCCCGTTGTCCAGCGCCGCCTGCATGACGTTGTAGTTGATGAAACCGAAGTTTTGGTTCTTCAGGCGGCTCTTGATGTAGGCCGCGCCGACGTCGAAGTCCCAACCCCATGCCGTGCCCTGCAAGCCCTGAACGAGCCGGATCACCTGGTTGTCGGTCTTCTGGTCTCGCCCGCCGAGTTCCATCGGACGATAGCCGAGCGCACGATCAACACCAAACGGATTGTCGGGATGGCCGGCGGGAAGATTCATCAAGCCGTGTGTGACGAGCGGATTGAAGGGGTCTCCCGGCAGGTAGACACCACCGTCGTTGTTCGCGCCCAGCGTGCCGTTGGCCTTCGACTTGGTGTTGAAGAGGCCCACTTCCAGATAGGCCGTGAGGGACGGCGAGAACTGCAACGTGCCCCGCCCGAAGAAGTTGAGCCGGTCGATCGCCGGCTGCACCTCTTGCTCGGTCAGCGGGTTGTAGCCGCACAACCCCGTCGCCGGCACGATCGCGGAGGCCGGGCACGCAATCACGTTCGTCCGAGCGTTGTTGGCAGGATTTCGGATGATTCCGTACGGCGAGTTGGCCGTCGGCCCGAGGAGGAAATACGGACGATTGTTACCGTTGGTGGTGTCGTAGTATCCAAGCGAGGTCAGGTCGCTCTGCCCGATGAAGCCCCGATCGGTCGACCAGATGTTCTTCTGCTGGGACGCCTCGAGGCTGAAGAAGATGTTGTACTTGTCGGTATCGATGTTGCCGAAGCCGAGCGAAGCAAAAGCGCGCGTCGTCTGGCCGTCGCCTTTGCCGGCCTGGCCGTAAGAGCCACCGACCGATGCGCCGGTGTAGTTCGAGCGCAAGATCACGTTGACGACGCCGCCCACGGCATCCGCACCGTAGATGGCCGAGGCACCGTCCTTCACGACTTCGACTCGGTCTACAGCCTCGAGCGGAATCGAGTTCAAGTCAACAAAGGTGCGGCTACCGTCATCCGCGAGCCCATAAGTCGTCATGCGGCGGCCGTTGACCAGCACCAGCGTCGAATTGACCCCCAGACCGCGCAACGAGACTGCTGCAGAACCAGAAGCGAAACCGTTGCTGAACGAGGTCGAAATCGAGCCCTGTCCGTCGGCGGTGATGCTACGCAGCACCTCTTGAATCGATTGCTTGCCGGTCTTTTCGATGTCCTCGCGTGTCAGAACCTGGACTGGCGACGCCGTCTCGGTATCCGTGCGTTTGATGTTCGAACCGGTCACCGTCACGCGTTGAAGTTCTTGTGTTGTTTGCTGTGCGATCGCAGCGCCACCATACAGCGCGGCGGTACCGCCGAAAGCAAGCAGCAGGCTCTTGGCCAGCGTCGTTCTCTTGAGCATCGAGGACTCCTGATAAGGAAGGTTGATCGAAAGACCAAGTCTTCGAGCAAGTCACATACCAGTTTTGTGAACGGGTCGTAGCCTGTCTGCGAAGACGTGTAAATCGATTGTCACAGAGAAGGTTTACAGAACTCGACTTAGGGTATTCATCTATCGATCTGCGAGCCGCCCTTAAAGCGCAATGCGCAGCACCCTGGAATCGGTCGCAAAGCCTTTATCCATGCGGTGTCCAGGCCAATGCGCAGTGATTCAATCGATGGGGGAAACAGCAGCCGCGACGCCCGGATGCGGGCATTTCCCTAAGCTGCTTTACGTCACACGTTGGCTGCCCGCAACAGGCCGACACGGTAAAGAACCGTGCGGTTACAACGCCGACGCCTTGGCGATGCGCGGCACCGCGGCCAGCAGCGTCCGGGTGTAATCGCTGCGCGGATGCTCCAGCACCGTGCGTGCGGGGCCGGCCTCTTCGATGCGGCCGCGGTTCATCACCGCCACCTGATCGGCGATGTACTCGACGACGCCGATGTTGTGCGTGATGAAGAGATAGGACACGCCGAGTTCGCGTTGCAGCGCCTTGAGCAGATTGAGGATCTGCGCCTGCACCGAGACATCGAGCGCCGACGTCGGCTCGTCGCAGACGATCAGCTTCGGCGCGACAGCGAGGGCGCGCGCGATCGCGATGCGCTGGCGTTGCCCGCCGGAAAACTCGTGCGGATAGCGTTCGAGCGCGTCACGCCTCAAGCCCACCTGGTCGACGAGCGTCTCGAGGCTGGTGCGGCGCGCCGCCGCATCCAGTTCGGGCCGCAGCCCGAGCAAACCTTCCTCGAGGATGTCGAACACCCGCATGCGCGGGTTCAGCGACGCGAACGGATCCTGAAAGATGATCTGGATCTGCCGGCGCGCGCTGCGCAACGCCTCGCCGTCGAGGCTGAACAGATCCTGCCCGCCGAACAAGGCTTCGCCATCGATCGTCGATTGCGCGCGCAGCAATTGCACCAGGGCCTTGCCGGTGGTCGTCTTGCCGCAGCCGGATTCGCCGACCAGCGCCAGCGTCTGGCCCGGCGCGATGCTGAACGACACATCATCCACCGCGACGAAGCTGCCGGCGGTGCGCTGCAGCAACCCACGGCGAATCGGGAAGCGCACGCTCAGGTGGCGCACCTCGAGCAAGGGCTCGCCCAACCGCGGCGCGGCCACCGCCGCTGGCGCAACGAAACGCAGCGACGAATCGGTGCCGGCCGCGGGCGCTTCCGGCACCGCGCCGTCGCGATAGAGCAGGCAGCGCACGCTGCGCGCGCCGATCTCGATCAGCGCGGGCGGCGTGTTCTGGCAGGCGTCGAACACCCGATCGCAACGCGGTGCAAAGCGGCAACCCTCGAACTGCAGCCACAGCGGTGGCACCGTGCCGGGGATCGCGGCCAGCGCCTCGCCGCGCTTCGCGGTGTCGGGCAGCGCGCGCAACAGCAGGCGCGCATACGGGTGCTTGGGTGCGGCGAAAAAATCGGCCGCGGTCGCGACCTCGATGATCTGCCCGGCATACATCAGCGCGACGCGGTCCGCCATGCCCGCCACCACCGCGAGGTCGTGCGTGATCAACAGCAGGCCCATGCCCTGCTCTTTCTGCAACTGCTTCAGCAGATCGAGGATCTGGGCCTGGATCGTCACGTCGAGCGCCGTCGTCGGCTCGTCGGCGATCAGGAAGTCCGGCTCCGAGGCCAGCGTCATCGCGATCATCACACGCTGCTTCTGGCCGCCGGAGAGGCGGAACGGGTACTCGTCGATGCGCCGCGCGGGCTCGGGGATGCCGACCCGGCCCAGCCACTCGATCGCCTTCGCGCGCGCCGCCGCACCGCGCAGCGGCGTGTGGGTTTGAATGGCCTCGACGATCTGATCGCCGACACGCATCACCGGATTCAGGCTCGTCGCCGGCTCCTGAAAAATCATGCCGATGCGCCCGCCGCGGACCGCGCGCATGCCGGATTCGGGCAGCGCCAGCACGTCCTGCCCTTCGAGCGACACCTGCCCGTGCGTGACATTGCCGTTGTCGGGCAACAGCCGCATCAATGCGAGCGCGGTCATGCTCTTGCCGCAGCCCGACTCGCCGACGAGCGCGAAGGTTTCGCCGCGCCGGATCGACAGCGTCAAGCCATCGATGGCCTTCACGAGCCCGGCATCGGCGTCGAGCGCGACCTTCAGGTTGGTGACGTTCAGCATCTCGGTCAGGTGAGTGCCGTGGGGCGCAGCCGCGGCCGGAAGGCACGCGCGCGCGGATCGAAGGCGTCGCGCACGCCGTCGGCGAAGAGGTTAGCGGCGAGCACCAGGGTCACCATGAACGCGAACGCCGCCGCGAACGACCACCACACCAGCGGGTCGCGGCTCATCTCGGTACGGGCCAGGTTGATCATGCCGCCGAAGCTGTTCATCGCCGGGTCGACACCGACCCCGACGTACGACAGCACCGCCTCGTAGAGGATCAGCGCCGAGAAGTCGAGCACGGTCGTGATGATGATCAGGTGCACCACATTCGGGAAGATGTGACGCACCATGATGCGGCCAGTGCGCACGCCGAACGCGGTCGCGGCCTGCACGTACTCGAGCTGGCTGAGCTTCATCGTTTCGGCGCGCAGCAGCCGGCACAGCGTGGCCCAGCCGGTGAGCCCGAGGATCACGCAGAGCAGGAACAGGCGCACGTCGGAGCGCTCGGCGCCGGTCTCGAACAGATCCGGGTGGGTGTCGATGAAGACCTGCATCATCAGCACGCAGGCCGCGATCAGCAGCACGTTCGGGATCGACGACAGCAGCGTGTAGAGGTACTGCACGACCTCGTCGACCCAGCCACGCAGGTAGCCCGACACGATGCCCAGCCCCACCGCGAGCGGCAGCGTCGCGATCGTCGACAGCGTGCCGATCACGAACGCGGTACGGATGCTCTTGAGCGCCTGGTAGAACACGTCGTTGCCGGTGCGATCGGTGCCGAACACGTGGTAGTGCTGGGCGAGCGCGAGCAGCGGGCCGAACACCATGCAAACGGCCAGCACGGTGACGACGACGGCGCGCCAGGGCAAGTCGGTGCGGCCTTGCAGCAGCCGGTGCGCGGCCTCTCCGAAACGGAGGCGATTCTTTCGCGCTACCGCGAGCGCGATCACGCTCGCTGCGAGCATCGCCACCAACGCCCCGATGCCGACCCCGACGAGCGCCATCCGCGTCACGTCGCCGCGCCATTGCGTGTCGTCGCTCAGCATCTCACCGCCGTACTTCAAACGCGGGTAGGTGCGCTCGATCTGGCCGTTCACATCGACCGAATCCTTCGTGAAGCCGCGCATCGCCAGCGGCGCCGAGTAAGAGGTCTCGCGTCCCGCGACCAGGCGCGCGAGCAGCACGTCGAGCAGCGATTCGGTGCGCGTGCCGTAGGCCTGCGCCTGGTCCGCGCTGGCGCCCGCCGCCTGCGACAGCACACGGCGGAAATGCAGGCTGTCCACCACCGCGACCGCGAAGAACAGCACCAGCACGACCGACGCGCAGATCGCCGCACGGTCGCGCAGCACCTTCATCCAGGTCGCGCGCAGGTTCGGGCTGCCGTGGATGCGCCAGGCGTAGGCGATCAGCATCAGCAAGGTCGCGATGACGACGACATCGGACCACAGCACGACGATCTTGAAGCTCATGTCTTGAAGCTCACGCGAAGCGCCTTCGTTCAGGCCAGGCGGACGCGCGGGTCCACCCAGGTGTAAGCCACGTCGATGACGATGTAGCTGAGGATGTAGATCACCGAGCCGACGAAGACCATCGAGCGCACGATCGCGAAGTCCTGGCCGGTGATCGCCTCGATCACGTACGAGCCGAGGCCGGGGATGCCGAAGAAGCTCTCGAACACCAGGCTGCCGAGGAACACGAACGGCAGGTAGCTGCCGGCACTCGTCAGGATCGGGATCAGCGCGTTGCGCAGCACGTGGTCGAACAACACCTTCGGCTCGCTCAGGCCCTTGGCGCGCGCGGTTCGCACATAGTCGCGGCCGAGTTCTTCGAGGAACATCGCGCGGTACAGCCGCCCTTCGCTGCCGAGCCGCGACAGCAGCGACAGGATCACCGGCAGGACCAGGAAACGCACCGCCTCCCAGCCCGACTCGAAGCCCGAGATCGGCACCAGGTGGAACACGCGTGAGAACAGGAACTGCCCGACGATGATGTAGAACAGCGCGCTGATCGACAGCATCAGCACGCAGGTCACGACACCCCAGAAGTCGATCGGCGAGTTCTTGAAGAAGACCAGCAGCAGCGCGAACGCGACACTGACAATCACCTGCAGCACGAACAGCGGTACCGCGAGCTGCAGGCTGATCACCATGCGGGTCTTGATCTCGTGGCCGATGTCGGTCGCACTCTTCGAATCGGAGCGGCCGAAATCGAGCGCAAACAGCGACACCGAACGATCCCAGAACACCGTGTCGGTGGCCTTGTGCGTGCCCTCGGCCCCGCCGTTCCAGTACAGCGGCTTGTCGTAGCCGCGCTCGATCTTCCACTTCAGGATCTGCTCCTGCGTCACGCGCTTGCCGCCGATGTTCAGCCGCGCCATGTCGTCGGGCGTGTTGACGGTGAAGAACAGCATGAAGGTGACCAGGTTCACCCCCAGCAGCACCAGCGCGCCGTAGAAACAACGGCGGATGAAGTAGTTCAGCATCGCTCAGGCACCTAGGGACTGAGCGGCCTGGGCCACCAACGCGGTCCGGCGTTCGCGCGCGATGAAGCCACGCCGCGCGACGACGACGAACGCGAGTGTCGCCGCGAGCAGCAAGCCCAGCGGCCAGTAGCGCGGCGGATTCCACTCGGCCTGCCGGCGCGCGCGCAGCGGCGCGTCGATCTTGTAGTACAGCGCCCGGTCGTTGGTGAACAGGCCGTACTTCGCGTCGCCGATCCACTGCTGGTAGGCGCCGGCCGAATACGGGAAGTAGCCGAACGCCCACGGCGAATCCTTGCGCAGGATGTCGACCATCTCGTCGATCAGCTTTTGCTTGGCCGGGCCGTCGTCGAGCAGCGCGAGCTGCTTGTAGCGCTTGTCGTACTCGGGGTTGTCGTAGTTCACGGTGTTCTCGCCTTCGAACTTCGCCTTCGAGTTCGGGCCGTAGAACAGGAACAGGAAGTTCTCTGCATCCGGGTAGTCGGCGAACCAGCCCCACCAAAAGATCTGCTGCTTGCCCTTCAGCATCTTCTCCTGGAACTGGTTGTAGTCGGTGGCGCGGATCTCGAGCTGCACATTGAGCTTGGCGAACTGCTTGACCATCCAGTCGAGCTCGGCGCGGTATTCGGGCGTCGGCACGCGCTGATAGTCGTAGTTCAGCACCAGCGGCTTGCCGGTCTTCGCGTCGCGCCCGTCGGGATAACCGGCCTCGGCGAGCAAGGTCTTCGCCTCGTCGAGCGAGCGACGCACGATCTTGCCGTCGACCAGCCGGTGCGTCATCGGGTTCATGCCCTCGATCGTGCCGTGGCGCGAGCCGAACATGCCGCCCGGCAGCGGCCCGTGCGCCGCTTCGCCGGCTTTTTGCGTGAAGACGCGGCCGTAGCCCTCTTCCCAGTCGATCGCGATCGACAGCGCCTGGCGCAGCTTGCGGTTCTTCGCCTGCTGCTCGGGCGTGTCGCCCCTGCCCACGACCGGGTCGAGCCAGTTGAAGCCGAGGTACCAGTTCTGCGGCTCGATGCTCTTCGGGAAGCGCATGCCGCGCTCCTCGAAACGCTGCTTCACCTCGTCGGAATCGTTCGCGTCGGCGAGGAAATCGGGACCCCAGTCGTTGCGCTCGATCTCCGGCACGTCCAGGTAGCCCTGCGTGAACTTGGAGCGCAGCGGCGTCTTGTCCTTCTCGGTGTTGAACACGAGCTTGTCGATGAACGGCAGCTTCTTGCCGCAGTCGTCGAGCAGCCCGAGTTCCTTGTCGCCGGGCATGCCCTCGCATGGGTAGGTGGCGCCGTGGTAATTGGGGTTGCGCACCAGCACGTGGCGGCGGTCCGGGTCGTACTCGACGGCCATGAACGGCCCGGTGCCGACCGGCCACACGTCCAGCGTCAGGCTGTTCTTCGCCAGGCCCGGCTGGGCGTAGAACTTGTCCGCCTCCCAGGGCACCGGCGCGGTGAAGGTCAGCGTCATCCAGTACTTCCACTGCGGATACTTGCCCTTGATGCGGATGCGGTAGGTGTACTTGTCGAGCGCGACCGCGCCTGCGAGCGGATACTTGCGGAAGTCGAGAAACGGCTTGTCCAGCGCCGCCGGGTCGAGGCCCTTGCGCAGCTTCTGGTCTGCCGCGCGGATCAGTGCGCCGTACTCCTTCAGGCCGATCACGTACTCCGAGAAGATGCCGTAGATCGGCGCCTCGATGCGCGGTGTGGCGTGGCGCTTCAGCGCATAGACGAAGTCGTCGGCGACCAGCTCGCGCGTGCCGGTCTGCGCAAAATCCAGCGGCGAATGCTTGTCACGCGTCTGCGCCTCGGTCAGCGCGTGATAGAGGTACTCGCCCTTCGCGTCCTTCGCAAACGCCGGGTGCGGCGCGTACAGCGTGCCGGGAATGATGTGGACGTCGTACTGGCTCTCGGCGATCAGCTCGCCGGGCGCGTCGGCAGGCAGCGGCTTGCCGTCCTTGTCGAGGTAATGCGGCGTCGCGATCTCGGTGACGGCCTTGGGCACCAGCTCGTACGGACGCTTCAGGTAGTGGTACGCGTAGGGCGGTTCATAGACCGAGTACATGTACGGCACCTCGTTGAGCGCGTACGACGCGGTCGGGTCGAGGTGGCGCGGCGAGCGCTCCTGGAACGCGATGAACATCGTGTTCGTGGCTTCGCTGCCCTTCGGGTTCGGGCTGTTGTCGCAGCCCGCGACCAGCGCCGCGATGCCGAGCACCATGCTTGTCCACCACACCCCACCGCTCATGGCGCTCTCGTTTCCTGGTCAATGCATCTCCGTCGAGCCCGGCTTGTGGCCGGCCACCGCGATGCGCGGCGGATTGTACGGTGCGGTTCGGCCGGCTCAGGAGTGGGCGTGGTCGTGCGTGACGGAATGCACATGATCCCAGCCGATCAGCACATCGCGCCCGTCGACCAGCAAGGTGACGCGCGCGCCCACTGGCATCGTCACCTTGGTCGGCACGTGGCCGAACGGCAGGCCCGTCAGGATCGGCGTCTTCGTCAGCGAGCGCAGGTGCGCGACCACGCTCTTCAGCGAGAAGCCGCGATCGTGCGGCGACTTGCGCCAGGCACTGAACTCGCCGAGCACGATCGCTTTCTGTGCGTCGAGCACACCGGCCTGGTGCAGTTGCAGCAGATTGCGCTCGACGCGGTACGGGTGTTCGTTCACGTCCTCGAAGTACAGGATGCCGCCCTTGATGCGCGGAAAGTACTTCGTGCCCAGCAGCGAATTGACCATGCACAGGTTGCCGCCCCACAGCGTGCCGCGCGCCTCCAGCCCGTCGAAGCCGGCCTCGGTGCGAAAGCCCACCGCTTCGAGTTCGCCGCTCATCGCCTCGACAAAACAGTCGCGCGTGACCTCGTCGACGCCGCCGTCGGCATCGCTGCGGCCGAAGTCGTCGCAGGCGAGCGGCCCGGCCCAGGTGATCGCGCCGCTGCCGCCCTTGCGGTGCGCCAGCAGGCCGAGCTGCAAGGTCGTCACATCGCTGTGCCCGACCCAGCGCGTGCCGTGTTCGATGCTGTGTTCGATCAGCGCCCAGTCGATGCGGTCGAGCAGGCGGGTCAGGCCATAGCCGCCGCGCGTGGCCAACGCGATGCCGGGCGCTTGCGCCGCGACGCGATGCAGCGCAGCCAGCCTCGTCTCGTCGTCGCCGCCGAAGCGCTGGAAGCGCGCCCGCGCCGACTCGTCGATGTGCACGTCGAAGCCGAGCGCCTTCAGGCGCTTCGCGGCCAGCGTCAGCGGCGCGGATTTCACGAGCACGCCGGCCGGCGTGTAGAGGGTCATCAAGGTCATGGAAGAGGCGCTCACGTCTCGCGGGCTGGGGGATCGAGTTCGAGGGCCTCGCCGGTCGGGATTTCCGGTGCCAGGCCGCCGCGCGCGGCACGGCGCTCACGGTACTGCGCGCGGCGTTCGGCGAAGAAGTCCTGCAAGACCTTGCCGCAGTCGTCGGCGAGCACGCCGCCGACCAGCTCGGTGTGGTGGTTGAGCTGCGGCTGGTCGAAGAGGTTGAGCACCGAACCCGCGGCGCCGGTCTTGGGGTCACGGGCGCCGAAGACGACGCGCTTGAAGCGGGCGTGCATCAGCGCCATCGCGCACATCGCGCAGGGCTCGAGCGTCACGACCAGCTCGCATTCGGGCAGCCGGTAGTTGGCCAGCAAGGTCGCCGCATGGCGCAGCGCGACGATCTCGGCGTGCGCGGTCGGGTCGTGCTCGGTGATCGGCCGGTTGTAGCCGGTCGCGATGACCTGGCCGTCGCGCATGATCACCGCACCGACCGGCACCTCGCCGACCAGCCACGCGTTCTGGGCTTGGTCGAGGGCGATGCGCATCGCTTGTTCGTCGGCGGCCATGTTTGGATTGTTCATCGATCCACCAACGGCCATGTCTCCAGGCGCTTGTGAATGCTCTTGCCGAAGAGGCTCTTCACGAGAACGAATTCTGTTGCGATCCAAGTGACAGGCTCGATCGCTTGCTTTCGCACTGCCCGACTGTCGTAGAGCAGGGTCATGTGCGGAGTGCGCGTCTCTTGATGCCAAATACCCGCATTCGCCAGCGCCAGACCGAGTTCCCGTCGAAGTGCTGCCAAGCCAGCAAGTTCGCCGCTGCTGCTCAACACCAGTGGAGGGTCGCCCAGCGGGCGCGGAAAACTCTGCGCCTGATCGAACATCACCTCGAACGGCGGCGTCGAGATCGCCGCCGCAATGAAGGCCAAGGCATCGATGAAATCGGTGGAAGGCTCGTCGAATCCACCGAGATCGTGCAACGTGATGTGGAGTCGATCAGGACCGATCTCGCGCCCGGACAGGCCTTCCTGTCGTACCAATCGGGATCTCGTTGCGCCCACGGTCGCCAACATCTGGGCGGGTAGAGGAACCGCGAGAAATACGGTGTTCGGGCCCTTCGGGCGCGCCTGGGCCTGTCGGCGCGGTCGGCGTTCTGGCGCGGGACCGAATCCCGGAAGCTCGAGCTGTTCAGGCATGCGATCAACCGGCAATGGCCATGAATGCTCCACTCATTCCCACTCGATCGTCGCCGGCGGCTTGCTGCTCACGTCGTAGGTCACACGGTTGATGCCACGCACCTCGTTGATGATGCGGCCCGAGGCCTTCTTCAGCAGCGCGTACGGCAGCTCGGCCCAGTCGGCTGTCATGAAGTCGCTGGTCTGGACCGCGCGCAGCGCGACCACGTAGTCGTAGGTGCGGCCGTCGCCCATCACGCCGACGCTCTTGACCGGCAGGAACACCGCGAAGGCCTGGCTCGTCAGCTCGTACCAGGTCTTGCCGCTGGCGGCGTCGACCGTGTTGCGCAGCTCTTCGATGAAGATCGCATCGGCGCGGCGCAGCAGGTCGGCAAACTCCTTCTTCACCTCGCCGAGGATGCGCACGCCCAGGCCTGGGCCGGGGAACGGATGGCGGTAGACCATGTCGTGCGGCAGGCCGAGCTCGACACCGAGTTCGCGCACCTCGTCCTTGAACAGCTCGCGCAGCGGCTCGAGCAGCTTCAGCCCCAGGGTCTCGGGCAGGCCGCCGACGTTGTGGTGGCTCTTGATCGTGACTGCCTTCTTCGCGCCGTTTGAATATTTGGCGCCGCCGCTCTCGATGACGTCAGGATAGATCGTGCCCTGCGCGAGCCACTTCGCCTGCTGCAGCTTCTTCGCCTCGGCCTGGAACACCTCGACAAACTCGCGGCCGATGATCTTGCGCTTGGCTTCGGGGTCGGTCACGCCTTCCAGATGGCCGAGAAACTGCGCGGCCGCATCGACGGCGATCACCTTCGCGTGAAGGCGGCCGGCGAACATCTCCATCACCATCGCGCCCTCGTTCAGGCGCAGCAGGCCGTGGTCGACGAACACGCAGGTCAGCTGGTCGCCGATCGCGCGGTGGATCAGCGCCGCGGCCACGCTCGAATCGACACCGCCCGACAAGCCGAGAATCACCTCGTCCTGGCCGACCTGCGCGCGGATGCGCGAGACCGCCTCGTCGACGTAGTTGCGCATCACCCAATCGGGTTTCGCCTTCGCGATGTCCAGCACGAAGCGGTTCAGCAGTTCGCGGCCCTGTACCGTGTGCGTGACCTCGGGATGGAACTGCACGCCGTAGTAGCCACGCGCCTCGTCGGCCATGCCGGCAATCGGGCAGTTCGGGGTGCTCGCCATCAGCTTGAAGCCCGGCGGCAATGCGGTGATCTTGTCGCCGTGGCTCATCCAGACCTTCAGCATGCCGTGACCCTCGGCCGTGCTGAAGTCTTCGATGCCGTTCAGCAGCCTGGTGTGGCCGTGCGCGCGCACCTCGGCATAGCCGAACTCGCGGTGATCGCTGGCCTCGACCTGCCCGCCCTGCTGCACCGCCATCGTGAACATGCCGTAGCAGATGCCCAGCACCGGCACGCCCAGATCCCACACGGCCTGCGGCGCGCGCAGTTCGTGCTCTTCGTAGGTGCTCGCATGGCTGCCCGACAGGATGATGGCCTTGGGCGCGAACTCGCGGATGAACGCGTCGCTCACGTCGTTCGGGTGGATCTCGCAGAACACGTGCGCCTCGCGCACGCGGCGCGCGATCAGCTGGGTGACCTGCGAGCCGAAATCGAGGATCAGGATCTTGTCGTGCATGGGGTGTGGGGGAAAGTCAGCTCAATGATCCGGCCGCCGCGAGCGCCCGGCGCTTGCGGCGTTCGCCCCGGAAGTGGCGCAGCGCGATCAGCATCGACACGGCCTGCAACAGGGCACAGAAGTAGAACGGGGCGCCGATGCGCCAGTCGCCATGCGGCAAATGCGAGACGGTGGCCAGCAGCGGCGCGCCGATCGCCGGCGCGAGCACCGCCATCATGCTGTTCAGCGACGCCACGGCGCCGGCCGTGCGGCCTTGCGTCGTCGGGTCCGCGGCGTTGGCGATGATGCTCTGCATCGCGGCGGTGGACGCGAAGCCCAGCACGTTGAAGAAGATCACCGCGATCAGCATCCAGCCCTCGGTCGCGGCACCCCACAGCACGTAGCACACGGTGGACGAGATCAGCCCCATGATCGCGAGCCGCTGCGGCGAGAAGCGCTTCAGCAGCCGGCCCAGGAACACGCCCTGCACCAGCACCGACATCAGGCCGATCGCAAACAGCGACCAGCCGTTCTGCGTCGGCCCCCAGCCGAACTTGAACGTGGTGTAGAGCACCCACGAGGTGTGGGTCATGAACTGCACCAGGCCGCTCAGCGCGATCACCAGCACGAGCGAGCCGACGCCCTTCAGTTCGGTGAGCCCGCGCAGCGAGGTGATGGGGTTGGCTTCGCGCAGCACGAAGGGCTGGCGGCGCTCGACCGGCAGCGATTCGGGCAGCACGAAGTAGCCGTAGAGCCAGTTCACGCACGCGAGACCGCCCGCGACGAAGAACGGCAGATGCAGGTTGATGCCCCCCAGCACGCCACCGATCACCGGACCGAGGATGAAGCCCATGCCCAGCATCGCGCCGAGCTTGCCGAAGGCCTTCGCGCGCTCGGCCGGCGGCGTGATGTCGGCGACGTAGGCGTTGGCGACCGCGACGTTGGCCTGCATCGCGCCGCTGAACAGACGCACCACCAGCAGCATCCACAGCGCCGTGGCCATGCCGGTGACGAAGAAGCTGAGCGCCAGGCCGCTGAAGCCGATCAGCAGCACCGGCCGGCGGCCGTAACGATCGGACAGCCGCCCGAGGATCGGCGAACCGAAGAAGTTCGCGATGCCGAACGCGATCGTCACCGCGCCGTACCAGAACGCCTGTTCCGATGGCGACGTGGTGAACGTTCCGACCAGCGGCGGCAGCACCGGAATGATCAGGCCGATCGAGATCATGTCGATCAAGACGGCGGCCATGATGAACGGCATGGCCGCTTTCCGGCCGCCCGGCACCACTGGCGCTTCGCCTGCGACCGGCGCCGAAGCGCTCGTGGATTGCGTCATGCGCTGGTCATTCCATGCGGTAGTTCGGCGCTTCCTTGGTGATCTGCACATCGTGCACATGGCTCTCGCGCATGCCGGCCGACGAGATCTCGACGAACTCCGCGCGTTCGTGCATCTCGGCGACGCTCGCGCAGCCGCAGTAGTGCATCGAGGCGCGCAGGCCGCCGGCCATCTGGAAGATCACCGCGACCACCGACCCCTTGTACGGCACCTGGCCCTCGATGCCCTCGGGCACGAGCTTGGTCGTGTTCGGGTTGTTGCCGCCGTTGTCCTGGAAGTAGCGATCCGCCGAGCCCTGCTGCATCGCGCCGATCGAGCCCATGCCCCGGTAGCTCTTGTAGGTGCGCCCCTGGTACAGGATGGTCTCGCCCGGCGCCTCCTCGGTGCCGGCGAACGCGCCGCCCATCATCACGCTGTCGGCGCCCGCCGCGATCGCCTTGGCCAGGTCGCCCGAGAAGCGCACGCCGCCGTCGGCGATCAGCGGCACGCCGCTGCCCTTCAAGGCCTTCGCGACTGCCTCGATCGCGAAGATCTGCGGCACGCCCACACCGGTGACGATGCGCGTGGTGCAGATCGAGCCCGGGCCGATGCCGACCTTGACCGCGTCCGCGCCGGCCTCGACCAGCGCGCGCGCGGCGCTGCCGGTGGCGATGTTGCCGCCGATCACGTCGATCTGCGGGAAGTGCGTCTTGACCCAGCGCACGCGCTCGAGCACGCCGGCGCTGTGGCCGTGCGCGGTGTCGACGACGATCGCATCGACGCCGGCGCGCACCAGCAATTCGACGCGCTCTTCGGTGCCCTCGCCCACGCCGACCGCGGCGCCGACGCGCAGCTTGCCGTGCGCGTCGCGCGCCGCATTCGGGAAGCTGGTCTGCTTGGTGATGTCCTTCACCGTCATCAGCCCGCGCAGCTCGAAGTCCTTGTTGACCACCAGCACGCGCTCGAGCTTGTGCTTGTGCATCAGCGCCTTGCCCTCGTCGAGCGAGGCCGATTCGGTCACGGTGACGAGGCGATCGCGCGGGGTCATGATCTCGCTGACCGGCGCATCGAGCCGGCTTTCGAAGCGCAGGTCGCGGTTCGTGACGATGCCGACCACGGTCTTGCCGCTCAGCACCGGGAAGCCCGACACGCCATGCTGGCGCGAGAGTTCCATCACCGCGCGCACCGGGGTGTCCGGCGCGACCGTGATCGGATCGCGCAGCACGCCCGATTCATAGCGCTTGACGCGCGCCACCTCGGCCGCCTGCTGCTTGGGGCTGAGGTTCTTGTGGACGATGCCGATGCCGCCCTCCTGCGCCAGCGCGATCGCCAGGCGTGCCTCGGTGACCGTGTCCATGGCGGCCGAGACCAGGGGCAGGTTCAGGCGGATGTTGCGGGAAAGAGGGGTCGAGAGGTCGGTGTCGCGGGGCAACACCTGGGAGAACGCTGGCACCAACAACACATCGTCGAAGGTGAGCGCTTTGCCAAGAAGGCGCATGGGAAAAGCTCCTGACGCAAAAGCAAATTATACGGACAGCCCCCGGTCACCGCTTCGCGGCGCCCGCCCCCCACGAAGGACGAGCAAACTTGCGGCGTCCCGACGTTTTCTCGGGACCCGCGAACAAAGCCACGGATTGACACACTCCCCGTGGCGCCAGTCGTGGCCGATTGCACACCCCGCGCGTAGACTTCGGGCCAACTCACAGGCTCGAAATGACCGCCATGCACCGTTGGACCGTTGTTGTGCTCACCGCCCTGCTGGGCGCCACCCTGGCGCTGCCCGCTGCGGCGCAATGGAAATGGCGCGACCAGAACGGCCACACCCAATACAGCGACACGCCGCCGCCGCCGAGCGTCGCCGACAAGGACATCCTGCAGCGCCCCGGCGGCGCCAACAGCGCCGTGCGCCGCGGCACGGTCAGCGCCGTGCCTGCGCCCGCCTCGGCCGCGTCCGGCGCGCCTGCGCTGGCACCGCCGGTCGCCGGCGACAGCGAGCTCGAAGCCAAGCGCAAGAAGGCCGAGCAGGAGGTCGAAGACAAGAAGAAGGCCGAAGACGCCAAAGTCGCCGCGGCGCGCGCCGAGAACTGCGCACGCGCAAAGGCGCAGATGCGCACCCTCGACAGCGGCGTGCGCCTCTCGCGCACCAACGAGAAGGGCGAGCGCGAGTACCTCGACGACAAGGCCCGCGCGAAGGAAACCGAGCGCACGCGCGACGCGATGAACTCGGAGTGCAAGTAGCCCGCTGAGGATTCAGGCGCGGCGCTTCGCGCTGCGTTGCACCTGGTGGCGCTGACGGCGCGCTTCTTTCGGATCGACCCGCAGCGGCCGGTACAGCTCGACCCGGTCGCGGTCACGCAGCGTGTCGCTGCGCTCGCAGAACGCGCCCCACACGCCGACCGGTATCGCCGTCAGGTCGTGACCCGGGTGGCGCCCCTGCATGCCGCTCTCGCGCAGCGCGTCGGCGACCGTGGCCCCGGAAGGCAGCCGCAACTCGACCTCGTCCACCTCGCCCGCACGCGGGCTGAACACCACGCTGACGCGCAGCAGCTCAGCGGACTCCATGGACCTGCTCCGCACGCTTCACGAACGAATCGACGAAGGTGTTGGCGATGCGATCGAACACCGGGCTGATCAGCGCTTCGAATGCGCCGCCGGCAAACGCGTAGCGCAGATCGAACTCGATCTTGCAGGCTTTTGCGGTCCGCCCATCGGCCATCGGCACGGGCACGAAGCGCCAGGTTCCGGCGAGCGACGAGAACGGCCCGTCGACGAGTTCGAGCACGACGCTCTCGTTCGGCGTGTGGGTGTTGCGCGTCGTGAACGCCTGGCGCGCGCCGAGGTAGGACAGGTGCAGGCGCGCCGTGATGCCGTCGTCTCGCTCCTCGAGCACGTCGGCGCGCGCGCACCACGGCAGAAACTCCGGATACGCCTTCACGTCGATCACGAGGGCATACATCTCATGCGGCGAGTAGCTGAGCAGGACGGACTTCTTGACGTGCTTCATACAATGCCGAAATTGTATTGGGCGCACGTGGCCCCACCTAGCCCTCATGTCCATTGCAGAAAACCGCCGCGCCCATTTCGATTACCACCTCGAGGAACGCCACGAGGCCGGCATGGTGTTGCAAGGCTGGGAGATCAAGGCGATCCGCGCCGGCCAGGTGCAGCTGACCGACGGTTATGTGGTGATCCGCGACGGCGAGCTCTTCCTGATCGGCTGCCGCATCAACGCGCTGCGCAGCGCCTCGACCCATGTCAGCCCCGAGGCCGACCGCACCAAGAAGCTGTTGATGCACAAGGAAGAGATCAAGCGCCTGATCGGCAAGGTCGAGCAAAAGGGCTTCACGCTGGTGCCACTGAACCTGCACTTCAAGGGCGGGCATGTGAAGGCGGAGATCGCGCTGGCCAAGGGCAAGGCCGAGCACGACAAGCGCAACACCGAGAAGAAGCGCGACTGGGAACGCGAAAAAGGCCGGCTGATGCGGCACAAGGTATCGTCCAAACCGTCACGGGAGTGAGGCGCGATGAGCAGCGGTCTGCGCGAGGTTGATGATCTGCCCGGACCGCGCGCGCTGCCGCTGGTCGGCAACCTGTTCCAGATCCGGCGCAAGCGGCTGCATCAATGCGTCGAGGCCTGGGGTCGCGAGTACGGCCCGTTCTTCCGCTTCAGGCTCGGCCCGCGCACGCTGCTGGCGGTGACCGACTCCGAGGCCCTGAGCACCGCGCTGCGCGACCGCCCCGATGGTTTTCGGCGCACCAAGCTGCTCGAGACCATCGGCCTGGAAATGGGGCTGACGCCCGGCGTGTTCGGTGCGAACGGCGAGGCCTGGCGGCGGCAGCGGCGCATGGTGATGGCGGGCTTCGATCCGACGCATGTGAAGGCGTATTTTCCGTCGCTGCTGAAGGTCACGCAGCGCCTGCACGGGCGCTGGCTGAAGGCGGCGGCCCGCGCGGGCGGCGGCACGATCGAACTCCAGCCCGAACTGATGCGCTACACCGTCGACGCGATCTCGGGGCTGGCCTTCGGCGCCGACATCAACACGCTCGAATCCGACGACGAGGTCATCCAGCAGCACCTCGACAAGATCTTCCCGGCGATCTACAAGCGGCTGTTTTCGCTGATCCCGTGGTGGCGTCTCGTGCGCCTGCCGGCCGATCGCCGGCTCGAGCGCAGCATGGCGGAAGTCAACCGTGCGATCGCCGGATTCATCGCGCAGGCGCGGGCACGCCTCGCGGCCGATCCGGCGCGGCGCGCTGAGCCGCCGAACCTGCTCGAGGCGATGATCGTCGCCGCCGATGAAGGCGACAGCGGCGTCGGCGACCGCGAGGTGACCGGCAACGTGCTGACGATGCTGCTCGCCGGCGAGGACACGACCGCGAACACGCTCGCGTGGATGATCTACCTGCTGCACCGCCACCCGGCCGCGTTGCAGCGCGCACACGACGAGGTGCGCGAACGCGCCCCCGACGTGGCCGCGTTCACCCCCGAGGTGATGGCCTCGCTCGACTACCTCGAGGCCTGCGCGCACGAGACCATGCGCCTGAAGCCGGTCGCGCCGTTCCAGGTCATCGAGGCGCTGCGCGACACCGAGATCAAGGGCATCCGCGTGCCCAAGGGCATGGGCCTGTGGTGCGTGATGCGCGGCGACAGCGTCAGCGAGCAGCACTTCCCGAACGCGCAGGCCTTCGAGCCGGAGCGCTGGCTCGGCGGCCCGTCGGGCGCGGCCAGTTCGGCCAAGCGCGTGTCGATGCCCTTCGGTGCCGGGCCGCGTATCTGCCCGGGGCGCTACCTCGCGCTGCTCGAGATCAAGATGGCCATGGCGATGCTGCTCGCCCACTTCGACATCGTCGAGGTGAGTACCCCCAACGGCGCCGAGGCCGTCGAGCAGATGGCGTTCACGATGATGCCGGTGGGGTTGAGGTTGCGCCTCAGATCCGCAGCGCGGTGAGCGCCTGTTCGGCATCGGCGATCAGGTCTTCGACGGCTTCGAGGCCGACCGAAAAACGCACGAGCGCGCCCGGCCAGGCGGGTTTCGCGCGCATCGTCCGCAAGTCGTAGGGCACGGCCAGGCTCACCGGCCCGGCCCACGAGAAGCCGATCTTGAACAGCTTCAGCGCGTCGACGAAGGCATCGACCTGCGCCAGGCTGAAGCGTGGATGGAACACGACCGAGAACAGGCCCGCCGCCTGCGTGCACGACGCGGCCCAGTGCGCGTGGCCGGGCGAACCGGGCAGCGCGGGATGCAGCACCTGCGCAACTTCGGGTTGTTGCGCCCACCATGCGGCAAGCGTGCGCGCGGCGCGATCCTGCGCCGCGTAGCGCAGCGCCAGCGACGGCAGCGCGCGCAGCACGGTCTCGGCGTCGTTCGCGGCCACGCCCCAGCCCATGCGCATGTGGCAGGCGTTCAGCGCGGCGTGCAGGCCCGCGTCGCGCGTCGTCACCGAGCCCATCAGCACGTCGCCGCCGCCGGACGGGTACTTGGTCAGCGAATGCACCGAGAGGTCGACGCCGAGCTCGAAAGGCCGGAACGCCAGGCCGGCGCCCCAGGTGTTGTCGAGCGCGACCAGCGCGCCCTTCGCGCGCGCCGCGCGCACCAGGCTCGGCAGGTCCGGGAACTCCATCGTCACCGAACCCGGGGCTTCGATCCACACCAGCCGGGTCGACGGCGTGACCATCTCGGCAAGCGCATCGGCGTCGAGCGGGTCGTAGAGCCGATGCGTGATGCCCCAGCGCGCGAGTTCGTGGCGGGCCAGCTCCTTGCCGGGGTTGTAGGCGTTGTCGGGGATCAACAGCTCGTCGCCGCGCTTCAGCAGCGCCATGTCGGCGAGCGCGATCGCCGCCAGGCCGCTCGGCACGAGCACGGTGTGGGTGCCGCCTTCGAGTGTGGCGATGCGCTCTTCGAGCGTGAACGTGGTCGGCGTGCCGTGCAGACCATAGGTGTAGCCGGCCTTGCTCTTCCAGTCGCGCGCGCGCATCGCCGCGGTGTTCGCAAAGATCACCGTGGAGGCCTTGAACACGCCGGGCTGCGGTGCATCGAACGAGGTCGGCGGCTTGTACGGGTGGTGAATGAGTGCCGTCGCGATGGCGGGCTGGGTGGTGGGATCGGGTTCGGTCATTGATGGGGTCGGGTTCGGGTCAACTCAGCGGCTTCAAGCCGTCGAAGAGGGTCGGCAGCAGTTCGGTCACCGTCGGGTGAATCCACATCGTCTGCTGGATGCGGGTGTACGGCAGGTCGGCGGCCATCGCGAGCAGCAGCAGCTGCACGACCTCGTCGGCCTCGATGCCGAGCAGGGCCGCACCGAGAATGACTTGAGTCTGCGCATCGACCAGCACCTTGATGAAGCCGTCGGTCTCGCCGCGCTCGCGCGCCCGGCCGATGCGCGCCATCGGCAAGGTCGCGACCAGCGCCGCCCGACCGCTGGCGCGCACCTCGGCCTCGCTCATGCCGACGCGGCCGAGCGGCGGATCGGTGAACAGACCATACGCGGTGATGCGGTCGGAGACGCGGCGCGTGCCGCCATCGAGCAGGTTCGAGGCAACGATCTCGAAGTCGTTGTACGACGTGTGCGTGAACGCGCCGCGCCCGTTCACATCGCCCAGCGCCCAGACGCCATCCGCGCTGCTGCGCAACTCGTCGTCGACGACGATGAAGCCGCGCGCGTCGACCGCGACGCCGGCCGCCTCCAGGCCCAGGCCGTCGGTGTTCGGGCGTCGCCCGACCGCGAGCAGCACATGGCTCGCCGCGACAGTGTGCGTGTCGCTGCCGAGCGTGAAGCCGATGCGCACGCCCTCGCCGGCGCGGGCGCGGGCCAGCGCCAGATCCTTCGCGCCGACATGCACCGCGACGCCCTCGCGCTCGAGCAGCGCCTGCAGTTCGGCCGACACCTCCGCGTCCTCGCGCGCAATCAGCCGCGGCGCCGCTTCGATCACCGTGACCTCGCTGCCGAAGCGCCGATACATCTGCGCGAACTCCAGACCGACGTAGCTGCCACCGATCACGGCCAGGTGCGCGGGCAGAACGTCCACGTCCATCATCGAGGTGTTGGTCAGGTAGGGCACGTCGTGGACGCCCGGCCAGTCGGGCACCGATGCGCGCCCGCCAACGTTGATGAAGACCTGCGCGGCCTCGAACTCGTCGCCGCCGACCACCACGCGCCGTGGCCCGATGAAGCGCGCCGCGCCGCGGACCAGCGTCAGGGTCGCCAGGCCGCCCAGCCACGACGTCAGGCTCGCGACCGACTCGTTCACGACCGCGTCCTTGCGCGCCTTCACCGCCTTCATGTCGACGCGCACAGCGCCGTCGTGATGCACGCCGAACACGGCCGCCTGCCGCACCACGTGCGCGGCGCGTGCGCTCGCGACCAGCGTCTTGGTCGGAATGCAGCCGTCGTTGACGCAAGTGCCGCCGAGGTGCTCGCGCTCGATCAGCGCGACCTTCCTGCCGGCCTGCGCAAAACGCGCTGCGAGGAACGGGCCGGACTGGCCGGCGCCGATGACGATTGCATCGAAGCGTTGCGGCATGGCCTGCTGCGTCCGCAAGCGGATCAGATCGGCTGACCCACCAGGTCGTGGCCTTGCGTGCCGACGATCTTCACGCGCGTGAACTCGCCGACGCGCAAGATCTTCGAGGCCTTCTCGGGCGCGAGCAGCGTGACGTGGCCGTCGATCTCGGGTGCGTCGGCGTAGCTGCGCCCCACCCCACCCTTGCGACCCAGCGCGGGCGCCGAGTCGATCAGCACCTGCATCGTCGCGCCGATGCGCTCGCGCAGCTTCGCGGCCGAGACCTCCTCGGCCACCGCCATGAAGCGCGCGCGGCGTTCCTCGCGCAACTCGATAGGCAGCATGCCGGGCAGTTCGTTCGCGCTCGCGCCGTTGACCGCCGAGTACGCGAAGCAGCCGGCGCGGTCGATGCGTGCCTCGCGCATGAACGCGAGCAGGTGATCGAACTCGGCCTCGGTCTCGCCCGGAAAGCCGGCGATGAAGGTGCTGCGCACGACGAGCTCCGGGCAGGCCTCGCGCCAGCGCTGCAGGCGCTCGAGGTTCTTCTCGCCGTTGGCGGGGCGCTTCATGCGCTTCAGCACATCGGGATGCGAGTGCTGGAACGGCACGTCGAGGTAGGGCAAGACCCCGCCGCTGGCCAACAGCGGCAGGATCTGGTCGACATGCGGGTACGGGTAGACGTAGTGCAGCCGCACCCAGGCGCCATGCGTTGCCGCCAGCTCGGCGAGCTTCTCGCACAGGTCGGTCATGTGGGTCTTGACCGGCCGGCCATCCCAGAAACCGGTGCGGAACTTCACGTCGACACCGTACGCGCTGGTGTCCTGGCTGATCACCAGCAGCTCCTTCACGCCGGCCTCGAACAGGCGCTGCGCTTCGCTGAGCACATCGCCGATCGGCCGCGAGACGAGGTCGCCGCGCATGCTCGGGATGATGCAGAACGAGCAGCGGTGGTTGCAGCCTTCGCTGATCTTCAGGTAGGCATAGTGCCGTGGCGTGAGCTTCACGCCCTGTGCTGGAACCAGGTCGACGAACGGGTCGTGCGGCTTGGGCACGTGCAGATGCACAGCGTCCATCACCTCGTTGGTCGCGTGCGGGCCGGTGACTGCGAGCACGCTCGGATGCATCTGGCGCACCAAATTGCCGCCGGTCTCGCCCGCCTTCGCCCCGAGGCAGCCGGTGACGATGACCTTGCCGTTCTCGGCCAGCGCTTCGCCTATCGTGTCCAGGCTTTCTTTCACGGCGTCGTCGATGAAGCCGCAGGTGTTGACGATCACCAGGTCGGCGCCGGCGAAGGTCTTCGAGGTGTCGTAGCCCTCGGCACGCAGCTGCGTCAGGATCAGCTCGGAGTCGGTCAGCGCCTTCGGGCAGCCGAGCGAGACGAAGCCGATCTTCGGGGCCGCGGCAGCGGTCGTCGGGTTGAGCGTTATGGAGGTCATCCGGCGATTTTCGCCGATCTCCACTCGCTCAGCGCTTCGGGGGCAAGAAGCCCGGCATTCCCGGGAACAGCGCCCCCGCCTGCTTGGCCATCTGCTCCTGCATCTGCACGAACATCTTGTGCGACTGTTCCATGTAGCTGCCCATCAAACCCTGCACCGCGGGCGCCTGGCCGTTCAGGAACTGGGTCCACAGTTCGGGGCTTTGCGCGACCGGCAGCCCCTGCTCCGCGAGCCGCGCCTGGATGTCGGTGAAGGTCTGCAGGTTCTTCTCGAGGTACGAGCCCATCATCCCCTGCATCGCATGGCCGTAGAAGCGGATCAGCTGCGACAGCATCGGTGCCGAGAAGATCGGCACACCGCCGGTCTCTTCTTCGAGAATGATCTGCAGCAGGATGCTGCGTGTCAGGTCTTCGCCGGTCTTGGCATCGCGCACCTCGAAGCGCTCGGCCGACAGCACCATCGCCTTCACGTCGGTCAGGGTGATGTAGGTGCTGAGCTGCGTATCGTAGAGGCGCCGATTCGGGTATTTCTTCAGGACACGTGGCCCGCTGGCGGGGGCCGCCACCGCGGGCGCCACCGGGGCCGCGGCCGTGGTCTTGCCGGGTTCGGCTTGTGCCGCGGGTTCAGCGCTCGCCTGGGCGGCGCGGCGTTTAACAGCCATTCGGCAACTCCTCTTTGTGCAACTGCACAATCATTCTAGGAGTGTGGCTGCTGGCGCCTCGAAGGGGTTTTCCCGCGCGCTGGCTTGCATCGCCTCGTCAGATCGGCGGCGGGCGCACACGACCGAGCACCGACTCGAACGCGAGTGCGATGCCGAGCAGTCGCGCGTCACTGCCCACCGGGCCATCGAGCTCAAGCCCGACCGGCAGGCCCGTGGCGGTCAAGCCGGCGGGCATCGACAGGCCCGGGATGCCGGCGTTGCTGCCGGGATCGGTGTTGCGGATGAAGCTCGCGAAGGTGTCGACCGGCGGGCCGCCGTTGATCGACACCTTCGACGAGCCGTTGACCGCGTCGATGGGGCTCGCCGGCAGGATGGTGGTCGGAAACATCATCGCGTCCAGCGTGTTGTCGCGGAAGTAGCTCGCGTACAGCGCCTGCATCTGCGGTCGATGCACGTTGAGCGCCGCGTCGTACGCGGCGCCGAACGCGTCGGCGAGGATCGCGCCGAACGCGCCCTTCACGTCCGGGCTCGCGATCTGCGCCGCGATCTCGGCCACGCCGATGCCGCGCACGCCGGTCGCGGCCAGGTACGCGGGGATGTCGGCAATCGGCTCGTGCAGCGCGAGCTGGAACGAGACCTTGTCGTTCAGCGCCGCCAGGCCGACGGTGTCGACGTCAACGAACACCACGCCGGCCGCGGCCAGCGCAGCGCGCGCACCGGCCATCACACCCGCCACCTGGCTGTCGAGACCAGCCCAGAACGACGCCGGCACGCCGATGCGCAGACCCGCGATCGTCAGCGCGCGCGCCGGTGGCGTGCCGGTGATCACCGCGTCGAGCAAGGCCACGTCGGCGACGCTGCGGCCCATCGGCCCCACCGTGTCGCGCGTGTGGCTGATCGGCACGACGGCGTTCGTGTCGGTGTAGCGGCGTTGCGCGCCGCCATTGCCGACCGACGGCCGCAGCCCGACGATGCCGCACAGCGCGGCCGGCACACGCGTCGATCCGCCGGTGTCGGTGCCCAGGCCGCTGGTCACGATGCGCGCCGCGATCGCGGCCGCGGTCCCGCCCGACGACCCGCCCGGAATGCGCGTGCGGTCGTACGGGTTGCGCACCGGGCCGGCGAACGGGCTCAGGTTGGTGCTGGTGATGCCGAACGCGAGTTCGTGCAGGTTGCTTTTTCCCAGCACGATCGCGCCCGCGTCGACGAGCTTCTGCAGCGACGGCGCGTTCGCGGTCGGCCGCACGTTGCGCAGCGCCGGCGTGCCGCCGGTGGTCGGCAGGTCGCGGGTGTTGATGTTGTCCTTCACGACGATGGGCAGGCCCGCGAGCGGCGGCAACGCCGCCCCGCTGGCGCGCATCGCATCGACGCGGCGTGCGGCGGCGAGCGCGCCGTCGCGGTCGATCGCGATCAACGCGTGCAGGTCATCGAGTTGCTCGGCCCGCGCCAGCAGCGCCGCCATGTACCGTTCGGCGGACATCCGCCCGGCACGCATCGCCGCGAGCGCCTGCGACGAGTCCATCGCGAGCATCTCGGCCGTCGAGGGCGGGCCCGCGATCGCCGCGCAGCCGCCCAGCGTCGCGCCCATCAGCGAGCCGGCCGCGACGGCACCCCCGCGGTTCAGGAACTGGCGACGTGAATGGCGGACGGCGGGCATGGCGGTCTCCTCGCGTGGTGCGGATGGCCACAGCGTAGGCGGCGGCCCGCCGTCCCACCATCCTCGGGAATGAGGATGCCCTGAGCGAACGTCGCCGACTCAGCGCGCGAGCCGCTGAACCAGCAGCACCCGATTGTTGACGCCGAGCTTGCGGAACGCGTGATCCAGGTGCGTGCGCACCGTCGTGATCGAGATGCCGAGGCGGCGCGCGATTTCCTTGTCGTGCAGGCCGCATGCGGCCAGGCCCGCGACCTCGTTCTCGCGCCCGCTCAGCAGCGATGCGGCCGACGCACCGGCCGGATCGGGCGCCCCCTGCCGCACGGGCTCGCAGCGGCTGCGCCGCAGCGCCGCGACGAAGGCCGGCCGCACCAGATCGAGCACGGCCAGGTCGTTGTCATCGAAGTTCGCGCGACGCCGGTCGCGCCAGATGCGCATGTCACCGATGTTGCGGTCACCGCTCCACGCGTAGAGGTTGACGCCCCAGTGCAGCCCGTCGCGGGCCAGGAAGTCGTTGAAGAACTCGGTGCGCGTGAGCCGCTCCTGGGCCAGCACATCGGTCACGCGCACGGCGCGGCGATGCTGTTGCAGCTTGAGCGTGATCGGGTCGTGGTACTGGTAGTAGCGCTCGTACTGCAGCAGGTTGGCGGCGTCCATGTTCAGGTGCACGCCGGCGTCGAAACAGCGGCGGTCGGCGTCCCACACATAGCTCGCGTAGTGCTGCGCACCGAGCAGGTCCAGCATCAGCGCGCCGACGCGAGCGCGGATCTCGGCCTCGCCGAACGGCTCCGCGAGCGTGGCCATCACGCGGCCCAGCACCGCGGCCTGCTGAGCGCTCAGGTGCATGGTGCGTGCGGCACGATACGCCTCGTCCTCAGGCCCGCTGCAGCTGCTTCAGGGCTGGTACTTCCAGGCGCCGTTCTCGACCTTCACCATCACGCGCGCGCGCTGGTCGAGCCCGAGGTGGTCGGTGGCCGACATGTTGAAGATGCCGTGCGCGCCATGCACTTCCTTCGTGTTCTCGAGCGCGTCGCGCAGCGCCACGCGGAACTCGGCCGTGCCCGGCTGCGCCTTCTTCAGCGCCGCCGCCACCGCGACCTGCATCAGCATGCCGGTGTCCCACGCGTGTGCGCCGAAGGTCGAGACCGAGCCCTTGCCGTACGCCGCCTCGTACTTGGCGACATAGTCCGCCGCCGACTTCTTCACCGGGTGCGCGGCCGGCAGCTGCGCGGCCACCAGCACCGGGCCCGAAGGCAGCAGCGTGCCTTCGACATCCTTGCCGCCGACGCGCAGGAAGTCGTTGTTCGCGACGCCATGGGTCTGGTAGTACTTGCCGGTGTAGCCGCGCTCCTTCAGCGTGCGCTGCGGCAGCACCGCCGGCGTGCCGGAGGCGCCGATCAGGATCGCATCCGGCTTCGCGGCGACGAGTTTGAGCACCTGGCCGGTCACCGAGGTGTCGGTGCGCGCATAACGCTCGTTCGCGACGATCGTCAGACCCTTCAGCGCGGCCGCCTTCGAGAACTCGCCGTACCAGCCTTCGCCGTAGGCGTCGGCGAAACCGATGAAGCCGACCGTCTTGACGCCGCTGTCGGCCATGCTGGTGGCGATCGCGAGCGACATCATGATGTCGTTCTGCGGCGTCTTGAAGACCCAGCGGCGCTTCGCATCGACCGGCTCGACGATGCGGGCCGACGCGGCCATCGAGATCATCGGCGTCTGGCTCTCGGCGACGACGTCGATCATCGCGAGCGAGTTCGGCGTCGTGGTCGAGCCGAGCACGATGTCGACCTTGCTCTCGTTGATCAGCTTGCGCGTGTTGCTGACCGCCTGCGAGGTGTCGGAGGCGTCGTCGAGCACGATGTAGTTGATCTTCTGGCCACCGATGCTCTGCGGCATCAGCGCGATCGTGTTCTTTTCCGGGATCCCCAGCGAGGCGGCCGGGCCGGTCGCCGAGACGGTCACGCCGACGTTGACATCAGCGTGGGCCAGCGTGGCGGCGGCGAGCGTGGCAGCGAGCGCGACGAGAGTCTTCTTGAGGATCATGGTGTCTCCGTGAGTGGTTGGTATCGAGGGAAAGAGTCAGGCGCGCCGCACGCGCTTGCGCGCCTCGACGGACGCGACGGGCGGCGAGCGCGGCAGCTGCACCGCGCCGACGCCGCCAAAGAACAGGTCGGCCACGATCGGCGCGAGCGCCGCGTGCGTGAGCTTGCCGCCGGGCTGCAGCCACATGAACATCCAGTTCATCATGCCGAACAGCAGCATCGTCAGCGGGCGATGCAACTCGGCCGCGCGCAGCTCGGGGCGGGTGTCGGCGATCGCCTCGGCAAACGCGCCGACGACCTCGCGCTGGACATCGAGCACCCGCTTGCGATCCACCGGCTCGAGGAACTTGACGTCCTCGGTCAGCACGCGGTGCGCCGCCTGCGACTCGGCATAGACCTCGAGAAAACTCGCAATCAACTCACGCACACGCGCCTCGGGCTGCGACGGCTGCGCATGCACCTCGGCGACCAGCGCCTTCAGGCGGCCGACATGATCCTCGGCGATCTCGACCAGCAGCTGGTACTTGTCGCGCACGTAGTGGTACAGCGAGGGTTTGGACACGCCGCACGCAAGCGCGACCTGGTTCATCGAGGTCGCGGTGTAGCCCTGGCGCGCGAACAACTCGGCGGCGCGCGCCAGGATCTGCTCGCGTTGGGTGTCGTAGCCGGGGGCGCGTCCGCGCGGCATGCTGGCCTCAGCGGTCCGAGAAGACCGCGGGCCGCTTCGCGAGAAACGCCGCCACGCCTTCGAGATAGTCAGGCGACGCGCTGAGCCGGCTTTGCCACTGGCCTTCTAGGCTGAGCGCGTCGGCCAGGCCGAGCTGCATCGAGGCGTCGATCACCGCGCGCGTCGCGGCGAGCGCCTTCACCGGCATCGCGGCCAAGCGCGCGGCCGTCGTGGTGACCTCGGCGGCGAATGCGGCATCGTCGACGCATTTCCAGATCAGCCCGATGCGCTGCGCTTCCTCGGCCGGAAGCTTGTCGCCGGTCATCGCGAGCGCGAGCGCGTTGGCGCGGCCGACGAGCCGCGGCAGCAGCCAGGTGCCGCCCGCATCGGGCACCAGCCCGATCTTCGAGAAGGCCTGGATGAAGCTCGCCGAGCGCGCCGCGATCACCAGATCGCAGCCGAGCGCGATGCTCGCGCCCGCGCCGGCCGCGACGCCGTTGACGGCGGCGATCACCGGCACCGGCATCGCGCGCAGGCGCAGCGCCAGCGGTTTGTAGAAACGCTCGATGACGTTGCCGACGTCGGTCGGCTTCGCGCCGGGCGAAAGATCGGGGGCGACGGCCGGATCGGCCAGGTCCTGCCCCGCGCAAAAGCCGCGGCCCGCGCCGGTCAGCACCAGACAGCGCACGCCGCGGTCGGCCTCGACCGCGCCCAGCGCGGCGGCCAGCTCTTCGTGCATCGCCGACGTGAAACTGTTCAGCGCCTGCGGCCGGTTCAACGTGATCGTGCGCACCGCGCCTTCCTGCGCGACCAGCACCAATGCATCCGACATGACTCGCCCCCATTTCTGACGGCTCGAGAGGATGGCCAAACATCCTCGACCGACCGGTCAGTAAAGTCTAGTCGGTCTCGACGACGCCGGACGCCGCGGCAGCCACGGGTTTTCCCGTGGCGTGGGCTTGCTCAAGCGATGCGGGCGGCCGACACGGGCGGCTTGTTCCCCGGCGGCTCGCGCACCGGGTTCGGATGTTCCGGAACGGCCTGGATCGCGCACCGGCGGCGGGGGTGGCGGTTCGTGCGGCGGCTGGTCCGACGGCACCGGGGGCCGGTCGTGGGCGCGCAGGGTCGGCGTCATGGCGGCTCCGTTCAGGCGTCGCTCAACGCAAAACAACGCACCGGGAATGCGGGGGACGGCGGCGGCACGATGGCCGCCAACATGTCGGGGCGGGGCACGGCGCACGCGATGGCGCGGTCCATCAGGCGGTCGACCACGAAGCCGTCGTCTTCGATCACCTCGCCCAGCCAGTGCTGCTCGTGGTCGAACAAAAAAGCACGCGGCGCGGCGTCGGCGAGGACCAGATATTTCGCGGAAAGAGTCATGCGCGGAATCGTATGCAGACGGGCCAGCAACAGAAGAAGCCGGCGGCCGATTCGTGTGTCGGACGACGCCTACGGGATGGCCTGCAGCACGCAGCCACAAGGCTCGGCAGGCGGATGCGTCACGCAACGCGGCGACAATCGGCGCCTCGATGAGTTCGCCGCCGCCTCCCGCCACGCCCGCCGCAGCATCCGCTTCGCCCTGGTCCGCGCTGCGTCACGCGCCGTTCCGCGGGCTGTGGCAGAGCGGCGGCGCCTACTTCATCGGCAACGCGATGCAGGCGATGGCCGCGGCCTGGATGATGGTCGAGCTCACGGGTTCGTCGTTCCTCGCGGCGCTGGTGCAGACCGCGGTGTTCCTGCCGATGTTCCTGCTCGCGCTGCCGGCCGGTGTGCTCGCCGACACGACCGACCGCCGCCGCTTGATCCTGACCGCGCTGATCGTGCAGGCGGCCACCGCGTCGCTGCTCGCCGCCCTCGTGATGGCCGGCTTCGCCGGCCCGGGCTGGCTGCTGTTCCTGATCTTCATCGCCGGCAGCTGCACCGCGGTGCTGTCGCCGGCCTGGAACTCGGCGGTCGGCGATTCGGTGCCGCGCGCCGAATTGCCGCAGGCCATCATCGCGGTGGCGATCGCCTACAACGCCGCCCGCGCGCTCGGCCCGGCGCTCGCCGGTGTCGTGTTCGCGCAGTTCGGCGCGGCGTGGATCTTCGTGATCGCCGTCGGCACCACGCTGGCGATGATCGCGGGCATCCGGCGCTGGCCGCCGCGGCCGCACCCGCCGTCGCGCTTGCCGGCCGAACGCCTGTGGGGAGGGATCCTGAGCGCGCTGCGCTTCGCGCGCCACTCGCAGATCATCCTGGCCCAGCTGGTGCGCACAATGGCCTACAGCGGCGCCGGTTCGGCCTTGTGGGCGCTGCTGCCCATCATCGGCCAGCGCCAGCTCGGGCTCGGCGCCGAAGGCTTCGGGCTGCTGATGGGCTGCCTCGGCACCGGTGCGGTCTGCGCCGGCCTCGTGATCGGCCGGTTGCGCGCGAGCGCCGGGCTGGAGCCGCTGGTGCGCGCCGGCTGCGTCGTGTTCGCGCTCGTGATGCTGGTGGCCGCGTTCTCGCAGCAGCGGCTGCTCGTGTACGCCGCGCTGCTGTTCGGCGGCGGTGCGTGGATGGCCGTGATGTCCACGTTCAACACCGCGACGCAGACCAGCGCGCCGCCCTGGGTGCGTGCACGGGCGACCGCGATGCACACCTTGTGTGCGCTCGGCTCGTTCGCGATCGGCTCCGCGTTCTGGGGCGCGCTCGCCAGCCTCTTCGGCTTGCCGACCGCGTTGTGCATCGCGGCCGCGTGCATGGCCGGCGGGCTGTTGCTGGCGCGGCCGTTCCCGCTGCGCATGGGCGTGGCCACCGAGGTCAGCCCGGTCGCACCGTGGGAAGACCTGTTCGTCGCCCAGGAACCCGAGCCCGAAGCCGGCCCGGTCGCGGTCGAGATCGGCTACCGCATCCGGCCCGAGCACACGCCGGCGTTTCTCGAAGCGGTGAGCCAGCTGCGTGCACCACGCCGGCGCGACGGCGCGACGATCTGGCGCCTGTACCGCGACCTCGGCGATCCGTCACGCTACGTCGAGCGCTTCATCGTGACCTCGTGGGCCGACTACCTGCACCAGCGCGCCCGCGCCACCGTCGCCGATCACGAGCTCGAGCTGGTCGTGCGCAGCTTCCTGCAGGACGGCGAGGCGGTGACGACGCAGCACTACATCGCGGAACGCTGAATCCCTAAGCCCCCGACTGCGGGTTGCTCGCGGGCCAGAATCGGTAGAAGATCGCACCCGCCGACTGTTCTCCCCCGCCGCGCCGCGTCGGACCCGGTCATTTCACACCAGGCCGCCATGGAACCAACTTATTTCGCCCAGTATCGAGGCTTCGAGTTTCAATGCTCGCCCGAGCGACTCGGCGAGCGCGCGTTCGCGCCGCGCCTGGTGATCCTCGATTCGACCGAATCGCTCGCACTCGAGATTCCGATCCGCGTGCCGACGCCGCCGTTCGAGGATCCGACCGCTGCCGCGCACCAGGCCTTCGCCTTCGGCCGGCGCTGGGTCGATGGCGGCTACAACCTGGACGACCTGCCCGACGGCGCCGAACCGCGCGTGGTCGAGTACGCGCCGCTGCTGCTGCCGCGCTGATCGGCGGCGCGGCGCCCCCCAGCGCGCCTGTCCTCAGACCTCGGGATCGACGACACGATCGTCTTCGGGGTTCTCCGGCACCTGCGGCACGACCGGACCTTCGTCCGGCTCGACCGGCAACTGACCCGGCTCCGGATCATCGGCATCGACATCGTTGTTGGCGTGCCGTCTGCGGTGGATCGGCGTGCTCATCGTCTGCTCCTTGCATCACGTGCTTCCTTCCTCTGCTCGGGCTCAGATGTGCAGCCCGCGGGTGCCGAAGAGGCCGATCAGCCCGACCGCGATCAGGTAGATGGCGACGATGAAATTCAGCAGCTTGGGCATCACCAGGATCAGGATCCCGGCGATCAGCGAGATCAGCGGCGTCAGAAGCAGATGGATGTTCATGATGAGAGGGCGAACCGGTAGTTGAGCGACACATTGTTATCCGGCCGCCGCGACACCGACAACATCGGACGGCATGCGCTTGTGCTGTAGGCGCAGCACCACCGCGCACGGCACACCCGACGATCACCCACGCCAGGGAACGGCCTCTTCCTACAGGCCGGGCCGCAGGCCATTCCTATAGTCGGTATCGACATCGCGATCCACGCAACCCATCCAAGGGAGACCTGCCATGCGCCGCACACCCGCCAATGCGCCGGCTCGGTCGGTCGTGTTCTACAAGTGCCCGCGTCAATCGCACGGCAGCCGTCACGACCTCGACACCAAGGTCTCCGTCGCCCGATCTCTGGCGTCGCTGCTGGGCATGGACTATGCCGGCGACTTCTGCCCGGGCGAGCGCCCCGCCGGCTCGCTGTACTTCGTGCCGAGCCACACCTTGAGCCCGAAGGACGACATCGCCGCCATGGGCATTCGCGGCACCGAGGACTTCTTCGGCGGTTACGTGCCCTATCCGTTCATCGCGAACAAGACGATCACGCACCCGCTCGTTCGTCGCGACGCCCAGGCCCCGCCGGGCTGGTCGCACGAACACGCGGACTGCATCAGCGCCGTCGTGTTGCCCGGCCGCTCGGTCTTCACGGCCGCCGACGCGCGGCTCGCCGCGACCGAGCTGCTGGCGCTGGGACGTGTGCGACTGAAGGAGGCCGAGGGCGTGGGCGGCGCGGGCCAGTCGGTGATCGACGGCCCGGCCGGCCTCGAAGCGCATTTGAGCCGCATCGACCCGCAGCTGCTTGAGCGAAGCGGGCTGGTGCTCGAGCAGAACCTGAATCAGGTGACGACCTGCAGCGTCGGCCAGGTGAAGGTCGGCGCCTGGCTCGCGTCGTACCACGGAACCCAGCAGATGACGCACAACGGGCGCGGCCACGAGGTCTACGGCGGCTCGGCGCTGACGGTGGTGCCGGGCTCGCTGGACGCGCTGCTCGGCCTGGCACCCAGCGAAGGTATCCGCAAGGCGATCGAACAGTCGATCACGTACCACGACGCGGCCTTCCGGTACTTTCCACAGATGATCGCGTCGCGCTGCAACTACGACATCGTTCAAGGGGTCGACGATCAAGGCCGCTGGCACTCCGGCGTGCTCGAGCAGTCGTGGCGCATCGGCGGGGCCAGCGGTGCCGAGATCGCCGCGCTGCAGGTGTTCCGCGACGATCCGAGTGTTCGTTCGGTGCGCGCGTCGACCGTGGAGGTGTACGGCGGAGCCGCAGCGGTTCCGAAGCGGGCGCACATCCTGTTCGACGGCGTCGACCAGCACGGCGACCGATTGACCAAGTATGTCGAGGCCGAAGCCCATGTCGACGTATGACGAAAAGATCCAGATCGCGGTCGACGACACGATGATCGCCGGCACACTGGTCACGCCCGGAACGCTGGTGCCGGGCGTGCTCTTCGTGCACGGCTGGGGCGGCAGCCAGGAACAGTACGTCGCGCGTGCGCGTGAAGTCGCCGCGCTGGGTTGCATCTGCCTCGCGTTCGACCTGCGCGGCCACGCCGACACCCGGCAGCAGTACGAGACCGTCTCGCGTGCCATCAACCTGCGCGATGTGGTGGCGGCCTACGACCACCTGATCGCCCGGCCGCACGTGGACCGCTCGGCGATTGCCGTCGTCGGCAGCAGCTATGGCGGCTACCTCGGCGCCATCCTCACATCGATGCGACCGGTGCGCTGGCTCGGGCTTCGCGCGCCGGCCCTGTACCTCGACAAGGGCTGGGAATCACCGAAGCTGCAATTGCACAAGGACCAGGATCTGAAGACCTACCGCGGCAGCCTGGTCGCGGCCTCCGAGAACCGCGCGTTGCTGGCCTGCCAGGAATTCGCGGGCGATGCGCTGCTCGTGCAATCGGAGCTCGACGCGATCGTCCCGGCCACGGTGCTGACCAGTTATCGGGAGGCGCTCGCGCAGACGCGCTCGATCACCTATCGCTGCATCGAAGGCGCGGACCATGGGCTGACGCAGGAGCACGATCAGCGCGCCTACAGCCAGGTCCTGGTCGGCTGGCTGAAGGAGATGATCCTCGGCGCGCGCGCAGGCAAGGTGGCGGTGCCGGATCGACAAGCGCCCGAGGTCGCCACGCCGCCCGAAGCCCCGCCGCAGGAGGTCTCGCGCGGCCTCTAGCGCGGCCCGGGCACTGCAAGCGCCTAGATGTTGGTGCTCGACGGGATGCGGCTGGGCCGCAGATGTTCGTAGGGCCGCGTGCGTGCTGCGTTGCGTTGCTGGATGGTGGCCTCGACGCCAGCGAGCGCGGCGCGGAAGCGCTCCAGCGGTCCGCCCGGGCCGGCGATCGCGGGGTCGAGCAGCACGGGCAGATACGGAAACGCGTTGTCGCGGTACTCGCCGAGCATCCGGTAGTACACGCCGCCGAGGATGTGGAACAACAGGATCTGCTCCTGCGCCGCCAGCGTCGATGGCAGGCGCTGGGACCAGCTCGCCTCCGTCTGGCCGGCCACCGCGGTGGGCGCCGGTGCGCCGCCGGTGCCTGCGCTGAACGGCGCGTAGGTCATGATCGAATACTGCGGGAAATTGACCGCCGCATGCTGCGCGCTGGCGTTGAAGATGATCGCCGTCACCACCGTGACCAGCTGGCTGCGCGTCGTGATCGCCCTGAAGCCCTTGATCTTGCCGCTCGTGGCCAGCTCGATCGCCCAGGCCTTGAGTTCGTAGTCGCCGGTCACGTCGGCGTCGTTCGTGTAGTACACGGCGAGGTACTCGCCGACCCATTGCGCGATCGCGTTCCAGACCAGCAGCGCATCGTCGCGATACGGATAGTCGGGCAACTCGGCGGGGTTGTCGACGCCGCGTGCGCGCAGGTCGTTCGGCAGCATGTTGTCGTAGAAGTCATAGGCCAGCCGATCGCGTCCGCATTCGCGCTGCAGCGTCTCGATCGGCGCGGCCAGGATCACGTCGCCAGTCGTGAGCGGCGCCATGATCAGCAGCGTGGCCGCTTCGTTGATGAACATCGCGCCTTCGAGGTGCGGCGCGAGCAGCCGGCTCAGCGGGTGCGCGACCGCGAGCTGGCGCTGCGTCGCCATCGCGAAAGCCTCGGACATCAGGTGGGTGCGACCCAGGTGCACGAACATCTCGTGGTAGTTGAAGTCCGCCACTTGCACCGCGGTCTTGGCCGATTGCCAGGCCCAGTAGGCCTCGGCATCGGCCGCGTCGTCGACGCGCACGAAGATCGGGCCCAGCGACGGGTTCTGCCCGCACTGGATCGCCACCGGCACCAGCGAGCGGCCGTTCTTCGGACGCGCGAACAACGCGATCGGCGCATAGCCGTAGCCCGTGCCGGTGAGCGGCTTGTTCACCGCACCCGGCGGCGCCATGTCGCCCAGGCCTTCATAGTCGAGCAGATAGAGCCGGCCTGTGCCGGCGGCCTCGAGCAGGCTGTCGTCGCTGCCCATGGCCTGGCGGTATTGCGCATCGCTCAGCGGAAACTTGGACGGCAGCGCCAACGCCTTTCTGATCAGCATCGGATTGGGGCCGCTCACGCGCATGGATGCAAAGACATCGTTGTCGCGCAAGACCTGGGCGATCGCGGGCTTCTCGATAGTCACGAACAGCGCGTCGTATTGCGCGACGCTCTTGTTCTGGTTGCTCTGCGTGCCCTGGACCAGCAGGTTGTAGTGAATCTGCTTCAGCTGCGTGCCGATGTCGCCCACGGTCGTCGTGAGGCTGCTCAGCAGGTTCAGCACGGCTTGGGGCAGCGTCAGCACACCCGCGTTGCCCGCGGCCAGGCTGTCGAAACTGGCCTGCGCGCTGGCGAGCCGGCTGCGCAGCGTGTCCAGCGACTGCAGGCTGCTCGAGGCCAGCGCACTGGTGGCGAACGAGGCCGCAAAGTTGGTGACCGCCTCGACCGCACGCGTCGTCGTCTTCAATTGGTGCTCGAGCGCCGGCAGTTCAGCGGGCGGCACCACGGCCGCCATCGGCACTCCGGCCAGGTTGAGGTGCGACTCGGTCCAGAGGTAGATCGCCTGTTGCGCGACGAGGCCGAGCCGGCGCACGCTGGCGCTGATCAGATCGTTCTTCTGCGGCAAGGTCGGCTTGAGCACCGGCACAGCCGCCGAAGCGGTCGAAGGCTTGCCGGTCAACAGGCTCAAGCCACCCGTCGAAGCGGACCATTTCAGAATGTCTCTGCGTTTCATTGTTGTCCTTATCATCACGACTCCGCAAAAGAAGCCGGACCGAAAAGAATAGAGGGCACGCACTGTTCATGCAACCGTTCGCCGTCAGCCACGGATACCTCGCTGTCCGGTTCGTCTCGACCGCACTGCTCCTCTACGCCGGCATGTGCGCCGCGTTGTTCGTGTTCCAACGCGCGCTGATCTACTTTCCTCAGCCGAGCACTGTAGGCGGTTCGGCCACGACGTTCACGATGCCTGTTCCAGGCGCAGATCTGTCGGTCTCCGTGCGCCCGCACGCCGGACCGAAGGCACTGATCTACTTCGGAGGAAACGCCGAGGACGTGTCCGTCAACCTGCCCTCGTTTTCCAACGCATTTCCGGAACACGCCCTCTACCTGCTTCACTACCGCGGCTATGGCGGAAGCACGGGGAAACCCTCCGAGGACTCGCTTCATGCCGATGCACAGGCCTTGTTCGACAAGGTGCATCGAGACCATGCCGAGATCGCCGTCGTCGGCCGCAGCCTTGGCAGCGGCGTGGCCGTTCGCCTGGCGAGTCAGCGGCCCGCCGCTCGCCTGGTGCTCGTCACACCCTACGACAGTATTCAAGAGATCGCAGCACAGCGGTTTCCCTACTTCCCAGTCCGCTGGCTTCTGACCGATAAGTTCGAATCCTGGCGCCATGCGCCGACGATCCACATTCCCACGCTCCTTGTCGAGGCGGAATTCGATGAGGTCATTCCACGCGCCAGCACCGAGCGCCTGCTGGCCGCCTTCAAACCAGGCACCGCAACGCTTGTCGTCATTCCGGAGGCCAGCCACAACACGATCTCGAACACACCGCGGTACCTGGAGGCTTTGCGAGGAGCTTTATGAACTCCTCGCAGCCCAACATCCGGTGCATTCCATTCCGATTTGACCGACCGACGAATATTGGTCCAGCTCCGTTGCACAATCACACCCATGCCAAACATTGCTTCCATCCTCAAGGCTGAAATTTCCCGCGTCGCTCGAAAAGAAGTGCGCGGTGAAGTTGCAGGACTCAAAAAGGCGGTCAGCGCCTACCGCGTCGAAATCGCCGCGCTGAAGCGCCGCAGCCAGGCGCTCGAACAGGAACTGCGCCGGCTGGGCAAGGCCGTTCCAAAAGCCGCGCCGGTCGAAGCCGCCGAGTCGTCGACGCAAAAGATCCGCTTCAGCGCGAAGGGCTTCACGTCACAGCGTCAGCGGCTCGGTCTGTCGGCGCATGACTGCGGGCTGTTGATCGGCGCATCCGGGCAGTCCGTCTACAACTGGGAAAGCGGCAAGGCTCGCCCCCAGGCCAAACACCTGGCGGCAATCGCGGCCCTCAAAACAATGGGCAAGAAGGAAGCAGCGGCACGGCTCGCGGCCGTTCAACCGACGCCATAGCGAGGCCAGGTCGGCGCGGCGCGCTCGCTGACCGCTGCGGAGGATCCCCAAGATTGGAACGACGGCGCATGCGCCATCGAATCCAGTCGACTGTCCCAGCACATGCGTCCGGTGCTCGGTGATGGTTCCGAGGAGGAAAGCGAAATCGACGCGAATCTGCTGAACGAACTGCGCATCGGCGACCAGCACCGCGAGAACGAAGGTGGCGGAGCGCCACGCTGGGTATGGGCGACGCTCGCCGTTGTCGTGCTCGTCGTGCTGCTTGCGGGCGCCGCGTGGTGGTTCTTCGCCGCACGGCCGATCGCGGTGCAAACCGCCGTGGCCTCGGCACCCGGCGCCGGAACGGCCGCCGGCGCGGTGCTGCAGGCCACCGGCTACATCACCGCGCGCCGCCAGGCGACGGTCTCGACGCAGATCACCGGCACGCTCACGCAGGTGCTGATCGAGGAAGGCGACCGCGTGCAGAAAGGCCAGGTGATCGCGCGCCTCGAAGACAGCGCACTGCGCGCCGGGTTGAACGTGGCGCAGGCCAACATCTCTTCGGCGCAGGCCCAGATCGCGCAGGCGCAGGCGCAATTGACGCAGGCCACGGCCGATATGCGCCGCCAGGATGAACTCGCCGCCAGCGGCATGCTCTCGAAGCAGGCCGCCGAGCAGGCGCGCACCGTGGTCGCGAGCTACGCCGCGCAGCTCGAAGCGCGCCGCCGCGAGGCCGACGCGACCCGTGCGCAGCTCGCGCAGGCGCAGGTGAATTTCGACTACACGATCGTGCGCGCGCCGTTCGCCGGGGTCGTCACCGTGAAGGCGGCGCAGGTCGGTGAGATCGTTTCGCCCTTGTCGGCCGGTGGCGGGTTCACGCGCACCGGCGTCGGCACGATCGTCGACATGGAATCGCTCGAAGTCGATGTCGATGTCAACGAGGCCTACATCGGCCAGGTGAAGGCCGACATGCCGGCCGAGGCCGTGCTCGATGCCTACCCGGACTGGAAAGTGCCCGCGCACGTGATCGCGATCGTGCCGTCGGCCGACCGCGGCAAGGCGACCGTCAAGGTGCGTGTCGCACTGGAACAGAAGGATGCGCGCATGGTGCCCGACATGGGCGTGCGCGTGTCCTTCCTCGGCTCGAAGCCGACGGCCGCACCGACGCGCGCACCGAAGGGCGTGCTCGTGCCGCCGCAGGCCGTGGCGCAGCGCGACGGCCAGAGCGTCGTCTTCGTCGTGAGCGACGGCAAGGTCCAGCAGCGCGTGGTCAAGCCCGCGGCGCAGGATGTCGGTTCGATGAAACTCCTGCCCGACGCGGTGAAGCCGGGCGAGCGCGTGGTGCTGTCGCCACCGGCGGCGCTGCGTGACGGCGCCGAGGTCAGAATCGACAGCGAGACGAAATGACATCGCGCTGAGATCGGCGCGGCGAACCACGAGGACGAGATATGGCCAAGCTGATCGAAATCCGCGACCTCGCGAAAGTGTACGAACGTGGCAGGCAGAAGGTCGAGGTGCTGCACCACATCGATCTCGATGTCGAGGAAGGCGACTTCCTCGCGTTGATGGGCCCGTCGGGCTCCGGCAAGACGACGCTGCTCAACCTGATCGGCGGGCTCGACCTGCCCTCCGGCGGCAGCATCAGCGTCGGCGGCCAGCGCATCGACCAGCTCGGTGCGGGCGCGCTAGCCAAGTGGCGTGCGGCCAAGGTCGGCTTCGTGTTCCAGTTCTACAACCTGATGCCGATGCTCTCGGCGCAGCGCAACGTCGAGTTGCCGCTGCTGCTGACCAAGCTGTCGGCGGCCGAGCGCAAGAAGCGCGCATCAGTTGCGCTGCAGCTCGTCGGCCTGGCCGACCGCGCCACCCACAAGCCGACCGAGTTGTCCGGTGGCCAGCAGCAGCGCGTGTCGATCGCGCGCGCGATTGTCTCCGACCCGGCGCTGCTGGTCTGCGACGAACCCACCGGCGACCTCGACCGCCAGTCGGCCGAAGATGTGCTGGGCCTGCTGCGTGCGCTGAACCGCGATCACGGCAAAACCGTCGTGATGGTCACGCACGACCCGAAGGCCGCCGAGTACGCAAACCACACGGTGCACCTCGACAAGGGCAGCCTGGCCGAGCAAGCGGCCGCTGTCTGAAGCAACTCAGCGCACGTTCAAGAAGGAGGCGGCGATGAAGTATCTGCATCTGATCTGGGCTTCGCTGTTCAGGCGCAAGACGCGCACCGTGCTGACGCTCGTGTCCATCATCGCGGCCTTCCTGCTGTTCGGCCTGCTCGACGCGGTGCGCACCTCATTCACCCAGGCCGGCCAGAGCGCGAACGGTGCGGCGCGGCTGCAAACGGGGTCGAAGCTGTCGTTCATCCAGACGCTGCCGAAGTCGCTGCTCGGGCAGATCGAACGCGTCGACGGCGTCAAGGCGGTGACCCATGCCAACTGGTTCGGCGGTGCCTACCAGGATCCGCACAACCAGGTGTTCAGCTTCGCGGTGGCGCCGAACTACCTCGACCTCTACCCCGAGGTCGTGGTCAGCGAGGCCGAACGCAAGGCCTTCACCGAGACGCGCACCGGCGCGCTGATCGGCGAGCGACTGGCGCAGAAGTATGGCTGGAAGGTCGGCGACCGCGTGCCGCTGCAGTCGCAGATCTTTCCCGACAAGACCGGCAGCAAGAACTGGCAGTTCGACATCGTCGGCATCCTGCACTCCAGCGACAAGAAGACCGGCGGCTTCTTCGACCAGATGTTCCTGCTGAACTGGAAGTACTTCGACGACACGACACCGTACAACCAGGGCGCGGTCGGCTGGTACGTGACCCGCGTCGTCGATGTCAACCAGGCCGACCGCGTCGCGAAGGCGATCGATGCGCTGTCGGCCAACTCCGACCACGAGACGCGCACGCAGACCGAGCAGGCCGCGACCGCGTCATGGATGAAACAGCTGGCCGACATCGGGCTGATCGTCGGTTCGATCATGGGTGCGGTCTTCTTCACGCTGCTGCTGCTGTCGGGCAACACGATGATGCAGGCGGTGCGCGAACGCACCAGCGAGATCGCGGTGCTGAAGACGATCGGCTTTTCGGGCCGCAGCGTGCTCGCGATGGTGCTCGCCGAATCGGTGCTGCTGCTGGTGCTGGGCGGCGTCGTCGGGCTCGCGCTGGCGACCGTCGTGATCCCGGCGGTCAGCGCCGGCAGCGGCGGCATGCTGAACCTGCCGTCGGTGGGTGCCAGCAGCTGGGTGCTCGGCCTCGTGCTGATGGCCTCGATCGGTTTCGCGGTCGGCGCCTTGCCGGCGTGGAACGCGATGCGGATGAACATCGTCGACGCGCTGGCCGGGCGTTGAACAGAAGGAGAAGCGCGTGCGCTGGTTGATCAACGTCCTGCTGTTCGTTTTCCTGCTGGTCGCGATGGCGGCCTGGGTCATGCTGCCGTGGCCGGGTGCGGTCGTGCTGGCGGTATTGCTCGCGGCCTGGTTGCTGCTGACGCGGCGCGGCCGCCAGGCGCAGTCGGTCACCGCAGTCGGCATCAGCACGCTGCGCCAGCGGCTCGGCGCGTCGGCGGTCATCGTCGTCGGCATCGCCGGCGTCGTCGGCGTGCTGGTCGCGCTGCTCGCGATGGCCGAGGGTTATGCCGAGACGCTGCGCAAGACCGGCGGCACCGACACCGCGATCGTGATGCGGGGTGCCTCGGCGTCCGAAGTGGCTTCGGTGCTCGATCGCGACAGCGTCACGCTGATCCAGCAAGCGCCCGGCATCGCGCGCAACGACAAGGGCGAGCCGATCGCCTCGAGCGAGCTCGTCGTCGCCGCCAACCTGCCGGTCAGGGGCGGCGGTCCCGACGAAGAAGCCAGCGTGCAGCTGCGCGGCGTCAGCGAACAGACCTGGACCGTGCGGCCGCAGGTGAAGATCGTCGCCGGCAAGCGCTTCACGCCCGGCCTGCGCGAGCTCGTCGTCGGCCGTGGCGCGGCCAGGCAGTTCGCCGGCCTCGAGCCCGGCCAGGAAGTTCGGCTGGGCACGCAGAAGTGGACTGTTGTCGGCGTCTTCGCATCGGGCGACGCGATGGATTCCGAGATCTGGGGCGACGCCAGCGTCGTGGCCGACACCTACCGACGCGGCAGCAGCCGTGCCTCGGTGACCGTGCGGCTGGCCGATCCGCAGGCCTTCAACGCCTTCAAGACCGCCCTCGAATCGAACCCGCAGCTCAAGGTCGATGTGAGCACCACGCTCGATTACTTCAGCAAGCAGTCCGAACGCGTGACCAAGGTGCTGCGCATCATCGGCATCACGGTCGGCGTGATCATGGCCGTCGGGGCAATGTTCGGTGCGCTGAACACGATGTTCGCCGCCGTCGCGGCGCGTGCGCGCGAGATCGCGACCCTGCGCGCGATCGGCTTTCCCGGCCTGCCGGTGGTGGTCGCGGTGATGCTGGAGACGATGCTGCTGGCGCTGATCGGCGGTGTCATCGGCGGGCTGCTGGCCTACCTCATCTTCAACGGCTACGGCGCGTCGACGATGGCGGCCGGCTCGGTGGGCAAGCTGAGCTTCGAGCTGCTCGTCACGCCCGAACTGCTGTGGACCGGCTTGAAATGGGCGCTGGCGATCGGCTTCATCGGCGGCCTGTTCCCCGCCGTGCGCGCCGCCCGCCTGCCAGTGACCACGGCGCTGCGCGAACTCTGACGCGCCGAACGCGGCGCACAGGCACGTTCAGTCCGACGCGCTCAGATTGCGCTTGACGCGGCCCAGCAGCGCGAGCAGCTGCCGGTGCTCCTGAGCGCTCAGGCCCGCGACGGCTTGCGCGCTCAGCCGCTTCGCCTGCTGCTGCAGCGCACGCTGCAGCGCCTGGCCCTCGGCGGTGAGCACCAGCCTGACATTGCGCCGGTCGCTTTCGTCGACTTCGCCGGACAGCAGTCCGCGGTCCCGCAGGCCCCTGATCAGGCGCGCGAGCTGCGCCTTGTCGCGTCCGCTGTGCAGCGCCAGGTCGCTCTGGGTCGCACCCGGATGCCTGCCGAAGAAGCCGAGCACCTTGCCGTCCATGTGCGTGATGTCGTGCGGCCCGTCGCGCAGGAACCGGTACTGCAGCGATCGGTACTCGTGCATCAGCGTGTGCACGAGCTCCAGCACGTTGTCGTCCGACGGCTTGTCCTTATGGTTGACATTGTCAATCGTATTGCGCATGATGAGTGACATTGTCAATCATTTCCAATGCCCACGCCATGAGCACCATCACCCCCTCCCCCAGCCGCGTGCAGCGCGTGCGCCACGAGATCAAGCGCCGCGCGCTCGACGTGGTTCGCGTCGACGCCATCAGCCCGCATTTCAGAAGCGTCACGTTCGGCGGCGAATCGCTGGCCGACTTCCACAGCGCGTCGTTCGACGATCACGTCAAGTTCATCCTCGAGGTCGATGGCGGCGAGCCGGTCATGCGCGACTACACGCCGCGTCTGTACAACAGGTCAGCGCGCGAGCTGACAATCGAATTCGCCCTGCATGGCGACGGGCCGGCCGCCGACTGGGCATCGCAGGCGGCCCCCGGCGACCGCGCGACCGTCGGCGGGCCGCGCGGCTCCTTCATCGTCCCGACCGACTACGACTGGCATCTGCTCGTCGGCGACGACTCGGCCTTGCCGGCGATCGCCCGTCGACTCGAGGAACTGCCCGCCACGACGCAGGCGATCGTCGTGCTGCAGCTGGGTGACTCGGCCGACCGCCGCGAACTCGGCAGCGCCGCCTCACTCGACGTGCACTGGCTCGCCCCCGCGGACGATCTGCCCGCCGCGGTCCGCTCGATCGGCCTGCCACGCGGCGAAGGCTACGCGTGGTGCGCGGGCGAGGCCGCTGCGATGGCGGCGCTGCGGCGCGTGCTGGTCGACGACCTGGGGCACGACCGCCACGCCCTGAGGGCCGCGGCGTACTGGAAGCGCGGCGCCATCGCACACCACGAAAATCTCGACGCCTGACGCCGAGACGGTGGGGGGCGGTGCTATTCGTCCCTGCCGGACGTCAGGCCCAGCACCGCGAGCAGCGACTGGAACACGTTGTAGAGGCTCAGGTACACGCCCAACGTGGCGGTGATGTAGTTGGTCTCCAGCCCGTCCTGCACCCGCTTCAGGTCGTACAGGATGAAGGCCGAGAAGATGCCGATCGCGATCACCGACAGCGTGATCATCAGCGCGCTCGACTGGATGAAGAAGTTCGCCAGGCCCGCGACCAGCAGCATCACGGCGCCGATGAACAGCCACTTGCCCATCGCGGAGAGATCGCGCTTGATGACGGACGACAGCGTGGCCATGCCGAGAAAGATGGCGCCCGTGCCCGCGAACGCCGTCATCACCAGGCCGGCGCCGTTGGCCAGACCGAGCACCTGGCCGACCAGCCTTGACAACATCAGGCCCATGAAGAACGTGAAGCCGAGCAGCACCGGCACGCCGGCCGCCGAGTTCTTCGTCTTCTCGATCGCAACCATGAAGCCGAAGGCACCGGCCAGGAACACGACCAGGCCGATGCCGGGCGACATCGCGCTGGCGATGCCGGTCGCCACGCCGATCCAGGCCCCGAGGACCGTCGGCAGCATCGACAGGGCCAGCAGCCAGTAGGTGTTGCGCAGCACGCGGTTGCGCTGTTCCGCCGAGGCGGGCACCCCCGCGCCTGACGCGGGGTGAAGGGTTTGAAGATGGTTCATGTGGGTCCTCTGGTGACGATGAGGACGAACTTACGCGCTCGAACACTTCGCGTAAATTCGTATTTCGTGAGCAATGACATCGCGAAAACCGCATGATCGAGAAATCGACGCGAGGAACCAGTCATGAACTTCAAGCACCTTCACTACTTCTGGGCAACCGCGCGCGCAGGCGGCGTCATGCGCGCCGGCGAGCAGCTCCACCTCACGCCGCAGACGCTCTCCGGCCAGATCAAGCTGCTCGAGGAGCGGCTCGGCTGCGCGCTGTTCCGCAAGAGCGGGCGCCGGCTGGAACTGACGGAAGAAGGACGGACGGCGCTGGGCTATGCCGACCAGATCTTCGGCCTCGGCGCCGAGATGGAAGCCGCGATCGGGCAGGCGCGCTCCGGCGGCCACGCGCTCGACTGTCGGGTCGGCATCGCCGATTCGGTGCCCAAGTCGATCGCCTACCGCCTGCTCGAGCCGGCGCTCGACGTTCCGCAGCAGGTGCGCCTGCTGTGCCATGAAGGCAAGTTCCAGGACCTGCTGGCGCAGTTGGCGATCCAGCGTCTGGACCTCGTGATCGCCGACGAGCCGATGAACCGCCAGATGAGTGTCAAGGCCTTCAACCATGCACTCGGCACCACGACGATGAGTTTTTTCTGCGCGCCCGCGTTGAAGAAGACCCTGGGCGGCCAATTCCCCGCGAACCTCGACGGCGCCCCGATGCTGCTGCAGGGGGCGCAGTCGGCGATGCGAAAGCGGATGGAGCTCTGGTTCACCGAGCACCACGTTCACCCGCGCACGGTTGGCGAGTTCGATGACGCAGCGCTGATGAAGGCCTTCGGGCGCGAAGGGCGCGGCATCTTCATGTCGCCGACGGTGCTCGAGAAAGAGACCTGCGATCAGTACGGTGTCAACGTGCTTGGCCGCACCGACCAGCTCGTGGAGGAGTTCTTCGCCGTGTCGGTGGAGCGGCGCATCAAGCACCCTTGTGTCGCTGCGATCACGCAGGCCGCGCGCAGCCGACTCTTCCCGGCACCGGCCGTGGTGTCCCGCTGACACGTGAAGACGGAAAGATTGACAGCTCCCGACGACTGACCCGTGTACATCTGTGTACAGCAGTGTGCCAATGACTCGGCCCCTGACGGGCTCTTTCGCATCGCTCCGCCAACGAAAAAGCCCCCGACTCCACACGGAGCCGAGGGCTTGTATTTGGTAGGCGCGATTGGACTCGAACCAACGACCCCCACCATGTCAAGGTGGTGCTCTAACCAGCTGAGCTACGCGCCTGCGAAGCCTTAGATTATAGCTGGGTTTTTGCGATCCTCACTTCCGCCGCACCGAACGCACGCCGTTGATGCGTCCCGCCAGGCCCAGCACATGGGCCAGGCGGGCGGCGTCGGCGACCTCGATCGTGAAGGTCATCCACGCGGTGCCGCCGCCCGAGTCCTTCACGCTTTGCGTCTTGACGCCGGTGACGTTCATCTTCTCCTTCGCGAACAGCTCGGAGATGTCGCGCAGCAGCCCTTGCCGATCCGCCGCCTCGACCATCACGTCGACCGGGTACAGCGCCGCCTTGTCGCCGCGCGGTGCGCCCCACGCGACCGCGATCACGCGCTCCGGCGAACGCGCCGCCATCTGCTGGAAGTTGCTGCACACCGCGCGGTGCACCGCCACACCCTTGCCGCGAGTCACGTAGCCGCCGATCGCATCCGGCGGCGCGGGCCGGCAGCAGCGCGCGAGGCTCGTCATCAGCGACTCGACGCCGACCACCAGCACGCCACCCTTGGGCGACGGCGCCTCGGTGTTGCTGCGGCGCTGAGCAAACAGTTCGTCGGGCGACGGCAGCGGCTCGGCCGGCCGCAGCAAGGTCTCGATCGTACGCAGCGAGAACTCGTCCTTGCCGACGACCTCGAACAGCGCGTCGGCGTTGCGGAAGCCGAGCTGCGCCGCCAGGTCGTCGAGCTTGATCGCGGTCTTGCCCTCGCGCTGCAGCAGCTTCTCGACCGCCTCGCGACCGCGCGCCACGGTGGCGCTCTGCGCGAGCGTGTTGAACCAGGCGCGCACCTTGGCCTTGGAACGCGGTGACCGCAGGTAACCCAGGTCGGCATTGAGCCAGTCCAGCGACGGACCGCCCTCTTTCGCGGCCGTGATCTCGACCGTCTGGCCGCTCTTCAGCACGGTGTTCAGCGGCACCATCGCGCCGTCGACCTTGGCACCGCGGCAGCGGTGGCCGAGGTCGGTGTGCACGGCGTAGGCGAAGTCGATCGGCGTCGCCCCCGCGGTCAGCTCGACGACGGTGGCGGCGGGCGTGAAGACGTAGAGGCGATCCTCGACCGTGGCGGCCTCGCTCGCCGCCGAGTCGCTCGTCGCCTGCGCGACCGTGTCGCGCTCCCACTCGAGCAGCTGCCGCAGCACCGCTTTGCGCGCCTCGGCGACGCGGGCTTGGGCTTCGGCGTCGGCGCTGACGCCCGCATACCCCTTCGCGCCCGCGTCCTTGTAGGCCCAATGCGCGGCCACGCCATGCTCGGCGTGTTCGTGCATCGCCTGGGTGCGGATCTGCACCTCGACCGCCCGACCCGAAGCATCGAGCACGACGGTGTGCAGCGACTGGTAGCCGTTCGGCTTGGGCCGTTCGATGTAGTCGTCGAACTCGCCCGCGACGGCGCGAAACAGCTCGTGCACGCGCCCGAGCACCGCGTAGCAGCCGGGCACGTCGGGCACGATCACGCGCACCGCGCGCACGTCCAGCACTTCGGCGAACGCCAGCGCCTTGCCCTGCATCTTTTTCCAGATGCTGTACAGGTGCTTGGGCCGGCCCTGCACCTCGGCGCGCAGGCCGTGGGCCTTCAGGTCGTCGGCGAGCGCCTGGCGAAAGGCCTCGACGCGCTGTTCGCGCTCGACGCGCCGCTCGTCGAGCAGCTTCGCGACACGCTGGTACTGCTCGGGTTCGAGGAAGCGGAACGACAGGTCCTCGAGCTCCCACTTGATCTGCCAGATGCCGAGCCGGTTCGCGAGCGGCGCGAACACCTGCAGCGATTCGGCCGCCAGCGCCTGCGGACACGGCAGCTTGTGCGCCGCGAAGAAGCGCAGCGTCTGCAGGCGCGAGGCGAGGCGCAGCAGCACGACGCGCAGGTCGCGCGAGAACGCCAGCAGCATCTTGCGCACCCGCTCGGTCTGCTGCACGCGCTGCTCCGCGCCGAGCTGCGCCTCGCGCGCCGCGCGCTGCAGCTGCACCAGCTTGCGGGTGGCCGCGACCAGGCTCGCGTATGACGGGCCGAAGGCCTTCGCGACGACCTCTTCGGGCTTGTTGAGGTAGTCGCCCGCGTACACCAGGTAGGCCGCCGCGCGCATCGCCGGCGACGCGCCAATGCCTTGCAGGATCGCGGCGACCGCATCGGCGTGCTCGAGCGCATCCTCGCCGGTGTCGAGCCGCTGGCCGTCGAGCAGCGGCTCGGAGAACGCGCGCGCGCGCACCAGCCGCGCGGCCTCGTCGGCCGCATCGGGGCTTTCATCGAGCAGCTGGACGATGGCCGACGCAGCGGGGCTCGCGGCGCCTCCCAGACCGGTCTTCACGACAACAGAAACTCCCGCACTGCCTGCACCTGCTCCGTCGTCCCCAGGGTCGGCGCATGGCCGACGCCGGCGAACTCGCGCAGCCGGGCCTTCGGGCCGCGCTGCGTCATCGATTGCGCGGTCTCGTGGGTCAGCAGGTCGGAGTCGGCGCCGCGCAGCACCAGCGTCGGACAGCGGATCGCGTCGTACGCGTGCCAGGTCATCGCCTCGCCGCCCGCCACCATCTCCCGGGTCAGCGCCTTGAACGGCAGCGCGATGTTGGCGTCGTAGTGCGGCTTGAAGCCACCCGCGCCGTCGGGCTTGAGCATCGGCCGGGTCAGCGCCAGCCACTCGTCTCGGGTGTGCGGGCCGAAGCCTTGCGAGATGCTCCACAGATAGTCGGCGGCCTCCTCCAGCGTGTTCCAGCGCAGCGGCGCGCCGAGGTAGGTGGCGATGCGTTCGATCGCCTCGTAGCGGATCGCCGGGCCGACATCGTTGAGGACGAGGCGCGACACCGGCGACTCCTTCATCGATGCCAGCGCCAGACCGATCAGCCCGCCCATCGAGGTGCCGACCCAGTGCAGCGTCGTCGCGTCCAGCCGCGCCAGCAGCGTGATCATGTCGGCCACATAGGCCGGCAGCTGGTAGCCCATCGGGTCGGCGAGCGCATCCGACTCGCCGCGGCCCACGACATCGGGACAGACGACGCGGTACTCGCCGCACATCGCGCGCGCCAGCACATCGAAGTCGCGCCCCTGCCGCGACAGGCCATGCACGCACACCAGCACACGTGGGTTCGCCGCATCGCCCCACTCCCAGTACGCCATGCGGTGCAGGCCGCGGGTGTCCAGGCATTGCACGTGGTTCAGGCGGGGCTCGGTCATGGGGTTTGTTTCACGTCGTTCACGATGGCCCGAGCATCGTAAGCGAAGGGCGATGCCTACTTCGTCAACTGAACTGTTCCGCTCACATTGACGCTCACCGTGCCCTTGCCGGCCTCCACCGGCAACGCCTCGTCGGAGACCGAAGCGGCCTTCGCGCGCATTTCCATCATCATCGGCCGCGGCGGCGGCTGCTCGCTGGTGCTGTTGACCGCGACCTCGCGGATCACGTAGCCGGTGTAGCCGAACTGCTTCGCATAGTCGGCCGCCTTGGCGCGAAAGTTCGCAATCGCCTGCGCCGAGATCTCGCCCTCGGCGCGTTCACGCAGCTCGCGCGACAGGTTGTAGCCGACGCGGCTGATCGTCAAGGTCGCGATGCGCCCGCTGAGCTGGCCGATGGCCAGCATGTCGCGGCCCTCGACGATCAGCTCGGTGCTGCCCTGCCAGCCGTTGACGACGCCCTTGTTCGTGTAGCGCGGCGACAGCGAGAAGTTGCCGGTCCGCACCTCGAGCTGGCCGGGCTTCGCGACCTTCTTCGCCTCGTTCAGCGCTGCATCCAGTGCCTGCTTGAGCTGCGATTGAACGGTCGCGGCGTCGGGGCCTTCGCGCGTGGTCCCGAACGCGACGCTGAGCAGATCCTTCGTGACGTCGAGGTTGGCGCTGCTCACGAGCTGCACCACGCCTTGCATCGCGGGGGCGTCCGCCGCACCGGCCAGCGACGCGGTAAACGCCAGGCAGGCCGCGGCAGTGACTTGCTGAATCGAGGGCATGAGCATGTGTTTTTTCCTCCAGAGAGTCGGCGTCCAGGGCGACATGCCGGACGAATACCGATGCCAACTTATACGTGGCGACCGCCGAAACGGGGTGAAAACGCGCCGCCGACGGAGGTGTAACAGCTGGTCAGGACGGGCAAAACCAGTGCGAAAACGCGTTCAGAATCGCGGCTGTTACAAATTTGGAGTCCAGCATGTCCGCCGTCCCCAACCCGCGCCCCGACCGCATCGTCGTCGTCGATGACGACGCCCGCATTCGCGACCTGCTGCGCCGCTACCTCACGCAAGAGGGTTTCGAAGTGCTGCTGGCCGAAGACGCGAAAGCGCTGAACCGCCTGCTCACCCGCGAAACCGTGCACCTGATCGTGCTCGACCTGATGCTGCCCGGCGAAGACGGCCTGTCGATCTGCCGCCGCCTGCGCGCCGCGAACGACGTCACGCCGATCATCATGCTGACCGCCAAGGTGGAAGACGTGGACCGCATCGTCGGCCTCGAGGTCGGCGCCGACGACTACCTGCCCAAGCCGTTCAACCCGCGCGAGCTGCTGGCCCGCATCCACGCGGTGCTGCGCCGCCGCCCGACGCTCGAGGCCCCCGGCGCGCCGGCGCTCGAGGCGCAGACCGTCACCTTCGGCCCGTTCGAGTTCGACCTGGCGCTGCGCCGGTTGAGCAAGGAAGGCGAGCAGATCGCGCTGACCACCGGCGAGTTCTCGATGCTCAAGGCGCTGGTGCGCCATCCGCGCCAACCGCTGTCGCGCGACAAGCTCGCGCAGCTCGCGCGCGGCCGCGAGTTCGAGCCCTTCGACCGCAGCCTGGACGTACAGATCTCGCGCCTGCGCAAGATGATCGAACCCGACCCGGCCCAGCCGCGCTACATCCAGACCGTCTGGGGCGTCGGCTACGTGTTCGTGCCGGACGGCACGAGCTGATGACGACCCCTCGACCCACGGGGTCGTGGGTCGATCTCCAGGGGCCACGCGAGGCCCCTTCGTGGCCCTTGGGATGCGGGCCGGCTTGGGAGCGGTCCGGCGCGCGGCCCGCGCCGCCGCCACGATCGGCCTGCTAGCCTGCGGGCCCCATGAGAACCAAAAAAGTCGCGCTCAGCCTGTTCTGGCGTACCTTCGTGCTGATCGCGTTGCTGCTCGCCAGCGGCGTGTTCGCCTGGACGCAGACCTTTCGCGCGCTCGAGTTCGAACCGCGCACGGCGCAGGCCGCGCAGCAGATCGCCAGCCTCGTGAAGCTCGCGCGTGCGGCGCTGCTGGCGAGTGATGGCATCAACCGGGTCGCGCTCGTCAAGGGCATCTCGAACCAGGAGTCTCTCAAGCTCAAGCCGCGCGAACCGGCCGACAAATGGGAGCCCTACGACAGTGACCGCATTTCACGCGCGATCTCCGATCAGCTGCGCTCGCAGCTCGGCCCCGACACGGTCGTCGCCAGCACGGTGAACGGTGCCGCCGGCCTGTGGATCGGCTTCTCGATCGAGAAGGACCCGTACTGGCTGCAGATCGACCTGATCCGCGAAGGCCCGATGGCCTGGAACACGATCACGCTGTGGGTCAGCATCGCGCTGCTCGCCACCGTGCTCGGCTCGGCGGCGATCGCGCGGCTCATCAACCAGCCGCTGAAGGAGCTGAGCTTCGCCGCGAGCCGGATCCGCGAGGGCGAGTTCGATTCGCGCCTCGACGAGAACACGCTGACGAGCGAGATCCGCCAGGTCAACATGGGCTTCAACCGCATGGCGCGCGAGCTTGCCAAGGTCGAGCAGGACCGCGCGGTGATGCTCGCCGGCATCTCGCACGACCTGCGCACACCGCTGGCGCGGCTGCGCCTGGAAGCCGAGATGAGCGTGCAGGACGAAGAGGCCAAGCAGAACATGGCGCTGGACATCGACCAGCTCGACGCGATCATCGACAAGTTCATGGACTACGCACGGCCCGGCGAAAGCAAGCTGATGCCGGTGCACCTGAGCAGCGTGGTCGATCGCGAGATGGCGGCGTTCCGCGACACGCGCCAGATCCGCATCACCTCGCGCGTCGCGATCGACACCAAGGTGATGGCCGACGACACCGAACTCGGCCGCGTGCTGCAGAACCTGTTCGAGAACGCGCGCCGCTACGGCCGCAGCACCGACACCGGCATCGCCCGCGTGCTCGTCAGCTACGCGCGCACCGGGCCATGGGTGATCATCACGGTGCGCGACTTCGGCCAAGGCGCCGACCCGCGCAAGCTCGCCCAGCTCACGACGCCATTCTTCCGCGGCGACGCGGCGCGCACCGCTGCCACCGGCGCAGGGCTGGGGCTGGCCATCGTCGACAAGGCGGTGCAGCGCATGGGCGGCACCTTCGAACTGGTCAACGCGCCGGATGGGGGCCTGATGGCGCACATCCGGCTGAAGAAGGCGCCCTGAGCAGGCGTCTCGTCATGCTCGACGACGGGCGCCGATCACCCCTCCACCAGAGGACCACCTTATGCGCCTCACACCCACGCTGCTGCTGACCGTCGTGGCCAGCCTGCTCGGACCGAACGCATCGGCGCAAGAAGCTCCGATCAAGGTCAAGGTCTTCGTCGGCGCGATGTTCGAGATCGGCAAGAACACCGGCGACCGCGCCGGCGAGTTCCAGCACTGGTACGAACGCTACTGGCTGAAGGACGCGAAAGAGGTCAGCGTGCGCGGCGCGCTGAACCCGGTGTACTGCAACGCCGATGGCGTGTGCGGCTCGGTGCTGGGCATGGGCAAGGTCAGTTCGTCGGCCTCGGTGCAGGCGATCCTGCTGAACCCGCGCTTCGACTTCTCGCAGACCTACTTCGTGATCTCGGGCGTGGCAGGCACACCGCCGTCGCGCGGCACCATCGGCGAGGTGAGCTGGGCCACCTGGGTGCTCGACTACGACCTCGGCCACCGCTGGGCGCCCGAGGAGAACACGCCCGGCGCGCCCACCTTCATGCCGCGCAAGGGCTACGAGAGCGTGCGCCGCTTCGAGCTGAACCCGCAGCTCGTGGCCTGGGCGATGAAGCTCTCGACCGATACGCCGCTGAAAGACTCCGACAGCGCCCGCGCCTACCGCATGCGCTATCCCGACGCCGCGGCACGGCGTGCGCCCTTCGTCGGCACCGGCACGCACATGACCGGCGACACCTTCTTCCACGGCCCCCGCATGTCGGCACAGGCGCAGTACATCGCCAAGCTGTACGGTGCGGACGACTACGTCATCACCGAGATGGAAGCGGCAGCGATCACGCTGGTGATCAAGCGCCTGCAAGGCTCGGACCGCGTGATGAGCCTGCGCGGCGCGGTCAACTTCGACCAGGGCAACCCGAAGGAAACCACGCTGCAGCACCTCGACCCGGCGCCGGGCGAAACCGCCGGCGGCTTCGCCGAGACAGTGCAGAACGTCGAGCTCGTCGGCTCGCGCGTGGTCGATCACATCGTCGCGAACTGGCCGCAATGGCAGGTGGGTGTGCCGGCGCTGAAGCCCTGACCGCTCAGCTCAACCGCGCCACAGCAGGCACACCGCGCGCGCCTCGATCGCCTCGAGGCGCCCGACCGGCCCCATGTTCTCGGCCGTCTTCGCCTTCACGCTGACCTGATCGACCGCCACCCCGACGGCTTGCGCAATGCGCTGGCGCATCGCCAGGATGTGCGGCGCCATCTTCGGCGCCTGCGCGATCACGGTGCTGTCGATGTTGCCGACCAGCCAGCCGGCGGCGCGCACGCGGCGCGCACTCTCGGCGAGCAGCGCGATCGAATCGGCACCCTTGTACTGCTCATCGGTGTCGGGGAAGTGAAAGCCGATGTCGCCCATCGCCGCGGCGCCGAACAGCGCGTCGGTGATCGCGTGGCACAGCGCGTCGGCATCCGAGTGGCCCATCAATCCATGCGTGTGCGGGATCTCGACGCCGCCGAGCACCAGCTTGCGGCCCGCGACGAGCGCATGCGTGTCCCAGCCTTCGCCGATGCGCCACAGCGGGGGTTTGACTTTCATCGACGGGTCCTCAGCAGGCGCTCGGCCAGGTCGAAATCCTGCGGCCAGGTGATCTTGAAGTTCTCCATCCCGCAGGCGACGAGCTTGGGCGCGAGGCCCAGCGCTTCGATGGCGCTCGCTTCGTCGGTGACGTGAGCCGCCGCGGCCAGCGCATCGCGCAAGGTCTTCAGGCGAAACATCTGCGGCGTCTGCGCCTGCCACTTGGCGTGTCGATCGATGGTCGAGACCGAGCGCCCGTCGCGTTCGGCCTTCAGCGTGTCGGCCAGCGGCAGCGCGAGCAGGCCGCCGACGTCGTCATCGAGGCACGCATCGATCAGCGCATCGATCCACTCGGGGCGAACCAGGCAGCGCGCCGCGTCGTGCACCAGCACCCAGTCGCGATCGCGCGCGCCACGCGCGGCGAGTTCATTCAAGCCGTTCGCGACGGTCTGCGCACGCGTCGCACCACCATCGCGCGACACCCAGCCCGCGAAGCCCGCGGCCTGAGCCTCGAACTCGCGATCCTGCGGGCTCAACACCACCAATGTCTGTGTCAACCGCGACACCTGCGCCAGCGCCGCCAGCGTGTGCGCGACGATGCTGCGGCCGGCGAGTGGGGCGTACTGCTTCGGCCCCGAAGCACCGGCGCGTTCGCCGCTGCCGGCGCACGGCACCAGCGCGTACAGGCGTGGAAGGTCTTCGGGAGTGGGAGCCTGCGTCATCGGAGCGCGAATTCTATAATCGGCAGCATCTGCCGCCCCGCGGAGCGCCACATTCAGCTGGTCCCCGCGGGGCGGCGCCATTTGCGCCACGCCCCCTCACGCATGCAACTCCCGGCCATCGCTCCTGGCAAACGCTTCACGCTGCCGCGTCCGACCGGCTCGGCCGATGCGCTGCTGCTCGCTCGCTTCGCGCAGGCGCAGGCGGCGCAGAAGAAGATCACCGCGATCATCACGGCCGAACCTGCGGACACGCAGCGACTCGAGGCCGAGCTGCCGTTCTTCGCCCCCGGCCTGCGCATCGCCGTGTTCCCCGACTGGGAGACGCTGCCCTACGACACCTTCTCGCCGCACCAGGACCTGATCTCGGAGCGGCTGGCCACACTCTGGCGCATCCAGCAGGGCGAGGTCGACGTCGTGCTGCTGCCCGCGTCCACCTCGCTGGTGCGCCTCGCGCCGCCGAGCTTTCTGGCCGCCTACACCTTCCACTTCAAGCAGAAGGAACGGCTCAACGAGGCCGCGCTGAAGGCGCAGCTGACGCTCGCTGGCTACACCCACGTGAGCCAGGTCGTCTCGCCGGGCGAATACGCGGTGCGCGGGGGCTTGATCGACCTGTTCCCGATGGGCTCGGCGGTGCCTTACCGCGTCGACCTGTTCGGTGACGAGGTCGACTCGATCCGCACCTTCGATCCCGACACCCAGCGCAGCCTCTACCCGGTGCCCGAGGTGCGGCTGCTGCCGGGCCGCGAGTTCCCGATGGACGAGGACGCGCGCACGCAATTCCGCGCGCGCTGGCGCGAGAAGATGGAAGGCGACCCGACCAAGGTGCGCCTGTACAAGGACATCGGCACCGGCCTGGCGACCGCCGGCATCGAGTACTACCTGCCGCTGTTCTTCGACGCAACCGCGACGATCTTCGATTACCTCGGCGAGCAGGCCACGATCGCGCTGCACGGGCACATCGACGAGTCGTTGAAGAAGGTCTGGACCGACACGCGCGAACGCCACCGCTTCCTGCAGCACGATCGCGAGCGGCCGATCCTGCCGCCTGAAGATCTGTTCCTGAAGCCGGAAGACTTCTTCGCGCTGTGCAACCAGCATGCACAACTCGCGCTGCGTGGCACCGAGGTGACCGAGTGGGCACGCGCATTGCCCGACCTCGGCGTCGACCGCGGCGCGCCCGAGCCGCTGAAGAAGCTGCAATTGCACGTGGGCACCACGTCGGCGCGCGTGCTGATCGTCGCCGAGACCGAAGGCCGGCGCGAGAGCCTGCTCGAGCTGTTGCGCGACAGCAAGATCGAGCCACCCAGCGTCGGCTCGCTGGCCGAGTTCGAAGGCAACGACCAGCATTTCGCGATCGCCGTCGCGCCGATGGCCGAAGGCTTCTACTGGTTCGAGCCCGAATCCGGCATCCAGATCCAGTTCGTCACCGAGACCGAGCTGTTCGCGACCAGCCCGACCGCGCGGCGCCGCCGCAAGCAGGAGCAGGTCAGCGATGTCAACGCGCTGATCAAGGACCTGTCTGAGCTGAAGGTCGGCGACCCGGTCGTGCACGCGAACCATGGCATCGGCCGCTACGTCGGCTTGAAGAACATCGATCTTGGCGACGGCAACAGCGAGTTCCTGCACCTCGAATACGCCGACAAGGCGACGCTCTACGTGCCGGTCGCGCAGCTGCACCTGATCGCGCGCTACACCGGGGTGGCCGCCGACGAGGCGCCGCTGCACAAGCTCGGCTCGCCGCAGTGGGACCGCGCGAAGCGCAAGGCCGCCGAGCAGGTGCGCGACACCGCGGCCGAGCTGCTCAACCTCTACGCCCGCCGCGCCGCGCGCGAGGGCTTCGCATTCCGTTTCGCGCCGCACGACTACGAGGCCTTCGCCGCGAGCTTCGGCTTCGAGGAAACGCCGGACCAGCAGGCCGCGATCCACGCGGTGATCCAGGACATGGTCTCGCCGCAGCCGATGGACCGCCTGGTGTGCGGCGACGTCGGCTTCGGCAAGACCGAGGTCGCGCTGCGTGCCGCGTTCGTCGCGGTCACCGGCGGCAAGCAGGTCGCGATCCTCGCGCCGACGACGCTGCTGGCCGAACAGCACTTCCAGAACATCGCCGACCGCTTCGGCAAGTGGCCGGTCAAGGTCGCCGAACTGTCGCGCTTCCGTTCATCGAAGGAAGTGAAGGCCGCGATGGAAGGCATTGCCGACGGCACCGTCGACATCGTCGTCGGCACGCATGCGCTGATCAGCGACAAGATCAAGTTCAAGCGCCTCGGCCTGCTCGTGATCGACGAGGAACACCGCTTTGGCGTGCGCCACAAGGAGGCGATCAAGGCGATGCGCGCCGAGGTCGACGTGCTGACGCTCACCGCGACGCCGATCCCGCGCACCTTGGGCATGGCGCTCGAAGGCCTGCGCGACCTGAGCGTGATCGCGACCGCGCCGCAGCGGCGCCTCGCGATCAAGACCTTTGTGCGCACCGAGACCAGCGGCACGATCCGCGAGGCCGTGCTGCGCGAGCTCAAGCGCGGCGGCCAGGTCTACTTCCTGCACAACGAGGTCGACACCATCCTGGCGCGCCGCGACAAGCTGATCGAGCTGCTGCCCGAGGCGCGCATCGCGGTCGCACACGGCCAGATGCCGGAGCGCGAACTCGAGCGCGTGATGCGCGATTTCGTCGCGCAGCGCTACAACCTGCTGCTGTGCTCGACCATCATCGAGACCGGCATCGACGTGCCGAGCGCGAACACCATCGTGATGAGCCGCGCCGACAAATTCGGCCTCGCGCAGCTGCACCAGCTCCGCGGCCGCGTCGGGCGCTCACACCATCAGGCCTATGCGTACCTGATGGTGCCGGATGTCGAGGGCCTGACCAAGGCGGCCTCGATGCGGCTCGAGGCGATCCAGAGCATGGAAGAGCTCGGCTCGGGCTTCTACCTCGCAATGCACGACCTCGAGATCCGCGGTGCCGGCGAGGTGCTGGGCGACAACCAGAGCGGCAACATGATGGAGGTCGGCTTCCAGCTCTACAACGAGATGCTGGCCGAGGCGGTGCGCGCGCTGAAGGCCGGGCAGGAGCCCGATCTGCTGAGCCCGCTGTCGGCCACGACCGAGATCAACCTGCATGCGCCCGCGCTGCTGCCCGACGCGTACTGCGGCGACGTGCACACGCGGCTGAGCCTGTACAAGCGGCTCGCGTCGGCAAGCACGTCCGATCAGATCGACGCGATGCTCGAGGAAGTCACCGACCGCTTCGGCAAGCTGCCCGCCCAGGGCCAGACCCTGTTCGACGTGCACCGCCTGCGCGTGCTCGCCAAGCCCTACGGCGTGACCAAGATCGACGCCGCGCCGCGCCTGATGGTCATCAGCTTCAGGCCGAACCCGCCGGTCGATGCCATGAAGATCATCGAGCTGGTGCAGAAGAACCGCCACATCAAGCTGGCCGGCAACGACAAGCTGCGCATCGAACGCGACACACCCGAAGCGAAAGACCGCGCGCAGCTGATCCGCGACGTGCTGCGCTCGCTTGGCACGCCGAAGCAGCCCCAACTCGCCTGACCATGGCACTACAACACGCCCCCGGCCTCTTCATCCGCGGCTTCACGCCGCCGCTGAAGCTGGCCGACTACCGGCTCGTCGCGTTCGACATGGACTCGACGCTGATCAACATCGAGTGCGTAGACGAGATCGCCGAGGCCGCGGGCCGCAAGGCCGAGGTCGCGGCCATCACCGAGGCTGCGATGCGCGGCGAGATCGCCGACTACAAGGAAAGCCTGCGCCGGCGCGTCGCGCTGCTGAAGGGTGTTCCCGAGAGCGCGTTGCACACGGTGTATTCGCAGCACCTGCAGCTGAACCCGGGCGTCGAGCGCTTCGTGCAGACCTGCCGCGCCGCGGGGCTCGCGACCTTGCTGGTGTCGGGTGGTTTCACGTTCTTCAGCGAGCGCATCCGCGCGCGCCTGCAGCTGGACGAGGCCCGCGCCAACGTGCTCGAGCTGGCGGACGGCGCGCTCACCGGCCGGCTCGTCGACCAGCCCTGGGGCGACATCGTCGACGGCGACGAGAAACGCCGCACCGTGCTCGAGACCTGCGCCCGGCTCGGCATCGCCCCGGCGCAGGCGATCGCCGTCGGCGACGGCGCAAACGACCTGCCGATGATGGCCGCCGTCGGCCTGAGCATCGCCTACCACCCGAAGCCCGCGGTGCAGGAGCGCGCGATGATCTCGATCGTCGACGGCGGCCTCGACCGCGCGCTCGAACTGTTCGCTTAGGGGATAGGCAACAAGCCCCGCTCCGCAAACACCTGCTTCGCGGTGAACGCTGCATTCACCGCCGCCGGAAAGCCGGCGTACAGCGCCATCTGGATGATCACCTCGACCACCTCGGCCGGCGTGCAGCCGACATTGAGCGCGCCGTTCACATGCACCTTGAGCTGCGGCTGCGCGTGGCCGAGGGCCGCGAGGCCGGCCACGGTCGCGAGCTCGCGCGTGCGCAGGTCCAGCCCGGACCGGCTGTAGACATCGCCGAAGCCGAACTCGATCACGTAGCGGGCGAGGTCGGGTGCGACGTCCTTCAGGGCATCGACCACCTGCTGGCCGCCCTCGCCGTCGATCTCGGCGAGCCGGCGGCTGCCGCGGGCGTAGCGTCCGTCGTCGTTGTTCATCATCATCTCGAATCTCCGGTTCAGTGCATCAAGACCTGAACGGTAGAAGTTCGAGTGCGCTCTAAGTCAAGGCCGTCGTCGATTCTTCGATCAGGCCGTCGTAGATCGCGATCTTCTGGCGCACGACGCGCAGGTGCGCCTGCTGCGCCCGCAGGCTGGCGGCGAGCGCGTCGGCGTGCTGCACCAGCATCGCCTGGCGTTCGGCCAGCGTGCTGTCTCCGCGTTCACGCAGCTCGGCATAACGCAGCATCTCGCCGATGCCCATGCCGGTGCTGCGCAGCCGGTGCAGGAACTCGACCCATTCCAGATCGCGTGGCCCGAAGGTGCGATGGCCGTTGGCCTCGCGGGTCACGCTCCCGAGCAAGCCGATGCGCTCGTAGTAGCGCAGCGTGTGGGCGCTCAGACCGCAGCGCCTCGCGAACTCGGCGATGTTCATGCGCGTGAGCTCACTCGGGTTGGGGCATCACGACGATGCCGTCCTCGTCGGCGACCAGCCATTCGCCGGGCAGGATCCAGACGCCGTGGATGTGCAGCGCGATGTCGCGCTGGCCCTGGTTGCGACGCTCGGTCGGCATCGGGATCAGCCCGAGCGCGCGGATGCCGACATCGCATGCGATCAGCTCGACGCTGTCGCGCACGCAGCCGTCGATCACGAGGCCGGCCCAGCCGTTCTTCGCGGCCGCGGCGGCGATGTTGCCGCCGACCAGCGCGCGCCGGAACGAGCTGCCGCCATCGACGACGAGCACGCGGCCGTTGCCCGGCTCCTCGAGCGCGGCCTTCACGAACGAGTTGTCCTCGAAGCACTTGACGGTGCTGACGACACCGGCGAAGCGCACGCGCTTGCCGTAGTTCTGGAACGACGGCGGCAGCACGCGGAAGCTGCCGTCGTGGTCACTCTTGTGCACATCACACAGATCGCCGGTCACCAGAATAGGTGTGCTCATGCGTTGGTCACCTTCTTGATCAGGGGTTTCACGTCGGCGCGCAGCGGCGGCAGCATCGGCTGGTGCTCGCGCGCAGGGTTCAGGATGATGGAGGTCGCGGTCTCGGTCAACAGGCAGAACTTGGTGACGACGGCGTCGAGGTGGCTGACGTCGATCACCGCGATCTCGAGCACCCAGCTGTCGTCGCCGGTGACGTTGTAGGCATTGATGCACTCGGGCGTCTGCTGCACCAGCTTGACGACACGTGCGTAATCGGCGCGCCCGACGCGGATGATCGCGCGGATGCCGTAGCCGAGCTTGGCGAGATTGACGGTCGCGCGGTAGCCGCTGATCACGCCGTTGGCTTCGAGCTTGCGCACGCGCTCGGTGACGGCCGGCTGGCTCAGGTGCACGCGCCGGCCGAGCTCGGCCATCGTCAGGCGCGCCTCGGCCTGCAGCTCGGCAAGGATGCGGGTGTCGTGGGCGTCCAGATTCATGTTCAAGGCCGTGGGCATGAAACTCCTTGGAATCGACGGCATTGTGCGCGCACAAGCTTGATCCATCCATGGTAAATCGAGCCCGGCATTCATACGATGCTGGCCATGAGCACCCTCACCTCTTCGCCCGCCCCCCGCCCCGTCACGCTGCTCGGCTTGCCGCCGTTGATCGTGCTGTGCCTGGCCGCCACCTGGCTGGTCTGGGGCTCGACCTACCTCGCGATCAAGTTCGCGCTGCTGAGCCTGCCGCCGTTCTTCCAGATGGGCACGCGCTTTCTCGCGGCCGGCGTTCTGCTGATGGTCTGGATGCGCTGGCGCGGCGCGGCCTGGCCGGATCGGACCCAGTGGCGCAACGCACTCGTGGTCGGCACGCTGATGCTCGGCGGCGGCATGGGCGGCACCGCGTATGCCGAGGTCTCGGTCGGCTCGGGGCTGGTGGTCGCGTTCATTGCGGTCGTGCCGCTGATGATCGCGGCGCTGAACCTGCTGTGGGGTGTGCGACCGCGTGCGCTCGAAGCCGCCGGCATCGTGCTCGGCCTGATCGGCGTGCTGCTGCTGACCCAGGGCGCCGGCTTCCAGGCCTCGCGCGCCGGGCTGATCGCGATCGCGCTGGCCTGCACCGGCTGGTCGCTGGGCAGCGTGCTGAGCCAGCGCAGCCTGCCGCTCGCGCCGGGGGCGATGGGCTTTGCGAGCGAGATGCTGTGCGGCGGCACGGTGCTGATGGTGATGTCGTGGGTGGACGGCGAAGCGCCGACATGGCCACCGCAGCCGGTCGCGCTGGCGGCCTGGTTGTACCTCGTCGTGTTCGGCTCGCTGATCGCGTTCAACGCCTACATGCTGCTGCTGGCGCGCGCGCCAGCCGGCCTGGCGGCCAGCTACACCTTCGTGAACCCGGTGATCGCGATGCTGCTCGGCGTCGCGATCGCCGGAGAGCACGTCACGCCCTTCGAGTGGGCCGCGGTCAGCATCGTGCTCGCCGGCGTGTTGCTGCTGCTGTGGCGGCGCGCGCGCTGACTGGGGCACCCGGCGCCGGGATACCGTCGCCACCCGCCGGGCGGGTGCTCAGCCGCCTTGGGGCGGCCCGGCGTCGGCTGAGCCCGCGCCTCGTCGGCGTCAGCCGCGCTTGCGCGCGACGGCGCGGATCGCGGTGAGCGTCGTGCGCGAGGTGCTGATGTCGGCATCGAGCTTCACATGGATCAGCGTCGGGCGGTCCGCGGCCAGCGCGGCGGCGAACACAGGCTCGAACTCGGCGGTCGCTGTCACGTGCTCAGCGCGCCAGCCGTAGGCCTGCGCGAGCGCGCAGAAGTCCGGGTTGAACAGGTCGCTGCCGCTGACGCGCCCCGGGTACTCGCGCTCCTGGTGCATGCGGATCGTGCCGTAGGTGCCGTTGTCGACGACGATCACGATCAGCTTGCCCGCGCCGGTGCCGGCGCGGTAGCCGGTCGCGGTGGCGAGCTCCTGGCCCGTCATCAGGAAGTCGCCATCGCCGGCGATGTTGATCACGGTGCGCTCCGGGTACAGCAGCGCCGCCGCCACCGCCGCCGGCACGCCGTAGCCCATCGCGCCCGAGGTCGGCGCGAGCTGCGTGCGGCCGCCGTGCTGCAGGCCGGGGTAGCGGTAGAAGCGGTGCAGCCAGCCGCTGTAGTTGCCGGCGCCGTTGGTCAGCACGCTGTCGGCTGGGGCGAGGCGCTGGATCGTCTTGACGAGCTCGGCCATGTCCATCGGCTCGACCGGCACCGCCTCGAAGTTCGCCTCGTAGTCGGCATGCGCCTGCGCGGTCCAATCGCTCCACGGCAGCTCGGGGGGTGGGGACAGCGTCTCGAGCGCCTTCGATGCGCAGGCCATCGCCGCTTGCAGCATCAGGTCGGCGGCGTAGACGCGGCCGAGTTCCTCGGCGCCGGCGTGGATGTGGATCAGCCGCTGCGCCGGCCGCGGTGCCTGCAGCAGCGTGTAGCCGCCGGTCGTCATCTCGCCCAGGCGCGGCCCGACGGCCAGGATCAGATCGGCCTCCTTCACGCGCGCGGCGAGCTTCGGGTTGATGCCGATGCCGACATCGCCGGCGTAGTTCGGGTGCGCGTTGTCGAACACATCCTGAAAGCGGAACGCGCAGCCGACCGGCAGATTCCAGGCCTCGGCGAAGCGCTGCATCGCATCGACCGCGCCGGCGTCCCAGCCGCTGCCGCCGACGATCACGAACGGCCGTTTCGCGGCCAGCAGCAGCGTGCGCACCTCGCGCAGCGCGCCCGGCGCCGGCCAGGCCAGCGCGGGCTCGACGCGCGGCAGCACCGGGGCCTCCGTCAGGCTGCTGAGCATGTCCTCGGGCAGCACCAGCACGACCGGCCCGGGCCGGCCCTGCATCGCGGTGCGGAACGCACGCGCCACGTACTCGGGCAGGCGTGCCGGATCGTGCACCTCGCCGACCCACTTCGCGAAGCCCAGCGTGCCGGGGCCGAGCATCTGGCGGTAGTCGACCTCCTGGAAGGCCTCGCGATCGCGCTGGTCGCTGGCGACCTGGCCGATGAACAGGATCATCGGCGTGCTGTCCTGGAACGCGGTGTGCAGGCCGATGCTCGCGTTCGTCGCGCCGGGGCCGCGCGTCACGAAGCAGATGCCGGGGCGGCCGCTCAGCTTGCCCTGGGCCTCGGCCATGAACGCCGCGCCGCCTTCCTGCCGGCAGGCGATGAAGCGGATCCGGTCGCGGTGCTCGTGAAAGCCGTCGAGCACGGCCAGATAGCTCTCGCCGGGCACGCCGAACGCGGTGTCCACGCCCTGGGCGATCAAGGCTTCGACGAGCGCGTGGCCGGCCAGGCGGGAGGAGGTGGTGGTGGTCATGGAACTTGGAAGGTGTCGGCAAGGCCGCCAGTGTGCCCCGATCCTGCGCCGGACCGCCGCGGTCACAGCTCAAGGGTTGGTCCGGATGTTGTCAATTCACCATTCGGTGAATTATCCGCAAGGTGAACGCCCGAACCCTGCCGCTGCCTGAACCCCGCACCCGCGACGCCGACCGCACCCAGGAATCGATCCTGCGCGCCGCGATGGCCGAGTTCTCGACCGCGGGCCTCGGCGGCGCGCGCATGGACGGCATCGCCGAACGCGCCGGCGTCAACAAGCGACTCATCTACTACTACTTCGGCAACAAGGAATCGCTGTTCCTCGCCGCACTCGAGACCACCTACGCCGACATCCGCGCGGCCGAACGCGAGCTGAAGCTCGAAAGCCTGGACCCGCCCGAGGCGGTGCGCCGGCTCGTCGCTTTCACCTGGAAGCACTACCTGAAACACCCGGAATTCCTGACCCTTCTGAACAGCGAGAACCTGCACCGCGCGAAGCACCTGAAGCAATCCAAGCGCATTCGCGAAATGAACTCGCCGCTGGTCCAGCTGCTCGGCGACGTGCTCGAACGCGGCCGCCGCGACGGCGTGTTCCGCGGCGGTGTCGACCCGGTGCATTTGTACATCTCGATCGCCGGCCTGGCGTATTTCTACCTGTCGAACAACCCGACGCTGTCGACGATCTTCGGGCGTGACCTGATGACGCCCAAGGCCTTGTCGGAGCGGCTCTCGCACATCACCGAGGTCGTGATGGGCTACCTGCTCAATTAACCATGCGGTGAATACCCCGCGATGAACATGAACGCCAAACGCCTGATCACCTCGCCCGCGCTGCGCCCGCTGTGGCTGGTCGTGATGCTGATCGTGTTGTGGGACGTGTTCATCCGGCTCTTCAAGATCCCGCCCTACCTGATCCCGAACCCGCTGTCGGTGGCGAAGCAGTTGGTCGCCGAGTGGCCGATGCTGTGGCGCGAAACCTTGCCGACGCTGTACGCCACCTTGGCCGGCTTCGCGCTGTCGGCGCTGGTCGGCGTGCCGATCGCGATGTGGATCGCGTACTCGCGCCTCGTCGAAAGCTTCGTCTACCCGCTGCTGGTGTTCTCGCAGTCGATCCCGAAGGTCGCGATCGCGCCGCTGTTCGTGGTGTGGTTCGGCTTCGGGCTCGTGCCGAAGGTGATCGCGGCGTTTCTGCTCGGCTTCTTCCCGGTCGTCGTCGCGACCGTGCAGGGCTTCAAGTCGGTCGAGGGCGACGTGATCGACCTCGCGCGCTCGATGGGTGCGAACCCGCTGAAGATCTTCCTGAAGTTCCGCCTGCCGCACGCGCTGCCGGCGATCTTCAGCGGGCTCAAGGTCTCGGTGACGCTGGCCGTGGTCGGCGCGGTCGTCGGCGAGTTCGTCGGTTCGAACTCGGGCCTGGGCTACGTGCTGCAAAAGGCGAACGGCACCTTCGACCTGCCGCTGATGTTCGCCGCGCTGGTGATCCTGTCGATGATCGGCGTGCTGCTGTTTCTCGTGCTCGAGCTGATCGAGCGCTGGCTGATGCCGTGGCACGCGTCGCAGCGTCACGACCTCGCGGCCACCGCGTAGCCCTTCCATCACACAACGACAAGGAGACGACATGCAACGACGTGATCTCGTGAAACTCACCGCGGCCGCCGCGCTCGCCGCCAGCCTGACCGCGCCGGCGCTGGCGCAGGGCAAGGACAAGGTCATCCTGATGCTGAACTGGTACACCTACAGCGAGCATGCGCCGCTCTACCTCGGCAAGGAAAAGGGCTTCTTCGAGGCCGAAGGCATCGACCTCGACATCCAGGAAGGCCGCGGCTCGGCCGTCACCGTGCAGGCCGTCGCCGCGGGCTCGGCGACCTTCGGTTATGTCGACGTGCCGACGATGATCAAGGCGGCCGCGAAGGGTGCGCCGGTCAAGGCCGTCGGCGTCGCGCTGCAGACGAGTGCGATGTCGGTGATGGGCTTCTCGGAGAAGAACATCAAGACACCGAAGGACATCGTCGGCAAGACCGTCGCGATGACGCCGGGCGATTCGATGAGCCAGATCTGGCCGCTGTTCCTGAAGAAGACCGGCCTGCAGGAAACGCAGTTCAAGACCGTCTCGGGCGACGCGCAGACCAAGCTGAACGCCGTGATCAACGGCCAGGCCGATCTGCTGCTGGGTTACGTGATGGACCAGAACATCAAGCTGCAGGACGCGGCGCACAAACCCGTGACGACGATCCGCTTCGCCGACCACGGCGTGAACCTGATCAGCTCCGGCATCGTCGCGAACAAGGACACGCTGAGCAGCAAGGCCGACCTCGTCAAGCGCTTTCTGCGCGCCACGACCAAGGCCATGGAAGAGGCCGAGAAGAACCCCGAAGCGGCGGTCGATGCGACGCTGAAGGCGCAGCCGAAGTCGGGCCAGCGCGACACGATGCTGGTCGGCCTGAAGCTCACCACCGCGCTGTACCACACCGACGACACCAAGAGCCTGCGGCCGCTGCGCGTCTCGATGAAGAACGTCAACGAGTCGCTCGACCTGCTGGTGCAATACGGCGGCATGGACCCTGCGACGCGTGGCAAGCCCGAGGACTGGGTCACGCTCGAGTACCTGCCTTGATGCCATGCTGAGAGCCCTCGCCTTCGAACGACGGCGCGAGATCGGGGCGGTGGGGCACTCTGCTCCGCTCATGTCCCCCGCCACCGGCCTGCGGCCGTCGTCTCCTCCTTTACTTCGCTGCGCAGAGCGCCCCACCGCCCCGATCGGCAACCGTCCTGGCTGTTCGACGAAAGCACAACCACGGTGGCTGCCGAGGGTGTCGGGTGACTGGCGGAGCGAAGTAAAGGAGGAGAGTCGGGCAAAGCCCGGCTCGGGGGACATGAGCGGAGCCGGTCGCCCGATGGCCTCGGCTCGCGCCAACCTGCCAAGGCACGGAAGGCCCGCAGAATGATGGCAACCACCTCAAGCCAGTCAGTTTCTGCCCCTAAGGCCGCAGCCGACGCGCCAATGACCTTGATCCGCGCCCAGGGCCTGCGCAAGACCTACCGCACGCAGGACGGTGAGGTCGAGACGCTGAAGCCGCTGGACTTCGACATCCGGGCCGGCGAGTTCGTGTCGGTCGTCGGCCCGTCGGGTTGCGGCAAGAGCACGCTGATGAAGATGGTCGCCGGCCTGCTGCCTATCAGCGGCGGCGAGCTCGAGCTGTCCGGCAAGGCGGTGCGCGGGCCGCAGACCGATGTCGGCATCGTGTTCCAGAGCGCGTTGCTGCTGCCGTGGCGGCGGGTGATCGACAACATCCTGCTGCAGGCCGAGATCCGCAACCTGCCGATGGCCGCGGCGCGCGCGCGTGCGCAGTCGTTGATCGAGATGGCGGGCCTGGCCGGCTTCGAGCAGAAGTACCCGTGGCAGCTCTCGGGCGGGATGCAGCAGCGCGTCGCGATCCTGCGCGCGCTGCTGCATGACCCGTCGGTGCTGCTGATGGACGAGCCCTTCGGCGCGCTCGATGCGATGACGCGCGAGCGCATGAACCTGGAGCTGCAGCGCATCTGGCTGGCCGCGAAGAAGACCGTCATGCTGATCACGCACAGCATCCCGGAGGCGATCTTTCTGTCGGACCGCGTGTTCGTGATGAGCGAACGGCCGGGCCGCATCGTGCAGGTCTACGACATCGCCCTGCCGCGCCCGCGCCCGCTCGACGTGATGGGCACCGAGGCCTTCGCGGGCTATGCGCGGCAACTGCGTGCGCACTTCTACGCGCAGGGCTCGCTGGACGCGCACTGAACGAGCCATGGCGAACGACGTGAAGCTCATCGTGCGTTCGGTCGACGCGCGCGTGCGGCCGGTGCACCTGCGGCTGCCGTTCCGCTTCGGCGCGAACACGCTGACCGCGTGTCCGCAGTTGTTCATGCGCGTCGAAGCCGAAGTCGAGGGCCACGGCCGCGCCGACGGCTTCGCCGCCGAGCTGATGGTGCCGAAGTGGTTCGACAAGCGCGCCGAGTTCACGCCGCGCGACAACGTCGCGCACCTGGCGCGCGCCGTCACGAACGCGACCGACGCGTATGCGAACGACGCGCCGGCGACCTCGTTCGGCCTGTTCGCGCGGCATCGCGAATCGCTCGCGACGGCAGGCGCCGGCGCGGGTCTGACCGAGCTGTCGGCCACCTTCGGCCAGGCCGTGGTCGACCGCGCGGTGATCGACGCGCTGTGCCGTGCGACGAACCAGTCGTTCTTCGACGCGGCGAAGCGCAATCTGTTCGGCATCGGGGCGGTCGACGACCTGCCCGGCTGGGACTGGTCGGCGTGGCTGGCCGCGCTGCAGCCGCTGCGTCGCATCGAGGCCCGCCACACGGTTGGCCTGCTTGACGAACTCGATTCGATGCGCGTCGGCGTCGACGGCCTGCCGATCAGCCTGCGCGCCGCGATTCAACGCTACGGCCATCGCAGCTTCAAGATCAAGCTCGGGGGCGATCCGTCCGCGGACCTGACGCGCCTGCGCGCCATCCTCGCGGTGCTGGCAGCGCAGGTCGGCGCGTTCCGCTACACGCTCGACGGCAACGAACAGTACGCGGACATGGCCGCGCTCGCCGAGCTGCTGCGCGGCTTGAAGGCGCTGCCAGCGCCGCTGTACCTGGAGCAGCCGGTGCCGCGCGAGCTGAGCTTCGACACGGCGCTGCCGTCGAACACCGTCGCGCCGTTCCTGATGGACGAGGCCGACGGCACATTGGATGCCTTTCCACGCGGCCGCGCGACGGGCTGGACCGGCGTGTCGAGCAAGGCCTGCAAAGGTGTCTACAAGTCGCTGATCAACCGCGCGCGCTGCGAGCTTTGGAATGCGCAGGCGAGCGGTGGATCGAGGTACTTCATGTCCGCCGAAGACCTGACCTGCCAAGCCGGCCTCGCGCTGCAGCAGGACCTGGCGCTCGTCGCCCTGCTCGGCATCGCGCACGGCGAGCGCAACGGTCATCACTACGGCGACGGCTTCGGCGAGGCGCCTGCCGCGGAGCAGGCGGCGTTCCGGCGCGCGCACGCCGGCCTGTACGACGACGAGGCGCGGCTGCGCATCGCCGACGGCGCGGTGAACATCGATTCGCTGTTCGCCCCAGGCTACGCGAACAGCACCGGTGTCGACTGGGCCGCGACGCAGCCGCTGGCGACGGCAACCGAACTGCTCTGACACATCAACCATCACACTCGAGGACGACCTCCATGGCCACCCAACGACTCGGTCTCATCATGCACGGCGTCACCGGCCGCATGGGGATGAACCAGCACCTGATCCGCTCGATCGTCGCGATCCGCAACGAAGGCGGCGTGGCACTCGCGAATGGCGACCGCGTGATGCCGGACCCGATCCTGATCGGCCGCAACGCCGACAAGATCGAGGCGCTCGCGAAGGCCCACGGCATCGCGCGCTGGGGCACGAACCTCGACGCCGCGCTCGCGAATCAGGACGACCCCGTGTTCTTCGACGCCGGCACGACGCAGATGCGCCCCACGCTGCTGGCGAACGCGATCCGCGCCGGCAAGCACGTGTACTGCGAGAAGCCGATCGCCACCAACTTGAACGAGGCGGTCGAGATCGCGCGGCTCGCGCAGGGTTCCGGGCTGAAGCACGGCGCGGTACAGGACAAGCTGTTCCTGCCGGGGCTGCGCAAGCTCGACATGCTGCGCCGCGCCGGCTTCTTCGGCCGCATGCTCTCGCTGCGGCTGGAGTTTGGCTACTGGGTCTTCGAGGGCGACCTGCAGCCGATCCAGCGCCCGTCGTGGAACTACCGCAAGGAAGACGGTGGCGGCATGATCCTCGACATGATGTGTCATTGGCGCTATGTGCTGGACAACCTGTTCGGCGAGGTGCAATCGGTGTCGTGCCTGGGCGCGACCCACATCCCGACACGCTGGGACGAGAACGGCGAACCGTACGACGCGACCGCCGACGACGCGGCCTACGCGACCGTGCAGCTGAAGGGCCACGACGGCGAGCCGGTGGTCGCGCAGCTCAACATGTCCTGGGCCACGCGCGTGCGGCGCGACGACCTCGTGACCTTCCATGTCGACGGCACGCACGGCTCGGCGGTCGCGGGGCTGTCGTCATGCCGCGCGCAATCCCGCGTGACGACGCCGCGGCCGGTCTGGAACCCCGACGTGAAACAGACGATGAACTTCTACGACCAGTGGCAGGAGGTGCCGGATTCGGTGGTCTACGACAACGGCTTCAAGATCCAGTGGGAACATTTCATCCGCCACGTCGTCGAGGACGCGCCCTACCGCTGGACGCTGCCCGAAGGCGCGAAGGGGGTGCAGCTCGTCGAGGCCGCGCTGCAGAGCTGGAAGGAGCGGCGCTGGATCGACGTCGCACCGCTCGCGCTCTGATGATCGAACGGAGCCCGCGATGACGAACCTGAGCCTGCAACTGCCGACAACCCACGGGCGCCTCGAACGCTACACGCTGCGCGCCAGCGCACCGATCGCCACCGCGCCACCCGGCACGCGCTTCAACCGCATCGCCTACTCGGCCGCCCATGTGGTGGCCGACCCGCGCGCACGGATCGACCCGTGGCTGCAGTGCGCGATCGACTGGGACGCGACGATGGCATACCGGCGCCGCCTGTGGTCGCTCGGCCTCGGTGTCGCCGAGGCAATGGACACCGCGCAGCGCGGCATGGGGCTGGACTGGCCGACCTCGCTCGAGCTGATCCGCCGCTCACTGGACGCCGCGCGCGACGTGCCCGGCGCGCTGGTCGCGTCGGGCTGCGGCACCGACCACCTGAACCTCGACGAGGTGCGCCGCATCGACGACGTGATCCGCGGCTACGAAGAGCAGATGGAAGCGATCGAGGCACTCGGCGGCAGGCTGATCGTGATGGCGAGCCGCGCGCTCGCGCGCGTCGCGAGGAGCCCGGCCGACTACGAGCGCGTCTACGACCGCGTGCTGCGGCAGGCGAAGCAACCCGTGATCCTGCACTGGCTGGGCGACATGTTCGACCCGGCGCTGAAGGGTTACTGGGGCAGCGATGACGTCAACCGCGCGATGGAGACGGCGCTCGCGGTCATCAGCGCGAACGCCGACAAGGTCGATGGCATCAAGATCTCGCTGCTCGACAAGAACAAGGAGATCGCGATGCGCCGCCGCCTGCCGGCGAACGTGCGCATGTACACCGGCGACGACTTCAACTACGCGGAGCTGATCGCCGGCGACGGTGTCGGCGCCTCGGTCAACCAGCAGCAGAGCGACGCGCTGCTCGGCATCTTCGACGCGATCGCGCCGGCTGCGAACGCGGCGCTCGCCGCGCTGGCGGGCGGCGACGCGGCACGTTTCCACGCGATCCTCGCGCCGACGGTGCCGCTGTCGCGCCACATCTTCGCGGCGCCGACGCGCTTCTACAAGACCGGCGTCGTGTTCATGGCCTGGCTCAACGGCCACCAGAGCCACTTCACGATGGTCGGGGGGCAGCAGAGCACACGCTCGCTGGTGCACTTGGCCGAGCTGTTCCGATTGGCCGACGCGGCCGGCCTGATCGAACAACCCGAGCGCGCGCTGCAGCGCATGACGCACTTGCTCGCGCTGCACGGCGTCGAGGCCTGACGTGACGACGATGCGCGACTTTTCCGCCGACCACCGCTGGCTCTCGATCAACACCGCGACCGTGCGCGCGCAGTGGCCGCTGGATCGCATCATCACCGAGTGCGCGGCACGCGGCATCCGCGCGATCTCGCCGTGGCGCGACCAGGTCGCGGCGATCGGGCTGGATCGGACCGCCGCACTGCTGCGCGACACTGGCATCACGCTGTCCGGCTATTGCCGCGGCGGCATGTTCCCGGCGACGACCTCCGTCGGCCGGGCCGCAGCACTCGAGGACAACCGCCGCGCCGTCGACGAAGCCAAGACGCTGAACGCCGCCTGCCTCGTGCTCGTCGTCGGCGGCCTGCCCGGCGCGTTGGCCGGCCGTGCCGAACACAAGGACCTCGCCGCAGCCCGCCACGACGTGCGCGACGGCATCGCCGCCACACTGGAGTACGCGCGCAGCGTCGGCATGCCGCTCGCGATCGAGCCGCTGCACCCGATGTACGCGGCCGACCGGGCCTGCGTCAACACGCTGGAGCAGGCGCTCGATCTGTGCGATGCGCTCGACGCGAGTCGCAGCGGTGCGCTGGGCGTCGCGGTCGACGTCTACCACGTCTGGTGGGACCCGAAGCTGCAGGCGCAGATCGCGCGCGCCGGCGCCGAGCGCCTGCTCGCCTTCCACGTCTGCGACTGGCTCACGCCGACGCGCGACCTGCTGAACGACCGCGGCATGATGGGCGACGGCGTGATCGACATCCCGCGCATCCGCGTCTGGGTCGAGGCTGCCGGCTTCGAGGGCTACAGCGAGGTCGAGATCTTCTCCGCCGACAACTGGTGGAAGCGCGACGGCGGCGAGGTGCTGGACACCTGCATCGCGCGCCACCGCAGCGCGGTGTGAGTGCTTTCTAGGCCGCGGCCAGACTGGTGCGCCGCACCTTGCGCACGTTCACCGCATTGACGATCAGCACGCCCTGGACCAGCGCAATGCCCAGCCACACCAGCGCCGGCTGGTGGTGGTCCATCAAGCTGCCGAAGATCAGCGGCGCGACCGCCTGGCCGATGTCCAGCCCCGAGTACACGACACCGTAGACGCGCCCGGTCGCGTTCGGCGGCGACGCGCGCTTGACGATCAGGTCGCGCGACGGCCCCGCGGTGCCGGCACCGAAGCCCATCACGCCGAACAGCACCGGCACCAGCCAGGCCGGCACATTGGCGAAGCCGAGCAGCAGTGCCACCACCGCGGCGACTCCGAAGCCGGTGCCGATGATGCGCTCGCAGCGCGCCGGGTCGGTCACCAGAAAGCCGCCGGCGACCATGCCGCAGGCGCTGCTGACCATGTAGATCGTCAGGCACATCGCCGCCAGGTTCACCGGCACCTCGTGCAGGATGCGCGCGGCGGCGGGCGCGAAGGTCTGCACGCCGCTGAGCGCCATCGCGTAGAACAGGAAGAAGCCGAAGCACATCCAGACCGCGGGAATCTTCAGGAACGACAGGCTGTGCTCGGTCGGCCGCGCGTCGGCCTTCTTCGGTGCGGCGAGTTCGAGCACGAGCTGCTCGCGGTTGAACCAGAGCACCGCCAGCACGATGAACGCCACGGCCGCGGCGCACATCAGCGCGACGCGCCACGAGTAGGCCAGCGTCAGCGGCACCATCATGGCCGGCGCGAGCGCCCAGCCGAGGCTGCCGGTGATGCCGTGCACGCTGAACGCATGGCCGAGGCGCGACGCGTGCACCTTGCAGTTCAGCAGCGTGTAGTCGACCGGATGGAAGACGCCGTTGCCGATGCCGGCGACGACGGTGAAGAGCGCCATCGTCCAGTAACCCGGGCTGACGCTGAAGCCGAAGGCCGCCGCGCCGATCAGCCCGAGCCCGGCGAACAGCACCGGCCGAGGGCCGAGCCGGTCCACCACGAACCCCGACAGCGTCTGCACCACGCACGAGACGACGAAGAAGATCGTCAACAGCAGGCCGAGCTCGGCGTAGCTGACGCCGAAGGCCTCCTTCAGCCATGGGAACAGCGGCGGCAGCAGGAGCTGGCTGAAATGGCTGATGCCATGGGCCAGGCCGACCAGCGCGATCAGCGTCACGTCCTGGCGCGCCGGGTGGACCGGCGGCACGGTTGCGGTTGCGGTACTCATGAAGGTTTGTTTGATTCCAGGGTGGCCATCGTAGGGGGAAGCGGCACGGCGGGTTTACGATAGGACGTCAATTTCTGTCGAGAACACGCCAATGTCACCCATCCTGACGCGCGGGCCGACGACGCCGCACCTGTACTTGCCCGACGCGCGCCGGCCGGTGCGCGCCAAGCTGCTGCACCTGAGCATGCACACGCGCGTCGTGCCGCATCACCACGACTGCGCGCAGATCGCGCTGTCGGCGACGGGCGTGGTGCGCATGACGATGGCCGACGGCAGCTTCAGCGTGCCGCCGTCGCGCGCGCTGTGGATACCGGCCGGGGTCGAGCACGCCGTCACGGTGGTCGAGGACGCCGAACTGCTGACGCTGTACCTGCACCAGCCGCGCGGCCACGTCGGCCCGCAAGTCGCCCGCGCGCTCGAGGCGCCGTGGCGCCAGTGCCGCGTGCTCGAGGTCTCGCCGCTGCTGCGCGCGCTCGCGCTCGAGCTCGACGTGCGCCCCGATCCACCGGGCACGCGCGGCCTCACGCTGAGCGCCGACGAGCTGCAGCGCGAGCAGCGCCTGAGCGCGCTGTTGTTCGACGAGCTGCGCCGTGCCCGGCCGGTGCCGCTGGGCATCGCACTGCCGCGCGAGAAGCGCCTGCGCACGCTGTGCGAAGCGGTGCTCGACGACCCAACGCGCCACACCACGCTCGAGGCCTGGGCGCGCGACGCCGGCGCCAGCCCGCGCACCGTCGCGCGCCTGTTCCGCAGCGAGCTGCACACCTCGTTCGTGCAATGGCGCCAGCAGGTGCTGCTGGCGCGCGCCGTCACGCTCGCGGCGCGCAAGCTGCCGATGGCGAGCATCGCGGCCGAGCTCGGCTACGCGAGCGCGAGCGCCTTCAGCGCGATGGTGCGGCGCTCCGTCGGCGCACCGCCGAGCCGGTTTCTGGTGTCGTGAGTCGGCGACGTCACGGTGACGACTTGCAACAGTGCTTGCAGCTTCACCTGCGACTAGGGGTAGGCACCGATACCGCGGCTGACTAGACTGACGGCTCGCAGCCGCATACGGCCTGTCGGCCCTGATGCTCTGCGCCCCCACCCCCAGGAGATGCCGTGCTCACATCGTTGTTTGGCGACCTCGGCCCTGCGCGCGGTCGAGACGGCAAGTCCAAAGCGGGAGACGACCAGCCGGACGCCGGCTTCGCCGCCACCGCGATCATGGAGAGCGTGGCCACCGAGGTCAACGCGCGCGGTCAGATGGTGGATCGGCATTCGCACGACCTCGTCGTCAGCGGCTCGCCGGCGCAGGCGATCCGCGGTCACTTCGCCGCCACACGCGCCGATCTCGACACCGCCACCTCGCTGATCACGCTGCTCGACCCGGCTGGCGTCTGGGCCTCGGCCGTGATCAAGGCGCTGTCGGATGCCGGGGGCCGCCCGATCGAGCGCCTGCACCTGCGCGAGCACACGACCCTGCGCACCCTGGCGACGATCGAACGCACGACCCTCGTGCGCCGCCACGAAGACACGCTGCGCATCTACCACGCCGACGTGCGTGCGCCCGGCAGCGAGAACGCCGAGATCCCGATCGCGCTGATGGAGCGCAGCCAGATGACGACCGTGATCATCGGCCCGCTGCAGCCGCACGCGATCGACGCGCTGCTCGACGCGATGCACAGCGCCGCGATGCTGCCGACCTGGCGCTGCCCCAACCTGCTGTTCATGCTGCCGCCCAACGCGGTGTGGATCGCCAACAAGATCAGCGCGATCGCGTGGCCGGCGCGCCTGCATGTGCATGTGCTGAGCGAATCGATGACGAGCGCGTCGGCGGTCTGGAACTCGATGCTCGGCACGTGGAACCACGTCAAGGCGCAGCCCGGCTGGGATCCGCAGGCCACCACCAGCCTGCTGGGTGTGGATGACTTCCCGATCAAGGTTCGAAACCTCGGCGCCCTCGCCCGCAACGGACCTGAATTCACGCCCCCCATCATGCGCGTGAGTCGCGGCGCGCTCGATCCGCAGCGCGCCCAGGCGGCCCTCGCCGGCATGCTCGCGGTCGAAGGCCTGCTCGGCTGCGCCGTGGTCGACGGCACCACCGGCCTGGTGCTGGCGCGCGAAACCCGCGGCGAGCCCGGTGTCGACATGGACCTGTCGGCCGCCGCCTGCGCACAAGTGCTGCGCACGCACCGGCAGGCCGCGCGCAGCATGGGGCTGGGCGAACAGGTCGACGAGGTCATCACCAGCGCCGGGCAACGCCAGCAGGTGATGCGCACGTTGTCGCGCCAGCCCGAGCTGTTTCTCGTCGTGCTGCTCGACAAGCAGCGCACCAACCTCGCGTTGGCGCGCTACCAGCTGATGGAACTCGAACGCGGCCTGGTCTGAACGAACGGGCGGGCAGGCAGGCGACCCGCCGGCCGAACGGTCGCTGCGCGCCTCGGCCCAGCGCCGGGCCGCTCCCAAGCGGGCCGAGACCCGCCCGGCGGGTGGTGGCGTATTCCGCCACCGGGTGCACCATCTACCGCGCCTGTTCGCAGCCGCGGTTGGCCAGCGCGTCGGCGCGCTCGTTGCCCGGGTCGCCCGAGTGGCCCTTGACCCAGCGCCACTCCACATGGTGCAGGTTGCGCAGCGCGTCGAGACGCTGCCAGAGTTCGGCGTTCTTCACCGGCTTCTTGTCGGCCGTCTTCCAGCCGCGCTGCTTCCACCCAAAGATCCACTCGGTGATGCCCTTGCGCACGTACTCGCTGTCGGTGTGCACGACGACGTCGCAGGTGCGCTTGAGCGAGCCGAGCGCCTCGATCACTGCGGTGAGTTCCATGCGGTTGTTGGTCGTCAGCGCCTCGCCGCCAAACAGCTCTTTCTGATGTTCGCCGGTGCGCAGCCAGGCACCCCAGCCGCCACGGCCGGGGTTGCCCTTGCAGGCCCCGTCGGTGTAGATCACGACCTGCGGGCGCTTGATCGCCGCAGCGGGCTCGGCGTGCAACTCCCGGGCGGGCTCGACGCCGACTTCTTCATGGTTCATTCCGAATCCTTCTCGATCTGATGATGGGTCGCGACCACCGGCGCCGGTGCGTGCGCCGTCTTGCGCTGTTCGCGCACCAGGCCGACCAGCCGCATGCCGCGCACGCGCTTGACCGCGACGACGAAATAGACCGCGCCGAAGACCGGCCACCAGCGTTCGCCGGCGCGCTCCATCCAGGCGAAGCGGGTCAGCCACTTCTGCGCCGCGACCGGCGGGCGGTAACAACCGAAACGGCCGGCTTCGACTTCGAAGCTCAGCAGCCGCAGCCAGTCGCGCAGGCGCCGGTAGCGCATGAATTCGCCGGCACTGGGCAGGAACAGCGGCGGTCCGGAACGCGACAACAGGCGCCGGCGCCAGTGGCCGAGGCGTTGCCGCAGTCCCCACAGGCTGGCCGGATTGAAGCCGACGACGACGACCCGGCCTTCCGGCATCAGCACCCGTTCGACCTCGCGCAACGCGAGGTGCGGGTCGCGTGCGAGTTCGAGCGCGTGCGGCAGCACGACCAGGTCGAGGCTGTTGCTGTCGAACGGCAAGGCGTCGAAATCACAGTGCAAGGCCACCGCGGTGCGCGGCGGCGCGAGCGCATCGGCGGCCGGTGCCACCGCCGTGTCGGTCGCGACCCAGCGGTGCGGCATGCGGTTGCTGCGCAGTGCGTCGAGTTCGGGCAGGCCGAGCTGCAGCGCATGGAAGCCGAACAGGTCGGCCACGGCCGTGTCCAGATGCGCCTGTTCCCATTGCAACACGTAGCAACCTGCCGGCGTTTTCAACCAGTCGGTCAAACCTATAATCGCGCGTTCCGCCATGAACCTGATTGCCCCGCCCGCCTTCACCGACAACTACCTCTGGATGCTCCACGATGGCACGCATGCCGTCGTTGTCGATCCGGGTGAGTCCGTGCCGGTGAGGCCCGCACTCGACGCCGCGCAACTGGTGCTCGCGGCGATTCTAGTGACCCGCAATCGCGGCGATCGTGTCAGCGGCCTCGCGACCTCGAAGAACAATTTCCGATGATGACCTTCATGCACGTCCGGCTGGGCCGCTTCCTCGCCTCCGGCCTGCCGTTGCTGCCCCTGCTGCTCGCGGCCTGCGCCACGACCGGCGACCTGGGCTCCTCCACTTCCCCTGCCCCGACCGCCACGGCGGCCGCTGCCGCACCGGCCAGCAGCCCGGCGCCCGACACGGCGGCCAGCGCCGCGCTCGCGGCCGCGAGTGCGCCGGCGGCCGAGGAGGCCGCGAGCGCACCGGTCCCGGTCGACCCGCTGCGCCCTGAGGTGCGTCTCGACCTCGACGACCGCGCCGCGCAGACCGACCTCTGGGCGCGCGTGCGCCGCGGCTTCGCAATGCCCGACCTCGACGGCGATCGGGTGCGTGACCGCGAGCAGTGGTATGCGACGCGTCCCGACTACGTGCAGCGCATGACCGAGCGCGGTGGCCGCTACCTGTTCCACATCGTCGAGGAGCTCGAACGCCGCGACATGCCGACCGAACTCGCGTTGCTTCCGTTCATCGAGAGCGCGTTCAACCCGCAGGCGATCTCGTCGGCCAAGGCCTCGGGCATGTGGCAGTTCATGTCGGCCACCGGCAAGGATTTTTCGCTCAAGCAGAACGTCTTCCGCGACGACCGGCGCGACGTGCTCGCCTCGACCCGCGCCGCGCTCGACTACCTGCAAAAGCTGCACGGCATGTTCGGCGACTGGCACCTCGCACTGGCCGCCTACAACTGGGGCGAAGGCAGCGTGCAGCGCGCGATCGCTCGCAACCAGAGGCTCGGGCTGCCGACCGACTACGCGAGCCTGAAGATGCCGAACGAGACGGCCTACTACGTGCCCAAGCTGCAGGCCGTGAAGAACATCGTCGCGCGTCCGGCCGATTTCGGGCTGAGCCTGCCCGAGCTGCGCAACCACCCGTACTTCCTGAGCGTGCCGATCGAGCGCGACATGGACGTGGCGGTCGCCGTGAAGATCGCCGGCATACCGCTGGAGGAGTTCCAGACCCTGAACCCGCAGATGAACAAGCCGGTGATCCTGGCCGCCGGCACCGCGCAGATTCTGCTGCCCTACGACAACGCCAACCAGTTCGTGCGCCAGCTGCCGCTGCACCGCGGCCCGCTCGCGAGCTGGACGGCCTGGCGCGTGCCGAAGACCATGCGACCGAACGAAGCGGCGCGGCAGGTCGGCATGAGCGAGGCGCAGCTGCGCGAAGTCAACCGCATCCCGCTGCGCATGCTGGTCAAGGCCGGCTCGACGTTGCTCGTGCCGCGTGGCGAACACCGCCAGGCCGATGTCTCGGTCGAGATCGCCGACAACGCGACGATGGCGCTCGCGCCCGAAGCGCCGGCGCTGCGCAAGCTGTCGCTGAAGGCCGGCCGCAAGGACAGCGTCGCGAGCGTCGCGAAGCGCTACCGCGTCAATGCGGCCCAGGTCGCGCAGTGGAACGGCGTGGCCCAGGGCGCGAGCTTCGCGCCCGGCCAGACCATCGTCATGTACGTGGGCGGCAAGGCCGCGCGCAGCAAGACCGCCAACGCGGCCGCGCACAACAAAGGCACGCCGGGCAAGAAGGCGACGACACGCACCGCGGCGGCGCCGCGCAAGGCCACCGGCAAGCACACCGCGGTCGCGGCCGCGGGACGGGCGCGCGTCGCAGACAACTGAACTCTCGCGCCGATCCGCTGCCTCGGCGTCAGCGCCGGTCCGACAGCGCGTGGGCGATCGTGCCCAGGTCCACATACTCCAGCTCGCTGCCGATCGGCACGCCGCGCGCCAGCCGCGTGACGCGCAGACCACGCGCGCGCAGCGCCTCAGTCAGCACATGCGCGGTGGCTTCGCCCTCGGCGGTGAAGTTGGTCGCGATGATGACTTCCTCGGTGTGGCCGTCGCTCGCGCGCTCCAGCAGCTGGCGGGCGCCGATGTCGCTGCTGCCGACGCCATCGAGCGGGCTGATGCGGCCCATCAGCACGAAGTACAGGCCGCGGTAGCTGCCGGTGCGCTCGAGCGCCGCCTGGTCGGCCGGTGACTCGACGACGCAGAGCTGGCGCTGGTCGCGCGTGCCGTCGAGGCAGATCGCGCACACCGGTGCTTCGGTGAAGGTGTGGCAGCGCTCGCAGTGACGCACGTTCAGCATCGCCGCCTGCAGCGAGGCCGCGATGCGCTGCGCGCCCTCGCGGTCGTGCTGCAGCAGGTGATAGGCCATGCGCTGCGCCGATTTCACGCCGACCCCCGGCAGGCGGCGCAGCGCCTCGACGAGCGCGTCTACCGAAGGCTCTGCCACGGGATCAGAACGGGAACTTCATTCCCGGGGGCATCGGCATGCCGGCGGTCAGCTTGCCCATCTTCTCCTGGCTCACTTCCTCGGCGCGACGCACGCCGTCGTTGAAGGCTGCGGCGACCAGGTCTTCGAGCATGTCCTTGTCGTCCGCGAGCAGGCTCGGGTCGATCGTGATGCGCCGCACGTCGTGCTTGCAGGTCATCGTGACCTTGACCAGCCCGGCACCCGACTGACCTTCGACCTCGATGTTGGCGAGCTCGTCCTGCGCCTTCTTGAGGTTGTCCTGCATCGCCTGGGCCTGCTTCATCAGGCCGGCCAATTGGCCTTTCATCATCGAAATTCTCCTTGGTGTGCGGTGGGTGCGCAGCGGAATGCGCGGAGGGTGTTCAGTGAGGTTTGATCGAACCCGGCACGATGCGTGCGGTCTTGTACTGCGCCATCAGCGCCTGCACCAGCGGGTCGTCGTGAATGATCTGCTCGGCCTGCGCCTGGCGGCGGGCCCGCTCGGCGGCATCGCGCCGCGCCGGTGAATCCTCGGCCACGCCGGCCTGCACCTCGAGGCGCACCGCGCGGCCCAGCAGCGCCGTGAGCGCCGCTTGCAGCTTCTCGCACGGCGCGCCCGCGCGCAGCGTCTCACGCTCGACGCGCAGGCCGCACACGATCGGCGTGGCCTGTTCATCCAGCGCGAGGCACTGCGCCTGCATCGCCAGCTCGCGCGCGAAGGCGCTGATGCTGCCGGCCTCGACCATCTCGCGCACGAGCTCGGCCCAGCGCGCCCCGAGCGCCGTCGGCACGAACGCCACCGGGGCCGCGGCGGCATAGGCCACCGCCTCGGGTTCGCGCGCCGTCGACACCGCGGGCGCCACAACCTCGTCTTCGAATGGCGCGTCCATCCACGGCGGCGGTTCACCGGCAGGGATGCGCAGCGCCGGCGTGGGTGCGACCGCCGCGGCGATCGCTGGGGCGGTGGCCGGCGGGGTCGGCGGGGCCTTGGCCGCGACGCTGGTCACCGCCACCGGCGCACGCGGAGGCGGCGCGGCCACGGCCGGCGCCGCTGCACGCCCCGGCGCCCCCGCGCCCTGCGGGCGGAACGCGAGCATGCGCAGCAACACCATCACCAGGCCGCTGTATTCGTCCGGCGCCAGGCCCAGCTCGGCACGGCCGTGCAGCGCGATGCTGTAGACCAGCTGGGTTTCGTCGGGGGCGAGCAATGCCGCGAGGCGCGCGGCCTGCGGCGTGTCGGGATCGTTCGCATCGAGTGCATCGGGCACGGCCTGCGACACCGCCATCTGTTGCAGCAACGCGGCCAGCTCCTCGAGCGCGCCGGCGGCCGACAGGCCCAGCCCGCGCAGCGCGTCCACGGTTGCAACGAGCGCGGCGCCGTCCGACGCGGCCAGCGCCTCGATCATGCGCACGACGTGGCCGCGGTCCACCGCGCCGAGCATCTCGCGCACACCGGCCTCGGTCAGCGCACCGGCGCCGAACGCGATCGCCTGGTCGGTGAGCGAGAGCGCGTCGCGCATCGAGCCACGCGCCGCGCGCGCGAGCAGGCGCAGCGCGCCGGGCTCGGCCGCGATCTGCTCCTGCGCGAGCACACCGACCAGGTGCTCCTGCACGGTCTGCGGCGCCATCGGCCGCAGATTGAACTGCAGGCAGCGCGACAGCACCGTCGGCGGCACCTTCTGCGGGTCGGTGGTGGCGAGCACGAACTTGAGGTACTCGGGCGGTTCTTCCAGGGTCTTGAGCATCGCGTTGAACGCGGTGTTCGAGAGCATGTGGACTTCGTCGATCATGTAGACCTTGAAGCGCCCGACCACCGGCTTGTAGACGGCCTGGTCGAGCAGCTGCGAGATCTCGTCGACAC